>Ga0066255_1002485_pt1 | contig 11051 bp, 10 predicted proteins | sample ThiBiot_750_biof_FD_71148 | JGI IMG/M metagenome (GOLD analysis project Ga0066255, IMG submission 71148) | Wastewater bioreactor microbial communities from Cape Town, South Africa - Thiocy_expt_750_biof (version 2) | ecosystem: Engineered > Bioreactor > Thiocyanate-remediating >... | reverse complement strand
GACGCTGCAGCGTGTAGAGATGGTATTCAAACAGCGATTCCTGCTGCATGTCGGCAGCGTCGGCCACTTTTGCCGCCATGGCCATCGTCGCACGCGGCATCGGCTGCGCCTCGCGTACCCGGTTGAGGTCGCCCGCCACCAGCTGCAGCTTGGCGTTCGGATAGGCCGCCCCGCTCTGATTGGTCAGCGTCACCCAGCCGTTCAGGTCGAGCCGGTCGTCATCGGCATTCAGTTCGGCCACATAATCCGCACGCCATGCCAAACCGGAGGTCAGATAGGACAACTCCAGGTTCTGCAAGCCCGCAGACGGGTTGAGCAGCGAGATGACCAGGGTAGGCGTATCGCGCAGCGTGTCGGGTACGCCGGGAAACGCCAGTCGTCCCGGCACGCCGGTTTCGATGCGGCCGTCGGCAAACTTGAGTACCACGCCGTTGTTGGTCGAAAGCACGGTAGCGGTTTCGCGGGTTTCCACGTCGGTGCCCGCATGCATGCGTATGACGCTGACCTCGCGTCCGACATATTTTTCGAGCAGCTTTTGCGGGGTCAGCAGATCGAAATCGAAATTCTGTTCCTGCAGCCGGAATCCGGCCGGATTCGACAAATTGCGCAACTGCGCGGTTTCCGGACGCATCTGCGCCGACACTTCGCGCCACGCCAGCTGATTGAAATCGCGTCCCAGCCTGACCCGCCGCGTATCCTTCACCAGCGCCAGATTGTCGTTGTAGATCGTGACCGCCACGCCTGACTGGTCGGATGCGGTGCTGACGATCTCATCGCGCGGCGCAGCCCAACCGGTCTGTGATGCAAGTATCAGGCTGGCGATTATCGTGTTGCGCAGTATTTCCTTCATCATAGGGTCCTCGTCCAGGTCTTTCCACAAGATTCCATGATGACGCAAGCACGCGAAAAATACTTCCCGGCGCTAGAATGAATAAACGAATTCCGCAGTGAGCGACATGATCTCAGACGACTCCACTCCATCGCGCATCGTCGGCGGCGGCATCAATACCAGCGAATCCGAACAGCCCGTGGTGGTGACGCAGATGCTCGGCATAGCGAGCAGCGACCCGGTTCGCGAAGAAGTATTGCGAGCGCGTTTCCTCTCGTTCGACCCGCTGTTCGACGTCGCCTCCAGTCTGGTTGCGCACCAGTTGGTCCTGCGCGGCCGGGCCGCCGGCGCCGATGCGCCCCTCGAACTCCGGCAAATGGAAGAGGACATGTTGCTGACCGGCTTGTATTCCCTGACCCAGGACGGCCTGACCGGGGAACTGCCCCTTCTGGTGAGAATCAGCACGGGTATGCTGTTCAGCGAAGTGCCGCAGCAACTCAACCACCGCCAGCTGATCTGGTGCGTGAACCTCGACAACGAGCAGCACCTGGCGCGTGCTCTGGCCCTGCAGGATGCGGGGCTGACGTTCTGTCCCACACTCAACCCCCAGGATGCGGTCGTGCAGGACAGCCAGTCTGCCTGGCGCTACCTTGCCTGCGAGCAGCACCTGGCGCGTGCTCTGGCCCTGCAGGATGCGGGGCTGACGTTCTGTCCCACACTCAACCCCCAGGATGCGGTCGTGCAGGACTGCCAGTCTGCCTGGCGCAACCTCGACAACGAGCAGCACCTGGCGCGTGCTCTGGCCCTGCAGGATGCGGGGCTGACGTTCTGTCCCACCCTCAACCCCCATGATGCGGTCGTGCAGGACTGCCAGTCTATCTGGTGGAACCTCGACAACGAGCAGCACCTGGCGCGTGCTCTGGCCCTGCAGGATGCGGGGCTGACGTTCTGTCCCACACTCAACCCCCAGGATGCGGTCGTGCAGGACAGCCAGTCTGCCTGGCGCTACCTTGCCTGCAATGCCGACGACACACCGCCTGCCGTTGCTGCGCGCCTGATCGTGGATGGCGTGCGGCATGCCCACGCCCAGGCTCGCTGGCCCGGCAACACCTGGTTTCGGGGCAGCTTCTTTTCCGGCGATACCCAGCCCGCTGAAATCAGCCATGAACAGGCCGTCCAGTTGGATCTGCTGGCCATCGCCCTGCGCGAATCGGTTGAAACCCTGGTGCAGTTCTTCCGGCTGAACCCCGACATGGCGCCGCGTCTGCTGGCCATTGCCAACTCCCAGGCCGGCGGCTTGAGCCGGCCTGCCGAATCGACGGCCCACGCGCTCATCATGCTGGGCTCGCAGCGCGCCGGCCGCGTGGCAGCCCTATTGGCGCTGGCTGGCAGGCAGCCCACCGAATCCTCGCGTCACTATGCCATCACCGCGTTGACGCGTGCGCTGTTCATGGGAAAGATCACCCGCCTGGGCGCACCGGCCGAGAGCGCCGCCGCCGCATTCGAAATCGGCCTGCTGTCGACCGCTCCCCTTGCGCTGTCGCTGCCGGTGGAAACGCTCATCCGCAAGCTGGGCCTGTCGGCAACCAGCGCACGCGCACTGAGCGCGCACCCTTCGCCCGAAGGGGCCATGCTGCAATTGACCTATGCCTGCGAGAACAACGACGTCGAGACATTGGCCTCGTACGCCCAACAACTGGATATTCCGCTGCACCAGATTTCCGTGGCCTATCTGGACGCCTTGATCGCCGCATCCGAACTCGACGCCGCCCTGCATTGACAGCGTAAAATGGCGGTTTTTGTTTGCCGCTCGCGCCATGCACCCCACCCTGGTTTTCGACATTGAAACGATCCCCGACCTCGCCGGGTTCGCCGCCGTCAACGGCATAGACGAAGCAACGCTGCCGCAGGCCGAGCTTGCCGAAATGGCGCTGCTCGCCCGCCGCCAGAAGACCGGCAGCGACTTCATGCCGCATCACCTGCACCGCATCGTCGCGATTTCCTGCGTGCTGCGCAGCGGCGATCAGCTCAAGGTTTGGTCGCTCGGCGAGCCGGACAGCAGCGAGGCCGAGCTGATCCAGCGCTTTTATGACGGCATCGAGCGCTACACCCCCCAGCTCATTTCGTGGAACGGCGGCGGGTTCGACCTGCCGGTGCTGCATTACCGCGCGCTGATCCATGACGTGGCGGCGGCGCGCTACTGGGACTGGGGCGACGATGACAAGGAATTCAAATGGAACAGCTACCTGGGACGCTACCACACCCGTCATCTCGACCTGATGGATGTGCTGGCGATGTACCAGCCCCGCGCCAACGCGCCGCTCGACCAGATGGCCAAGCTGTGTGGCTTTCCCGGCAAGTTGGGGATGGACGGATCGAAAGTGCTGGACGCCTTCCAGAACGGTGAAATCGACGCCATCCGCAACTACTGCGAAACCGACGTCATGAACACCTGGCTGGTCTACCTGCGCTTCCAGAAGATGCGCGGGACGCTGACCGACTCGGCCTACGCAGCCGAGATCGAGCTCGCGAGGAATACAGTCCAGGCTCACCCCGCCCCGCACTGGCAGGAATTCCTGGCGGCCTGGGCATGAATCAGACGGTCGACATCCTCTCCCTCGACCACGAGGGCCACGGCGTTGCACGCGTCGACGGCAAGGTCACCTTCGTCGACGGTGCGCTGGCGGGCGAACGCGCGGACATCGCGGTCTACCGCAAGCACGCCAAATACAACTCGGCCAACGCGGTCGCTATCCTCAAGGCCAGCGCCCAGCGCGCGGAACCACGCTGCAAATACTTCGGCCGCTGCGGCGGCTGCTCGATGCAGCATCTGGAAGCCAGCGCCCAGGTAGCCGCCAAGCAGCGCGTGCTGGAAGAGAATCTCGCCCGCATCGGCAAGGTCAGCCCCGACATCATGCTGCGCGCCCTGCACGGGCCGACCTGGGGCTATCGCCACCGCGCGCGGCTGTCGGTACGACGGGTCGACAAGAAAGGCGGCGTGCTGGTCGGTTTCCACGAGAAGCGCTCCAGCTTCATTGCCGACATGGCGAGTTGCGAGGTGCTGACGCCCGACGTCTCGGCACTGATTCAGCCACTGCGCGAGCTGATCGTGCAACTGTCGAACGCCGATCGCATCCCGCAGATCGAGATCGCCGTCGGCGAACATATTACTGTGCTGGTATTTCGCCTGCTCGAACCCTGGACCGACGAGGACGCCGCCCAGGTACGAGCATTTGCCGACCGGCATCGCGTCCATATCTGGGAGCAGGCAAAAGGCCCCGACACCGTGCGCCCGTTCTGGCCCGACATCGCGCCCGAACTCAGCTACAGCCTGCCCGAATTCGGCCTGACGATGCCGTTCAGACCCACCGATTTCACCCAGGTCAACACCGCCATCAACCGCGCGCTGGTCAGCCGCGCGCTGCGCCTGCTCGACCCGCAACCGGGCGAACGCATTGCCGACCTGTTCTGCGGCCTAGGCAACTTCACCCTGCCCATCGCCCGAAGCGGAGCCGATGTGCTCGGCATCGAAGGCAGCACGGAACTCGTCGCCCGTGCACGTGCGAATGCCCTGCATAACGCGCTGCCCAACGCCCACTTCGTGGTCGACAACCTGTTCGAGATGACATCCGAGAAATTCGCTGCCCTGGGGCACTTCGACAAGCTGCTGATCGATCCGCCGCGTTCCGGCGCCATCGAGGTCGTCAAATCGCTGCCCGACGGCCGCGGACCACAGCGCATCGTCTATGTTTCGTGCGACCCCGCCACGCTGGCACGGGACGCCGAGGTGCTGGTGCACGTCAAGGGTTACCGGCTCGAAGCCGCCGGCGTCGCCAACATGTTCCCGCATACCGCACATGTGGAGTCGATTGCCCTGTTTACGCGGTAATCCATTAAAATCCCGCCTTTACCTAGCCCTCAACCCCCTGGCCCTAACATGGCACTCATCGTACAAAAATACGGCGGCACCTCGGTCGCCAACGTCGAACGCATCCGCGCCGTGGCGGAACGTGTCGCCAAATTCAAAATGCTCGGCCACCAGGTGGTGGTCGTACTCTCGGCCATGTCGGGCGAGACCAACCGGCTGATCGCGCTGGCGAAAGGCATTCAGGCGCAACCCGACCCGCGCGAACTCGACATGCTGGTGTCCACCGGCGAGCAGGTCACCATTGCCCTGCTCGCCATGGCGCTGAAAGACCTTGGCCTGAAAGCCAAGAGCTATACCGGCGCGCAGGTGCGCATCCTCACCGACAACGCCTTCACCAAGGCGCGCATCCTCAGCATCGACGAAGCCAACATGCGGCGCGACCTGGATTCGGGCCATGTGGTCGTGGTCGCCGGATTCCAGGGTGTCGATGCCGACGGCAACATCACCACGTTGGGCCGCGGCGGTTCCGACACCACCGGCGTCGCGCTGGCTGCCGCACTCAAGGCCGACGAGTGCCAGATCTACACCGACGTCGACGGCGTCTATACCACTGACCCGCGTATCGTCCCCGAAGCACGCCGGCTGAAGACCGTCACCTTTGAGGAAATGCTCGAAATGGCGAGCCTCGGCTCCAAGGTGCTGCAGATCCGTTCGGTCGAGTTCGCCGGCAAATACAAAGTCAAACTTCGTGTGCTGTCCAGCTTTCAGGATGAAGGCGACGGCACGCTCATCACCTTCGAGGAAAGCGACAACATGGAACAGGCCATCATCTCCGGCATCGCGTTCAACCGCGACGAAGCCAAAATCACCGTGGTCGGCGTGCCCGACCAGCCCGGCATCGCCTACCAGATTCTCGGCCCAGTGGCCGACGCCAACATCGACGTTGACATGATCGTGCAGAACGTCGGCCACGCGAACACCACTGACTTCACCTTCACCGTGCACCGCAACGATTTCGCCAAGGCCATGGACATCGTCAAGGCCAATGCTGCAACCACCGGCGCACGCGAGGTCACCGGCGACGACAAGATCGCCAAGGTCTCGATCGTCGGCGTCGGCATGCGCTCGCACGTGGGCATCGCACGCAAGATGTTCGAAACCCTGTCGAAGGAAAACATCAACCTGCAGATGATCTCCACCTCGGAAATCAAGATCTCGGTGGTGGTCGAGGACAAATACATGGAACTCGCGGTGCGTGCCCTGCACCAGGCCTTCGAACTCGACAAGGCCCCTGCCTGAGGTGGCTTTCCGCCGCGCATTCCGCTACAATGCGCGGCGGTTCGGAGACGTGGCCGAGTGGTTGAAGGTACTCCCCTGCTAAGGGAGCATGCGGGCTTAAACCTGCATCGAGGGTTCGAATCCCTCCGTCTCCGCCAAATTTAGATTGCAGACAGATTTCATCTGTCCAATATCTCCAAAACTGCGTATAATGCGCAACCTTCAAAGCGCCCGTAGCTCAGCTGGATAGAGTACTTGGCTACGAACCAAGGGGTCAGGAGTTCGAATCTCTTCGGGCGCACCACCATACAAAAAGGCCGATTCCAAATGGAATCGGCCTTTTCATTTCAACGGTAGATCGTGTTTTCGGCGTAAAGCTGGCCCGCCGGTGAACGAATCACCGCCTCACGTGCGCATCCATGCCCGCCTTCGCTCAGATGCGCGAATCACTCATTGATTACTGATAACTACTTGGCGGCAGCCCAAGCCACGCAATAGCCCTGCGGGGAGATTTCGGTGTCTCCGGGGAAAATCTTGCAGCCGCCAAGCGCCTTCGGTGTTTTACCCGGAACGAAATGCATGCAGGTTGCGCAGTGCTTGTCTCCGTTTGGCTTGTCCTGGTATTTCATCGAAGTGCGCATGGCGGCATTGGTTGCGGCCACGGCCTTCCCCGAAACAGCGACCACGGGAATCATGGCGAGCGCTGCGCCGCTGATCTTCAGGAATTGACGACGTGAAGGCTTCAGTTCTTCTTTCATTGCTGGCTTCCTTTTGCTGGCGGTTAATAAATGGCGCTCCGGCATACTACGTGACGACAGGGAACCGGTTCGCCTTGGGGCTGACTTGGGCTTACGCCTGAATCAGATCGTGCCTAATATATATCAAATAAAGACACAGTGATCCTGTTTTCACCGTTCCGTTCAAACAAGAAAAACTGCCTTCAATCCGGCGCCCTGTTTCGCATGTGCTGAGGCAGTAGAATTATGAGTCCCAGAATACACGGGAGTTCACGATGAAAAAAATTGGCCTGCTCTGCCTTCTGGTCTCACTTCCGGTCTTTGCACAATCAGAAATATCTGGCGTGGCCCATGTCGTCGATGGCGATACGATTCATGTCACCACCGATCATGGAACAATCAAGGTGCGCTTACTGGGCATCGCAGCCCCAGACAACCAGCAGTCCGGTGGAAATGAAGCCACAGCATTCCTGGAACATTATGCGGAAGGCGAGCCGGTGCACTGCACGCTTGATGGAACTCAATTTCAAATGCACGAAGTCGGGATTTGTTATGTGGCCGGACAAGATATTGCCGCAGCGGTGATCCGGGCTGGTCTGGCCCGGGACTGCCCCGCTGTATCCGGCGGCCGGTATTGGCCGATTGAAAGACCGGAGGCACAAAAGCTCCCCTTGCCTGACTATTGCCAATCAGGTACGGCCCGCCATCGCTAGTGCCAGGCAATGGCGATGCCACGGATCAGGCTCGGCAAGATCGAACACCGACGAATCATGCTGAAACGGACATATCCAGGAGTCATGTCCAGTACAAAACGTCGTTTTCACCTAGAATGGCCATTAAATAGATTGATCGAATAAACGCCGTGCTCAAGAAAATCAAGGCCCGAGACCTGCAACTGGGCATGCATCTCCATGGGCTGTGCGGCTCATGGATGGAACATCCATTCTGGCGCAGCAAGTTTACCTTGACGGACACCGAGGACATCCGCCGCATCTGCGATAGCGGCATCACCGAGGTCTGGATCGATGTCGCCAAAGGCCTCGACACACCCACGGCCAAGGAAGAACCCGGGCCATCGGTTACCGCTGTGATGCATACCGAGATTGCGCCCGGAATCGATGCGCTCAAACCGGCATCGATGAGCGAAGAGCTGCAGCGTGCGGCCATGATTTGCGCCAAGGCCAAGAAGGCGGTTGTCTCCATGTTCCGGGAAGTCCGCATGGGAAAAGCCATCAGTGCCGAGGATGCCAGCAAACTGGTCGAAGAAATTTCCTCGTCCGTGATACGCAACCCTGGCGCACTGATCAGTCTGGCGCGACTCAAGACCGCCGACGACTACACGTACATGCATTCCGTTGCGGTTTGCGCGCTGATGGTGTCGCTGGCACGCCAACTGGATCTGGATGAAACGAACGTACGTGAAGCCGGCATGGCTGGCCTGATGCACGATCTGGGCAAGGCCCTGATGCCAATGGACGTACTCAACAAGCCGGGCAGGCTGACCGACGACGAATTCCGTATCATCAAGAGCCACCCAGTCGAAGGTCACCGCCTGTTGATCGAGGGCAACACCGCCAGCGACATCGTGCTCGATGTGTGCCTGCACCATCACGAGAAAGTCGACGGCAGCGGTTACCCTGACCGGCTCTCAAGCGACGAAATCAGTCTCTTCGCCAAGATGGGGGCCGTGTGCGACGTGTATGACGCCATCACCTCCAATCGCCCCTACAAGGCGGGCTGGGACCCGGCTGAATCCATCCGGAAAATGACCGAGTGGAGCAAGGGACACTTCGACGAGCACGTCTTTCAGGCCTTCATCAAAAGCATCGGCATCTATCCGGTCGGCTCGCTGGTCAAACTCGCGTCAGGCCGTCTGGCAGTCGTGGTCGAGCAATCAGAAAAATCGCTGCTGGCGCCACGCGTCAAGGTATTCTTCTCGACCAAGTCGCAAACCTACATCGTGCCGGAATTGATCGACCTTTCCCGCCCATCCATCACGGAAAAGATTGTCAGCCGTGAAGACGCGGCCAAATGGGGAATCACGAATCTGGACGAACTCTGGGCAACCTGATCAGGCTTGCCGTCAACCGAAACCCCCGACAACAACCTGGCAGCAAGGCCTCAGGCAGGTTGTCTAGACATGCGGCGTGACGGGCGGCAGCACTGAAGCCGGCGCGGCTTCGATCGTGACGATCTCGAACTGCATGGTGGCGAGGTCGGCCATGATGTAGGTGGGCGGCGCGCCGACGCCGCCGACGGTGCCCGGATTGATCAGCCAGGTATGCCCGCCCTTGACGGTGGCGACCTGCGCGATGCTGGACTTGTGGTCGTGCCCGCAGCACACCAGGTCGTAGTCGCCAGTGCAGGCGAGCGCCTGCGCGTAGTGCGGATAATGCACCAGGAACAAATTGCGGTCGGCCAGGGTGAAGGCCGCGTCCTGGCCGTGGTAGCGGATGACGCTGTTGGGCTCGGCGGCCAGCCGCGTCATGTTGTAGAGGTCGCCGGTGTTGTTACCGTGGATGACATGCACCGGCAGCTCGTATTTCTGCAGCACGCGCAGCGTGGTCGGGGCGACCACGTCGCCGCAATGCAGCACCGCTTCCGCCCCGTGCGCCTTGGCGTGCTCGACCGCCGCGCCCAGCAGGCGACGGTTGTCGTGCGAGTCGGAGAGGATGCAGACCTTCATCGATCAGAACGCGGGCTTGTCCGCGGCATTGCGGTAGCGTTCGACGCCGGCGAGGATCTCGGCGCGGGCGTCGTCGATGCCGGCCCAGCCCTCGACCTTGACCCATTTGCCCTGCTCGAGGTCCTTGTAGTGCTCGAAGAAGTGGGCAATCTGCTGCAGCAGCAGCGGCTGCAGGTCCTCGGGCTTGTGGACGCCCTTGTACAGGCCGCACAGCTTGTCGACCGGCACCGCCAGCAGCTTGGCGTCGACGCCGGCTTCGTCGGTCATCTTCAGCATACCGATGGGGCGGCAGCGCACCACCACGCCGGTGATCAGCGGGATCGGAGTGATCACCAGCACGTCGACCGGGTCGCCGTCTTCCGACAGGGTGTGCGGGATGTAGCCGTAGTTGCAGGGATAGTGCATGGCGGTCGACATGAAACGATCGACGAACATGGCGCCGGATTCCTTGTCGACTTCGTACTTGATGGGCTCGCCGTGGGCGGGAATTTCGATGATGACATTGAAGTCATCCGGCAGGTTGCGGCCGGAACTGACGCGGTCGAGGCTCATGGTATTCAGGCTGAAAACGGGAAAGCCGGCCATTATACCCGTCCCCCACCGCGCTTCGCTCGCCCGATATAATCACGCTATTTGCGCATGCCGTTCTTCTCCCCCTCCTCCCCGCCTTCCGGCCACCGCCAGTCCGGCCTCGCCGGCGCGGCCGATGCGTTGTATCTGGCCGAACTGGCGCGCCATGCCGCGCCGCTGGCGGTGGTATGCGCGAGTGCGTGGGACGCCAACCGGCTGGCCGAGGAGCTGCGCTGGTTCGACCCGGCATTGCGGGTATGCGCCTTCCCCGACTGGGAAACCCTGCCCTACGACACCTTCTCGCCGCACCCGGACCTGATTTCCGAGCGGCTGGCGACGCTGTACCAGATTTCGCGCGGCGAATTCGACATCGCCGTGGTGGCGCTCTCTACCGCGCTGTACCGGCTGGCGCCTCCGGCCTTCCTCGCCGCCCACACCTTCTTCCTGAAGCAGAAGGACGTCCTCGACGAGCCGCCTTCCGCGCGCAGATGGCGCTGGGCGGCTACACCCACGTGAACCAGGTGTTCGCACCGGGCGAATTCTCGATCCGCGGCGGACTGATCGATCTCTTCCCCATGGGCAGCGCCCTGCCCTATCGCATCGACCTGTTCGACAACGAGATCGAGACGCTGCGCGCGTTCGACGTCGACACCCAGCGCAGCATCTATCCGGTCAACGAAGTACGCCTGCTGCCCGCGCGCGAATTCCCGCTCGACGAGGCCGGCATCACCCGCTTCCGCCAGAATTTCCGTGAACGCTTCGAGGGCGATCCGTCCAAGTCCAAGCTATACAAGGATGTCAGCAACGGTCTGGCGCCGGCCGGGATCGAGTACTACCTGCCGCTGTTCTTCGACGAAACGGCGACGCTGTTCGACTATCTGCCCAGGCACACGCGCTTCGTCAGCCACGGTGCACTCGACCCGGCAGGGCAGGCGTTCTGGGCCGACGCACAGGGCCGCCATCGCCTGCTGGCGGGCGACAAGGACCGCCCGCTGCTGCCGCCCGCCGAACTGTTCCTGCCGACTGACACCTTCTTCAGCCTGGCCAAGGCCTACGCGCGGCTCGACGTGGAACAGGCCGGCG
>Ga0066255_1002480_pt1 | contig 11060 bp, 8 predicted proteins | sample ThiBiot_750_biof_FD_71148 | JGI IMG/M metagenome (GOLD analysis project Ga0066255, IMG submission 71148) | Wastewater bioreactor microbial communities from Cape Town, South Africa - Thiocy_expt_750_biof (version 2) | ecosystem: Engineered > Bioreactor > Thiocyanate-remediating > Anaerobic-Aerobic... | reverse complement strand
GAGCCCGAAGAGATCCCGATGGTGCCGATCACCATCCTGCGCAATGCGCTGGGCGAGGTGCCGGTGCCCGAGGCGTTCGTGGCATGAACGATCCCCGGCGATGGTCCCGCAAATGCCGTCGCAACCCGGCAACGCTGCGAAAGCGAGCGTTTGCGCCCGTGGAACGCATTTCACGGCAGTAAACGCTGCGCTCCACAGCGCGTCCCGGTCGCTTCGGCGCGTTGCGTGCGCGTCGGTCTTCGTTGCCGCGTCGGTGCTTGCTGCCGCGTCGGTGCTTGCTGCCGCGCCGGTGCTTGCTGCTGCGCCGGTGCTTGCTGCCGCGCCCGCACCGGTGGGCGACGCCGCCCGCGGGGAGCGGATCTACAACCGCTGCCAGGCCTGCCACGCGCTCGCCTACGATCGCACCGGCCCGCGGCACTGCGGGCTGTTCGGACGCAAGGCGGGCAGCGTGCCCGGGTTTCCCTATTCCGACGCGATGAAGCGCTCGGGCATCGTGTGGAACGCCCAGACGCTCGACCGCTTCCTCGCCGATCCGACCGGCGTGGTGCCGGGCACCGCGATGGGGTACGCGGGCGTGAAGGACGCGAAAGAGCGCGCCGACCTGATCGCCTATCTCGCGCAGGCGAACCGCTCCGCGGCCTGCCGCGGCGGCTGAGGAGGGCCGCGTGCCGGCGCAATTGCCGGCAATTGCTAGAATCCGGCTCCCTCCTGCAGCCTCCCCGATGTCGGCCCAGCTCAATTCCGCCCAGCGCGAAGCGATCCGCTATCTCGACGGCCCCTGCCTGGTGATCGCCGGCGCCGGCAGCGGCAAGACGCGCGTGATCACGCACAAGATCGTGCACCTGATCGAGGCCGGCTTCCCGTCCCGCGCCATCGGCGCGATCACCTTCACCAACAAGGCCGCGCAGGAGATGGCCGAGCGGCTCGGCAAGCTGGTGAAGCTGCCCGAGGCCCAGCGCCCCACGGTGAGCACCTTCCATGCGCTGGGCGTGCAGATGCTGCGCCGCGACGGCGAATCGCTGGGGCTCAAGCGCAACTTTTCGATCCTGGATTCGGAGGACGCGGTCAACATCGTGCAGACCGCGCTCGGCACCACCGACCGCAAGGCGGCACGCAGCGCCCTGCATCGCATCTCGCTGTGGAAGAACGCGCTGGTCGACCCTCACCAGGCGGCCGCCGGCGCGGCCGACGACCTCGAGCACCAGTTCGCGCGCGCCTATCGCGACTACGCGGCGACGCTGTCGGCCTACCAGGCGGTCGACTTCGACGACCTGATCGGCCTGCCGGTGAGGCTGCTGCGCGAGAACCCCGAGGCTGCGAAGGCCTGGTGCGAGCGGCTGCGCTACCTGCTGGTCGACGAGTACCAGGACACCAATGCCTGCCAGTACGAGCTGCTGCGGCTGCTGGCCGGCCCGCGCGCGGCCTTCACCGCGGTGGGCGACGACGACCAGTCGATCTACGGCTGGCGCGGCGCCACCCTCGAGAACCTGGCCCGGCTCGCCGCCGACTTCCCGGGCCTGAAGGTGATCAAGCTCGAGCAGAACTACCGCTCGAGCGTGAGCATCCTGAGCGCGGCCAACCACCTGATCTCGCACAACCCCAAGCTGCACGAAAAGAAGCTGTGGTCCGAGCACGGCATCGGCGATCCGCTCGAGGTCGTGCCCTGCGACGACGACGAAGCGGAGGCCGAATCGGTGGTGATGCGGCTGCAGGCGCACCGCTTCGAACGCCGCACGCGCCATGCCGACTACGCGATCCTGTATCGCGGCAACCACCAGGCGCGGGTGTTCGAGCAGGTGCTGCGCAAGGAGAAGATCCCCTACGTGCTCTCGGGCGGGCAGTCGTTCTTCGAGCGGGTCGAAATCCGCGACCTGATGGCCTACCTGCGCCTGCTCGCCAACGACGACGACGATCCGGCATTCATCCGCGCCGTCACCACGCCCAAGCGTGGCGTGGGCGCTTCCACCCTGCAGGCGCTCGGCACCTATGCCGGCGAGCGGCGCGGGTCGATGTTCGCCGCCATGTTCGAGACCGGCGCCGAGCAGCGCATCGCGCCGCGCCAGCTCGAGCCGCTGCGCGAGTTCGGCGCCTTCGTCAATCGCATCGCCTGGCGCGCCGCGCGTGAACCGGCGGCGCAGGTGCTCGACGACCTGTTGGCGGCAATCGACTATCGCGCCCACCTGTTCGCGGAGGCCGACGACAAGGTGGCGGCCGCGCGCTGGCAGAACGCGTGCGACTTCGTGGATTGGCTCAAGAAGCGCGCGGAGGAAGACGGGTCGACCCTGGTGCGGCTGGCGCAGACCGTCTCGCTGCTGTCGCAGCTCGACCGCAAGGACAGCGAGCTCGATGCGGTGCGTCTGAGCACCATCCATGCCGCCAAGGGGCTGGAGTTCCCGCACGTGTTCGTGGTCGGCTGCGAGGAAGGGCTGCTGCCGCACCACGGCGGCAGCGCCGGGGCCGACGAGGCGCCCGACGGCGACGGCACGCGCATCGAGGAGGAGCGCCGGCTGATGTACGTCGCGGTGACGCGCGCGCAGCGCAGCCTCACTCTCACCTGGTGCCGCCAGCGCCGGCGCGGCAAGGAGCGCTACGCCCAGCTGCCTTCGCGCTTCCTCGGCGAGATGCAGCTCGAGGCCAAGTCGGCGGCGGCCGCGACGGTCACCCGGGAAGCCGGCCGCGCGAAGCTGGCCGGCCTGCGTGCGCTGCTCGCCCAGCCGGGGGCGGCGCGCCGGCCCTGAGCGGCACGCCTTCGGGCAGCCTCCGGCCGGTGTACCCGCGGCAGCGCGTGCCGGGCGGTGCGCCCCGGACAGCGCAGCCCGGCGCCGGCCCTGCAGGCCGCCGGTGCAAGGGGTGCCCGCATCGCGCGTTATCCTTCGGCCGAGAGTCGAGGAGCGAGGGGCGATGGCATTGTTTCGACGCAGCGGGCCGGTGGTGTTCGAGCGCCATGCTTATGGACGGCGTCGCTCGTCGTGGGCGCCGCCGCGCTGGCTGCTGCTGCTGCTGGCCGGCGTCGCCGCCGGCGCGGGGGGCCTGTATACCTTGCAGGAGAAATACCTGCCGCCGCGCCTGACGCCGGTGCAGTCGCAGCAGCTGCAAGGCCGGGTCGACGAGCTCGAAGCCGCACGCGAGCGCCTGCAGGCCGAGCTCGACGACGCGCAGCGCCGGCTGAAGGCGAGCGCCGAGGAGAACGCCGGGCAGGCGGTCGCGCTCGGTGCCGCGCGCCAGTCGGTCGAGCGCCTGCAGAAGGACGTCGCGCTGTTCGACCAGGTGCTGCCGCCCGATCCGCGCGGCGGAGCCGTCGCCGTGCGGGCGGCGCGCTTCTCCGACGGCGGCGGGCAGCTGGCCTACCACGTGCTGCTCACCCGCGAGCAGAAGACCGCCAGGCCGTTCAAGGGCGTGATGCAGCTGGTGGTGGCCGGCGAGCGCGGCGGGCGCAACGAGACGGTCACCCTCGATCCGCTGGAGGTCACCCTGGCCAGCTACCAGCACCTGCAGGGCAGCCTGCCGCTGCCGCCCGGCTTTGCCGCGCGGCAGGCGACGATCCGGGTGCTCGACGGCCCCGGCGGCCGCCAGCTCGGAACGCGCGTCATCAACGTGCGCTGAAGGCGCGGGCACCTGCCTCTGCGTGCCCGTCGTCCGGGCCGATTTCCCGATTTTCCGGATCGACGCATAATCGGGTCGACCGCAAGGATGTGCGTACCATGCCCACGCTCGCCTCGAAGCTGACCCATGCGTTGCGCGACGAACTGCTGCGTGGCGACTACCGGCCGGGCCAGCCGCTGCGCATGAACCAGCTGTGCGAGCGCTTCCAGGTGAGCCTGTCGCCCTTGCGCGAAGCGCTCACCCGACTGGCCACCGAGGGCTTCGTCGAGCTGCACGCGCAGCGCGGCTTCAAGGTGGCACCGGTTTCGCTGGACAACCACCTCGAGATCACCCGGCTGCGCCTGCAGCTCGAGGCGACCGCGCTCGCCGAGTCGATCGCCCGCGGCGGCGATGCCTGGGAGATCGAGCTGCTCGGCGCCTGGCACGGGCTGCAGCTGCTCGACCGGCGCCTGGCCGCCGGCGAGGCGCACGACCGGGACCTGTGGGAGGTGCGCCACCGCGCCCTGCACATGGCGCTGATCGGCGCCTGCCGCATGCCCATCCTGCTGCAGTTCTGCGAGACGCTGCTCGACTTCTCCGACCGCTACCGGCGGCTGTTCCTGCGCACGCCGTTCATCAACAATGATGCGCCGGCCGAGCACGCGGGCATCGTCGAGGCGGCCCTGGCGCGCGATGCCGGGCGGGCCACCGAGCAGCTGGCGCGGCACGTCCAGCACACCGCGGACAACATCACCGCGACCCTCGAGGGCAGGCAGGGGGCAGCGGACCCGCCGGCCCCCGACGCCTGACGCTCCGATCGACCCCGCGCCACGGGCCGGCCGACCGGCTATGATCGCCCGATGTCCCGCACGCTCGACGCCTTCCACGATTCCGACCGCGTGCTGCGGCTCGCGGCCGAGACCTTCTTCGACCACCTCTCGGAGATGTGCGAGGGCATCCTGGTGGTCGATGCCTCGGCGCGCATCGTGTGGGCCAACGACCGCTGGCAGCGCAACATCGGCAGCCTCGGATTCACCGGCATAGGGGAGATCATCGGCCGGCCGGTGGAGGAGGTGGTGCCCAACACGCTGATGCGCCACGTGGTCGAGACCGGCAAGCCCATCCTGCTCGACATCCTCGAGAACAAGGCCGGCACCTACCTGGTCTCGCGCTTTCCGCTGCGCGACGAATCGGGCGCGGTGATCGGGGCGGTCGGGCTGATCCTGTACGACCAGATCGAATCGCTCAAGCCGCTGATCGGCAAGATGGCGCGCCTGCAGAGCGACCTCGCACAGGCGCACAAGGAGCTCGCCCGCCAGCGCCGCACCCGCTACACCTTCTCGAACTTCGTCGGCAACAGCGAGCATGCCCTGGCGGTGAAGAGCCGCGCGCGCCGCGCGGCGGTGCTCAACACCACCGTGCTGCTGCTGGGCGAGACCGGCACCGGCAAGGAGCTCGTCGCGCAGGCGATCCATGCCGCCTCGGCGCGCGCGCGCCACCCGTTCATCGCGGTCAACGTCGCGGCCATCCCCGAGACGCTACTCGAGGCCGAGTTCTTCGGCGTGGCGCCCGGCGCCTATACCGGCGCCGACCGGCGCGGGCGCGAAGGCAAGTTCAAGCTCGCCGACGGCGGCACGCTGTTCCTCGATGAGATCGGCGACATGCCGCTGGCGCTGCAGGCCAAGCTGCTGCGCGTGCTGCAGGAGCGCGAGGTGGAGCCGCTGGGCTCGAACGCCGTCTCGCGCGTCGACGTGCGGGTGATCGCCGCCAGCAGCGTCGACCTGGCCATCCTGGTGGCCGACGGGCGCTTCCGCGCCGACCTGTACTACCGCCTCAACGTGCTGCCGATCCGCCTGCCGCCGCTGCGCGAACGGCGCGAGGACATGGAGGCCTTATGCGAGCACCTGCTCGAGCAGATCGCCCTCGAACACGAGATGCTGCCCAAGGAGATCGACCACGATGCGCTCCAGGCGCTGATGGCGCTGCCGTGGCCCGGCAACGTGCGCGAGCTGCGCAACGTGCTCGAGCGTGCGTGCTCGCTGTGGGACGGCATGCGGCTGACCCTGGAGGCGCTGCGCGCGGTGTTGCCGGAGATCGATGCGGCGATCGGGCAGGCGGGGGCCGGCGCGCCGCCGGATACGCGCGCCGCGGCCGGCGAGGTACACATGGCGGCCGGCGAGGCGCATGGCGCAGCGCTCGAGGCGGGCACGCGAGCGGCTGCGGCAAACGGCGAGCCGGCGAGGGAGCCTGCGTCGGTGACCCTGCAGGCCGCCCCGTCCGCCGAGGCGCCGGCCGCCACGGGCGCGACACTGCCCCAGCGCGTCGCCGAGCTGGAGCGCGCGGCGATCCGCGAAGCCCTGCGCGCTGCCCGCGGCAATCGCGCGCGGGCAGCGCGGAGCCTGGGCATCGCGCGCGCGACGCTGTACCAGAAGCTGGCGGAGTTTCCCGAGCTGGCCGCCGCCGTGCCGGGACGCGTCGATCGAGCGACGACCGACGCCGATCACCCCCGCGCGTAGCGCTTCAGGGTCTCCGACGGCCGTTCCCCGAACATGCGCCGGTAGTCCGCCGCGAAGTGGCTGAGGTGCCAGAAGCCCCAGCGGGCGGCGACGTCCTGCACCGATGCTCCCTCGCCGGCGGCGGCCTTCAGCGCCCGGTGCGCACCGTTGAGCCGCATCGCCCGCAGATAGCCCACCGGATTGATGCCGAGCACCTCGCGAAAGGCGTATTGCAGGGTGCGCCGGCACACGTCGAGCTCCACGCACAGGGCTTCGACCGTGACCGGCTCTTCGATCCGGCCGCGCACGATCGCCTGCGCGCGGCGCACCAGGGTGTGGCTGCGGGTGGGCGCGCGTACCGGCGCACCCGCGCCGCCGGCCGGGCCGAACAGCTTCAGCGTGCCGCGCAGCAGCGAGCGGGCCAGCGCCTCGCGCGCCGGGGGCTGCGCCAGCACGTGCGGATCGCACGACACCGCTTCCAGGGCGGCGAGCAGCAGCCGGCGAAACGCTTCCACGCGCTGCGGCGGAAGCGAGGCGACGATCAGGCCGCGCAGATCGCGCTCGAGGTCGCGCCGCTCGCATTCGATCGCATGGCGGCGCAGCGCGCCGGCAGGGATCGACACCGCCACCAGGTCCAGCTGCGCGGGCGTCCGGAAGTCCAGCTCCTGGCCGTCGTGCAGCACGATGACCGAATCGCGCCGGATCGGCCGCCCGCCGTAGTAGCCGCCGTCGGGCATGGCGAGCGGAGCGCCGAACATCAACGCCGCATCGCGTCCGAGCCCGGACTGGTGCACCGCCTGGCTGGTGGTCTCCCGGAACAACTGGAAGCCGTCGAAGAGCGCCTCCATCACCTCGCCCTCGAACGGCCCGGGCCGCAGCTGCTCGTAGACCTGGCGCCAGGCATCGAGCCGGGAGGCATGTTCGTCCACGTCGCGCGAGCGCAGGCGTGCGAAGGCGCAGCGCCCGCCGCCCGAGGTGCGATCGCCCGCGGGTGCGGGGCCGGGCACCGGTATCGCGTTGCCGAAGCCGCTCATCCGCCCACATAGCGCCGAAGCCGACCGACCGGCCTTGATCCAGAGCAGGAGCCATGCGATCGGCGTCGCGCGTTGCCGCGCGCGTCATTGCCAATCCGGGCTAACACCCGTGCGCAGGCCGTCCCTAGAATCCGCGCGATGCGCCGACCAGGATCGGCGCCATGGAGCGAGGAGACGAACGATGAGCGCTGCGGACAGGCTGTGGAACCGGTTCGTGATGGACCGCCGGCGCTGGTGGCTGCCGCTGGCAGCGGTGCTGGCGATCGGCATCGGCAGCATGCTCTACATGGGAAGCCGGACCTACCTGGATGCTCCGCCGATCCCCGACTTCGTCGATGCGCACGGCACCGTCGTGGTGGCTGCCGCGGCGGTGACGCGCGGGCAGGCGGTGTTCCTGAAGCACGGTCTGATGAACCACGGCAGCATGTTCGGCGACGGCGCCGGGCGCGGCCCCGATTTCACCGCCGATGCGCTGCATCACGTCGCGGGCGCGATGCGCGACCATCACGTCGCGGTCGGGCGGCTCGATGCCGACGCCGCGCTGGCGACCGCGCAGCGCGAGATCCGGCGCAACCGGTACGATCCGGCCGCCAACGCGGTGACGCTCGGTGCTGCGCAGGCTCACGCGGCGCGCTCGCTCGAGGCCCGCATCGCGGCGATGTTCCGCGGCGAAGGCAGCGAGGCCTTCCATCCCGCGGGCTACATCCGCGACCCGGCGCAGTTGCGCGACCTGGCGGCGTTCTTCTTCTGGGGCGCCTGGGTGTGCGGTGTCGAGCGCCCCGGCAAGACCTACAGCTACACGCACAACTGGCCGTACGACGAGCTGACCGGCAACCGGCCCAGCCCGCAGATCCTGTTGTGGAGCGTGATCGCGGTGCTCGGCCTGGTGGCAACCCTCGGTGCGGTGCTGTTCCTCTACGGGCGCTACGCATCGATTGCCGGCTGGCGGCCGGCAGCCGGAACTGCCGCCTCGGCCGCGCATGCGGCCGGGATCGATGCGGCGCGGCCCAATGCGGTGCAGCGCGCCACCTACAAGTTCTTCGCCGCCGCCGCGGTCCTGTTCGTGCTGCAGATGGTCGCCGGCGTGCTCACGGTGCACGACTTCCTCGGCGTGACGCGCGTGCTCGGGGTCGACCTCGCCTACGCGCTGCCGATCCCGGTGGTGCGCGGCTGGCACCTGCAGCTCGCCCTGCTGTGGATCAGCGCCTGCTGGGTGGGTGCCTCGATCTTCGTCGTCTCCGCCGGGGCGGCACCCGCTCCCGCCGGCCAGCTGCGGCTGGTGAACGCCCTGTTCGCGCTGTTCCTCGTCACGACCCTCGGCAGCCTGCTCGGCGTGGCGCTCGGTCCGCATGGCGTATTCGGCGCATGGTGGCACCTGCTCGGCAGCCAGGGCTGGGAATTCGTGGAACAGGGCCGCTTGTGGCAGGCAATGCTGTTCCTGGTGTTCGCGCTGTGGTGCGTGGTGATCGCGCGCGCCGTCGCGCCGATCTGGCGCTCGGGCGATGCATGGATGCTGCCGAAATGGCTGCTGTATTGCGTGGCCTGCGTGCTGGTGCTGTTCGTCTCGGGCTTCGTCGCCACGCCGGAGACCAACTTCGTCATCGCCGACTTCTGGCGCTGGGCCGTCATCCACATGTGGGTCGAGGCGTTCTTCGAGGTGTTCACCACTGCGGTGCTGGCGTACTTCATGGTGATGATGGGGCTGGTGAGCCACGCCGCCGCCTCGCGCATCGTCTACCTCGCCACGCTGCTGTTCCTCGGCTCGGGGCTGCTCGGCATCTCGCACAACTTCTACTGGAATGCCAAGCCCGTGGTCACGCTCGCCATCGGCAGCGTGTTCTCGACCCTGCAGGTGGTGCCGCTGATCCTGCTCACCCTCGAGGCCTGGCAGTTCCGCAATGCGCCGCAGCGGGTGTCCGCCGCCGCGGAGCGCAACGGCGCCGGCCCGTCCGGCGCCGGCTTCGGCCAGTCCGAGGCGTTCCGCTTCCTGCTCGGCGTGAACTTCTGGAATTTCCTGGGCGCGGGCATGTTCGGCTTCATGATCAACCTGCCGATCGTGAACTACTACGAGCACGGCACCTACCTGACCGTGAACCACGGCCACGCCGCGCTGATGGGCGTGTACGGCAACCTGGCGATCGCCACCATCGTGTTCTGCGCGCGCTATCTCGTCGCCCCCGCGCGCTGGAATGCGGCGCTGCTGCGGCGCGTGTTCTGGTCGCTGAACATCGGGCTGATGCTGATGGTGGCGGTCGACCTGTTTCCGGTCGGCATCGCGCAACTGCTCGACGTGCTCGAGCACGGGCTGTGGCATGCGCGCTCGCAGGCGTTCGTGCAGGGCGAGCTGTTCCAGACGCTGACCTGGGCGCGCATCGTCGGCGGTGCGCTGTTCGTGCTGGGCGGGGTGCTGCCGCTGGCGTGGTTCGTGGTGACGCGGAGCCGGGCGTTGAAGGCGTGCGATGCGCCGGCCGAAGAGGCGGCGGCGCCCCGCGGGGCGGCCGTGGCGGGTGCGTGACCCCGCCGAGGGAGCGGCGGGCGACCCGGGGCGGGCGGCGGCACCCCGGCGGTTGCGCATTCGGCGACGCGCTAATATCGGGGCGCCCGGCGGTGCGCCGTCGCAGCCGAGGCTCTTCCCGACATCGCCGAACGCGGAGCGTCCATGCACATCAGGCTTGCCATCGTGCTCGCAGCGGCGCTCGTCCTCGGCGCCTGCGCCACGGGCACCGGCACGCGCACCCGCACCGATGCCGGGACCGACATCCATCCATACACCGACACCCGTCCCGAGGCCCGCCCCGAAGTCCGCCCTGAAGCTCGGCCGGAAGCCCGCACCGACACTCGTCCCGACACCCGCACCGACTCGCGAACCGACACCGGCACCGCGCCGGCGCGCGAGGAGCGTCAGCCGCCGCGCGCCGAGCGTGCACAGGCGCTCGTCATCAAGGGGGCGATGGCCTACCGCGAGCGCATCGCGCTGCCGGCCGACGCGAGCGCCGTCGTCGAGCTGCGCGAAGGTTCGGGCACCGAAGGGCGCGTCGTGGCCGAGTACCGGGCGGCGCTGAAGGGCAGGCAGGTGCCGGTCCCGTTCGAGCTGAGCGTGGACCGCGCCAAGCTCGCTGCGGGCGCCCGCCATGCGCTGCGCGGCGCGATCCAGGTCGCCGGGCGCCCGGCCTGGACCACCGAGCCGGTGGCCATCGATCCATCGTCCTCGCCGATCGACGTGGGCGAGCTGCGGCTCACCCGCCACCAGCCGCTGGCGTTCGCCAGCACGCTGCGCTGCGGCGAGCGCAGCGTGTCGATCGGCTACCTCGGCGACGCAATGCGCATGGTCGCCGCCGGCGAGATCTTCGACCTGCGCCCGGTGCGCTCGGCCTCGGGGGCGCGCTACGAGGCGATCGGCGACCCGTCGACGACGTTCTGGTCCAAGGGCGATCGCGCGACGGTCGTGGTGCTCGGCCAGTCTTGGCCGGAGTGCGTGGCCGAGCGCACACCGGTCCTGCCGTTTCGCGCGACCGGCAACGAACCCGGCTGGCGGCTCGACATCACCGCCCGGACGATGACGCTGCTGGCCGACGACGGCCGCACGCGCATCGAGGCGCCGACGCCGGTTTCCGAGGCCGGCGAAGGCTTCACGCGCTTTCGCGCGCCGGCCGCCGGCGTGCACTCGGGCGCATAGCGGAACCAGAAGTCTTCGCAGATGATCACGCCAAACGCGACGCCATCGACCTCGAACACCAGCGGCCGGTTGTTGCGCCGGCAGCGGTACTGCGCGCCCTTGCGGTTGAAGCGGCCGACCCGGCCGGTCATGTAGCAGTCGCCCCACGGATTGAACGACTGCGACTTGGCGTAGGCCGGCGGCTGCGCCAGCGGGAAGCGGATATTGGCGTAGACGTGATAGTCGGCGCGGCCGCCGAGCCGGCGATAGCCGGGATTGGCGATCAGGCTGCCG
>Ga0066255_1002479_pt1 | contig 11065 bp, 9 predicted proteins | sample ThiBiot_750_biof_FD_71148 | JGI IMG/M metagenome (GOLD analysis project Ga0066255, IMG submission 71148) | Wastewater bioreactor microbial communities from Cape Town, South Africa - Thiocy_expt_750_biof (version 2) | ecosystem: Engineered > Bioreactor > Thiocyanate-remediating > Anaerobic-Aerobic... | reverse complement strand
CCTCCTATTCGGTCCTCCGCTTCCTTCCTAGTTCGCAACTCACCGACCATCCTGGGCAGCGATGGCCGACACGACCGCTTCGATATCTTCGTCGGACAGGAACGGCGCCTGGGCAAAGACGACCGAGGGCTCGCCACTTAACCGGGCCGCCAAGTGACCGAGGCCGAGTAAGTTTTCAGCGCCTTTCATGCCCAAGGCAATCTCAGAGGTCCCGACGCTGGCGACCTTGAGAATGAGTCGGTTGCCGAGATTGTCCCGCAGCTGGACCGGCATGACGCCGGCATCAGGTCGCTGTGCTGCAAAGACAAGGTGGATGCCCGCGGCCCGCGCCATCTGCGCCAGACGCTGCACCGAAGCTTCGACCTCACGCCCCGCGACAATCATCACGCCTGGGATCTCGTCGACGAGATCAACCGCATTTGCGGGCAGGCAGCGGTGGCGCGACAGACCGGCGGCAAGCACGGCGGCGGTGCAGAATTGACGCCGTTCGGGGCATCCCTGGTCGAGCGCTATCGGCGCATCGAGCGCGCCGCGGTCGTTGCCGCACGCAAGGATCTCGCGTCGCTTCGGGTGGACATTGGCAACCGCCGCCGCAAGCGTGCGACCTGATTCCGCTTTCGCGCTTAGTTTGCGAGGAACGATGACTTCACCTCGAAGTCGTTGGTGAAGGCTTCGCCGAGCGCATCCTGCTGCTTGCGTTGCAACGAAAAGCAGACGCCGAAACCGTCGGCGGTCCGCAAGGTGACGATGTTGGTTTGCGGGTCGGGCGATTGCTCGAATGTCCACGAGCCGAGTGGATAGGTATAGCGCAAGCTGTCGTCGCCGAATTTGCGGCGCAGCGCCTGCTCGATCAGCATCGGCAGCGTCATCACCAGAGCCCCGACCTGCTCGACCGGCAGCTTGATGGCGGCAGGCCTGCCCGAGGCATCGACGAAGCCCAGCGAAATGGCCTGGCCGTCCGGCGCGATCTCGCACGTCGTCAGCGCCTGGCTATGAATTTCCAGCGGCCTTTCGCCATGCGCCGGCGTGTCGGCACGTCGCGGTCTGTCCGCATGGGGCGCATCGGATCGCGCATTGTGCAGGCAAGTTCCGGACTGCGGTGTGCCGTGGGCGGCGGTCGGCTGATCTGATTTCACGGGCATCTCAACAACTTTTCCCGAACTTGTATCGAACGGCGAAACGGCGTCCAGCTGAATTCCGCCGCTTTATAGCGAATCCAGAATGCCGGATGACGAGCCGATCTATAGTGTATAGCATCGTCGTATATGGAAGAATATAACGAAAGCCGATCAACGCCCGCCGCACGGGCGGCGACGCCGAGGAGCGTCATGACCGAGATTTCGACGTTCGACGCACAATGCGAACTGGCGGCGCTGGTTTATCAAGCCGGCCAGGGCCCGGACAGCGTGTTGCTGAAGTTCGCGGTAAGCCTGCAGGCGCGCGGCTTGCGGCCGGTCGGTCTGGTGCAGCGCGGCCATCACGATGCCGGTGCGGCGATGTTGCCGGCCTGGATGATTCACACCGGCGCGGATGTCGATCTGTTCCAGGATCAGGCCGAGTATACGAGCGGACGCCGGCTTGATCTCGACAGGCTGGCGCAGGTGCGGCGCGAGATGATGACGGCGGTGGATCGCGGCGCCGACCTGTTGATCGCCAATCGCTTCGGGCGGCAGGAGCAGCAAGGGCGCGGTCTGGCGCAACTCATCGAGCACGCGTTGCGCGCCGATGTGCCGGTGGTCGTGCCCGTGCCGGCCTTCCGCTTCGCCGACTGGATCAGCTATGTCGAAGGCATGTGCGTGAAGTTGCCGTGCGATTATGCGTCGCTCGCGGCGTGGTGGTCGCACATCAATCATCGCACTGGCCGTGCGCCTGAACCGGTGCAGCGCAGCGTCTGCGAAGCGCTCAAATAGCGCATTCAGGTCGGTGCAACATCGTCGCGCGGCGATGCGCCACATTACAGATTGGTCATGTTGATGCGACGATTCAGAACCTGTGTGCGATTTCAATTCAGTGCGCACAAATCTTTTGCAGTAGAGCGCGACAAACGCGCGCGGGAACTCTTGCGATTGTCTTGAGCTCGCTGTTCACGCGGACTCACAATTAAGTGAGTCCTGCAAAGTCGTTGCGACTTCAACACCATAACGAGCTGTGGCATTGCGCCGCCGCGGAAAATGTTGCGCCGCGGTCCCGCTGCGTTACTTTTGCGAAATCAAATGACGTCAGAGTTTGAATTGCATCTGACTGCGCAGCAAGCGCTGCCGCAGCTCGTTCGATTCGTATCCAAACGGAATAGGACTGCACGATAATGGAACCGACAAAGCGATCGAGTCTGCGAGCAGGTATGGCGCTGGCATTGTTGGCTGCAATCAGCCCGATGCTGGCCGCATGCGACGAGCCGGCTTCTGCTGTCGCCGCTGCGCCCGCCACGCCGCCCGATGTCAGCTTCGTTACCGTCAAGCCGCAGCCGTTCGCTGTGGTGCGGGAATTGCCGGGTCGTATCGCGCCGACACGCATCGCCGATGTGCGGCCGCAGGTCTCCGGCATCATTGTCGAGCGCCTGTTCCATCAGGGCAGCGACGTTAAGGCCGGTGATCCGCTCTATAAGATCGATCCGAAACCGTTCGAAGTTGAGTTGATGGCGCAGCAGGCCGCGCTCGCCAAAGCCGAGGCAGTGCTGGATCAGGCCGAACGTCACGCCAACCGTATCGCGACCTTGACGCATCAGAACGTCTCGTCGGAAGCGCAGAACGAAACCGCCATTGCCGCGAAGCGTCAGGCCGAGGCCGACGTCGCCGCGCGAAAGGCCGACGTCGCCAAAGCGCGGCTGAATCTCGATTACGCCACGATCCGTGCACCGATCAACGGCCGCATCGGTGCCGCGCTGGTCAGTGAAGGCGCGCTGGTGGTGCCCAACGACACCACGAGCCTCGCATCGATCCAGCAGCTCGATCCGATCTATGCCGACTTCACCCAGTCCGTGAGCGACCTCAACAAGCTGCGCCGCGCCTTTGTGCGTGGCGATCTCGAGCAGATCGAACCCGGCGCGGCCAAGATCCGCCTCGTCGTCGACGACGGTATCTATTCGCATACCGGCAAGCTGTTGTTCTCCGATGCCAAGGTCAATGCCGACACCGGGCAGGTGACGTTGCGCGGCGAGTTCCCCAATCCGCACGGTGAATTGCTGCCGGGCATGTATGTCCGCGTACTGATCGAGCAAGGCATCGACTCCGATGCCATCGCCATGCCGCAGCAGGCTGTGCAGCGCAGTGCCGACGGCGGCAGTGAGGTTTACGTCATCAAGCCGGATAATCGCGTTGTCGCGCAGCCGGTGCGCACGGGCAGCATTCAGGCCGGCAAGTGGCTGGTCAGCGACGGCTTGCAAATGGGCGATCGCGTCGTCGTCGAAGGCTTTCAGAAATTCGCTGTTGGCGATGTGGTGAAACCGCAGCCGCTCAACGAGGTTGCGATTGCGCCGGACGTCAAGGTGACGCAGACGTCGGCGCGCGATTGATCCGCCATGCCTGCATTTTTCATCGATAGGCCGATCTTCGCCTGGGTCGTAGCGCTGTTCATCTGCTTGATCGGCGCGATCTCCATTCCGCTGCTGGCGGTGGCGCAGTATCCGATCATCGCGCCGCCGTCGATCTCGGTTTCGACCAGTTACCCCGGCGCGTCGCCGGAGAACCTCTATAACAGCGTCACGCGGCTGATCGAAGAGGAACTCAACGGCGCCAACGGCATCCTGAGTTTCGAGTCCACCAGCGACTCGCTGGGACAGGTGGAAATCACGGCGTTCTTCCAGCCCGGCACCGATGTCGAGATGGCATCGGTGGACGTCCAGAACCGCATCAAGCGCATCGAGTCGCGGCTGCCGCGCGCGGTGCTGCAGCAGGGTATCCTGATCGAAGAAGCCTCCAGCGCCGTGCTGCAGATCATCACGCTGCGCTCGACCGACGGCAGCCGCGATGAGGTTGCGCTCGGCGACTTCATGGTGCGTAACGTGCTGGGCGAAATCCGCCGCATCCCCGGCGTCGGCCGCGCAACGCTGTATTCCACCGAGCAATCGTTGCGAATCTGGATCGATCCCGAGAAACTGGTCGGCTTCAATCTCACCGCCGATGACGTCACCAAGGCGATCAATGCGCAAAATGCGCAGGTCGCCTCCGGCAGCGTCGGCGCCGAGCCAAGCAACAAGGACCAGAAAGTCTCGGCGCTGGTGCTGGTGAAGGGCCAGCTCGGCTCGCCCGACGAGTTCGGCAGCATCGTGCTGCGCGCCAATGCCGACGGTTCGACGGTGCGGCTGCGCGACGTCGCCCGCATGGAGATCGGCGGCATGGGCTATCAGTTCACCACGCGGCTGAACGGCAAACCGGCGGCCGGCCTCTCGGTGCTGATGTCGCCGACCGGCAATGCGCTGGCGACCGCCAGCGCGGTCGAAGCCAAGATGAAGGAACTGTCGAAGTTCTTCCCGGCCAACATCAAGTACGAGATTCCCTACAACATCACGCCGGTTGTGAAAGCCTCCATCGAGAAGGTGGTGCACACGCTGATCGAGGCGGTGGTGCTGGTGTTCCTGGTGATGTTCCTGTTCCTGCAGAACTTCCGCTACACCATCATTCCCACCATCGTGGTGCCGGTGGCGTTGCTCGGCACCTGCGCGACGCTACTGATGTTCGGTTACTCCATCAACATGCTGACGATGTTCGGCATGGTGCTGGCGATCGGCATCCTGGTCGACGACGCCATCGTCGTGGTCGAGAACGTCGAACGCATCATGGCGGAGGAGGGCCTGCCGCCGAAGGAAGCGACGTCCAAGGCGATGTCTCAGATCACCGGCGCCATCGTCGGTATCACCACGGTGCTGGCAGCGGTGTTCGTGCCGATGGCGTTCTTCCCCGGCTCGGTCGGCATCATCTACCGCCAGTTTTCGGTGACCATGGTGGCGGCGATCGGCTTTTCGGCGCTGCTGGCGCTGTCGCTGACGCCGGCGCTGTGCGCCACCCTGCTCAAGCCGGTGCAGGCCGGGCACGCCCATGCGCGGCGCGGCTTTTTCGGCCTGTTCAATCGCGGGCTGGAAAGCACGCGCAACCGCTACACCAGCGTCGTCGGCTGGATCTTGAAGCGCACCGGACGCTTGATGGTCATCTACGCGATTTTGCTCGCGGGACTCGGCTGGGCTTTCGTACGGATGCCGGCGGGCTTCCTGCCGGTAGACGATCAGGGCTTCATCACCACCGACGTGCAGACGCCGGCGGATTCCTCCTTCGCCCGCACAGAGGCAGCAGTGAAGGCCGTCGAGCATTATCTGGCCAAGCGCGAGGGCATCAAGGACGTCACCTTCCTCACCGGCTTCAGCTTCCTCGGGCAGGGCATGAACACCGCTCAGGCGTTCATCACGCTGAAGGACTGGTCGGAACGCGGCAAGAAAGATTCCGCGGCTGCCATCGTCAACGACATCAACAAGCACATGGAAGGCTTGCGCGACGCCAAGATCTCGGCGTTGCAGCCGCCGCCGATCGACAACCTCGGCAACTCCTCGGGCTTCAGCTTCCGCTTGCAGGATCGCGGCCAGAAGGGTTATCGCGCCCTGCGCGATGCGGCCAACAAGCTGGTGGCGGATGCCAATGCCAGCCCGGTGCTGCAGAAGGTGTTCGTCGAAGGTCTGCCGGAGGCGCCGGTGGTCAATCTGACAATCGACCGCGAGAAGGCGAGCGCGTTCGGCATCACCTTCGAGGATATCAACAACACCATCTCGACCAATCTCGGCTCGGCCTACATCAACGACTTCCCCAATCGCGGGCGCATGCAGCGCGGCATCGTGCAGGCGGATTCGCACGACCGCATGAATGCCGACGACATTCTCAACTATAACGTCAAGAATGCGCGCGGGCAGGTGGTGCCGCTGTCGTCCTTCGCTACCATCGAATGGGCGCGCGGCCCGACGCAGATCGTCGGATTCAACTACTATCCGGCTGTGCGGATCAGCGGTGAGGCCAGGCCCGGCTTCACCTCGGGCGATGCCATCAAGGAAATGGAGCGGCTCGCGGGCTTGTTGCCGCGTGGCTTCGGCTACGAGTGGACCGGCCAGTCGTTGCAGGAGAAGTTGTCGGGTTCGCAGGCGCCATTGCTGCTGGCGTTGTCGATCCTCGTGGTGTTCCTCTGCCTCGCGGCGCTTTACGAGAGCTGGACCATTCCGCTGGCGGTGCTGCTGACGATCCCGCTCGGCATGGTCGGCGCGGTGCTCGCCTCGACATTGCGCGATCTGCCGAACGGCGTTTATTTCACCGTGGGCCTCGTCACGATCATCGGTCTCGCGGCCAAGGATGCCATTCTCATCATCGAGTTCGCCAAGGATTTGCGCGCGGAGGGCAAGTCATTGATGGCGGCGACGCTGGAGGCCTGTCACTTGCGCTTTCGGCCGATCGTCATGACCGGCCTGGCCTTCGTCTGCGGCGTGCTGCCGATGGTGATCGCCAGTGGCGCCGGCGCGCAGAGCCAGCAGGCGCTCGGCACCGGCGTGATGGGCGGCATGATCGCTGTGGTCATTCTCGCGCTGTTGATGGTGCCGGTGTTCTTCGTGTCGATCCAGCGGCTGTTCTCGCGCGCCGCGCGCGATGAGGGCAAGGCGGAAACCACGAGCCTCGCATCGGCGCAGGCGTCGCCGGCGGAGTAACGCGGAGCTGGTTGAACGGAATGTCGTCATCCTGAGGTGCGAGCGAAGCGAGCCTCGAAGGATGGCGGAAATGACATGAGCCGTGGCCGTCGCCCTTCGAGGCTCGCCACGATGTGGCTCGCACCTCAGGGTGACGGCACGATCCCCCCTCTCCCCTTGCGGGAGAGGGTGGTTTCGAGCGAAGCGAGAAACCGGGTGAGGGGTCTTCGCGTGTGAGAGCTTTTCGCTAACGACTTCACCCCTCATCCGGCACGGACTTCGTTCGCGCCACCTTCTCCCGCAAGGGGAGAAGGGAAGAGCCGCCGTCTACTTCACCAGCGGTCGCAGAATGTTGGTCAGCGCGGCGTGGATGGTCTCGTTGCCGCACACCACGTCGCCCGAGACCAGCGGATCGCCCGGAGTCTGAATATCGCTGACAACGCCACCGGCCTCGCGGATCAGGATCATGCCCGCCGCCATGTCCCATGGCTTCAGGTTGCGTTCCCAGTAGCCGTCGAGGCGACCGGCGGCGACGTAAGCCAGATCGAGCGAGGCCGCGCCGAAGCGGCGCAGGCCGGCGACGCGCGTTTGCAACGCCGCCATTTCGCGGCGTGACAACTCGTGGTCGCCACGGCCGATATGCGGGAGCCCGCAGGCGACGACGCAATCCTTCAGTTCCTTGCGCGCGGCGACGCGCAGCCGGGTGTCGTTGAGGAACGCGCCCTTGCCGCGCTCGGCGATGTAGAGCTCGTCGGTGGCGGGATTGTAGATCACGCCTGCAATCACCGTGCCCTCGCGTTGCAAGCCGATCGAGATGGCGAATTGCGGAATGCCGTGCAGGAAATTGGTGGTGCCGTCGAGCGGATCGACGATCCAGGTGTGGGTCTTGTCCTGGCCCTCGCGGGTGCCGCCTTCCTCGCCGATGAAGCCGTAGCCGGGCCGCGCCTTGGTGAGATCGCTGTAGAGCATCTCCTCGGCGCGCTTGTCGGCGGCGCTGACGAAATTGGCCGGACCCTTCAGCGACACCTGAAGATTCTCGATCTCACCGAGATCGCGGCTCAAGCTGCGTCCGGCACGGCGCGCGGCTTTGATCATGACGTTGATGAGGGCGGAATGCAGCATAATCACAAACTCAAGATGGCCTGAATGGCCGGGACGGATTGGGTGCCCTGCGGGGTCGCCGCCGTCAAGGGCTGTTCGGTTTGGTGCCGAGCCATTTGGCGGCCGCGGCTTCGGCCTTGGCGCGATCCTCGGGGCTGAGTTGCGCCAGTGCCTCGTCGAGCATCAAGTCGCCTTTACCGGAGGTTTTGGCCACGATGTGCCATTTCAGGCCTTCGATCTTGTCCATCGGCACGGCCTGACCCAGCACCAGCAGCCGCGCCAGGCGATTTTGCGCGATGGCGTTGTTTTGCCGGGCCGCCTTGCGCAGCAGAGACACCGCAGCGGCTTCGTTCTTGCTGGTGCCGCTGCCGTTGAACAGCGCGATGGCGTATTCGACCTCGGCCGGGACGTTGCCGGCAAGCGCCGCCGCCTGCAGCAGGCGGACGGATTTCTCCAGATCCTTCTCGACGCCGGTGCCTTCCTTGTAGAAGGTCGCCAGCGCATATTGCGCATCGGCGTTGCCGGCATCGGCGGAGACGCGCAGCAGTTCGGCGGCGCGCTTGAAGTTCTGCGGCAGCGTTTGCCCGTCGAGATAGAGCATCGCCAGATTGTAGGCGGCCTTGGGGTCGCCGAGCTTGGCAGACGACGCCAGCAGCTTGGCGCCCTCTTCGCGGTTGGGCGAGCCGCCGCGCCCGTCGATGCGCAGCATCGCCAGCGCGAACATCGCCTCGCGATCGCCGAGGTCGGAAGCTTTCTTGTACCATTCGATGGCCTTGGCGTAGTTGCGCTTGACGCCCTGGCCGTTGGCGTAGAGTTCGCCGAGCATGGTCATCGCCGTCGAATCGTTCTTCTCGGTGGCGCGCTTGGTCGCGAGGTCGAAGGCGGTGCGATAGAATCCGCGCTGGTAGGCGCCGTAGACCAGATCGATGTTGGGATCGTCCTTCGCGGAGGCCGCGGCATTGTCGGAATCGTTGCCGGATTTCTTGGCGGCGTCCGGTGCAGCCTGCGACGCGGCCGGCTTCTTGGCGGCTTCAGCGGGCTTCTTCAGCGGCGTGTGTTTCCTCGGCTTCGGGGGCGTCGGCTTGCTTGCGGCCGGCGCCGGCTTCGCCGCAGGGGGCACCAGCGAAATCTGCGCGCTGGCTCCGGTCGCCAGCATCGCGCAGCAGGTCAGGCTCACGACAAGACGGAGGGCGTTCATCGCGGCCCTAGTCCCGTGCTGCTTTGAGCTGTCCCGACTCTGCATAACCCTTCCTGATGGCGTGGCCCACGGCCGCGAGCGCCGCGGCCGGACCTGCTTGATCGGTCCAAATGCAATCGCCGACAAGGATAAAATCTGCGCCAGCTGCCGCGAATTCGCCGGCTTCGTCGCGGTTCGCGGCATAGCCGACGCACGGCGGCTCGAACAGTTCCGCCCACCATTGCAGCCGCTCGGCGATGGCCTCCGTGGACGGCCGCTGGCCCTGCGCATCTGGCTCGCCGAACAGCACGTAATCGGCACCGGCTTCGCCGGCGATCATCGCATCGTGCCGGGTGAACAGGCCGCCAACGCCGACGATGCGGTCAGGTTTGAGGCTCGGCAATCCCTCCTGCATGGCATCGACGCCATTGAGATGCGCGCCGTCGGCGCCGCCGCGCGCGACGAGATCCGCATGACCATCGAGCAGCAGCGCCGCACCGGCGTTCTGCACCGCCGGCGCCAGCACCTTAATGCACGCCAGCATGGTGCGCGGATCGGTCTCTGTGAGCCGCAGCAGCACCGCCGCGACATCGGCAGCCGCCAGCAGCTTGGGCAGCGAGGCAACCAGCGCCACCGGATCGTCCACGAGCGGAGTCGCGAGATACAATCGCGGCGCCGGGCGGGAGGGAGCTGTTTTCGCGGACATGGATGTGCCTGAGACGTCTGAATCGATGCTTGATTTGGAACCGTCACCCTGAGGTGGCTATGCGATAGCATAGCCCTCGAAGGGCGACGGCGTCATCCTTCGAGGCTCGCCGCTTTTGCGGCTCGCACCTCAGGATGACGCCGTCGTATTCGTGCCGCGTCGAGGTGGCGAGATGGATTGTTCGCCAACTCCGCGTGAGTTCGGCAATATCTTACGCCGCCTTCTTCTTTTCCAGGTCGGCCTTCCACTCGCCCTTGCTGGCCAGGCCGTTCATCTGGGCGCGATGCGTGAAGGCCTGCTGGCCTGCGCCGACATTGTCGGCCTTGCCGGACCACGCCTTCTGCGGCGCGGCCTGCAGCGCGCGGCCGTAGGAGAAGGTCAGCTTCCACGGCAGATTGCCGATGCGGTTCATGGCGTCGAGATGCGCGGTGGCTTCCTCGTCGCTCTGGCCGCCGGACAGGAAGGCGATGCCGGGCACCGCTGCCGGGACGCAGCTCTTGAGCAGCCGCACCGTCTTCTCGGCGACTTCCTCGACACCGGCGCGGGTCTTGGCCTTCTTGCCGGAGATCGCCATGTTCGGCTTGAGGATCATGCCTTCCAGCGCAACGCGCTGCACGCGGAGTTCCTGGAACGTCTTGTTGAGCACGCGCTGCGTCACGTCATAGCAGCGGTCGATGTCGTGATCGCCGTCCATCAGCACTTCCGGCTCGACGATCGGCACGATCTGCGCGGCCTGGCACAGCGCGGCGTAGCGCGCCAGCGCGTGGGCGTTGACGTGGATCGCGGTCATGCTCGGAATGCCGTCGGCGATATCGATCACCGCGCGCCACTTGGCGAAGCGCGCACCCTGCTCGTAGTACTTCTTCAGCCGCTCGGCGAGTTTGTCGAGGCCGACGGTGACGAGTTCGCCGGGGCAGCCCGGCAGCGCCTGGGTGCCTTCGTCGACCTTGATGCCGGGAATGGCGCCGGCCTCTTCGATTAGCTTGACCAGCGGCGTGCCGTCCTTGGCCTTCTGCCAGATGGTTTCGTCGTAGAGGATGACGCCGGAGATGTACTTGGTCATCGCTTCCTTGGAGCGGAACAGCATCTCGCGGTAGTCGCGGCGGTTCGTTTCGGTCGATTCGACATTGATGGAATCGAACCGCTTCTTGATCGTGCCCGAGCTTTCGTCGGCGGCGAGGATGCCCTTGCCCGGCTGCACCATGGCTTGCGCAATCGACTCAAGCGTTTCAGTCATGTCTCGAAATCCCTCTTGATCCGTTCGTTCAGTCGTCCGGTCCGCCGGACGGGTCCACTATTCTTTTTCAAGCGCGGCAACGCCCGGCAGAACGGCGCCTTCCATCCATTCGAGGAAAGCTCCGCCCGCGGCCGAGACGTAGGTGAAATCGTCGGCGGCGCCCGCATCGTTGAGCGCCGCCTCGGTGTCGCC
>Ga0066255_1002366_pt1 | contig 11065 bp, 8 predicted proteins | sample ThiBiot_750_biof_FD_71148 | JGI IMG/M metagenome (GOLD analysis project Ga0066255, IMG submission 71148) | Wastewater bioreactor microbial communities from Cape Town, South Africa - Thiocy_expt_750_biof (version 2) | ecosystem: Engineered > Bioreactor > Thiocyanate-remediating > Anaerobic-Aerobic... | reverse complement strand
GGAAATTATGCAGATAGCTGAGGCTCGAATAGCCGGTGCCGAAATCGTCGAGCGAAATACGCACCCCAAGCTCACGCAGTTGCGACAGCACATCGAGCGTCCATTGCGTGTTGCGCAACAGCGACGATTCGGTGATCTCGATTTCGAGGCGGTGCGCCGGAAGACCCGATACTTCCAGCGCGTAGCGGACTTCCGTCATGACGTCGCGCTGATGGAACTGCTGCGAGGAGAAATTGACCGCGACGCTGACCGGGTCAGGCCACTTCATGCACTCCATGCAAGCTTTGCGCAGAATCCAGCGTCCCAGATCGACAACAAGGCCCATGTCTTCCACGACGGGAATGATATCGGCGGGAGAAACCGAACGTCGGATGATTCCAGCGCAGCAGTGCTTCGCAGGTGGAGATGCGGCCGGACTTCAGGTTGACCAGTGGCTGATAGTACAGCTCGAATTCTTCATGGGCGAGCGCATGGCGCAGATCCAGTTCGAGCACGCGCCGTGTCTCGACGGTATGCGCCATCTCCTCACGGAAGAAGCAGAAGGTGCCGCGGCCGTCGGCCTTGGCACGATACAGCGCCATGTCGGCATTCTTCAGCAGAACGTCGACAGAGGCGTCTGGCGACGTCATCGCGATGCCGATGCTGGCGCCGATCTCGACCAGATGCTGATCGATCTCGTAGCGCTCGCTCAGGCGATCGACGATCCGGCGCGCCAGCGAAGCGGCGTCTTCCGGAGAATGGATGCCGCGCTGGAAAACCACGAACTCGTCGCCGCCGAACCGTGCGACGAAGTCTTCCGGCCGGAGCAGGCGGCGCAACCGGGCCGTGACCGCGCACAACAGCTTGTCGCCCGACGGATGGCCGAGCGTGTCGTTGACCTGCTTGAACTGATCGAGATCGATGAACAGCAACGCCGATTGCGATGTAAGATTCGGAGGCGCCGCCAGCAGCTTTTCGATCTCGGCGCGAAAGCTGACGCGATTGGGCAGGCCGGTCAGTTCGTCGACCCGCGCCATGTGGCTGATCTTGGCTTCGGCGTTGCGGCGTTCTGTGATGTCCTCGACCAGAACGACGGTGCCGCCGCCCTCCATGGGCTGGAATGTCCAGCACAGCGCGCGCTCGCCGGATGAATTGACGTCGATGGTGACGATTTCTCCGGCGCGTGACGTGCTGACTTCGGCGACGATGGCGTCGGCACTGGCCTGCGAGAGCGTTTTCGCTTCAATCGCCGTCGACACGATATCCCGCACGGTGGTGTCGCCGTGCACGATGTCCTTGTTCAGCTTCATCATCTCGGTGAAAGCGCGATTGACCACCGCCACGTGACCGTCGGCATTGATCATGTAGAGGCCGTTCGGCATGTTGTTCAGCGCCGTGTCGAACTGTGCAGCGAGTGCGGCTTCGCTCTCGCTTGCCACGAGCGCCTTCACGAAGATCGAATGCAGGCTGAGGTTGATCTGCTTCAGGCCGATGAAGAACAGAACCAGCAGCGTACCAAGGCCCACATAGTAAAAGTCGCCGTGAATCATCAGCGCGACCGACATCGGGCCGCAAGCCAGAAGAATATGAAGCTGGACGATAAGCGGACGGCCGTAGTTTCGCGCCGCGCCGCCGGCCGTGTAGCCGATGGTCACCGTCGAACAGAGCATATGGGCGACGGGATCGTTGCTGCCGAGGATGACAACAACGCACCAGAGGCCGAGCGCGCCGGCATAGAGCACCGCGCCTATGCGATAACGCGGCTCGAGATCAGCGGCCTGCTCCGGGGTGAGAACCTCGGTGCGCCGCTCGTACTTGCGCATCTGGAACGCGCGCGCGGTTCCGATCACGATGATCGCCAGTGCGCACGGCCATATCCACGGATTGCCGGTTTTCAATGCCGTCATCAACGCGGCGGCCGTGGCACAAACCGAGCCGACGAAGATCGCCGAGAAATTCTGACACATCGAATCGACCAGCGCCGCGTAAATGCGCGGTGGCAGTTCTTCGCTGTCGATCGGTCGCTTGATCAGTTGCATCAGGAGTGCGCGCGTCCCTTGGATCGGCACACCTTTACCGATGGCAGATGAAGTCTTTCTGAGCGAACATCGTTACCAGTGTATTGCCGCCGATCCGCATTTTTCGGGTTGGCGCCCGTCCTGGAACCTGGACGCCGGGATGGGGCGGGTGGTCAGGGCCGGGCGATCGGCGCGGAAGCTCCCGCACCGGACATATCGGGCGGAATCCAGGCCTTTTGTGCCGTGAACGCCGCTACGGCTTGTTGCAGGAAAGCAACACCGAGCCACAACATGATTTGCGGTGAGCCCGAACAGCGTCAATTGCCTAATAAGGCAGCAATTGCATCGGCTTTTTGCTTTCCCGGGAGCGGTCCCCCTCGCACAGTCGGATCACGAGTTCACGCAGTCGATTCCGGGATTTCGGCTTTCGGTGATCGATTTGAAGTCAAAACGGCGATGGGGATTGTCATGAGGAAAATTGGTTTGTCGGTCGCGGCGCTTGTCGCGGTGGGGTTGAGCGCTGGATCGGCTGCGGCGGCCGACCTTCCTGCGAAGGTTTACAAGAAGGCGCCTCCGGTTGCGGTGGTGTCGCCGTGGGATGTCGCCTTCGGCGCGGCCATCACCAACAACTACGTGTTCCGCGGCATCTCGCAGTCGAACCGCAATGCGTCGGCCTCGGCCTATTTCGAGCCGCGCTACAACATCACGCCCGACCTGCAGCTTTACGCCGGTGTCGCGGGCAACAGCATCTCCTTCACCAACCGCGCTGCGGCTGAGGTCGACGTGTACGGCGGTATCCGCCCGACCTTCGGCGCGCTGGCGCTCGACTTCGGTGTCTGGGGCTACCTGTATCCGGGTGGACAGTGCATCGACTACGCGAGCACGGGCGTTGTCTGCCCCGCCGGTGCAGACGTCCTCCTGAACGGCAACGCGATGAAGAAGGACGTGTCCTTCTACGAAGTTTACGGCAAGGCGACCTACACCTTTAACGACATGTTCGCGCTCGGCGGCTCGGTGTTCTATTCGCCGAACTTCCTGAACTTCGGCTTCGATTCGACCTACGCGTCGGTCAACGCCAAGTTCACCGCCCCGAGCAACCTGTTCGGCACCTCGGGCGTCGGCGCCTACCTGTCGGGTGAATACGGCCATCAGTGGCTGGGCACGACGGACGCCTTCTACCTGAACACCGCGCTGCCGGACTACAATACCTGGAACGTCGGCGTCGGCTTCACCTACAAGGTGTTCACCCTCGATCTGCGCTACTCGGACACCGACCTGACCAAGGAAGCCTGTAACGCGATCACCAGCGACTTCACGGCTGCTTTCAACACGTCGACCGGCACCTATCAGTCCAAGTGGTGCGGCGCGTCGTTCATCGCCAAGCTCTCGGCTGACGTGACCCTGAGCGCGCTGAAGTAATCTTCTTCATCTTCGAAGCCTTTGGGCGGCAGAGCGATCTGCCGCCCTTTTTATTTTGCGTCCCGCCTATGCTACGGCTATCGAACGCTCGCCACGTGATCCCGCTGCAGCGATGATCGGTGGCAGCTGTGCAAAGGCCGCGGATATGAAATTCAACCGATATGCTGCCCATCTGGGTGTTCGTTCCCGAATCGCGCTCAAGCGATGGATGCGGCGCCTGATGTTCGTTGCCGGCGGCGTCGTGGTGGGCCTTGCGGCGATCACGATGGCTTATCTCGCCGATCATGCGCAGGCCGCATTCGGTGCGCTGCTGTCTTATTCCCGCTACAGCGCGCTGCTCGTGACGCCGCTCGGCTTCGGCCTCGCGATGCTGCTCGCGGTGAAGGTCTTTCCGAACTCCCAAGGCAGCGGAATCCCGCAGGTCATCGCCGCGCTGCGGCTGCCGGATCAGGCCTCGCGCGCGCCGCTCGTCTCGCTGAAGGTTGCCTTCGGCAAGGTCCTGATGATGGTGCTGGGATTGTTGTGTGGCGCGTCCACCGGACGCGAGGGACCGACGGTGCAGGTGGGAGGCTCGATCATGTTCGCGATCGGCCGTTGGGCGCCATTCCGCCAGCCCGGTTTTCTGCTCGCCGGTTCCGCGGCCGGAGTCGCTGCCGCTTTCAACACACCGCTGGCCGGAATTGTCTTCGGCATCGAGGAAATGAGCCGCTCGTTCGAGATGCGGACCAGCGGCCTCATCATCGGCGCGGTCATTGCCGCAGGCCTGACATCGCTCGCGATCGTCGGCGATTACAACTATTTCGGCTCATCGGCGGCGACGCTGCCGCTCGGCAAGGCCTGGCTGGTGGTGCCCGTCTGCGCTGTCGTTTGCGGCGTGGCCGGCGGCATCTTCAGCCGGATTCTGATCCTGTTCGCGGCGGGTCTGCCCGGCCGCGTCGGCGCTGCGATCAAGCGCCGTCCGGTTGCCTTCGCTGCGGTCTGCGGGTTCGGTGTGGCGCTGTGCGGACTGATCAGCAACCTGCACGTCTATGGAACGGGCTATGATCAGGCGCGCGCCATCATCGACGCGACATCCGGGGATATGAGCGGCTATGGCCCCTGGAAATTTCTCGCGACGCTGCTCTCTGCCGTCAGTGGAATTCCCGGCGGCATTTTCGCGCCGTCGCTCGCGATCGGTGCAGGGCTGGCCTCGGATATGAGCCTGTTCTTCCCGCACACGCCGATCAGCGCGCTGGTCCTGATCGGCATGGTCTCATATCTGACCGGCGTGGTTCAGGCGCCGATCACCGCTTTTGTCATCACGTCGGAAATGACCAATGACCATGCCATGATGATTCCGCTGATGACAGCGGCGCTGATCGCGAACGCCACGTCAAAGCTGTTCGTCAGCGAAGGGCTCTATCATGCGCTCGCGCGGTCGTTCCTGAAAACGCATGTTCCGGACAAGGCCGCGCACGCGGCCGCATCAGGATCGTAACATAGCGCGTTCAAGCGTTACGGCAGCCTGGCCGGAGCCGGCTCCGTATCGCCCAGTGCGAACTGTTCACCGCTGCGCGCCAGCGCCACCTTGCGCTGATGGAAAGCATCAAGCGTGCTGCGATGCCCGATCGAGATGATCGTCGTGCCGGGCAGCTTGTCCACCATCAGCCTGTAGAGCTGGTCCTCCGACGGCTCGTCAAGCGAAGCGGTGGCTTCATCGAGAAACAGGTATTGCGGCGCGCTCAGCAGCGCTCGCGCGATGCCGAGCCGCTGCTGCTCGCCCAGCGACAGCGTCCTGTTCCAGTGGCCTTCTTCCGCCAGCCTTGATGCGAGCGCGGGTAACCCGACCAGCTTCAGCACATCGGCCAGTTGCGCGTCGGTGTAGCTGCCGTCCTTCGCCGGGTAGGTGATGGCGCTGGCCAGCGCTCCGACCGGAAAGTAAGGCCGCTGCGGCAGCATCATCAGCGATGCGCCTTTCGGAATCGAAACCGTCCCCTTGCCGAACGGCCAGATGCCCGCAATGGCCCGGAACAGCGTGGACTTGCCGGAGCCGGACGGGCCGGTGAACAGCGTGCGCTCGCCATTCCGCAGCGTCAGGCCGGGCGCGTGGATCAGCGACGTGCCGTTGGGCAGTTGCAGACGCAGATCGTTGATGGTGACGCCGCCATCTCCCGCGGCCACCACCTGGATGGAATTTGCTGCGGCCTTCAGCGATTGTGCCCTGCCGATGGCGGTTTCGAAGCCGTCGAGACGATCGACAATGGCCTGCCACTCCGCGAGCTGCCGGTAGGCGGAGACGAAAAACGACAGCGCACCCTGCACGCTGAGGAAGGCGGATGCCGCCTGCATCATGCCGCCGAGCTGGGTGCGGTTGGCGAAATAAGCGGGCGCCACCAGCACGTAGGGAATGATCTGCGACGCCTGCGCATAGCTTGCAGTGAAGGCCGTGATCTTCTTGGTGCGGCTCATGATACCCATCCAGTTCTCGACGACCTGTCCGAACTTGCTCATCAGCCGCTGCCGCTCCGCGCCTTCGCCATGGAGCAGCGCGATCTGTTCGGAGTTTTCGCGAACGCGGACCAGGTTGAATCGGAAGTCCGCCTCGTATTGCTGCTGGCGATAGTCGAGGCCGACCAGCGGCCAGCCGATGGCATGGGTCAACCATGTGCCGAGAATGGCGTAGATCAGCGCGCTCCAGACCAGATAGCCGGGAATGGCGATCTCCCGGCCGAACAGATGGAACGGCGCGCTGTCGGACAGACCCCACAGGATCACGACAAAGGACACGAGGGTGACGACGGAATTCAAAAGGCCGAGGCCGAGGGTGAGGGTGCGGTCGACGAACAGCTTCACGTCGTCGGTGATGCGCTGGTCGGGGTTGTCGGCGGCGTCGCCCTGAAGCTGCATCCGATAGTGGTTCGCGTTGCTGAGCCACTCGCCGAGATAGCGCCCGGTCATCCATTTGCGCCAGCGGATCTGCAGCCATTGATTGAGGTAGAGCTGATAGACCGCGATCGCGATGAAGATCGTGACGATGACAGTGAAGTACCCGAGTTCGTAGACGAAGTTGTCCCAGTTGTGCTCCTGCAGCGCGTTGTAGAATCGGTTGCGCCACTGGTTCAGCAGGACGTCGATCGCAACGGTCGCAAGCTCGATGCCGATGACCGAGGCGAGTAGGACCCAGCCCGCCACCTTATCCTCGGAGCGGAAATAGGGTGCAGCAATCCGCCACACGGTCTTGAGCGTCGCGCCGATACCATTCACAGAACTTTTCTCCCGGAAAAGGGCGGTAACGCCCTGAAAGACATTAGAAATTTTCGAATTTTAGACTAAAGTCGCAAATTTGCAGCCCTGCGGCATCTTGTCCATGGTGCGGTGTTCACTCTAGCATGCCGCCGACGGCGAGGGCTGGGGAGGCCGTTCATCGAGCGGCATTGTGAGCTTTTCGGGGCTTGGGCCGACGCTCATCTGTTTCATCACGTGGATTTGCTCCCCGGTAAAAATACGCGTTGGCCAACCACGCGCTGGCCGTCCGTTCCAACAATAACGTGGGGGAGGAAAACTGCTCATGTGGAATCAAATTTATAACCCGCTGGGGAATGCGGCGCTGTCGACGGTCGCCGCTGCCATTCCCGTCGTAACGCTGTTGATCCTGATCGCAAGCGGCAAGGTCAAGGCGCATATTGCGGCGATCATCGCCCTGATCGTGGCCAACATCATCACCATCTTCGTGTTCACTATGCCGGCCGGCATGTCGATCCGGGCGTCGCTGCTCGGTGTCGTGACGGGCTTCTTTCCGATCGGCTGGATCGTGCTCAACGTCATTTTCCTCTACCGCATCACGGTGGAGACCGGCCGCTTCGAACTGCTGCAGCGGGCGATCGGCGGCGTCACGGAAGATCGCCGTCTTCAGATTTTGCTGATCGCGTTCTCGTTCGGCGCGTTCTTCGAGGGCGCGTCCGGCTTCGGTACGCCGGTCGCGATCACCGGTGCGGTGCTGATCGGCCTCGGCTTCTCGCCGCTCGCGGCGTCGGGCCTCTCGCTGATCGCCAACACGGCGCCTGTCGCTTTCGGCGCGCTCGGCACCCCGATCCAGGGTCTTGCCTCGGTAACCGGCCTCGATCCCTACATCCTTGGCGCGATGGTCGGACGGCAGCTGCCGCTGTTCTCGCTGATCGTGCCGTTCTGGGTGGTGTGGGCCTTCGCGGGCTGGCGCGGCATGATGGCCGTGTGGCCTGCGATCCTGGTGACCGCGCTGTCGTTCGCGATCCCACAATTCGTGATCTCGAACTACATCAATCCATGGATTGTCGATATCGGCGCCTCGCTGATTTCGATGGGCGCGCTGATCCTGTTCCTCAAGGTCTGGCAGCCGAAAGAGCTGTGGCTGTCGCCGGTGCTTCGCGGCAAGGACGAGTCCGCGGCGACGATGGCGGCGCGTAAGCCGCTCGACAAGACGCCGCTGACCCAGAGCCAGCTCTGGAGCTCGCTGCTGCCGTGGATCATCGTCTGTATCGTGATGCTGATCTGGGGCAACGGTGCGTTCAAGACCTGGGCGAACTCGATCTTCACCTGGAACTATGCCGTTCCCGATCTGCACAACATGATCAACAAGGTGCCGCCGGTGGCCGCGAAGCCGACGCCGGAAGGCGCGGTGTTCTCGTTCACGTACCTGTCCTTCACCGGAACGGGCATGCTGATCGCGGCGATCATCTCGGGTGTGCTGATGGGCTTCTCGCCAGCCAAGCTGATCGGTGAATATGGCCGCACCATCAAGGTCTGCGCCATCTCGCTGATCACGATCTCGGCGATGCTGGCGATCGGCACGCTGACCCGTCTGTCGGGCGTCGATGCGACGCTCGGTCTCGCCTTCGCCGCGACCGGCGTGCTGTATCCGTTCTTCGGCACGTTGCTCGGCTGGCTGGGCGTGGCGCTGACGGGTTCGGACACCGCATCCAACGTGCTGTTCGGCAACCTGCAGAAGATCACCTCCGAACAGCTCGGCCTGTCGCCGATCCTGATGGCGGCGGCGAACTCGTCCGGCGGCGTCATGGGCAAGATGATCGACGCGCAGTCGATCGTGGTGGCCTCCACCGCGACCAACTGGTACGGCCATGAAGGCTCGATCCTGCGTTATGTCTTCGTGCACTCGATCGTGCTGGCCTGCTTGGTCGGCCTGTTCGTGACGTTGCAGGCTTACGTCTATCCGTTCACGGCGATGGTGATCAAGTAACGCCATCCAAACGAGTGTCGGTCAACCCCGCGGCGCGAGCCGCGGGGTTTTTCTTTGGCTTTCCGCGCGGCATCTGCGCACTGGCCAATGTGGTCCCGAGCGTTTAGAACCGCGCGCAATCGAACAGTTGCGAAGGTCTTCAATCATGACGATTCTGCGACATGCTGCATTGGGTTTTGCGCTCGCGATGAGTGCGGCCAATTACACTCCGGCGCACGCGGCAGAATTTCCGTTCGGTCTGGAAATGACTCTCGAAGCGCGTCCGCAGCCCGGATCGAAGAGGATTCCGCGACTCGAGATCGGCGACAACGGCGAAGCGCAGCTCGATCTGTGGTGCAAGGCGGGCAAGGGCCAGTTCTCGGTGGCCAACAACACCGTGATCTTCGTGCCCGGCGCGCTGACCGACAACGGCTGCACGCCGGATCGCGCGCAGGCCGACGATGCTCTGGTGAGCGCGCTCGCGGAAGCAGAGACATGGACACGGCAGGGCGATCTCGTCTCGTTCGTCGGGCGGACGACGCTGCGGTTCCGGCTGAACACGAATTGAGTGAATGAAGCCTCATCCTGAGGAGCGCGCTCTTGCGCGCGTCTCGAAGGATGAAGCCGAGGCGTGATTGGCCCATGGTTCGAGACGCCGTGCGGTGCACGGCTCCTCACCATGAGGCCGAAACTTCAGCCTCCCCGCAGGATCATATCCGCGCAGGCTCCCGCCGCCTCGATCACGCCGGTATAGCCGCCGAAGCCGGCATAGGCTGACGCAAGATAAAGTCCCGGGATCGGTGTTGCGCAGGTGTTGTCGTGCTTGAGGTTCAGCGCGCGTCCCGGTGTCGGCGCGAAGCCATAGGCCGCTCCCAGCGGCGCGCCGAGATAGGCGCGCATTGAAAACGCGGTGTTGAACGACGCGGCAACGACGGATTGGGCCAATCCCGGATAGTGCGTGTCGAGATAGGCGACGATGGCATCCTGCCAGCGTGCGCGCTTGGCGCGGTAGGCGTCCTGATCGGTGTCGTTCCAGTTCGAGAGCGCGTCGGGCCCGATCGCGGATAGTACGTAAGGCGGCGCGGGCACGCCGGACTCGATTGCGGCATAGTCGACAATCGCCAGTGGCGGCATTCGCGCGCCGGGCTCGCTCGCCATCAGTGTGGTGCCTTTGGCGTAATCATCGAAACGCGTCGTCCAATCGGGCAGCAGCTGCGTCGAATAGCTTGTGACGCCGCAATCGCGTGGCGGTTTGGACAGGCCAAGCGTCAGCGCGAACAGCGAGATCGAGCGCGGAAGATCGGCATAGGCAGCGGTGAGCGCCGCACCGCCAGCCTTCGGAAGCATCGCGGCCAGCGTGTCCGGCGCGGCGTTGCCGATAATGCGCGCGGTCTCCACGGTCTGCGGATCGCTGCCGTCCTTGGCGGTGTGGGTGAGATGCGTGATGCGACCTTGCGCATCGGCATCGATTCGGCTCGCGGCGCGGCGCAAGATCACTTCGCCTCCTGCGGAGCGGATCGCGCGCGCCAATGCGCTGGAGAGACGTTGCGAGCCGCCCTGCACATAACAGCCGCCGCTCTGCAGGTATTGGCCCTGCGCGCGGGCGAACAGCACCCACGACAGGGTTGCCGGATCGTCGTGATAGTAGGACAGGTTCGCGGCCAGCGCGGCTTTCACGGCCTCGTTGGTGCCGAACACGCTGTCGAGTCTCTGCGACAGGGTGAGGTTCAGGTCCTGAGCGATGTCCGTCGCGGCGGCGATCTGCTCCATCTCGCCGAGAATTCGTGCAATGTCGTCGCGCGCATCCGGGAATCGCTGCGTCAATGCATCTCGCGCGGCCCCGAAGTTGTCCGGCACCTTCAGCGGCGCATCGAGCAGTCCGCCGCGTACCTCATAGAACGTGCCCGATGGAATCCAGGTCACCGCATCGCGCACGCCCGCGCGCGTCAGAATATCGTGCTTGGGATCGCGGGGATCGTTCGGATTGCTGGTCTCATGCAGCGAGCCCTCGACGAACAGGTCGCCGACTTTATAGCTCGATGCCGCGCCACCGACGGAATTGCTGCGTTCGATCACCAGAACCTTGCGGCCTGCGCGGGCGAGGATCGCGCCCGCGGTGAGGCCGCCGAGACCTGCTCCGATGATGACGGCGTCGTAACGCGTCATGCGCGCTCCGGTCCGCCGGATGTGGACACGAGGATGACTATCTCCATGTGGCCTTATCGGTGTCCCAGCGCTGCCCCTTCAGGCCGGTTGCGATCGCCTTGATCATCCCGTCGTCGTCGTTGAACGTGCTTTCTTCCTCACCGCCCGCGTTGTCGGCGAATTGCAGGTGGTTGCCCGGTGTTTCGTCGATTGTCTTGCTGGATGGGATGCCGAGCCAGACCACGAGGCGATCCGAACTGCCGGGCTTGTCGGGGCTGATCAGCGCCGTGACTTCCAGGGTTTCGGTGAGGTC
>Ga0066255_1002464_pt1 | contig 11126 bp, 8 predicted proteins | sample ThiBiot_750_biof_FD_71148 | JGI IMG/M metagenome (GOLD analysis project Ga0066255, IMG submission 71148) | Wastewater bioreactor microbial communities from Cape Town, South Africa - Thiocy_expt_750_biof (version 2) | ecosystem: Engineered > Bioreactor > Thiocyanate-remediating > Anaerobic-Aerobic... | reverse complement strand
GTAGGGACGCATGAGGGCGGCGCCCAGCGCGCAGTTGAGGCCCACAGCCAGGGGCCGGGCGTGGCGCACGCTGTGCCAGAAGGCGGTGACGGTCTGGCCCGAGAGGATGCGGCCCGAGGCGTCGGTGACGGTGCCGCTGATGATGACGGGCAGGCGCTCGCCCGTCTGGTCGAACACTTCCTCGATGGCGAACAGCGCGGCCTTGGCGTTGAGCGTGTCGAAGATGGTCTCGACCAGCAGCACGTCGGCGCCGCCTTCGACCAGCGCTTCGGTCTGCTCGTAGTAGGCAGCGCGCAGGGTTTCAAAGTCGATGTTGCGGGCACCGGGGTCGTTCACGTCGGGGCTGATGCTGGCCGTCTTGGGCGTGGGGCCGAGGGCTCCGGCCACAAAGCGAGGCTTGTCGGGCGTCGAATACTTGTCGCAAGCTGCGCGCGCCAATTGGGCGGAGCGCAGGTTCATCTCGCGCGCCAGGTGGGCCATGTGGTAGTCCTCCTGCGCCACGGTGGTCGCGCCGAAGGTGTTGGTTTCGATGAGGTCGGCCCCGGCCGCCAGGTAGCGCTCGTGGATGTCGCGGATCACGTCGGGGCGGGTGATGCTGAGCAGCTCGTTGTTGCCCTTCACGTCGTACGCAAAGTCCTTGAACCGGTCGCCCGCGCCATCGGGGCCGGTGTAGCCCTCGCCCCGGTACTGCGCCTCGCCCAGCTTGAAGCGCTGGATCATGGTGCCCATGGCGCCGTCGAGGATGACGATGCGTTGGGCGAGGATGTCGGGCAGTTGCGCGGCGCGCGTGTAGTGGAGGGCTTGCATAGGGCGCTATTGTAGAAAGCCAGCCCCTCGCCCTCTCGCAGCGCACAATATGCGCCTGCCGCGCACGGGGCCAAGCCCGGGCACGGCAAAGGATTTTGGCCTTATTGGCACCAAGCGCTGGATTCGTATGCGCTGGCAGCTATCAATTTCAGAGTATTCGTTTGTCTCCTCGCCTGTCCCCCGCACTGTCCCCTGCCCATGCCGTTTTGCAGGACGTTTTTGGCTACGAGCAGTTTCGCGGTCCCCAGCAGGCCATCGTCGAGCATGTGATCGCGGGCGGCGATGCGCTGGTGCTCATGCCCACGGGTGGCGGCAAGTCGCTGTGCTACCAGGTACCTGCCATCGTGCGCCAGCAGCAGGGGCGTGGGGTCACCATCGTGGTCTCGCCCCTGATTGCGCTGATGCACGACCAGGTGGGCGCGCTGCACGAGGCGGGGGTGTCCGCCGCGTTTCTCAACTCCACGCTGAGCTATGACGAGACGCAGGACGTGGAGCTGCGGCTGCAGACAGGCGACATCACGCTGCTGTATGCCGCGCCCGAGCGGCTGAACACGCCCCGGTTCCTGGGCTTGCTCGACAGTCTGTACCACGGCGGGCACCTGTCGCTGTTTGCCATCGACCAGGCGCACTGCGTGAGCCAGTGGGGCCACGACTTCCGCCCCGAATACCGCGCGCTCACGGTGCTGCACGAGCGTTATGCGGGCGTGCCCCGCATTGCACTCACGGCCACGGCCGATGCGCTGACGCGCGCCGACATCGTGGAGCGGCTGCAGCTGGAGGGCGCGCAGCACTTCGTGAGCAGCTTTGACCGGCCCAACATCCGCTACCGCATCGAAGAAAAGAAGGAGCCGCTGGCGCAGCTGCTGCGCTTCATCGAGCGCGAGCACCCGGACGACGCAGGCGTGGTGTACTGCCAGTCGCGCAAGCGCGTCGAGGAAATGTCGGCCGCGCTGGTGGATGCGGGCCTCAAGTCCCTGCCCTACCACGCAGGCCTGCCCGCCGAGGTGCGCCAGCAGAACCAGGACCGCTTCCTGCGCGAGGAAGGCATCGTGATGGTGGCCACCATCGCGTTCGGCATGGGCATTGACAAACCCGACGTGCGTTTTGTGGCGTGGCCTACGGCCTGCAGGACGTGGTGAACCAGCGCCGCATGATCGACGAGAGCCCCGCGAGCGAGGAGTTCAAGCAGGTGATGCGCGGCAAGCTCGATGCGCTGTTGGCCCTGGCCGAAGCCACCGATTGCCGGCGCGTGCGGCTGCTGGGCTACTTTGGCGAGCACTCCACGCCCTGCGGCAATTGCGACAACTGCCTGAACCCGCCCGCCGTGTGGGACGGCACGGATGCCGCCCGCAAGCTGCTGTCCACCATCTACCGCGTGCAGCAGGCCAGCGGCCTGAGCTTTGGCACCGGCCACATCATGGACATCGTGCGCGGCAAGGACACCGAGAAGGTTAAGCAGTTCGGGCACGACAAGCTGTCCACTTTCGGCGTGGGTAAGGACTATTCCGAAGCGCAATTGCGCGGCGTGCTGCGCCAGCTGCTGGCCACCGGGGCCGTGGGGCTGCAAAAGGTGATGCTGGAGAGCGGCCACAGCTTCGACACGCTGAGCCTCACCGACGGCTCCCGCCCCGTGCTCAAGGGGGATGTGCCCGTGCTGCTGCGCGAATCCACGGCCAGCGCGCCCGCCAAGCGCACGCGCCGCAGCACGGCACCGCCCGCCGCTGCCGCCAACCTGGGGCCCGACGCCCAGGCGCGCTTCATCAACCTCAAGGCCTGGCGCGCCGAGGTGGCACGCGAGCACAACCTGCCCGCATATGTGATCTTTCACGACGCCACACTGGCTGCGATTGCCGAGCGCAACCCCGCGTCCCTGGACGACCTGCAGGGTATCAGCGGCATGGGGGCGAAGAAGCTGGAGGCTTACGGGGCGGAGGTGCTGAGGGTGTGCCTGCAAGGCTGACGCTCTGCGCTAAAGACCGAGTCCGCAACAAAAAAACCGGCCTCTGGGGCCGGTGAAGGGAGGTGCCCTCAGGCCCTACCGATGGATGGGGAACGGCTGGAGCGCCCAGCCATTGGGCCTATCAATGGCAATCAGCGGTTTCTTCCTCTTCGATGCGTGGATAAAAGTCGTGGTCCTCGCGCTGCATGCGTTCAAACACGCGGCGCAGCACCACATTGGCTTCACTGCGAAAGCCCTCGGCATCGCGCCGAACCTGTTCGGCAGTGTTCCAGCGGCGTGCGAAGGCGTCGTAGGCGCTGGCAATGGAGGCCATCTCGCTCTGGTACTGGCGCCCCATGCGCGCCAGGTCTGCATTGCCGCCGCGCTGCAGTGCGGGGTACAGCACCTGGTCTTCCACGGCCAGGTGCAGCTTGATGGTGCCGCTCATCGCAACGATGCCCTGGGCAATGGCCGTGGCATTGGCCTCCACACCGGCATGGGCCAAGGCGCGCAAGGTGGCGATGCTGCGCAGGATGTCGGTGTGCTGGTGCTTGAATTTGTCGAGGTTCATGTTCGCTCCTTGTGGGATGAATAAGAGCCTGCGCTGCCGCCGGGGATGGTGGTGGCAGCGCACGGCGCGGGTCAGCGGCGGGTTTCCGCCAGGGTGGCGCCCGCAGGGACGGCCGGTGCACGCGATCCCAACACGCCGCTCACCACCTGCCAGGCCACGGCCAGCGCGCCGACGATGAAGACCACGTCGCCGAAGGTGCGCACCCAGCGCAGGGTCTGGATGAAGGGCTGCTGCATGAAGGCCTCGCCCCGGGCGTACCACAGGCCTTCGCTCACGCTGGCGTGGAACTGGAACAGGCCGATGGGCAGCAGGCTGGTGGCAATCATCAGCACCAGGCCCGCGTTGAGCCACCAGAAGCCCGTGGCCATGAGCCGGTCGCTGAATACCAGCTGCGGCCGGATGTAGCGCAGCACCAGCAGCGTGAAGCCCAGCGCCAGGAAGCCGTACACACCGAACAGCGCGGCATGCGCATGCACGGGCGTGGTGTTCAGGCCCTGCACGTAGTACAGCGAGATGGGCGGGTTGATCATGAAGCCAAAGACGCCTGCGCCCAGCATGTTCCAGAAGGCCACGGCGACGAAGCACATCAGCGGCCAGCGCAGCCGCGCCATCCAGGGCGCGCGGTGCTGCAGGCGCCAGTGTTCCCAGGCCTCGTGGCCCAGTACCACCAGGGGCACGACTTCAAGCGCACTGAAGGCTGCGCCCACCGCCATCACCGGCGTGGTGGTGCCGGCAAAGTACAGGTGGTGGAAGGTGCCAGGCACGCCGCCCAGCATGAAGAGCGAGGCCGAGGCCAGGCTGGCCGTGGTGGCCATGCGCACCGACACCAGCCCCAGCGTGGAGAAAATGAAGGCCAGTGCCGTAGTGGCGAAGACTTCAAAGAAGCCCTCGACCCACAGATGCACCACCCACCAGCGCCAGTACTCCATCACCGACAGGTGCGTGCGCTCGCCATAGAAGAAGCCGGCGCCGTAAAACAGGCCGATGGCGATGACCGATGCGGATAGCAGCGCCAGCAGGTTCTTGTCGCCGGGCTGGCGGAACGCCGGCAGGATGCCGCCCAACATCAGCACCAGCCAGAAGGCCACGCCGGTGAACTTGCCGATCTGCCACAGGCGGCCCAGGTCCACGTATTCATAGCCCTGGTGACCCAGCCAGAAGTTCCACTCGGGCGGCATGATCTGCGCAATCGCCAGGTAGTTGCCCGCGAACGAGCCCACCACCACCACCACCAGCGCCCAGAACAGGATGTCCACACCGAGCTTCTGGTACGCCGGGTCTTTGCCGCCGTTGATGAGCGGTGCGAGGAACAGGCCGGCCGCCAAAAAGCCCGAGGCGATCCAGAACAGCGCGCTCTGGATGTGCCAGGTACGCACCAGCGAGTACGGGAACCACTGCGACACGTCGATGCCGTAGAACTGCTGGCCCTCCACCGTGTAGTGCGCGGTGAAGCCGCCCAGCAGCACCTGGAAGCTGAACAGCGCGACGATGAGGAACAAATACTTGCCCAGGGCGCGCTGCGAGGGCGTGAGCGGCACGCGCGACAGCGGGTCGTGCTGGGGCGGCTCGGGGTCGGCCTCGTCGTGCTTGCGCAGGAAGGCCCAGCCCCAGACGAGAAATCCCACGCCCGCCATCATCACGACCACGCTCATCACCGACCACACCATGTTCTCCGCGGTGGGCTTGTTGCCGATGAGCGGTTCGTGTGGCCAGTTGTTGGTGTACGTTGCTGTCGTACCGGGGCGCTCGGTGGCGGCTGCCCAGGCCGTCCAGAAGAAGAAGCCCATCATCTGTGCGCGACGCTCGGCGCTGGGCAGCGTGTTCTCCTTCATCGCGAAATGCTCGCGGGTCTTGTGCAGCGCGGGTGCATCGCTGAAAAGCTGGTCGTAATACAGCGCCGTTTTTGCGATCGCATCGGCCCGCGTGGACGACACCATGGCCACGCCCGTTTCTGGCTTGTAGGTGTTGGTGCCGTACTCGGTCTTCATGCGGTCGCGCAGCACGGCCTGGGCGGCGGCGTCGATGTCGGCAAACGGTTTGCCGTGCGCGCGCTCGGCCGCGACGTCGAGCCAGTTGAGAAGCTCGCGGTGCAGCCAGTCAGCCGTCCAGTCGGGCGCCTGGTAGGCACCATGGCCCCAGATGGAACCCAGCTGCATGCCGCCCACCGATTGCCAGGCGGTCTGGCCGTCCAGGATGCTGTCGTGGGTGTAGAGGACTTCGCCCCCGGCCGTTTCAATCTTGGCGGGAATGGGCGGTGCGGTGCGGTACACCTCGGCGCCGTAGTAGCCCAGCAGGCTGAAGGTGACGATGAGCACGCCGATCAGCGTGAACCAGAGCTTGCGGTAGTTACCCATGGCGGGCCTCCTGCTTCGATGAAACGACGAACGGGCGGGGCCAGCGAGGGCGGGCCACAGCGAGACAGGCGGCGTGATGGACCGCCCGGAGGGCCAGGCAGGCCGCAGGTGGACAGGATGTGAAGATCATGGTGAGGTGACGAGTGAATCGATCCACCCCCCTATCGCAAGCCCCGGGCCAACGGCGGCGCCCAATAAAATCAATTACTTATAAAGTTCATGGTATTTATTACCCCAGTGGATTGGGGTCAAATTCACCCATACGAGGTAAAAAACACCATGGATCACCAACCCCTGCTGGCCGACCTGTCCACCGATCTGCCGCAGGCCGTGCGCCTGCAGCGGCTGGTGGACCACCTGCGCGCCCGCTTTCACTGCGGCGCTGTGGCGCTGCTGCAGCTGGAACAGGACCATCTGCGACCCGTCGCCGTGGACGGCCTGGTGCGCGAGGCGCTGGGGCGCCGCTTTGCCGTCAGCCAGCACCCGCGGCTCGCGGCCATCCTGGCGCGGCGGGAGGTGACCTGCTTTGACCACGACAGCACCCTGCCCGACCCCTACGACGGCTTGCTCGACACCCTGGTTGGCGAGCCCCTGCCCGTGCACGACTGCATGGGCGTGAGCCTGCAGGTGGACGGTCAGCCCTGGGGCGTGCTCACGCTCGACGCCCTGCAGACCGGCACTTTTGGCGAGGCTGCACGCGCCGCGCTGGCCGATTGCAAGGTGCTAGTGGAGGCCGCCGTGCGCATCTCACGGCTGGAGCGCGAGGTACAGGCGTTGCGCAGCGCCCCCCACACCCGTGGTGCCGACGACGAGCGCACCACCCGCGCGGGCGAGGGCGACATGGAGATCGTCGGCCAGAGCGAGCCCCTGTTGCGCCTGCTGCACGAGCTGGAGGTGGTGGCGGGCTCGGACCTGCCGGTGCTGCTGCTGGGCGAAACCGGCGTGGGCAAGGAGCTGTTTGCGCGCCTGCTGCACCGCCAGTCGCCACGCGCTGCGTGCCCGCTGGTGCACGTGAACTGCGCGGCACTGCCGGAGTCGCTGGCCGAGAGCGAGCTGTTTGGCCATGTGCGCGGCGCGTTCTCGGGCGCAGTGACCGACCGGCCCGGGCGCTCTGAGGCCGCCGAGGGCGGCGCGTTCTCGGGCGCAGTGACCGACCGGCCCGGGCGCTTTGAGGCCGCCGAGGGCGGCACGCTGTTCCTGGACGAGGTGGGCGAGCTGCCGCTGGCCGTGCAGGCCAAGCTGCTGCGCACGCTGCAGAACGGCGAAATCCAGCGCCTGGGCGCCGACCGGCCACGCCGTGTGGACGTGCGGGTGGTCGCCGCCACCAATCGCAACCTGCGCGAGCAGGTGGCTGCGGGCGACTTTCGCGCTGACCTGTACCACCGGCTCTCCGTGTACCCCGTGCCCATCCCGCCGCTGCGCGAGCGGGGCAACGATGTGCTGCTCATTGCGGGCCGGTTTCTGGAGTTGAACCGTGCGCGCCTCGGTCTGCGCAGCCTGCGGCTGTCGGCCAGCGCGCAAGAGGCGCTGCGCCGATACCCTTGGCCCGGCAATATCCGCGAGCTGGAGCATGTGATCAGCCGGGCCGCCCTCAAGGCGCTGAGCCGGGGTGTGAGCCGCACCGACATCGTGACGCTGGAGCCCGTGCTGCTGGACCTGGACGCCCACGCGTCCAGCGCGGCCCCTGCCCCGCTGGACGCGAGTGCTTTCGCTCAGGCCACAGAGCCACCCGCGACTGCCTCCACGACGGACACAGCCGGCAGCCCGCTTCGCGACGCCGTGGATGCTTGCCAGCGGCACGCCATCACCCAGGCGCTGGCGCGCCACCAGGGCAACTGGGCCCAGGCCGCGCGCGCGCTGGAGGTGGACGCGAGCAACCTGCACAAGCTGGCGCGCAGGCTGGGTCTCAAATAGATCATCAAAATTGATAGCTGCTAGCGCATGATCATCTAGCGCTTGGGGTACTTTTCGCTCCGTTTTTCGGCCTGTAACCGACGCCGCGCTCCAACGGCGCGCGTTGCGCCACAATCGGCCCATGCTGACCCTTCAAGACATCCGCGACGCCGCCACCCGCTTACAAGGCCAGGTGCTGGACACCCCCTGTGTCGAATCCAAGACGCTCTCGCAGATCGTGGGCGCGCAGGTGTTCCTCAAGTTCGAGAACCTGCAGTTCACCGCGTCCTTCAAGGAGCGCGGCGCCTGCAACCGGCTCACGCTGCTGACCGACGAGGAGCGTGCGCGCGGCGTGGTGGCCATGAGCGCTGGCAACCACGCCCAAGGCGTGGCCTACCACGCACAGCGCCTAGGCCTGCGCGCAGTGATCGTGATGCCGCGCTTCACACCCGGCGTGAAGGTCGAGCGTACGCGCGGGTTCGGCGCGGACGTGGTGCTGTATGGCGACACGCTGGAAGAAGCCCGCGCCCATGCCTATGCGCTGGCAGACGCGCAGGGCCTGACCTTTGTGCACCCGTATGACGATGAAGGCGTGGCTGCGGGACAGGGCACGCTGGGCCTGGAGATGCTGCAAGCCGTGCCCGACCTCGACACGCTGGTGATTGCCGTCGGCGGCGGCGGGCTGATCTCGGGTGTGGCGACGGCCGCCAAGGCGATCAAGCCGGGCATCGAAATCGTGGGCGTGCAGACCGCGCGCTTTCCGGCCATGGTCAACGCCGTCAAGGGCACGCACCACCCGCAGGGCACGTCAACAATAGCCGAGGGCATTGCCGTGGGAACCCCGGGCAAGATCACACAGGAGATCGTCAAACGCCTGGTGGACGACCTGGTGCTGGTGGACGAGGGCGACATCGAGCAGGCGGTGCTGATGCTGCTGGAGATTGAAAAGACCCTGGTCGAAGGCGCAGGGGCGGCTGGCCTGGCGGCGCTGGTGCGCTACCCCGAACGCTTCAAGGGCAAGCGCGTGGGCTTGGTGCTGTGCGGCGGCAACATCGACCCGCTGCTGCTGGCGGCCATCATCGAACGCGGCATGGTGCGCTCGGGGCGCCTCGCGCGCATCAAGGTCAGCGCGCGCGATGTGCCCGGCGTGCTGGCGCGCATCACCGCCACCGTGGCCGATGCGGGCGCCAACATCGAGGAAGTGCACCACCAGCGCGCCTTTACCATGCTGGCCGCGCAGAACGTGGAGATTGAGCTGGTGCTGCAAACCCGGGGCAAGACCCATGTCGATGAGGTGCTGGGACAGCTGCGGGCGGCAGGCATGCAGGCCGACCTGATCTGAGAGCCTGTGCATAGAGACCACAGGGTTTTGCCCCTGCGCAGGTTCTCGCGGCTAGAATTGCGCAAGTTTTAAGCATCTGGAGCCCACCATGTCTGACCACAACACTTCCCACGCCTCAGCAACGCCATCGAACGACCCCGTGGAAAACGTCGTTCACGTGGTCCCCGTGGTGCTGCCAGTGGTGGGCGGCATCATGATGTTCCTGCTGGCGTTCATCGCCGTGATGATGGCCTGACCGCTCCGGCAGGCATCACCCCCACAGCCCCGCAGTGCGGGGCTTTTTTTCGTCTCGCCCCCACATTCCATCCTCGTTTGACCTGGAGAACCCCCATGAGACCCGGACACGCACTCGTCCTCTTTTCCGGAGGCCAGGACTCCACCACCTGCCTGGCCTGGGCCCTGGAGCACTTTGCCCATGTGGAAACCATCGGCTTTGACTACGGCCAGCGCCACCACATCGAGCTGCAGGCGCGACAGACGGTGCTGGCGTCGCTGCGCGCGCAGTTTCCGCAGTGGAACGCCCGGCTGGGCGACGACCACATGCTGGACCTGGCGGTGCTGGGCGACATCAGCGACACCGCGCTGACCAGCGACGCCGAGATCCAGATGACCGCCGCCGGCCTGCCCAACACCTTTGTGCCGGGGCGCAACCTGCTGTTCTTCCAGCTGGCGGCCGCCGTGGGCTACCGGCGCGGGCTGCACACCCTGGTAGGCGGCATGTGCGAGACCGATTTTTCGGGCTACCCCGATTGCCGCGACGACACGCTCAAGGCGCTGCAAGTGGCGGTGTCGCTGGGCATGGGCCAGCGGTTCACGTTCGAGACACCCCTCATGTGGCTGGACAAAGCCGAGACCTGGGAGCTAGCGCGGACCCTGGGTGGGCAGGCGCTGGTTGATCTGATCGTGAACGACTCGCACACCTGTTACCACGGCGTGCGCGACACGCTGCATGCCTGGGGGTACGGCTGTGGCACCTGCCCGGCCTGTGCGCTGCGCAAGGCGGGCTTTGAGCGCTGGAGCGGTGCGGCGACCCATCCCTAGCACCAAAGCCCGGCCCCTGCCGGACGTCAGATTGCATGCATAAACCTATGTTTTTTTTGCATGGTTTTGACCCCTGTCTGACAGACAAATGGGCGGCAGATTCATAAAATTGACATCCCAGCCGACCCGCGGAATCCGTGGAACTAGCCTCCACCCGTGGGGCTGACACACGCTCCCGCCCGCCGACTGAGCACGAAAGCCGTTTTTTCAAAGGCAGCGCTCAGCACCGCAATTGCGCCAGGCCTCGCCGTGACCCGTTCGGTCCGCTTCCTTTGAAAAAACGTTTTTTCAACTTAGGAAGCTCCCGATGAACGCACCCACGATGCAGGGCCTGAATCTCAACGCCCCCGCTTACGTCAAAAACGCCCGGCTGCTCGCCTGGGTGGCCGACATGGCCGCCCTGTGCAAGCCCGACAGCATCTACTGGTGCGATGGCTCTCAGGAAGAGTACGACCGCCTGTGCCAGCAACTGGTCGATGCCGGCACCTTCAAGAAGCTGAACCCCGCCAAGCGCCCCGGCAGCTTCCTGGCCTGGTCCGATCCATCGGACGTGGCCCGTGTGGAAGACCGCACCTACATTTGCTCGGCCGCCAAGGAAGACGCCGGCCCCACCAACAACTGGATGGCTCCCGCTGAAATGCGCGCCACGCTGCAGCCACTGTTTGACGGCTGCATGAAGGGCCGCACCATGTACGTGGTGCCATTCAGCATGGGCCCACTGGGCAGCCACATCGCCCAAATCGGCGTGGAGCTGACCGACAGCGCCTACGTGGCCGTGAACCAGCGCCTGATGACCCGCATGGGCAAGGCCGTGTACGACGTGCTGGGTGTGGAAGGCGAGTTCGTGCCTTGCATGCACACCGTGGGCGCGCCCCTGGCCGAAGGCGAGAAGGACACGACCAGCTGGCCTTGCAACCCCAAGGTCAAGTACATCGTGCACTACCCCGAAACACGCGAGATCTGGTCCTATGGCTCGGGCTACGGCGGCAACGCGCTGCTGGGCAAGAAGTGCCTGGCCCTGCGCATCGCATCCACCATGGGCCGCGACCAGGGCTGGCTGGCCGAGCACATGCTCATCTTGGGCGTGACCAACCCCCAAGGCAAGAAGTACCACGTGGCAGCCGCCTTCCCCAGCGCCTGCGGCAAGACCAACTTCTCCATGCTGGTGCCGCCCGAGGC
>Ga0066255_1001664_pt1 | contig 11156 bp, 12 predicted proteins | sample ThiBiot_750_biof_FD_71148 | JGI IMG/M metagenome (GOLD analysis project Ga0066255, IMG submission 71148) | Wastewater bioreactor microbial communities from Cape Town, South Africa - Thiocy_expt_750_biof (version 2) | ecosystem: Engineered > Bioreactor > Thiocyanate-remediating >... | reverse complement strand
GGCGTTCTCGGCGAAGTGCCTGGCGCCGCCTGCGGCCTTCACAACTTCGCCGCGCGCCTCGGCGAAAGGCTTGCCCATCTCGCTCACGATCAGCGCCGCATAGTCGTCGGCGCGCTCCTCAAGCAGTTGCGCGAGCCGCGCCAGCATTTCGGCCCGCTTGCTCACCGGCAGCGCCGACCATGATCGGTGCGCGGCATGGGCGGTCGCAACGATCGCGTCGACCTCGGCCGCGCTGTGCTCGGGATAGTCTGCGATCTGCACGCCGGTTGCCGGATTGGTGCTGATGAACTTCATGGGGCCGCTCCTGTTCGCCACGGAATCTGCGACCCGCATCGGGCCACATAAAGCCCGCCGGGCACATAATCGGACCCCCGGTTAAGCGGCTCGCGTCCGTGCGTCGGCGTGCCTGTGGCATGATTGGCGCAACAGGAGGATCCGGCGTGCATTTTCTGATCATCGGGGGCGGCTCGGCGGGCTGCGTATTGGCAGCGCGACTGAGCGAGGTCGAGAGCAATCGCGTGACGCTGGTCGAGGCCGGGCGCGATCTCACCGAAGCCTCCATGGCCCCGCATGTGCGCACGCGCTATCCCGGCCGCGCCTATATCGACGACAACAATATCTGGCCTGATCTCAAGGCCTATCTGGGCGCCGCCGGCGGCGCATCGCGCGCGCCGCGCCGCTATGAGCAGGGCCGCCTGCTCGGCGGCGGCTCGTCGGTCAACGCCATGGTCGCCAATCGCGGCGCGCCGGACGACTACGACGAATGGGGCCGCCTCGGTGCCGCCGGGTGGTCGTGGGACGCCGCGCTGCCCTACTTCCGCAAGCTCGAGCGCGACGTCGATTTCGATGGCCCCTACCACGGCAAGGATGGTCCCATCCCGATCCGCCGCATCAGCGACGCCCGCATGTCGCCGCTCGCCAAAGGCGTCATCGCCTCGCTCAAGGCGCAAGGCTACCCGCATCTCCCGGACCAGAACGGCAAGTGGGAGGATGGCGTCTTCGTTGGGGCTGCCGCGGTCAGCGACACGGGCGAGCGCGTCCCCACCGCCGTCGGCTACCTCACGCCCGACGTGCGCCGCCGCCCCAACCTCGAGATCATCACGGAACACCTGGCCGAAAAGCTGGTTTTCGAGGGCCGTAAGGCGACGGGTGCCATCATCGCGCCCTATGAGGGCGGCCCCTCCCGCACCATCGCTGCCGATCGCATCATCGTCTCCTCGGGCGCGATCCATTCGCCGGCCCTGCTGATGCGGAGCGGCGTCGGCGCCGGTGCAGCGCTGGGCGAGCTCGGCATCCCCGTCGTGCTCGACAGGGCGGCGGTGGGCCAGAACCTGATGGAGCATTCCTCGACGGCGGTCAGCACCTACCTCCCGCCTGCCATGCGAATGACCGACCTCGACGAGCACCACGATCACGCCATCCTGCGGTTCACATCCGACCTGCCCAACGCACCTGCCGGCGACATGCACGCGGCCTTCATCGGCCGCTCAGGCTGGCACTCCATCGGCCAGCGCGTCGGCACGCTGTTCATCTGGCTCAACAAGCCGTTCTCGCGTGGCCAGATGGCTATCGCCAGCGCCGATCCGCGCGTCGAGCCGCTGGTCGATTTCAACCTACTGGCGGACGACCGCGACCTCACCCGCCTGATGTACGGCTTCCGCGTCGGCGCGAAAGCCTTGCTGCATCCATCCATGTTGGCGAAGGCCGGCCCCGCCTTCCCCACCACCTATTCAGCGCGCGTCGCGGCCGTAGCGGCGCCGGGACTGTGGAACACCATCCAGCGCGGCGCCTTTTCGGGCATGCTCGACTGGGCCGGTCCGGCCCGGAACTGGCTCATCAATTCGGTCGTCACCCTCGGGCTCGACATCGACACTTTCATGCGCGACGACACGGCGTTGAGCGATTTCCTCAAGGCCGGCGTCGGCGGTGTCTGGCACGCTTCGGGAACGCTGCGCATGGGCGCGGCCGACGACCCGGCCGCGGTCACCGATGCCATGGGCAAGGTGCACGGGCTCGACAACCTCTATGTCTGCGATGCCTCGCTGATGCCTGCGATCCCGCGCGCCAATACCAACACGCCCACCATCATGCTGGCCGAGCGGATCGCCGACGCACACAAGGCCGCCTGACGGCGCACTTGTAACCAACCGGTGAATTGCCCTAGCCTCGGGCAACGCCGCGGTCAGCGGGAGGAACAAATGGCGGGAGTGTTGGGGGCGCGGACCGGCGCATTCGGCCGGGCCACCTATTTCGAGATCACCGAGCCGGTGGCCGAGCATGCGCATCCGCACGTGCATATGCTGTTCAAGCTGGGCGGCGGCGACCGGCGTGTCCTCGTGGAAGGCACCACGGCCGATGTCACCGACACGCAGTGCATGCTGATCAATCCCTGGCAGAAGCACGCCGATGTCGGCGAGCAGCCGGCCGGGCCGACGCTGATGCTGGTACTCTACCTCGATGCCGAGTGGATTGCGGCGCGGCTGGGTGTCTATGCGGTGGGCTTCGACGCGCTGGCTGGCGCGGTGACACCGGCCATGCTGGAGCGGGCCCGCCGCATCGCCGCCGCGCTGTCGGGCGAGGCCGTCGATGACGAAACGTTCGAGGAGATGATCGGCGCGCTCGCGGCCGATGCCGCCGCGGACCACGTCGTCGATCGGCGGACCGGCCTCGCCGACTACCGCATCCGCCATGCGCTGAGGAAATTGCGCGAGCACCCGCATCTTCACATCGACTATCGCGACGTGGCGCGCGATGTCGGGCTTTCGCGCTCGCGCTTTTACGAGCAGTTCCGCTCCTCCGTCGGCGTCGCGCCCAACATGTTCGTCGATGGGCTCGTGCTCGAGCAGGCCTATTCCCTGATGTCGGACTCCGATCGCCCGCTGGACGAAATCGCCTCGCATCTGGGCTTTTCCGCTCAGTCGAGCTTCACTCGTTTCTTCCGCGACCGCGTGGGATTCCCGCCCAGCACGCTGCGCCGGCAGATCGAGCGGAACTAGCGTCGCAACGGCCGCCGTGGTCCGGTATCGCCCTCGCTAGAGCGCCATTTCCCTCGTGCGGTCCTTGGCGATGTAGCTCTGGATCTGCTTGACGATCTGGCCCGCATGCGCCGCGGCCAGCTTCTCGCAGAGCTCCGCGTCCCGCGCCTCGATCGCATCGACCAGGGCGTCGTGCTCCTTCACATATTTCCGCGGCAGGTGGTCGTTGAAGCTCTTGTAGTAGTAGAGCCGCAGGATCCGGCGCCCTTCGTCGAGGAGCCGCGTGAACAGCCCGGTGAAGTACGGGTTGCCGCCCGCCTCAGCGATGGCCACGTGGAAGTCGCGGTTGTGGCCGATCATGCCCGGCACATCGTCGGCCCGCACGGCCTCCGCGTAGAGCGCCTGGTAGCGCCGCATCGCCGCGAGGTGCCGCTCCGTCCGGCCGTTCGCCGCGAGCCGCGTCGTCACGCGATACATCAGCGTCAGCGCCTCGAAATACACCGGCAACTGGCCGAAATCGATCGGCGCCACGATGGTGTTGCGGTTGGGAAGCTGCGTCACCAGCCCCTCGGCGGCGAGCCGCACCAGCGCCTCGCGCACGGGAGTGCGCGACATGTCGAAACGCTCAGCCAGCGTCACCTCGTCGAGCGGCGCGCCGGGCTCCAGAGTGAGTTCCACAATGGACTGTTTGAGCGCATCATAGACCGTCTGCACCCCCGAGCCTCGCACGCGCGGCACCGGGAGATCGGAAAACGCCTTTGGTTCTGGGGTGTTAGCCATCGCAACTTCCGCTTCCCACGTTGGGGATTGACGGGAGGTTAACGCGGCGGCATGCTGTCGACAAGATGCATGCAAGGCTTTTGCCGGCATGCCTCTGAAACAGGGAGAAGAACACTATGCGTACTGTCTTGAAGACTGCCGCGGGCCTCGCGCTGGCCCTTGCGCTCGGCGCTCCGGCCATCGCGCAGGATACGCTGACCATCGGCATCATGGTCCCCACCACCGGCTCGGAAGCAACCTATGGCCAGGACATGGCCAATGCGGTGAACCTTGCGATCGGCGAGATCAACGCGGCCGGCGGCGTGCTGGGCAAACAGCTCACCTCCACCATCGGCGACGATGGCTGCGACGCGCAGCTCGCGGTGAACGCGGCCAGCAAGCTCGCGGCCTCGGGTGTCGTCGGTGTCGTGGGCGGCTACTGCTCGGGCGCGACCATCCCGACCCTCAAGATCTATGGCGATGCCAACATCCCGCTGATCATTCCAGCGGCCAACTCGACCAAGCTGATCCCGGAGAATCCGGGCAACGCCTTCATGATCAACTCCACCGGCAACGACCAGGTGAAGAAGGCGATCGAGTACTTCAACGCCAAGGGCGTGAAGTCCATCGCGATCATCAACCAGGGCGACGCCTATTCGCAGGATCTCGCCGACCTCTCCAAGAAGGAATGGGAAGCGGCGGGCAACACCGTCACCAACTTCGAAGTCACCAACAAGGGCGAGCAGGATTACTCGGCCGTCGTGACCTCGATCACCTCGGCCAATCCCGATGCGGTGTTCTGGACGGCCTACTACGCCGATGGCGGCCTGCTCATCCGCCAGTTGCGTGAGCGCGGCTATGCCGGGCTGATCGCGGTGGGCGACGGCTCCAACTCGCCGGAACTGTTCAAGATCGCCGGTCCCGCGGCCGAAGGCGTCATCGCCTTCTCCAACCCGACCGCCGAGTTCCTGCCGGAAGCCAAGGCCTTTGCCGAAGCCTACCAGGCCCAGTTCGGCGCTGCGCCGGGCCCCTACTCGACGCTCAGCTACGACGCCATGAAGCTCCTCGCCTGGGGCATCAACACCGCCGGCACCACCGACGCGGCCAAGGTGATCGAGACGCTGCAGGGCGCCAACTTCACCGAGACCATCTCGGGCCCGATCTCGTTCACGCCGGAAAAGACTCTCGCCCGCTCTAACTTCGTGGTGCTCGAGGGCAAGGGCGGCGCCTGGACGCTGGCGCAGTTCTGATCGGCACGACAAACCGTGGACCGGCGTTCCAGCGCCGGTCCACATCCCACTGAGGCTGAAGGGCGAGGCGGCCTGTGACCATTTTCGACATCTTCACGAACCAGCTATTGAACGGCATCGTACTGGGCTCGTTCTACGCGCTGGTGGCACTTGGCTACACCATGGTGTTCGGCGTGGTGAAGCTGCTCAATTTCGCGCATGGCGAGCTCTATATGGTAGGCGGCTTTGCCGGCTTCCTGGTGCTCTCCTTCCTCGCGCCCTTCATCGGCGCCGGCTGGTTCGGCGTCGCCGTCTCGATGGTGTTCGCCATGATCGCCATCGGCTTTCTCGGCGTCGTGATCGAGCGGGTGGCTTATGCCCCCATGCTCTCGGCGCCGCGGCTCTCCATCCTCATCACGGCCCTTGCCGTTTCCCTGGTGCTGCAGAACGGCATGCTCGCGCTCACCAAAGGCCAGTACGTGCCGTTCGGCTCGGCGCTCGGCTTCGGCGGCATCAATCTGGGTAAGCTGTTCATCAGCTACAACCAGATGATCCTCGTCAGCGTCGCGGCACTGCTGATGCTGGCGCTCGAGATGTTTGTGTCGCGCACGCAATATGGCCGCGCCATGCGTGCCGTCGCCGTCGACAAGGACATGAGCCGGCTGATGGGCATCAACGTCAATGCCGTCATCGCCGTCACCTTCTTCCTCGGCTCCGCGCTAGCCGCCGCAGCTGGCACCATGGCCGGCGCGTTCTATGGGTCGCTCTGGTACTTCATGGGCTTCCTCATCGGCCTCAAGGCGTTCACCGCGGCCGTGATCGGCGGCATCGGCTCGATCCCCGGCGCCATGCTGGGCGGCCTGATCCTCGGCCTGCTCGAGAGCTTTGCCACGCAGCTCGATCTGCGGGGCATGGGCATCCCGTTCAAGGTCGGTAGCGAATGGAAGGACGTGTTCTCCTTCTCCGTGCTGATCCTCATACTCGTGTTCAAGCCGACGGGTCTGCTCGGCAAGTCAGAGCAGGAGCGCATGTGATGGCGCAATTGCCCGAACGACCCAGCGCCTGGGGTGGTCTGTCGGCCATCCTCGACACGCCCACGAAACAATGGACCGTCACCGCCGTGCTGCTGGCCGCGATGGTCGCTCTGCCCTTCGTCACCGATGGCTACATCACCGTCATCGTGACCCACGCTCTGCTCTATGTCGTGCTGGCGCTCGGGCTCAACATCGTCGTCGGTTATGCGGGCCTCCTCGACCTCGGCTTCGCCGCCTTCTTCGCCGTGGGCGCCTACACCGTGGGCATCACGACGCAGTATTTCGGGCTCAATTTCTGGCTGGCGCTGCCGCTTGCCGTGGTCTTTGCGAGCATCGCCGGCATCATCATCGGCACGCCGACGCTGCGATTGCGCTCGGACTATCTCGCGATCGTCACGCTCGGCTTCGGCGAGATCGTGCGGCTCACGGCCCGCAATCTGCGCGAGACCGGCGGCGCGAGCGGCATTCGGGGTATCGAGTCGCCGTGGATCTTCGGCTACCACGTGCAGAGCAACATCGACTTCTACTTCGTGTTCCTCATCCTCGCGGTGCTGGGCATCATCGTGTCGGTGCGGCTCGCGAACTCGCGCCTGGGCCGGGCCTGGCTCTACGTACGGCACGACGAGGATGCCGCCGAGGCGATGGGCATCGACCGCGTCCGGGTGAAGCTCGCGGCCTATGTGGTTGGCGCCATCTACGGCTCCATCGGTGGCGCGTTCTTCGCGGCAAATCTCGGTGCGATCTCGCCCGAGAGCTTCTCGTTCCGCCAGTCGGTCGAGATCCTCATGGTCGTGATCCTGGGCGGTATCGGCAAGATTCCCGGCGTTGTCCTCGGCGCCTTCATCGTCATCCTCGCGCCCGAGTTCCTGCGCGGCGTGGGCGACCTGCGCTACTTCATCTTTGCGGTGGGCCTGCTGCTCATCATGTTGTTCCGTCCGAGCGGCATCTGGCCGGCGAGGAGCAAGCGATGAGCCTCCTCGACCTCAAGAATGTGAGCCTCAGCTTCGCCGGCTCGCGCGTGCTCGACAATGTCGACTTCAGCGTCCCGGCGGGCAAGATCGTCAGCCTCATCGGGCCGAACGGCGCGGGCAAGACCTCGCTCTTCAACTGCATCACCGGCTTCTACAAGCCGCAGCAAGGCTCGATCAGTCTCGCCGGTACTGAGACGGTCAAGCTCAAACCGCATCAGGTCACGAGGCTAGGCATCGCGCGCACCTTCCAGAATGTGCGGCTCTTCCGCGAGATGAGCGTGCTTGAAAACGTCATGTCCGGCCGGCTGGCCGCACCAGCGCCGGCGTGCAGGCAAAGGTGGCGCGCCGGTCGGTCAAGGTGCGCAGCGGCGTGACCGCCAGGCCCAATTGCGCCTGCGCTTGCGCGGTGACGTCCGTCTGCAGGGCGGCGCGCTCGTCGCTGCTGGTGCTGATGACGAAGGCCAGCAGGCCGGTGGGCGGCGCCGTCGCCGTGATGGCGTCGAGCTCGAACACGAACTGCGCCGGCGCCCGTGGCCCGTGGCGCAGCGCCAGCATGGGGTGGCGCAGCCGCTTGCCCGGGCCGGCCGGCGCGGCCTGGGCGTACACGGTGGTGATGGCCTGGTGTCGCAGGGCAATCGCCTGATCCGCCCAGCGGCGCAGCTCGTCAGCTATGAAAACGGGAGCTACTGGCGCTGATCTGGAAACGATTTGTGCTGCATGGGGCGCTGATGTGGCAAGCACCACGCGGTCGAAGGCCTGCTCGTCGACCACCCAGTGCGGCGGGCGCCAGTGCAGCGCCCGCACCGGATGGCCGGTCAGCACGCGGGCGCCGCGGGCCTCGATCCAGTGCTGGGCGGCGCGTGGAAACAGCGTCCCCAGATCCACCCGGGGCAGCAGCAGGTGCGAGCTGCCACGCCCGCCCAGCAGTGCGTCGTGCAGCACGCGCAGAAACACGCGCCCGCTGGCCTGATCCACCGGTGTGTTGAGGGCCGACACGCACAGCGGCTCGATGAACTCGCGCATCAGCGTCGGCGGCAGGCCGGCGCACAGCGTGGCCACGCTGGTGTGCGCGTCGCACTGAAAGCCACGGCGCCGCCAGCCCAGCGCCGCGCCCAGCAGCGCCCGCTTGTCGCGCCACGACCAGCCGCGCGCGCCCAGGATGCCGCCGGCGGCGTCCCACGGCGCGGGCCAGTCGGGCAGGGCCAGGCCGCCGCCGTCCGGGTAGGTCAGCGCCAGCGGGCGGCGCAGCAGCGCCTGCGCCGGATCGACGCCCACCGTGCGCATCAGGCGCAGGCAGTCGGTGTAGGCGCCGATCAGGATGTGCTGGCCGTTGTCCACTGTTACCTCGCGGCCGTCGGGCAGCCGCAGCGGCACGCCGCGCGCGCGCCCGCCGGGCTGGGGCGCGGCCTCGAAGACGGTGACCGCGTGGCCCCGCTGCACCGCGTCCACCGCCGCCGCCATGCCGGCCCAGCCGGCGCCGACAATCGCCACGCGCAGGGCGGGTTCAGGGGTTTTGTTTGTGGTCAAAACAGGCTTTGGCGATTGTGGGTCTTACGCGAGTAGCTATCAAATGAGGAGTAAACGATGCCCTGCGCGCGCCATGGCGATCTTCGAATGGCCGCGGAGCAGGCCAGGCCGGCGAACGCCGTGGTCGGACCCGTGCCGGCCACTGGCGTTGTCCCCTCGGGGGGGAAGGCGCGCAGCGACACAGGGGGCGATCAAAACCTCCCCAGCGCCTGCATCTTCCAGGCCAGCCACAGCTTGCGCAGCGGCGTCAGGGCGATGCGCTGGTGCAGCACCTGAAAGCGCTCGGCCTCGATCTCGCGCAGCAGGGTGCGGTAGATGCTGGCCATCATCAGGCCGGACTTCTGGCTGGCGCGGTCGGCCGCGGGCAGCAGGGCCAGGGCTTCGTCGTACAGCTGGTGCGCGCGCTGGGCCTGGAACGCCATCAGCGCCGTGAAGCGCTCGGAATAGTCGCCCTTCAGGATCTCGTGCGCCTTGACGTCGAAGCGCCGCAGCTCGTCGATCGGCAGGTAGATGCGGTCGCGCCGCGCGTCCTCGCCGACGTCGCGGATGATGTTGGTGAGCTGAAACGCCAGTCCCAGCTTGTGCGCGTAATCGGTGGTCCGCGGCGCGCTCTGGCCGAAGATGCGCGCCGACACCTCGCCCACCACGCCGGCCACCAGGTGGCAGTAGCGCGCCAGCTGCGCGAAGTCCAGGTAGCGCGTCTGCTGCAGGTCCATCTGACAGCCTTCGATCACCGCCAGCAGCTGGCGCGCCTCGATGCCGAAGCGCTCGGCCCCCGGCATCAGCGCCTGCATGGTCGGGTGCGTGGGCTGGCCCTGGAAGGCACGCTTCACCTCGGCCTGCCACCAGGCCAGCTTGGTGGCGGCCACGCCGGGGTCGCTGACCTCGTCGACCACGTCGTCCACTTCGCGGCAGAAGGCGTAGAACGCCGTGATGGCGGCGCGCCGCTCGGGCGGCAGAAAAAGAAAGGCGTAGTAGAAGCTGCTGCCAGAGGCGGCGGCCTTTTGCTGGACGTAGTCTTGCGCGGCGGTCACGGGCGGATTGTCACATCCGCAGCATGCGCCACAAAAGGCGCGGGGCGTCGCGCCGCCGCAGCCGCGGCCGCTGGCGCAGCGCCGCCGGGCCCAGCGCCTCGATGCGGTCCAGCACGCGCAGCCCGCCCTGCACCACGGCGCGCAGCTCCCAGCCGGCGCGGCCGGGAACGCGGCGCGCCAGCGGCTGGCCAGCCTGCATCAGCTGGCGTGCGTGGCGGGTCAGCTCGGCGATCAGGGCGGCGCTGCGCGCATCGGCCGGCAGTGCCGCGAACTGCGCGCCCGGATCGCTGATCGGCAGGCCGTGGCGGGCGCATTCGGCCAGCGGCAGGTAGTAGCGCCCGCGCGGGATGTCCACCGACAGGTCCTGCCAGAAATTGATCAGCTGCAGCGCCGAGCAGATGGCGTCGCTCTCGGCCAGTGCTTGGGCGCTGGTCACGCCGTACAGGTGCAGCAGCAGGCGACCGACCGGGTTGGCCGAGCGGCGGCAGTAGTCCAGCAACTGGGTCATGTCGGCGTAGGCGGCGCCGTCGCGGGTGAAGGCCACGTCCTGCGCGAATGCCGACAGCAGCTCGTCCAGCGGCTGCGCCGGCAGGGCGAAGGCGCGCATCTGCGCCGCCAGCGCGCCGAACACCGGCGCCCAGCGCGCCGAGGGCGCGTGGCCGCCGGCCACCGCGTGCAGGTCGGCGCGCAAGGCCGCCAGATCGGCCAGGCGCTGTGCGGACGTGGCGCCGCCCTCGTCGGCGATGTCGTCCGCCGTGCGGGCGAAGCGGTAGATGGCGGCGATTGGCGGGCGCAGGCGCGGCGGACACAGCCAGGAGGCGACCGGGAAGTTTTCCGCCTGGGGCGATGTACCGGGCGCGACGTACAGGGGGGTGGACATGGGTCGGCCGATTGTGCCCGCGCGCCCGATGCCCCGACACGGCGCTGGCGCGGCGTCGGCGAAGGCGACTTGCCGGCGGTCGGCGGGCCCCCTCGCGCGGAGGGTAAAATAGCAGGTTCGCCAGATTCCGACGGGCGGTTGCTGTCGCGCACCGCCCGATTCGTTTGTACCAGCCGCGCGGGTGGCGAAATTGGTAGACGCACCAGGTTTAGGTCCTGACGCCCGCAAGGGTGTGGGGGTTCGAGTCCCCCCCCGCGCACCAGGCAAGCAACATCCTTCAGTCAACGAGAGAAAGCATCATGGCCGTGAATGTCGAAACCCTTGAAAAACTCGAGCGCAAGATCACGCTGACGCTGCCGGTCGAGTCCATCCAGAGCGAGGTCGAGGCGCGTCTGCGCAAGCTCGCCCGCACCGTGCGCATGGATGGCTTCCGTCCCGGCAAGGTGCCGATGAGCGTGGTGGCGCGCCAGTACGGCTACTCGGTGCAGTACGAGGTGATGAACGACAAGGTCGGCGAGGCCTTCTTCCAGGCCGCCGACGAGGCCAAGCTGCGCGTGGCCGGCCAGCCCGCCATCTCCGAGAAGGAGGGCGCGCCCGAGGGCCAGATGGCGTTTGACGCGGTGTTCGAGGTGTTCCCCGAGGTCAAGATCGGCGATCTGGCCAGCGCCGAGATCGAGCGCCTGGGCGCCGACGTGGGCGAGGACGCCATCGACCGCACCCTGGAGATCCTGCGCAAGCAGCGCCGTA
>Ga0066255_1002450_pt1 | contig 11159 bp, 15 predicted proteins | sample ThiBiot_750_biof_FD_71148 | JGI IMG/M metagenome (GOLD analysis project Ga0066255, IMG submission 71148) | Wastewater bioreactor microbial communities from Cape Town, South Africa - Thiocy_expt_750_biof (version 2) | ecosystem: Engineered > Bioreactor > Thiocyanate-remediating >... | reverse complement strand
GGCGTGCTGCAGGGCGACGTCAAGGACGTGCTGCTGCTCGACGTGACCCCGCTGAGCCTGGGCATCGAGACGTTGGGCGGCGTGTTCACCCGTCTGATCGACCGCAACACCACGATCCCGACCAAAAAGAGCCAGGTGTTTTCGACCGCCGAGGACAATCAGAGCGCGGTGACGATCCGCGTGTTCCAGGGCGAGCGCGAACTGGCGGCCAACAACAAGCTGCTGGGCAATTTCGACCTCGCCGGCATTCCGCCCGCCCCGCGCGGCGTGCCGCAGATCGAAGTGACCTTCGACATCGACGCCAACGGCATCGTCAACGTGACGGCCAAGGATAAGGGCACCGGCAAGGAGCACCAGATCCGCATCCAGGCGTCGGGCGGCCTGTCTGACGCCGACATCGACCGCATGGTCAAGGAAGCCGAGGCCAATGCCGAGTCCGACAAGCGCCAGCGCGAGGCGATCGAGGCCAAGAACCAGGCCGAGTCGCTGATCCATTCGACCGAGAAGTCGCTCAAGGACTATGGCGACAAGGTTTCGGCCGAGGACAAGGGCGCCATCGAGACGGGGCTGGCCGATCTCAAGGGCGTGCTCGACGGCGACGACGCCGAGGCCATCAAGGAGAAGACCAACGCTCTGGCGGAGGCCTCCATGAAGCTGGGCGAGGCTATGTACAAGGCCAGCCAGGCGGAAGCCGAAGCCAAGGCCACCGGTGGCGACAAGCCGGCCGACGACGACGTCGTCGATGCCGATTTCGAGGAAGTGAAGGACGACAAGAAGTCGGCCTAAGTGAGCACTTCACTCGCCAGTGACATCACGGAAGCGCTGCGGAGCAATACCGCGGCGCTTTCCACTTTCGAGGGCCTTCCGCCCTCGCACAAACGCGAATACCTAGACTGGATTGAACAGGCGAAGCGCGACGACACGCGCCAGCGCCGGATTGCGGGCATGATCGAACGACTGACCAGGGCCACCCATGGCCAAGCGTGATTTCTACGATGTCCTGGGCGTGCCCAAGGGCTCGGACGAGGCGGCCCTCAAGGGCGCCTATCGCAAGCTCGCCATGCAGTTCCACCCGGACCGCAACCCGGGCAATGCCGACGCCGAGCACAAATTCAAAGAGATCAACGAAGCCTACGACACGCTGAAGGATCCCCAGAAGCGCGCCGCCTATGACCGGTTCGGCCACGCCGCCTTCGAGCAGGGCGGCATGGGCCGCGGCGCCAATGGCTTCGGTCCCGAATTCACCTCGTCCATGTCCGACATCTTCGAGGACATCTTCGGCGACTTCATGGGCGGCGGCCAGCAGCGCAATCGCGGCTCGCAGTCGCGCCTGCGCGGTTCGGATTTGCGCTACAATCTCGAGATCACGCTCGAGGAAGCGTTCCTCGGCCGCACCGTCGAGATCGACGTGCCCACTCTGGTCACCTGCCACACCTGCGACGGCTCGGGTGCCAAGCCGGGCACCGGCATGTCGACCTGCAAGCACTGCTCCGGCCACGGCAAGGTGCGCGCCGCGCAAGGCTTTTTTACCATCGAGCGCACCTGCCCGGTGTGCCAGGGTCGCGGCCAGATCCTCGAAAACCCCTGCACCGATTGCGGCGGCCAGGGCCGCAAACAGGAAAACCGCAAGCTGAGCGTCGACATCCCCAAGGGGATTGAGGACGGCACCCGCATCCGCCTTGCCAATGAAGGCGAGGCCGGCCTGCGTGGCGGCCCGCCGGGCGACCTCTACATCTTCGTGTCGGTGAAGCCGCACGATCTGTTCCACCGCGACGGCGCCGACCTGTATGCGCGCGTCCCCATCGCCATGACCACCGCCGCGCTCGGCGGCGAGTTCGAAGTGCCCACGCTCGACGGCGCGCGCGCCAAGGTGAAGGTCGCCCCCGGCACCCAGCCCGGCCAGCGCGTGCGTTTGAAGCAGAAGGGCATGCCGGTGCTGCGCAGCAAGGACCAGGGCGACCTCTACGTCCAGCTTGACGTCGAGACGCCGCAGAACCTCACTAAGCGACAGCGCGAACTGCTCGAAGAATTCCACCGCGCCACGACGAAAGAGACGTCGCCGACGAGCGAAGGGTTCTTCTCCAAGCTCAAGAACATCTTCGAGAGCTGAAGCCCATCGGCGACGTCGTTTCCCGCGACAGCGGGAACCTCTGTTGACGGCGCTTCGTCAGGGTCGCGATAAGGGAGGCTGGCGCGATCCTCGCGCCCAGCAAACGGAGGGTCCCGCCCTGGCGGGCGTGGCTTGCAGATGACTGAAACACCGATCCAGACGAAGACCGCCATTACCATTCTCGGCTCGCTGCGGCACGACTCGATCAACGAGGTGCTGCGCCGCCACATGTCGGCAAAGCTGCGTGAGGCCGGCGTCGCGGTCACCGACCTCGACATGCACGATTACCCCATGCCGATCTTCGATCAGGACATCGAGGATGCCGGCGAGACGCCCGAGGCGGCCAAGCGCCTCGCCGAACTGTTCCGGACAACCGACATCGTGCTCATCATCTCGCCCGAATACAATGGCGGCGTGACGCCGCTTGTCGCCAACATGATCGCCTGGGTGAGCCGGCAGAAGCCCAATCCGTTCAAGCATGCCGTGTTCGGCATCGGCGGGCTCAGCGACGGCAAATACGCGACGATCTTCGCGCTCAGCCATCTGCGCGACAGCCTCAGCAAGCTTGGCGCGCTGGTGGTCCCCACGCTGCTCGGCCTCGGCCCCTATCCCGACGTGTTCGACGCCGCGGGCAGTCCCAACGAGGCCAACATCCAGTGGAAGGTCGGCCAGGTGGTGCGCGAGCTCACCCACTTCTCGCGCGGCGGCATCTGATGCTCGCCACCGCGCGCCTCCGGCTCGTGCCGCACAACCCCTCGCATTTCGACGCCTATGCGGCGTTCTGGGGCAAGGATCCCGGCCACTTCCTGCGCTCGCTCGCACCGATGCATCCCGCCGACGCGTGGACGCGCCTGCTCCGGCACTACGGCCACTGGACGGCATTCGGCTACGGGCCGTTTCTCTGCTTCGACGAGAACGACGTTCTTGTCGCGGAGGCCGGCTATGCCGATTTCCGCCGCGGCGTCGGCGCGCATTTCGACGGCGCGCCAGAAGGCATGTGGAAGGTCGATCTCGTCACGCAGGGCAAGGGCTATGCCGGCGAGGCGATGGACGCCATCACGCAGTGGTTCGATGCGACGCAGCCGGCGGCACGCAGCGTGTGCATGATCGACCCGGCCAACGAGCCCTCGATCCGCGTCGCCAGGCGCCTGGGCTTCACGGAGTTCGGCCGCACCGGCTATCGCGACTCGCCGGTGATCCTGTTCGAGCGGCTGCGGCCCGCCTGATGTACGCGCTCTATGTGACCCACCCGCAGGTGGTGAAGGACCCGGCCGTGCCGGTGCCGCGCTGGGGCCTGTCGCCCGAGGGTGCGGCGCGGGCCGGGGCCTTCGCCGGCCATCCGCTGCTGCGCGGCGTGAGCCGGATCGTTTCGAGCGACGAGCGCAAGGCCGTCGAGCTCGCGGGTATCCTGGCCGAGGCATGCGGCGCTCCGGTAGCGGTCGATCCCGGCTGCGGCGAGAACGATCGCTCGGCGACCGGCTACGTGCCGCCCGAGCGTTTCGAGGCCCTCGCGGACGCGTTCTTCGCCCAGCCGGATCGGTCGACCAATGGCTGGGAGACGGCGGCCGCCGCGCAGGCGCGCATCGTCGCGGCCTTCGAACGGGCGCTCCTTGCGCACGATGCCGACTGGCCATTGCTGTTTGCCGGCCACGGTGCCGTCGGCACGCTGCTCAAGTGCCACCTCGGCGGCCGGGCCATTGCGCGCGCCGAGGACCAGCGCCGGGTCGGCGATCCCGGCGGCGGCAACGTTTTCGCCATCCGCCTCGCCGACCGCCGATTGCTGTGCGACTGGACGCCGATGGAGCGGCTGCCCGCCAGCCTCGACCTCTAGCGCGCCAGCCCGCGCGTCACATCCGCCTGCACATCCCGGGGCAGATCGTGCCAGCGGATGCCGCGCACCGCGCCGGCAAGGGCGAGGCGCGTATGGATGCAGGCGTCTTCGGGAAACCTGGCGCAGAGCCGCCCCAAGGCATCGGCGTCGCCCATCGCTTCGAGCTTTTCGCGCGTGTCGATGCCCACCGTGCGCAGGCGCTGTCCGAGCACCTTGCCGATGTTCGGGCTGTCTTCGATCGCGGCCATCAGCGCCCTTCCGTCTTTCCTGGCAGATAATCGGTCAGGCCGAACAGCTCGACCGAGTCGTCGAACGCGGCCTTGAGCGCGTCGAGCCGCGCCGGTTCGGTCTCCATCTCGCGCAGCCGCACCGGACCGGCGAGGGGGGCGCGCGCCATCAGGTCGCGGCCCTTGTCGGTGATGGCGACGATGCGGGCGCGTTTGTCGCGAGGGTCGCGCGTCACCGTCGCCAGCTCCATCACCCGCAATTCGTCGATCGACTGGCCCAGCGTCGCCGGGTGCATCACCAGCGATTTGCGCAGCGCCGCCAGCGGCAGGGCAGGGCGCTCGCCCAGGATGCGCAGCACCGCCAGCTGCAGCCCGGTGATGCCGAACTCGCGCCGGAGCTGCTGATTGAACGTCCCGATCGCCTGTTCGAGCCGGACCCAGGCGACGATGGCGGAAAGAGCCTGCTGCTGCATGGGGGTATTATGTCAGCATACTATGTGTCGTGGAAGGGGCGGAGTGGGAATTATGATGTCATAGGATCGCGGATGGACCTGGCTTGCCCGCCGCAGGGTGTTGGCCGGGACTAAAGCGCCATCGGGGGGACTAGCTGTGCCGACTGCCAGGCGCGGTCAGCGGCGGCGCAGGGGAACCGGCGAGATCGGAGGGTGGTTGCCACGTTCGCAATATCAGGCCCGCGCGGGGACATCGGCTGGCGCAAGGTGACGGCCGGGCCCCCGCCGGCGCGGGGATGACATTGGAGGGCGTGGAGACGGTGGCCAGCGGCCGGACGCGAGGGCCTCACACCTCGCTCGAGCTATCCCGCGAAAAGCGGCGGCTCAGCTGAAGCCGTGGCTGGCGCCGGCGTAGATGGCGATACCGGCGACAGCGACCGCAAAAACCAGCAGCACGATGGCCAGGTAGCCCATGAAGATGCCCTGGGTCGGCTTCTCGTTGTTCACCGGCTCGGCGTGGGTATCGGTGGGGGCGGCCATTCGAAGTCTCCGTTTCGGGCGGCAAATCTGCGCCGCTTCCATGCGGCGGCGATTTGCTCTAAGGCGGTTCCATGACCCTCTACTCTATCTTCGAAAAACCGCAAGCCAAGGCGGCAAAGGATCGCGCGCCGGTCGCCATTGGCGAGCGCTTTTCGTGGTTCGCCATGCTGCTCACCCCGCTCTATGCGCTGGTCAACGGGCTGTGGCTGCTGCTGATCTTCTGGATCGCGCTGGTGATGGGGCTGGTTTACGCGTCGCGCGTCATCGGCAGCGACGCCGCCAGCGGGCTTTATGCGGTTGTCGTCGTCTTCCTCGGCTTCGAGGCCCCCGCCTTCCGCCGCGACTGGCTGCTGTTCCGCGGCTATCAGTGGCGTGGCGACGTCATCTCGTCGGCCGAAGACCTCGCGCAACGCGACTATCTGAGCCACCGCAAATGACCGCTTCGGTTGCGATCGTCGACTACGGCGCGGGCAACCTCCGCTCCGCCAGCAAGGCTTTCGAGCGCGCCGTGCGCGAGCTCGACGCGGCGGTGGACGTTGCCGTCACGTCCGAACCCGAATTCGTGCGCCGCGCCGACCGCATCGTGCTGCCGGGCGACGGCGCCTTCGCCGACTGCATGAATGGCCTGCTCGCCGTCAAAGGCATGCGCGATGCGCTCGAGGAGCGGGTGATCAGGGCGGGCGTACCGTTCCTCGGTATATGCGTGGGTATGCAGCTGATGGCGACCGAGGGACGCGAGAAGGGCGTCCATCCCGGCCTCGGCTGGATCCCGGGCGCCGTGGTGCGGCTCGAGCCGGACGGCGGGCTCAAGGTGCCGCATATGGGCTGGAACACGCTGAGCTTCACCCAGCCCCACCCGCTGCTCGAGGGCATCCCCGATGGCGAGCAGGGGCTGCATGCCTATTTCGTCCACTCCTATCACCTCGCGACCGACGCGCCGGCCACGCTTTACGCCACCGCCAGCTACGGCCAGACGGTGACCGCTTGCGTGGGCCGCGACAATCTGTTCGGAACGCAGTTCCACCCCGAAAAGAGCCAGACGCTGGGGCTGAAGCTGATCGAGAATTTCCTGAGGTGGACGCCGTGATCCTGTTTCCCGCCATCGACCTGAAGGGTGGCGAGGCCGTGCGCCTCAAGCTCGGCGACATGGCGCAGGCGACGGTGTTCAACACCGACCCGGCCGCGCAGGCGCGTATCTTCGAGAGCCAGGGCTTTCAGTATCTCCACGTCGTCGATCTCGACGGCGCCTTTGCCGGCGAAAGCCGCAACGGCGCGGCAGTGGAGCGCATCCTCGCCGCGGTGAAGATGCCGGTGCAGCTCGGCGGCGGCATCCGCACCCTCGCCCATATCGAGGGCTGGCTGCAGAAGGGACTGAGCCGGGTGATCCTGGGCACCGTTGCGCTGCGCGACCCCGAACTGGTCAAGACCGCGGCGCGGCAGTTCCCCGGCAAGGTCGCCGTCGGCATCGACGCGCGCGGCGGCAAGGTTGCCGTCGAGGGCTGGGCCGAGACCTCCGAGCTCGACGTCATCGAGATGGCGCGGCGCTTCGAAGGCGCCGGGGTCGCCGCGATCATCTATACCGATATCGACCGCGACGGCGTCCTTGCGGGCATCAACTGGGCCGGCACGCTGGCGCTCGCCCGCGCCGTCACCATTCCCGTCATCGCCTCGGGCGGCCTCGCCTCGATGGACGACATCGAGCGGCTGAGCCGGCCCGAATGCCAGATCCTCGAAGGCGCCATCTCCGGCCGCGCCCTCTATGACGGCCGCATCGACCCGGCGAAGGCGCTCGCCCTGCTGCGCGGCGTCGCGGCATGAGCCTCAAGACCCGCATCATTCCCTGCCTCGACGTGAAGGACGGCCGCGTCGTCAAGGGCGTGCAGTTCGTCGACCTGGTCGATGCCGGCGATCCGGTGGAAGCCGCCATCGCCTATGACGCGGCGGGGGCGGACGAGCTCTGCTTCCTCGACATCACGGCGAGCTCGGATAATCGCGAGACCATCTTCGATGTCGTGGCGCGTACCGCCGAGCAGTGCTTCATGCCGGTGACCGTGGGCGGCGGCGTGCGGACTACCGAGGACATCCGCAAGCTCCTCCTCAGCGGGGCCGACAAGGTGTCGATCAACACCGCCGCGGTGAACGACCCCGATTTCGTGTCGCGCGCCGCCGAAAAGTTCGGCGACCAGTGCATTGTCGTGTCGGTCGACGCCCGGCGCCGGCAGACCGGCGCGGTGGGCGGCGCCAATCGCAGCGCCTGGGAGATCTTCACCCATGGCGGCCGCGCTGCCACGGGCCTCGACGCGGTCGAATTCGCGGTACGCTCGGTGGAGCGCGGCGCGGGCGAGCTGCTCGTCACCTCGATGGACCGCGACGGCACCAAGTCCGGCTTCGACCTCGAGCTGACGCGGGCCATCGCCGATGCCGTGCCGGTGCCGGTGATCGCTTCGGGCGGCGTGGGCTCGCTCGACGATCTCGTGGCCGGCGTCAAGCAGGGCCATGCGAGCGCCGTGCTCGCCGCCTCGATCTTTCACTTCGGCACCTTCACGGTGGGCGAAGCCAAGCGCTATCTGTCGGACCATGGCATACCCATGAGGATAGACTGAAATGACGTTCTCCCTCGACGAGCTCAACCGCCGCGTGCAGCAACGCGCCAGCGCCTCTCCGGACGAGAGCTACACCGCGCGACTGTTGCGCGACGGCCCCGACCGCTGCGCCCGCAAATTCGGCGAGGAGGCGGTGGAGCTGATCGTCTCGGCCGTGTCGCGCGACAGGGAAGGGCTCACCGGCGAAGCCGCCGACGTGCTCTACCACCTGCTCGTGCTGCTCAAGGCGGCCGACATCACGCTCGATGAGGTGATGGCCGAACTCGAGCGGCGCACCGGCCAGTCGGGCCTTGAGGAGAAGGCCGCGCGGACCCGATGATGGCAGGCAGGACAAAGCTCGAGCTCAACCCCTATCACCGCTTCTCCAAGGCCGAGTGGGCGCAGTATCGCGACGGCGAGCCGATGACGCTGAGCGCGGCCGATATCGACCGGCTGCGCGCGCTGACCGATCCGATCTCGCTGACCGAAGCCGAGGAAATCTACCTGCCGCTGAGCCGCCTCATCTCGTTCTATGTCGAGGCGTCGCAGGCGGTCCACCGCGTGTCGACGCGTTTCCTCGGCACCGAGGACCACCAGATCCCGTTCATCATCGGCGTCGCCGGCTCGGTCGCCTCGGGCAAGTCGACGACGTCGCGCATCCTGCGCGCGCTGCTGCAACGCTGGCGCACCTCGCCCAAGGTCGACCTGCTCACCACCGACGGCTTCCTCTATCCGAACGCCGTTCTGGATGAGCGCGGCCTCGCCGCCCGCAAGGGCTTTCCCGAGAGCTACGACCGCGCGGCGCTGCTTGCCTTCCTCGCCGATATCAAATCGGGCAAGGCCAGCGTGCGGGCGCCGGTCTATTCGCACCTCGTCTACGACATCATTCCGGGCGAGTTCGTCAGCATCGACCGGCCCGACATATTGATCGTCGAAGGGCTCAACATTCTCCAGGCGGGCGAGCTGCCCAAGACCGGCAAGCCGCTGCTCTTTGCCTCCGATTTCATCGACTTCTCGATCTATATCGACGCCGACGAAGCCGATCTGCGCGACTGGTTCATGGTGCGCTTCCGGGCGCTGCGCGAAAGCGCCTTCACCGATCCCAAGAGCTTCTTCCGGCGCCTCGCCGAAATGCCCACCGCCGAGGCCGAGGGCTTTGCCATGCAGGCCTGGGACAACATCAACCTGGTGAATCTGCGCGAGAACATCCTTCCCACGCGCAGCCGCGCCGACCTGATCCTCAAGAAGGCGGGCAATCACACGGTGGAAGAGGTGATGCTGCGGCGAGTCTAGATCGCGACCGAGTGCTCGCGCGCCATTTGCCTGAGATCGCGCAGCGGCCGGGCACCGATGTGGGAGATCACTTCGGAGGCCGCGAGGCAGCCGGACGAGAGGGCGGTGCGGAGATCGCGGCCACGGGCCAGCGCCAGCAGGAAGCCCGAGGCGAACAGATCGCCGGCGCCGGTGGCGTCGACCACTTCGGCCACCGGATAGGCCGGCACCGTGACGATCTCGCCCTCATGCACCGCCATCGCGCCCTGGGCGCCCATGGTGATCGCGGCGAGCTCGCAATCCTTGGCGATCTGCTGCACCGCGTCGTGCAGATTGTCGGTCTGGTAGAGCGCCTTGGCCTCTTCGATGTTGGCGAAGACGTAGTCGATGGTCTTGGAGCGCATCAGGTCGAGGAACTCGTCGCGGTAGCGGTTGACGCAGAACGGGTCGCTGAGCGTGATCGCCGTCGGGCGCTCATGCTTGTGCGCGAAGTGCGCCGCAGTGACGAAGGCCTTCTTCGCCTCCGGCGGATCCCAGAGGTAGCCCTCCATGTAGGTGACCGCGGCGGCGCCGATCTCTTCTTCCTTGATATCGGCCGTGGTGAGCTGCTGGCAGGCGCCCAGATAGGTGTTCATGGTGCGCTCGCCGCCGGGCGAGACCAGGATCATCGAGCGGGCCGTCGCCGGGCCGTCGAGCAGCCGGGCGATGGAGTAGTGGACACCGATCTGCTGGAAGTCGTCGGCAAAGATGTCGCCCAGATCGTCCTGGGCCACCTTGCCCACGAACGCGGCGCGGCCGCCGAAATTGGCGACGCCTGCGGCGGTGTTGGCCGAGCTGCCGCCCGAGATCATGCGTTTTTCGGCTGGCATGCGATCGTAGAGATAGGCCGAGCGGTCGGCGTCCACGAGATGCATAATGCCCTCGTCCATGCCCTCGCGCTTGAGGAACTCCGGATCGATCGGCGCAATGACGTCGACAATCGCATTTCCGATGGTGAGCACGTCGAATTGTGTGTCAGCCATCGGCCGCCCGTCTCCGTCACAGTTTCGGGCGCGGAGATAGCGGGGTTTATGGCATCGCGCAACGCCGGGTTGCGGCGGCAGGGCGGCGCACCCAGATTAGGTGTCCTGCCGGGAGGGCTTCACCGTGGATCTCGATCTCATTCTCGCCATCGCGCACCATCTGGCGGTGTTCGCCGTGTTCGGCTTGCTGCTCGCCGAAGTCGCGCTGCTCCGCCCCGGCCTCGCCGCAGACCGCATCAGGCAGCTCGGCACCATCGACAGCCTCTATGGCGCCGCCTCGGTGCTGGTGTTCAACCGCCAGCCGGACGGGGACGGGCTGGCGTCCTACTTCTTCGGCAGCTACGCCCTGGGCGTGCTGGCCGCCTGGGGCCGCGCCGCGGCCACGCCTGCCGGGCAACGCGCCGCCGCCGCCCTGCTGCTGAGCCTGGCGGCGGCCGGCTTGGCCCTGGCCTGGCGCGACCGGCTGGCGCTGGCCGCCGTTTGCGCCGCACTGCTGTTGTGGCAGCCCGGCCGCGCGCGCCAGGCGCTGGCCGGCGCGCCTTGGCTGCGCCCCGCCGTGGCGCAACTGGCCGCCATCTCCTATGCCGTGTTCCTGGTGCACTATCCGGTCAGCCTGCTCGTCACCGCGCTGATGCTCGACGAGCTGCCGGCGGGCTCCGCGCCCGCGGCCGCCGTGCTGGTGCTCGCCTGGCTGCTCAGCCTGGCGGCCGGCTGGGCGCTGACGCAGGCGCTGCAGGCGCGCGGCTGGATGCTGTGGCGACGCCGCTCCGCACCCATCGACCATGGCAGCCGCTGACCGACCGGACGCCATCGTCCTGACCTTGCCGGGCTGGCTGGGCAGTGGTCCGGCGCACTGGCAAAGCCGCTGGGAGCGGCGCCACGGCTGCCAGCGTGTCGAGCAGCACGACTGGCTGCGCCCCCGGCGTGGCGACTGGTGCGCGCGGCTGGAAGAGGTGGTGCTGGCCACACCGCCGGATCGCCCACTGCTGCTGGCCGCCCACAGCCTGGGTTGCCTGCTGGTCGCCTGGTGGGCCGCGCATTCGCGCCACACGGCGCGCGTGGCCGGCGCGCTGCTGGTGGCGCCGCCCGACATCGAGCGCGCGGACAACCGCCAGCAGATCCC
>Ga0066255_1002126_pt1 | contig 11221 bp, 10 predicted proteins | sample ThiBiot_750_biof_FD_71148 | JGI IMG/M metagenome (GOLD analysis project Ga0066255, IMG submission 71148) | Wastewater bioreactor microbial communities from Cape Town, South Africa - Thiocy_expt_750_biof (version 2) | ecosystem: Engineered > Bioreactor > Thiocyanate-remediating >... | reverse complement strand
GCCACGCTCAGGCCCTATGCGACCGGGCGGCTGATCTGCGTCTTCGGCTGCGGCGGAGACCGCGACAAGGGCAAACGGCCGCTGATGGGCGCGATCGCCGCCGAGAAGGCCGATATCGCCATCGTCACCGACGACAATCCGCGCAGCGAGGATCCGGCGACGATCCGGGCCGAGATCATGGCCGCCTCGCCGAAGCTCACGGAGATCGGCGACCGCGAGGAAGCGATCCGCGCCGCCGTGACGATGCTGAAGCCTGGGGATTTGCTGGTGGTGGCCGGAAAAGGCCATGAAACCGGCCAGATCATAGGCGAGCGCACATTGCCTTTCTCGGACCATGAGGTCGTGCGGAAAGCGCTGTCGGAGATTCAAGGATGAGCGCCCCGCTCTGGACCGGAGACAAGCTGATTGCGGCGCTCGGCGCGAAGCCTGAGGGCGCGGTGCCGCCGGTCGTGACGGGCGCCTCGATCGATACCCGCACGCTGGAGCCCGGCGACATCTTCTTCGCCATCACCGGCGAGGCGCGAAACGGGCATGATTTCGTCAAGGGCGCGCTGGAGAAGGGCGCGGCGCTGGCCGTGATCGACGAGGCGCATGCGGCTGAATTCGAGGGCGCAGGCGCGCTCGCCGTCGTGCCGGACGTGTTGAAGGCGATGGAGCACGCGGGTGCGGCCCGCCGCGCCGCGCTCAAGGCAGGCATCGTCGCGGTCACCGGCTCGGTCGGCAAGACCGGCACCAAGGAAGCGCTGCGCCTCGTACTTTCGCGCCAGGGCAAGACCCATGCGCCGGTCGCCTCCTACAACAACCATTGGGGCGTGCCGCTGACACTGGTGCGTACCCCGGCCGAGGTCGCCTATGGCGTCTACGAGATCGGCATGAACAGCCCCGGCGAGATCCTGCCGCTGGCGCGCATGGTGCGGCCGCAAGTCTCCATCATCACCACGATCGCCCCAGTGCATCTGGCGGCCTTCGCCTCGCTCGAAGGCATCGCGGAGGAGAAGGCCGGTGTTTTCTGGGAACTCGAGAAGGGCGGTACGGCGATCATCAATGCCGATATTCCGCAATCGGAACTGCTGCGCGACATCGCCCGGTCCGGCCCGGCCGGGCAGATCGTTACCTTCGGCGAAAGCCCCGACGCCGATGTCCGGCTGATCTCCTGCGCTCTCAAAGCGGACATGTCGACGGTCGAGGCGCGGGTGCTGGGTCAATCGGTGACCTACAGGCTTGGCAGTCCCGGCAAGCATATCGTGCTGAATTCGCTCGCGGTACTGGCGACGGTGCAGGCGCTCGGCGCCGACCTCGCGCTGGCGGCTCTCGCATTGGGCGATCTCAAGCCGCCGGCCGGGCGTGGAGCGCGGCAGACGCTGCAGGCTCCCGGCGGGCGCTTCACGCTGCTCGACGAGAGCTACAACGGCAATCCGGCCTCGATGCGCGCGGCGATCGAAAATCTCGGACGCCTGCCGGTCGAAGGCAGGGGGCGGCGGATCGCCGTGCTCGGCGACATGCTGGAACTCGGTCCGAGCGGAGGCGAGCTGCACAAGGGCCTGGCCGAACCGCTCGCCGCCAACGGAATCGACAAGGTCTTTGCCTGCGGACCGCTGATGAAGGAGCTCTATGAGAGCTTGCCTTCGGCCATGCGGGGGGCTTATGCCCCCGCATCGGGCGCTTTGGAACCGCTCGTGCTCGATGCAATCCGCGCCGGCGACGTCGTCACGGTGAAGGGATCGCTGGGCTCGCGCATGGGGCCGATCGTCAAGGCGCTCCTTGCGCGCTTTCCTGCCGTGCCCGCCGACGACTGAAGCATTTTCAAGCGAAGTGGATACCGGTTCGCGTGAAGAAAATGCGACATACCAAACGATTCTGATCCGACCTTTCCGACCGTTTCCCGAGAGATCGCCCGCCCATGCTCGCCTGGCTCGCCGAATTGTCCGGCACCTTCCCGGCCCTCAACGTCTTCCGCTACATCACCTTCCGAGCGGGCGGGGCGACGGCGACGGCGCTGCTCTTCGTCTTCTTCTTCGGGCCGGCGGCGATCTCCTGGCTCAGGATCAAGCAGGGCAAGGGCCAGCCGATCCGCACCGACGGGCCCGAATCCCATCTCGCCAAGCGCGGCACGCCGACCATGGGCGGGCTTATGATCCTGACCGGCCTGTTCGTCGCGGTCCTGCTCTGGGGCAATCTGCGCAACCCTTATGTCTGGATCGTGCTGTTCGTCACGGCGTCCTACGGCGCCATCGGCTTCTATGACGACTATCTCAAGGTGACGAAGCAGTCGCACAAAGGCTTCTCCGGCAAGGCCCGCATCGCCATCGAGGTCGTGGTCGCCGTCGTCGCCTGCTTCTTCGTGATGCAGACGCAGCCGCCGGCGATCGCCTCGGGCTTCGCCATGCCCTTCCTCAAGGAAGCGATCATCCCGCTCGGCATCCTGTTCCCGCTGGTCACAGCCTTCGTCGTGGTGGGCGCCGGCAATTCGGTGAACCTGACCGACGGGCTCGACGGGCTCGCCATCGTGCCGGTGATGATCGCTGCCGGCACCTTCGGCTTCATCTCCTATCTCGTCGGCAACGCCATCTTCGCCAATTATCTGCAGATCCACCATGTGCCTGGCGCGGGCGAACTGGCGGTGATCTGCGGGGCGGTGATCGGGGCGGGGCTCGGCTTTCTCTGGTTCAACGCGCCGCCGGCCCAGATCTTCATGGGCGACACGGGGTCGCTCGGTCTAGGGGGCCTGCTCGGCACCATCGCCGTCGCGACCAAGCACGAGATCGTGCTGGCCGTCGTCGGCGGGCTTTTCGTGGTCGAGGCGCTTTCGGTCATCATCCAGGTCTTCGTGTTCAAGCGCACCGGCAAACGGGTCTTCCTGATGGCACCGATCCACCATCATTTCGAGAAGCTGGGCTGGACCGAACCGCAGGTGGTGATCCGCTTCTGGATCATCTCGGTCGTGCTGGCGCTGGTCGGTCTCGCCACGCTGAAGCTGCGCTGAGAGCGAGGGTATGAAGGGTATGATGTCCCCCGAAAACCGGTTCCCACTTTTCGGCATCATACCGCGATGACGCCCGTCACCGTCTTCGCCGGGCATAAGGTCGCCCTGTTCGGCCTCGGTGGCTCGGGGCTCGCGACCGCACAGGCGCTCAAGGCCGGCGGCGCCGAGGTCGCGGCCTGGGACGACAGCGAGAAGAGCCGCGACAAGGCCGTGGCCGAGGGCATCGCGGTCATCGACCTGGCGCGTGCGGACTGGTCGGGCTTCGCCGCCTTCGTGCTGTCGCCGGGCGTGCCTCTGACCCATCCCGAACCGCATTGGACGGTGGCGAAGGCCAAGGCCGCAGGCGTCGAGATCATCGGCGACGTGGAGCTATTCTTCCGCGAGCGGGCGGAGATCGCTCCGGCCGCACCGGTCGTCTGCATCACCGGGACCAATGGCAAGTCGACGACGACGGCGCTGATCGCGCATGTGCTCAAGGCGGCAGGCCGCGACGCGCAGATGGGCGGCAATATCGGCACTGCCGTTCTGGCGCTGGCGCCGCCGGCCGCGAACCGCGTCCATGTCATCGAGTGCTCGAGCTACCAGATCGATCTCGCTCCTTCGCTCAAGCCCACCGTCGGTATCCAGATGAACCTGACGCCCGATCATCTCGACCGGCACGGCTCGCTGGAAAACTATGCGGCCATCAAGGAACGGCTGGTTTCGGCGGCCGACATCGCAGTGGTCGGCGTCGACGACGAGCCCTCGCGGCAGATGGCGCTGAGACGCATGGCCGGGGGGCGATCGCTGGTCGAGATCAGCGGCGAGCGACCGCTCGACGAAGGCGTCTTCGCCGAGGTCGTCGAGCATGAGGGGCGGCGCGAGACGCTGATCGTCGTGGCGCAGAGCGGCAAACGGCGCGTCGTCGCCAGCCTGGCGGACATCGGTTCGCTGCGCGGCTCGCACAATGCCCAGAACGCGGCGGCCGCCTTCGCCGCCTGCGCGGCGCTGGGCCTGAGCGATGCCGAGATCGCCGCCGGCTTCCGGAGCTATCCGGGGCTGGCGCATCGCATGGAGGAACTCGGCCGGATCGGCCGTGTCGTGTTCATCAACGATTCCAAGGCGACCAATGCGGATTCGACCGAGAAGGCGCTGACCTCCTTCCGCGACATCTTCTGGATCCTCGGTGGCAAGGCCAAGGAGGGGGGTATCGAATCGCTGCGCCGCTATTTCCCGAACATCGCCCGGGCCTACCTGATCGGCGCGGCGAGCGACCTCTTCGCGGCGACCTTCGACGCTGACGGCCGCGTCGCCTATGAGCGCAGCGTCACGCTCGACAAGGCGGTGGCCGATGCGACGCGCGATGCGCTGGCACAGCCGGGCGAGGGTGAGATCGCTGTGCTGCTCTCGCCGGCCTGCGCCTCCTTCGACCAGTTCCCGAATTTCGAAGTGCGCGGCGACACCTTCCGCAAGCTGGTGGCGGCGCTGCCCGGGTTCGTGCCTTTCGGGGCGGCCAGAGCCACGGACCGCCCCTAGGGATAGCGTGCCGCTCAGGAGGCCGGGCAGGCCGCGCCGCTGTCGGCCCAGGCCTGCATCAGTTCGCCGAATTCAGCCGGGGTCCCTGGCGCCGGCTCCCGCCCCCTGCCGGGCTTCCAGCCCCAGAGCACGAGGCTGTCGCTGGTTACGTGCTTGATCAGCGCAGGGATGTCGCGGCTGCCGTTGCGGTTCCGATCCTTCAACTGCTCGCAGATCTGCGCAAGGCTCTTGCCTTCCCAGGCCATGGAGGCCGATGCCAGAGCCCAATGTTCGTTGCCGGGGATGCGGGCGGGGTCGAAATTCTCCTTGCCGTGGCAGGTCGCACAGTGGAGGCCAGGCGCGCCGTGTCCGTCCTTGCCGCGGACGACGATCGGCTCGTGCAGCTTACGGATGTCGCCCTGACGCGGCCGCTCGGTCGCCGGGTGGCAGTTCATGCAGCGCGGATGCTGGAAGACCTTGCCCATCTCGGTGAAGAGCGCGACCGAGCGGTCGCGCTGGTTGGCGATCGCGGCGAAGCTCGATGCCGGGCGCAGGCTGGTGCCGCCGGGGTGGGCGGCGTTCTGCGCCAGCGTGAGCGCGCTGCCGGTGACGCAGACCACGAGTGCCGCGGCAGCCGCGAGGATCAGGTTGCGGCTCATCAGACGGTGCCTCCCTGCATGGGCAACTGGCGCGGCCGGCCATGGCCGAGCGCGGCCAGCGCATTGGCCACGGCGGGGCCGATCGGCGGCACGCCGGGCTCGCCGATGCCGCTCGGCTTCTCGGTCGAGGCGATGATCCGGACCTCGACCTCCGGCATCTCGTTGATGCGCAGCGAGCGATACTCGTGGAAGTTGGTCTGGACCGGCCGGCCGCCATCGAGCGTGATCTGGCCGTAGAGGGCATGGCCGAGGCCGAAGCCGATGCCGCCCTCGACCTGCGCGCGGATGATGTCCGGATTCACGGCGACGCCGCAATCGACCGCGCACCAGACCTTGTGGATCTTGGGCTCGCCCTCCGGCCCCATCGAGACCTCGGCGATCTGGGCAACGAAGGAGCCGAAGCTCTCGACCACCGCCACGCCGCGGGCGCGCCCGTCGACCGGCCCGGGGCCCTTCCAGCCGGCCAGATCGGCGACCGCCTTGAGCACGCCGGCGGCGCGCGGATGCTTGTCGCCCATCAGGGTAAGCCTGCCCTGGACGGCATCCTGCCCGGCGGCCTGAAGCAGTTCGTCCACGAAGCATTCGACGGCATAGCCGGTGTGGGTGTGGCCGACCGAGCGCCACCAGAGGGTCGGCACGCCGACCGTCGGGTTGTGAACGTCGCAGCGAAAGTCGGGTACCTCGTAGAAGATTTCGTTGGCGCCCTCGACCGACGTCGCGTCGATGCCGTTCTTGACGACCATCGCCTCGAAAGGCGTTCCGAGGAAGAAGGACTGGCCGACCAGCGTGCTCGACCAGGCCGCAATCTTCCCGTCCTTCACGGCGCCCCGGAAGCGGTGAACGAAGAGCGGGCGATAGTAGCCACCGGTCAGATCGTCCTCGCGGGTCCAGACGATCTTGACCGGGCGTTTGGGGCCGATGGTCTTGGCGACTGTGGCAAGTTCGGCTGCCAGATGCTGGCTGACCTGGGCACGCCGGCCGAAGCTGCCGCCGGCGAACATCGTCTCCAGCGTGACCTTCTCCGGCGGCAGGCCGAGAATCTTCGCGATCGTCTGGTGTTCCGTCGTCTGGAACTGGCTGCCGAAGCGGGCATGGGCGGTCTGCCCGTCCCATTCGAGATAGCCGTCCAAGGGCTCCATCGGCGCATGCGCCAGATAGGGGAAGACGAACTCCGCCTCGATGACGCGCTCCGCCTTGCCGAGCGCCGCCTCGGCGTCGCCGCGGCTGCCGGCGACCGTGCCGGGCTGCCGGACCAGCTTGCGGTACTCGGCGATCAGCTCGGGACTGCCGCGTTTTTCCGCGGCGCTATCGTCCCAGGTCACCTTCAGCGCCTCGCGCCCCTTGAGGGCCGGCCACATGCCGTTGGCATAGACCGCGACGCCGTAGCCGATCGACTTCACGTCGACGACGCCTTTGACCTTGAGCGCCTCGGCCGCGTCGAAGCTCGCGACCTTGCCGCCGAAGCGCGGGGAGCGGGCGATGACGACCGTCAGCATGTCGGGTGCATGGATATCGATGGTGAACTGCGCCTTGCCGCGTGACTTGTCGGCACTGTCGAGCCGCTTGGTCGCGCCCTCCTTGCCGATCAGCTTGTAGGCCGAGGCCGGCTTCAACGGCGGGTTTTCGGGGACGGGCAACCTGGAGGCCGCCTCCGCGAATTCGCCGAACGAACCCTTGTGGCCGCAGGCGTGGCTGATGACGCCATCCTCGACCTTGATCTCGCCGGCCGGCACGTTCCAGGCGGTGGCCGCGGCCTGCACCAGCATCACGCGCGCTGCGGCGCCCGCCTTGCGCATCTGTTCCCAGCTATTGGCGATGGCCGTCGAGCCGCCGGTACCCTGCACGCCGAAGGCGAGATTGGCGTAGAGCTTGACGTCGGCCGGGGCATGCTCGGCGCGCATCTGGCTCCAGGCTGCGTCCATTTCCTCGGCCGCGAGCGTGGCAAGCCCGGTGAACGGGCCCTGGCCGAACTCGATATGCTTGATCAGGACGGTCACGGTGGAGTCGGGCGCGACGCGGATGAAGGCGTTCGGCGCGAAAGTGGCGTTGCCGCCGGGCCGATAGGCCGCGCCGGCGCCTGACTGCGCCTTGGCGTTGCGCGGCAGATGGAAGCCGATGACGAGCGCGCCGGCTCCAGCCAGCAGGGCGCGACGGGAGAGTTTGGGATCATGCGCGGTCATGGCTCAGATCTCCAGCGCGCGGGCCGCGTCATGGATCGCGGCGCGGATGCGGACGTAAGTGGCGCAACGGCAGATGTTGCCGTTCATCGCGAGGTCGATGTCGCGGTCGGTCGGCTTCCTGTTTTCCTTGAGCAGCGCGATCGCGCTCATCACCTGGCCGGACTGGCAATAGCCGCATTGCGGTACGTCGCGGGCGATCCAGGCGGCCTGGACGGCATCCGCCTCCTTGCCGGCGAGGCCTTCGATCGTGGTGATCTCGCTGGTGCCGACGGCGGAGACTGGTGTCACGCAGGAGCGGAGCGGCTGGCCGTCGATGAAGACGGTGCAGGCGCCGCATTGGGCAATGCCGCAGCCGAACTTCGTGCCGGTGAGGCCGAGATTGTCGCGGATGGCCCAGAGCAGGGGCGTGTCGTCGTCGACGTCGACGCTGTGCGTCGTCCCGTTGACCTTGAGAGAGACCATGGCTGCCTCCGATGCTGGCAAGACGCAGCGCGGCACCATGGTGCGGATCGGGGGGCTCGCCCCCGATGTCCCGATCTGACATATCAGATACGGGCGATGGATCCGTAGCCCTGGGTCGCGCGACTGGACTAGTTAGACGGTTTAAGTCTAGTTAGGATGGTCGCGCGCAGATTGGATTTTGTCAAGGCTGCAATGTCGGACCGAAGCGAAAGTTCCAGCTCCGTTTCTCCGGAGGATGCCCGCATCGACCAGATCGCCGATGCGGCGCTGCGGCTGTTCGCCCGCTACGGCTACAAGCGCAGCTCGATGGACGACATCGCCAAGGAGGCCGGACTCGCCAAGGCGACGCTCTACCTGCATTTCAAGGGCAAGGACGATGTCTTCCGGGCGATGTTGAGACTGCTGGCGCGCCGCGTCGAGGCACATTGCCGTGAGGCGGTCGCGGCTGAAGGCGCTTTTCCGGAGCGGTTAGCCGCCTTGATCCAGGCGCATCACGGGCAGGCTTATGCGAGCTTCGGTACGGGGGAGCACCTGGTCGAACTCAAGGCAGTGATGAACGCCATCGCGACCAGCGAACTTCAGGCGTTCGAGCAGATCTTCGTCAGGCTCGCGCGGCAACTGCTCCAGGAGGCCGAAGCCCGCGGCGAGATCGCGTTGTCCCGTGCTTCCGTCACTGCCGAGGACTGGATCGCCGGATTGATGTTCGCCGCGGCCGGGGCGAAGACCGGCGCACCGCCAAGCTGTCAGGCCTATGCGGAGCGGCTTGCCGGCATCGCCCATATCTTCGCGGCGGCCGTCACCATCGGCTGACGGGGTTGCGGTTCGCGGCGACCGGCCCGTGCAATCCGCCGCATCGGAATCAATCGGTTAACCATTCATTGACAGAGTGATTCGTCACTCAAGGCGCGGTTCATCCGCGCCGGATTTGCCGATAGGACGCGCTGTCATGGTCTCCCGCGCCGAACCTTCCCTGAGCGGCCGCTGGTGGTGGTCGATCGACCGCCTGATCCTGGCCGCGCTCATCGCGCTGATGGTTTCGGGCGTCGTGCTGCTCATGGCCGGCGGGCCCCCCGTCGCTGAACGCCTGGGGCTCTCGACCTTCCATTTCGTCAACCGGCAGGCGGCGTATCTTGCCGGCGCGATCGTCATCTTCCTCGGGGTGTCGTTCATGACGCCGCGGCAGGTGCGCCGCGCTGCGCTCATCCTCTACGTGGTCTCGCTGGCCATGGTGGTCGCAACGCTGTTCTTCGGCGTCGAGGTCAAGGGCGCCAAGCGCTGGCTGACGCTCAGCATCCTCGGCTCGGTGCAGCCCTCCGAGTTCCTCAAGCCGGCCTTCGTCGTGCTCGCCGCCTGGGCCTTTGCCGAGGGCACGCGTCGTCCCGATCTGCCGGGCACGATCCTCGCCCTGCTCATCCTGCCGGTCTCGATCGTGCCGCTGGTGCTGCAGCCGGACTTCGGCCAGACCATGCTGATCAGCCTGGTCTGGGCGGGCCTGTTCTTCGTCGCGGGGCTGCACTGGTTCTGGGTGATCGGGCTGGGCGGCATCGGCGCCACGGGCATCTTCATCGCCTATGAGCTGGTGCCGCATGTCCGCGCCCGCATCGAGCGCTTCATGGACAAGGGTTCCGGCGACACCTTCCAGGTCGATACCGCGCTCGAAAGCTTCGCCCAGGGCGGCTGGTTCGGGAAGGGACCGGGGGAGGGCACGGTGAAGCGCATCCTGCCCGACGCCCATACCGACTTCATCTTCGCCGTCACGGCCGAGGAGTTCGGTGTCATCGTCTGCATGATCCTGGTCGCGCTCTTCGCGATCATCGTGATCCGGTCACTGCTCGTGGCGCAGAAATCCGAAGATCCGTTCACCCGCCTCGCCGTGACGGGGCTTGCGCTGCTCTTCGGCATCCAGGCCGCGATCAACATGATGGTCAACCTGCACATGATGCCGGCCAAGGGCATGACGCTGCCCTTCATCTCCTACGGCGGCTCCTCGCTGCTTTCGCTGGCGGTGGGCACCGGCTTCCTGCTGGCACTGACGCGGCGGCGGCCGCGCTCGGCCGAGTTCGGCTCCTACGGGCGCTGAGATGGCCGCGGGCAAGCTCATCATGTTGGCCGCCGGCGGAACCGGCGGCCATCTTTTCCCGGCCGAGGCGCTGAGCCATGCGCTCCATGCGCGCGGGCAACGCGTCGTGCTGATGACCGATACGCGCGCAGCCGAGTACGCCGGAAGCTTTCCGGCCGAGGCCGTGCATGCCGTGCCGGCCGCGACACCGTCCGGCCGCTCGCCGCTCAAGATGGCCGCGGCGCTGATTAAGCTCGCCCAGGGCACCTTCGCGGCGCGGCGGATCGTCGGCAGGCTCAAGCCCGACGTCGTCGTCGGCTTCGGCGGCTATCCGACCGTGCCGCCGGTGCTCGGCGCTTCGCTCGCGGGCGTCAAGACAGTGATCCACGAGCAGAACGCCGTGATGGGGCGGGCCAACCGCTTCCTCGCCGGGCGGGCGACCGTCATCGCGACCGGCTTCGCCGAGGTCGGCGGCATCGCCGAGCCGCTCAAGGCGAAGTGCCGCCATGTCGGCAACCCGGTGCGCCCGGCCGTGCTCGAGGTGGCGGACCGGAATTACGAGTGGCCGGGCGAGGGCAAGATCCGGCTGCTTGTCTTCGGCGGCAGCCAGGGCGCCCGGGTGATGGCCGATATCGTGCCGCCGGCGATCGAGCTCCTGAGCGAGGCCGAGCGGGCTCGGCTGACGATCGTTCAGCAAGCGCGGGCCGAGGATGACCAGCGCGTCCGCGGCATCTACGAGAAGCTCGGCATTCGTGCGACGATCTCGCCCTTCTTCAAGGACCTGCCGGCGCAGATGGCGGCGGCTCATCTCGTTGTCGGGCGCTCGGGCGCCTCGACCGTTGCGGAGCTGACCACTATCGGGCGACCCGCCATTCTCGTGCCGCTGCCCGGCTCGCTCGACCAGGACCAGGCTGCGAACGCGGCCTTCCTCGAAGGGGTGGGCGGAGCGATCCGCATTCTCCAGCCGGAATTCACACCGCGCCATCTTGCCGCCGAATTGTCGAAGCTGATCGCACAGCCGGCGCACTTGACGACGATGGCGGCAAACGCGAAGAGCGCCGGCATCCCCGACGCTGCCGACCGCCTGGCCGATCTCGTGATCGCGACGGCCAACTTTCAGAACTGACAGGACACGCAGGACCATGAAGCTGCCGCCGAAGCTCGGCTCCATCCATTTCATCGGCATCGGCGGCATCGGCATGTCCGGCATCGCCGAGGTGCTGCACAATCTCGGCTACAAGGTGCAGGGCTCGGACGCCTCCGACGGCGCGAATGTGAAGCGCCTGGCGGAGAAGGGCATCACCACCTTCGTCGGGCACAAGGCGGAGAATCTCGGCGAGGCCGAGGTCGTCGTGGTCTCGACCGCGATCAAGCGCGACAATCC
>Ga0066255_1002341_pt1 | contig 11287 bp, 6 predicted proteins | sample ThiBiot_750_biof_FD_71148 | JGI IMG/M metagenome (GOLD analysis project Ga0066255, IMG submission 71148) | Wastewater bioreactor microbial communities from Cape Town, South Africa - Thiocy_expt_750_biof (version 2) | ecosystem: Engineered > Bioreactor > Thiocyanate-remediating > Anaerobic-Aerobic... | reverse complement strand
TCCCAGGCAAACGGTCACTACATCTGGCTGATACCGCTTGAAATCCCACGCAATAGTGTCCTCACGCATATTGATCTTATCAAACACCTGTGGCATGATCACTTTCATGTTGCAGCAGCTATGCATAAGACCGATGCCGGATACGGCCGATAAATGATATTGGGCATTCAGCGTTCTTGCGGTGATCGCACCATAGCTCAGGTAAGCATTGTGCTGATCATACCAAACACCTTTATCACAGGCAACTTCAGATTGATCGCTACCCATGCCGCAAGTAATCGAATTGCCAATGAATTCTATTTTCCGGGTGGGCGCCGGTGGCAGTGCTACCAATTTTTCACAGCGCACACCTGTTAATTCCAGGTAGCCAATACCTGCTTCTGTATTCTTGCTGATCATTACAAGATGTTTGCCTGCAGGCAGTCCCTTTGCTATTTGTATTGTATCAGTACGGGATTTTGTCTGTATCCGTCTTGCTTTCCCATCCACCACTATTTCCAGGTAATTATGTGAATTGCCCCATAATACTTCATCATTAATGATCATTTCGCAATCGCTTCCCTCAAACTGCCATTCTATATATACACCCGGTTGCCAGAAGCGGGGACTTAACGGATTTGAAAAGTCGATCCGCCCGGTATAACGGATCTGCGGGTCATTGGCCGGATAAAACTTCAACTGACCGGCATTGCTGCAACTATTAGATCCGATCAGTAATACACAAGAGAAAATGAGACTGAATAAACCTTTCATACTTTATTGATTATTTATGATCAACCGCTACAAAAACTGCTGACCTGGACGGCACTCTCACCCTCATCCCATTCGCAGTAACGGCAGAATTTGCTTTAATAGTCATATAGTCCTGTGGACCACCTGAAGCATATGTTGATGTAACGCCATTAATATATACTTTCCTGGAAAATTCACCATTATCTGATCCTCCTGTCAGGGTATACCAATAGTACCGGCTTCCCGGGATAAAGTTTTTTATATCCAATTGAATTATTTTATCAGAACCTGATTTATTGATCAGGGCCACACCCAGATCGCCCGAAGAAAACGACGATGCATAAGAAACAATATCTGCCGTATTTGTAACGGAAGAAGAAAGCAGCCTGTCTCCTAAAAATTTCTGAAAATAATACATGTGATAAAATACAGGGCGGGGATTCCATTTAGGCACGCCATCCGGCTCATCACCATTATTGAACATACCATGATCGTTGCCGGTATCCCATCCATTTGCCAGGTCCCAACGGCAGGCCATACCATATTTATTTTTCATTAGTTCTCCCAGCAACAGATCAGCATGTAATCCATTGATATGTGATACCTGTTGTTTGGAGCCTGCAGCAAAAATATTCCATTCATCCAGTACAACCGGTTTTGCTGCTGTTCCTGCTGTTTGTAATGCATTTATCACAAAATCGATATTCTTTTTGGTTTCTGTAGTAGCAGAATTCAGAATATCCGTTGCATTGGAATTGGTATTAAAAGGTGTGTAGTAACTATGTATCACAAAAAAATCAGCTGAATTACCTACAGCGCCCAGCATTCCCGTGTTCCAGTTGCGATGGGTGGCAGTAGCCCAGGCAGGGCTTGCCGCTTCTACTGTTACTGCACCGATACGGATCGTCTTCCCTGCCGCGGCAGCCGCTTTTCTCATTGAATCGGCAAACACTTTAAAATGCTGACCGTATAATTGTCCGCTAAGATATTCCGGTTGCCCATCATGATTATCTGCAAGGTTAATACGGTACCCAGCCTCCCAATCGCCAAAATTTTCATTGCCGACTTCCCAGTACTTCGTCCGTCCGTTATCATAACGGACCCAGTCGGCAGCCAGATGAGCTGCCGCTGCAACCGGATCAGCACTTGTTCCATAACGTGCATAACCATAATTAACCGTGATGATACCCTGGTTGCCGGTTTGTTGCAGCATCGAATAATAATTATCTACAGACAAGGTCCAGCCAGCATTATTTTTTCCAAACCAATAACCTGCAGCGGCGCTTGCACCTGCTGCATTCAACAAGCTGGCTGGTGCATCCACAGGAGGAACGCCGGGTTGGCTGTTCCAGAAAAAAATATCACTGATGCTGCCGCCGGGGAAACGGATGATATGAGGACGCAGGTTCTTTATATCTGTCATCAGGCCCGGCTCCGTTACCATCTGCGTCATCCAGGTATTGGCGTTATTGCCAAACAGCGACCGGGGAATTTTAGTAATCACATCACTGTAATCGATCGTTACCGTATGGGAAGCAGCAGCAGGAATGGTTATATCCGTATAGGCAGGCGATGTAAAAGTCCGGGGTTGCCAGTCGTCCATGAAGAAGCCGATAGTGTTCGCCAATGGCGGATCCACCTGGGGTTTGATCACCGGTGGCGTAACAGGAGGTTCAGGATCCGGTGTTGCTCCGCTGTTCTTTTTACAGCATATAAAAGGCAGCAGCATGATGCCGGTAAACAGGTATCGTAAATAATTTTTTATGCTTTTCCGGTTTTGTTGCCAAGAGGGTTCAGTGCATTCACCAGCGACTGCGACTGGTTTTTATCGATCAGTTCTGTAAGCGTTCTCACCGTTTCTGCTGAAGTGAAGCCATCAGGCACTGTATTCATCACGTAATCCAGTAGTTTATCAATGGAGGAAACGGCTACATGCACACGGGTGTCTGAAGAAGCATAATAAATAAATACTGTTCCGTCTTCATCAGCGATCCAGCCATTGCTGAATACGACATTGGAAACATCCCCGGTCCTTTCCTCACCTTCGGGAGCAAGAAAATATCCTGCAGGCTTATAGATCACTTTAGTCAGATCATTGAGATCCGTCATAAACATATACAATACATAGCGCAGGCCTGCGGCTGTATTCCGCACACCATGTGCCAGGTGAAGCCATCCCTGCTTTGTTTTGATCGGAGCAGGACCGGCACCGTTCTTCAGTTCATAAACGGTGTGATATATCTTTTTATCGATCACTATCTCATGATCGATCCTTGCTTCTTCCATGCTTTCACTCAAACCAAAGCCAATGCCTCCACCTTTTCCCGCTTCGATAAAACTATCCTGCGGTCTTGTATAAAATGCATATTGCCCGTTTACCCATTCAGGGTGCAATACTACATTGCGTTGCTGGGGAGAAGGGGTTTTCAGATCTTTGAGGCGCTCCCAGCTCACCAGGTCTTTGGTGCGCACAATTCCACATTGTGCAATGGCTGCTGATTGATCAGACTCGGGTGCTGAACCATCTCTTCTTTCAGTGCAAAATAATCCATAGATCCATCCGTCCTGGTGCTGTACCAGCCGGATATCGTATATATTGGTATCAGGGAGATCAGTCTCAGGAATATTCACCGGGTAATCCCAAAACCGGAAATTATCAGTTCCATTAGGGCTTTCTGCAATAGCAAAGAAAGATTTACGGTCTGCTGCTTCCACCCTTGCCATCACGATGTATCTATCATTCCATTTAATAGCACCTGCATTCAGTACTGCATTGATGGCAAACCGCTCCATGAGGTGAGGATTATTCTGCGGGTTGAGGTCATAACGCCAGAAAAGCGGGATATGCTTCGCAGTAAGTACCGGATGCTTATAGCGTTTGAAGATACCGTTGCCCGGGGTGATCTCCTCATTTGGCAGAGACAGTAGTTCTTCGTGCCTTTTCTCCAATTCAGACAAACGGTTAAAAAATTCAGTTCGCATATCTTTCATTTAAATCAATTCTCTAATTTGTTCCACCATGTTTTTTTCAGCACAACAATGATTACAGCCAGTATCAGCACGGTGATCAACAGCGGGAGTTTTAGCCAAAGCACCACGAACATCGGCAGTATGGTGAGGCAGCATTGTCCAATGATACCCAGCACCACGTTGAACATATCCAACCCGAAACGCTTATTGGGTTGAAACTGCGGGTCCTCTGCCATTACCTGTTGATGCACCGGTTTCCAAAATCCCCAGGGCTTTACTGTTTTATAAAAACTTTTCAATACGGCCATATCTGTTGCAGGCGACATATAAGTGCCGGTGATGCACCCCAGTAATGAAATAAGGAATAGCAATGGCCAGTAATACAGCGCCAGCGTATCGGGGAAGATCGAGGGGAAAACCAGTGCGGCAATAATACCAGCAGCCATTCCCCAGAAAAATCCGTTCGCATTAAACCGCCACCAATACCACTTCAGCATATTGGCTGCGATATAACCACCATACAAAGCTCCTACGATCCATTGCAAAACGCTGTTCACATCTTTTGCATAAAAACCCAGGATGATCCCCAATGTGACCACAACAATACCTGCCAGGTAATTCATCGAGATCACTTTCCTGGTAGAAGCATGCGGGTTTACATACTTCAGGTAGATATCATTCACGATATAAGCCTGTGCTGCGTTCAATGTTCCTGAGAAAGTGCCCATGAATGCTCCCAGCAAGCCTGTAAGCACTAAGCCAAGTATGCCCACCGGTAAGAAACTGTTGATGGTAGCCGGCAGTATTCTTTCAAAATCCGTTTCACCACCTGATTGCAGGTTCATTTGATCATAGTACAGCAATGCCAGCACGGTAAGGCCAATGATCAGTGAGTAACGTACAGGCAATAAAATGATAGAGACAAAGCCGCTCATTTTAGATGCTTCTTTGGGCGAACGGGTAGATAAGATCTTTTGCATGTCATAATTCGGCGCAGGTCCTGCAAGACTCGCAAATATGCCTTTGAACAACATCATCATAAAGAAGAAGCCAAATACACCGAACCCATCTGCAGCGATCTTTTTATTGGCATCAGGCACAATCCTGCTCCAGTCGAGTCCGAGGTCCCATCCAAAAAAAGGATTGGTCCAGCCTGCCGGTACAGTCAATGGATGGTCCTTAAGATGTATCATGGCGATCACGGCAACAGAAATACAGGCAACCGTCATAATGATATACTTGATGAAATCACCCAGTACGATACTGTGCATTCCGCCAAGGATAGAATAGAACATCGCAAACAGTGTGAAGACGATCCCATAAAAATGCGGCACAAACTCTGCTGAAATGCTGAAGGGTATATAATCTTTCACCGTTTCCCAGGGAACAAATATTTCAATGAACTTTCCCAATCCAATAAATCCATAAGCCAGGAATCCCAGGCAACTGAGCAGTGCAAATGCCACTACAACCGTATGGGAGCTTTTAATGCCCGGACCGCTTTTACCAAAGCGGGAAGCCAGCCATTCAGCACCCGTAGTAGCATTGGAGCGGCGCAGCCATTTAGACAGGAACATCATCAGGAACACCTGGTTAAATACCGGCCATAGCCAGGGGATCCAGATGCTTTTCATTCCATACACAAAACAGAGGGCGACCATCCACATTGTACCACTGATATCAAACATATCGGAAGCATCGCTCATGCCAAGCATGTACCAGGGAAGCTTTTTGCCTCCCATCAGGTAGCTTTCCTTATTCTGTCTTGCTTTTTTTCTTAATACCCAGCCGATGATCACCATGGTAGCCAGGTATAAAATGATAATGCTTACGTCGAGTAGAGTTAATTTCATCTGAGAATGTACGATTAAAAATAAAGCCGCTCATATCTGCCGTCATTTTTAAAGATGGTTGCGGGAAGAAGAATCAACCCGCAACCTTTGCTCGAACGATTGCTGCTACTGCTAATTATTAGTACACCATTTTGGAATCACATGCTTTTCCAAAACCACAGCTTTTATTTAATCAGTATTACATCATCCAGGTAGAATTTCTCATCCTGGTTGTCGGGTCCTTTGATCCAGAAACCGATCTGGTTAAATGGTGAGCCTGTTGCCCAGAGGTTCAAGGTGCTCAGTGGTATCTTGTAATAAGTCCATACATTGGCAGGCACGTTCACCGGGGCAGATTGATCACCGTTGCCAAAACCTCCGGTCCTTTTATCGCCAGTGATATACAATATATGATCAGCCGCTGCTCCTTTTACCCAGAAAGAAAAATATTTGTAAGCAGGGTCAGAAGCAGTGCCGGGCCACCAGTTGGCAAAACCAAAGACGTGCCAGTTGCCTTTTGCATAGGTTTTAGAAACCGATTTGGTACCGGATTTAAACTCGGTGGTAGAGATCACGGCACCATCGCCCCATGAGTTATCTCCATAATCAGGGCCATACCCGTCAGTGAAAATCTGGAGCGCCTTATCAAGATTAACAAATTCCTGCGTAGTGGTAGTCTTGCCCGTAGAATTGGTAATATCAAGCGTCGATCTTGCAATCTGTGTGGCAGGCATTTTGATCACCAGTGTTTTCCTCGATTTAGATACAACAGCGATCTCTTCCGTAGTGCCGGTAAACACCACTTTTGATACATCTTCCAGGTTGTTGCCGGTAAGCGTGATCTCCACGCCTTCTGTAAAATTGTAATTGGAAACATCGCTGACGCTTGCAAAAGCCAGTACGTTGAAAGCAACTGACAGGGTTTTGCCGGCACTATTGGTGAAGATAATATTCTGCGATCCGCCATAAGCCGTATCAGGTACATGAAAGATCAGGTTTGATTCAGTATTGAGCGTTGGAGTAAACGGAGCAGGTACATTGTTCTTTTCAAAAACAATACTGCGGATATCGCCAATGCCAGAACCCGATAAAGTCAGCAATTCTCCACCACCGGCTTCTGCAGGAGAAAGCGTACCGGATGACATATTACCGGGTTTTACATCTGGAGTTCCGTCTTTGTCTTTCTCGCAAGCACTGAAGAATATGACCATCGCAAGGATGGCTATACACCGGCCAGCAAGTTTATGGAAAAATATTTTTTTCATATACAATGGTTTTGTGTGCTTGATTTAGTTGGGTGATCAATAATAAGGAACAGGATCGAGGGCCAGAGCCGGGTCCTGCAGTATTTCACCGGCAGGTACAGGCAGGTACATTTTGCTTTCAGCAAATGTTACAGTAGAAGGAGAATCAGCTGTACCCCTGTTCTGCGCTTCAATGATCGCTTTCGCTTTGGCATAACCCTGACGCTGTATATCAAACCAGTAATCGCCTTCAAAAGCAAATTCAACACGGCGCTCGTGCAATATATCATCCATGGTGATGGAAGATTTTGCAGGCAATTGCGCTCTCTGGCGCACAAGATTGAATGCCTCCAGTGCACTTGTTTCTGAAGTGGAAGCACTGGTACCCAACACAGCTTCTGCATAGATCAGCAACACATCAGCATAACGTAATATCATGGTGTTGATGCCCGTGTTCATACCCAGCACCGCTTCACCACCAAATGCAGCACCAGGGCCAACCACATATTTGGCGATATTGGCACGGACAGCATTTTTCTGTCCGCCACTGTTCGTAGGCTGAAGCGTATCATATTTATATCCGTTTGCCATAAACGTATTGTAAGCAGCATTGGCATTCGTAGGCTTCCAGGCAGGAAGGCTCCAGCCATGCTCCATTATAGAACCTTTGCGGCGGATATCGCCAAACTCATATTCTTCCAGGATATCCCTTGAAGGAGTGTACAGTTCCCACATGGAAGCTTCTGAAGTTTGCAGGTTCGCAGGCCCGCGATCAGGGTTCTTCTGGTTGGCTGACCCCCAGGGGTTACTGGTCAATTGGTGCTGAATAGCGAAAATAGATTCAACGTTATTATTATTAGCGCTTGAATTGAACATGGCAGCATAATCAGCAAACAGGCTGTACCGTTTGGAATCGATTACCTCTTTTGCCTTTATTTTGGCATTGTCATAATCTTTATTATAGAGATACAGCTTGGCCATCATTCCTTTTGCGGCATATTTTGTCAGGCGACCGGGAACAGGATCTGTTTCCGGCAAACCAGCTTCTGCCTTTTGCAATTCTTCCAATGCAAAGCGAAGCACATCCTGTTTAAGATAACGGGGGATATTAAAATTACCTGACAAAGCTGTTCCTCCCGGATCTGTTACGATCGGTGCATCTCCCCAGATGCGGCCAATATAGAAGTAAACCACCCCACGGAAAAAGTGGCATTCTGCAATAGCAGGATCAATAAAGCTGGCATCACCACCCATTGTCTTTTTTTGTTCAAGCCCCTTGATATACTCACTGGTCCATCCGCCGATCTTATAAAAAACTTTCCATGTATCGGCAACGCGGACTGAGGTGGCAGCAAAAGAAAAATTGATAAAAGGAGGATCATCATTTCCTCCGGTATATTCATTGCCTGCCATCACATCACCGATAGCATCCATGGCACGGTTCTCAAATCCTGACCAGGGCAGGCCATAAAGCGTACTGGTGAGGCCTCTAACTTCTTCTGCAGTATTGTAATAATTATCGAGGGTGGTGCCATCCAGTGATGACCGTTCAATATAATTTTTCTTACACGATGCCATTATGATCATGATCACCAATAAGGCATATACACGTTGCTTTTTCATCCGAGTATGTTTTAGTGTAGTTGTTAAATATTATAATTCAATATTAGCTCCGAAAGTGAACGTGCGGGGGTTGGGATAATGGCCCATATCCACATTCATCAAACGGATATTGTTGTTGAACGCGCCCACTTCCGGATCGTACCCTTTATAATCAGAAAATGTGTGCAGGTTTTGAATGGACATATAGAACCTCACATTGGTGATCCTGGCTTTACTGATCAACCTGGTGGGCAATCTGTAACCAATCGTAACATTTTGTATACGCATGTAAGAACCGCTCTCCACATATCGGTCAGATATGTAAACGTTGTTCACATTGGTATTGGTAAAGCGAGGCAGGCTTCCGTTAGGATTATCACTTGTATACCGGTCCATTACCGTACTCATCTGGTTAAAATAGGCATTGTCCATTTTTTCCAGTTGCCATCTCAGGAAGTTGAAAATTTTAGATCCATAACTTCCTTGCAGGAATATAGAAGCATCAAAACCCTTGAACTGGAAAGTATTGGTCAACCCATAAGTGAATTTAGGCAGTGGGCTGCCGATGTAGGTAATATCGTTTGCGTCAATAACACCATCTGGTTTTCCTTCGGGACCATTCACATCCCTGAAACGGACGTCACCCAGCCAGGTTTCCTCCGGTTTGACTGTATACCCAAATTGAGGGAGGCTATTATCCAGATCGGCTTGAGTACGGAACAAACCATCTGTCACAAGTCCGAAAAAAGATCCAACTGCATAACCAGGATCGGTATAAGTGATGGTATAATTATCATAATAAACCCTTCCAATGAGGCCAGCAGTAGAGTTGGCCATTTTGTTCAGCTTATTTTTAAAATGAGAGAAGATGAAGTTAGTTTTCCAGGTAAAATTCTTACTACGTACATTATTACTGGTAATGCTGATATCAATCCCGTTATTCGACATATTGCCTACGTTTCCGATCGGCGCTTTCATATCATCCCACTGATCCCCAACGCCGATAAGGCGCGGGCCGGTAAGGAATAACAACATGTCAGTAGTGGTCTTTTTATAAACATCTACAGACAAATCAATAACACCATTAAACAGCGAAGCGTCCACACCAATATTCTTTGTTACTACAGATTCCCAACTAAGATTAGGGTTAGCAATATTCAGGTAGTTTGAATTGCCAAATCCTACAGGGCCAGGCCAGAAACTAACTGCTGCAGTATGCGGTGGATTTTGTGCGCCGCTTGGCAGGTTTTGATTACCAACGGAGCCATAACCCACCCGGAGTTTCAAGTTGCTTACTGTTCCCTTCCAGTTTTCTGCAAATCGTTCGTTTGTTACAGTCCATGCAAAAGAGCCCGCAGGGAAATATCCCCATTTATTGTTGGGGCCGAAGTTGGAAGAACCATCCGCACGAATGGTAAGACTTAAAGAATAACGGTTATCATAGGTATAAGCGCCGCGGGCAAAATATGATTCCATGGCCCATTGGCTTTTACCACCCCCCAGTTCCCATGTAGTACGTTCATTGCTGCCAGCTCCCAGATCAAGGATATTATTCTGCAGGTCTACTTTCTTGCCACTGATCTGCTCATAATAAGAATATTGAACTTCATGGCCGGCAGTAGCACTGATACTGTGCTTACCGAAATATTTGTTATAGTTCAGGTAATTCCTGATGGCATAATAATAACTGTTGCCACGTGAATCGAATAGTTGTGAACGCAGCGCTGTAGGTCCGATATTACCGGCCAGTTGATAAGCATTGTTATTATTCAAGCCAAGTGAATAAGAAATCTCATTGCGCAGGGAAAAGTTCTGCAGGAATTGTATATCCGCATAGATATTACCGAACACCTGTGAACTGGTTGATTTATTCCCGCGGAAAAAACTGCGTGCAATAGGATTGTCCTGGCTGTATTGAACACCACCGATGGTTTGTCCGCCACCCCAGGTGCCATCCAGGTTTTTAACAGGGATCAAAGGGCTTTGAATAGCGCCCCACCAGATAGTGCCTTCGGCAGCATCGGCCAGTGTTACATTCTGAATACTGCGGGATGCATTAGCGCTTACGCCTACTTTCATCCATGTTTTTAATTGATGGTCGAGACTGAAGCGGGTTGAATAACGCTGGAAGTCGGAACCGATCAGGATACCTTCCTGGTCAAAATAGTTGAGGGAGAGATAATAATTTGTTTTATCCTTTCCGCCGGAAAAACTCAACTGATGGTTTTGCATGTTACCTGTCCGGAACATGGCGTCCTGCCAGTTGGTACCTTCTCCTAAAATAGAAGGATCGGCAAACTCCGGTGAAGGAGGAAGACCGAGCAAGGGTGCTGTTGCGTTCTGGTATTGAGCAAACTCACGGAGGTTCATCAGGTCGAGCTTGCGGGCCACGCGCTGTTGCCCGAAATAGACATCGTAATTGATCCGGCCTTCACCGTTCTTTCCTTTTTTAGTAGTAATGAGTATTACACCGTTAGCAGCCAATGAACCGTAGATAGCCTGCGCAGATGCATCTTTCAGGATATCTACGGATTCGATATCGCCGGGGTTCAGTGTGGCCATCACGCTATTGCCTGTTTGACCATCCGATCCACCCAGTCCGGCATAACCGGAACTGTTTTTGGTGTTGCTTGTAAAAGGAACACCGTCGATCACGATCAGGGGATCGTTGCTATTAATAGTAGTTACACCACGTACTTTAATGGAGACGCCGCCACCAGGCTGGCCACTGTTATTGATAACGGTAACACCTGCTACTTTTCCCTGTAAAGCCTGGTCAACACCAGATACAGGCAGATCTTTCAGGTCTTTGCTATTGACAGAAGAAATGGAAGAAGAGATATCTGCTCTCCGTTTGGAGCCATAACCGATCACGACTACTTCACTGAGTTTGGTGTCGGTAACAGT
>Ga0066255_1002422_pt1 | contig 11301 bp, 11 predicted proteins | sample ThiBiot_750_biof_FD_71148 | JGI IMG/M metagenome (GOLD analysis project Ga0066255, IMG submission 71148) | Wastewater bioreactor microbial communities from Cape Town, South Africa - Thiocy_expt_750_biof (version 2) | ecosystem: Engineered > Bioreactor > Thiocyanate-remediating >... | reverse complement strand
GATCTGGTCTCTACCACGCCGGCCAAGTTGTTCGGGCTCTATCCCGAAAAGGGCAACATCGCGGTGGGCAGCGATGCCGACCTGGTGCTCTGGAACCCTGATGCGACGACCACCGTGACGCAGTCGGCGCTGCATCACGGCGGCGACTATTCGCTGTACGAGGGCAAGCAGGTACGCGGCCTGCCGGGGACCGTGCTGTCCCGTGGCGAGGTCATCGTCGAGGCGGGCCGCTTCGTCGGCGAGGCCGGGCGCGGCCGTTTCATCAAGCGCAAGCGCTACGACCGCAGCCGCTTCTAGCCAGCGACAAGCAGGCACCGCCGGGTCAGGAGGGGAAATCCGGAGGCACGCGGACAGCGAGCGCGCGATGGATCTGCGCCACGGTCTGCTGCATCTCGCGTCCGACATCGACTTCGCGCGGCTTCAGCGCGCCGCTGATGATGTCGGTGCGCAGCATGCTGTAGATCTGATCCGTGCTATGACGGCTTGCCGGATGGGCCATTGCCAAGCTCTTGACGACTAGTATACTAGGATACCGATTAACCGGGGCTTGCGTCAACTTGGCAGGGCCGGGCGGTTGATAGGCGGGTGTCGGATGGCGGCGGCCGGACCTGCGCAAGACAAGAAGCAAAGAAGCGGAACCCCGCATCTGGAGGAGATAACATGGCTCAGGACAGCATCAATCGTCGTCACTTCCTCGGCGGCGTCGCCGGCCTCGGCGCAGCCGTACATGCGCCGGGAGTCTTCGCGCAGCAGCCGAAAGTCCCGGCTTCGCCGGTCACGATCAGCGTCGTCGACGTCGGCGGCGCCCTGGCGCTGGTGCAGACGCCGCTCGAGAACTATCCCAAGATGAAGCCGAAGATGGCTTCACGCATGGTCTTCACCAAGGCGCCGGCTCCCGAGCTGCCCTCGAAGATCAAGGCCCAGCAGAGCGCCGGCCGCCTCGACATCGATCTGGTCATCGGCGGGCTCGACGTGCTGTCGGCAGGCATCGACCAGAAGCTCTGGGTCGAACTGCTGCCCCAATTCGCTTCGGAGTTGCCGAAGCCTGAGGACATCTACCTGAAGCCTGCGCTGGCCATGCACAATCTCGGTTCGGGCCAGGGCATGGCGATGGTGTACTATCCGTCCGGCCCGCTGCTCGAGTACATGCCCGATCGGGTCAAGCAGGTTCCGACCTCGGCCGAGGAGCTGCTGGCCTGGACCAAGCAGAACAAGAACCGCTTCTTCTATGGGCGCCCGGCCAATTCCGGCCCCGGTCGCACCTGGATCATGGGGCTGCCCTATCTCCTCGGCGACAAGGACCCCAAGGACCCGGAGAAGGGCTGGGACAAGACCTGGGCCTACCTCAAGGAGCTCGGCGAGAACATCGACTACTACCCCGGCGGCACCGGGCAGACGATGAAGGAGCTGGGTGACGGCACGCGCGACATCATCGTCAGCACCACGGGCTGGGACATCAACCCGCGCGTCCTGGGCATCGTGCCGAAGGAAGCCAAGGTCCAGACCCTGAAGGGCTTCCACTGGGTCACGGACGCCCAGTACATGATGATCCCGAAGGGTGTTTCCGACGAGAAGCTCGCGGTGCTGCTCGATCTGATCCGCCACATGCTGACGCCGCAGCAGCAGGCCTACACCTATGACGAGGGCTATTTCTATCCTCGGTCCGGCGGTGAAGGATGTCCCGCTCTCGATGGCTCCGGAATCCAGCCAGAAGGCCATCGCCGAGTTCGGTCGCCCCGAATACGAGAAGATGATCGCCGACAACCCCATGGAAACACCGCTGACTCCCGAGAAGATGGTTGCGGCTTTCCGCATCTGGGACGAGCAGGTCGGCGGCGCCAAGAAGAAGTAACGACCGGCCGGGTGGCGGGCTTCGCGATCGGGGAGCCCGCCACCCGTCACCATTCGATCCAGCTCTCCAGATTCCGGACGCCATGACCATCAACGCAGCCTCTTTCCGCGAGCTCAGGCTCGATCGCCTGAGCCGCGACTTCGGCAGCCACAACGCCCTCAAGGACGTATCGCTGACGATCGGCAAGGGCGAATTCATCGCCCTTCTCGGCCCTTCAGGTTGCGGCAAGTCGACGACGCTGAACCTGATCGCGGGCCTGCTGCCGGCGACCGGCGGCGGCATCTGGCTCGACGACAAGCGCATCGACCCGCTGCGGCCGGAGGAGCGCGGTTTCGGCATGGTGTTCCAGAACTATGCGCTCTTCCCGCATATGAGCGTGAACAGGAATATCGGCTTCGGCCTGAAGATGCGCGGCGTTCCCAAGGCCGAGATCGATCGGCGCGTGGCTGAAGCGGCAGCGCTGGTGCGCCTGCAGGGCCAGACCGAGAAACTGCCCGGCCAGCTTTCCGGCGGCCAACAGCAGCGCGTCGCCATCGCCCGTGCCATCGTGGTGGAGCCGCCGCTGGTGCTGATGGACGAGCCGCTCTCGAATCTCGACGCCAAGCTGCGCCTCGAGATGCGCGCCGAAATCCGCCGCATCCACAACACGCTCGGCGCGACCACGATCTACGTCACCCACGATCAGGAAGAGGCGCTTTCGCTCGCCGACCGCATCGTCGTGCTGGACGACGGCGTCGTGCGCCAGGTCGGCACGCCGGAGGACCTGTTCTCGCGCCCGGACCATCTCGACGTCGCGGAGTTCATGGGCTTCCGCAACAAGGTGAAGGGCAAGGTCGCGAACGCCGCCGATGGCCGCGCCACGGTCGCCGTCGGCGATGCGCAGATCGCGGGCCGCACCCGAACCGAGGTGACGGCCGGCGCGGGGGCCTGGCTCGCCATCCGGCCCGAGGACCTGCAGCCCGTCGCCGCCGGCCAGCCGGGCCTTGACGCCCAGGTGGTCTCGACCGAGTTCCGCGGCCGCGAATTCGTCGGCTTCGCCCGCATGGCCGACGGTACGGACCTCTCCTTCCTCGCCCATGACAAGCTGTCGCCGGGCGAGGCGGTGACGCTCGCGGCCGATCCGGACCGGGTTCTGGTCTACGGAGCCGCGGCATGACCACCGTTGCTCCTTCCATCCCGCTGAAGCAGCGGCTGGCGGCGCGCGGGCTCGACGGTCTCACGCTGCTGGTCGTGCCGGCCATCCTGTTCGTGCTGCTGCTGTTCATCTACCCGTTCCTTTACGGGCTCTTCCTGTCCTTCGAGCCGAAGGCGGGCGGCGTCTTCGCCAACTACCAGCGCTTCTTCTCCGATTCCTTCCTGTACGGCACCATCGCGACGACGCTCTGGCTGGCGCTGCCGGTGACGATCGTGACCCTGGCTCTGGCGATCCCGATCGCCTTCCGTGTCCGGCTGATGCGCAACCAGCGCCTGCTGACCACGATCCTCGTGATCCCGATCACGCTCGGCACGGTTCTCGTGGCCGAGGGCCTGCTGAACTATCTCGGTCCGCAGGGCTGGTTCAACCGCACGCTCATGACGCTCGGCATCATCTCCTCGCCGGTGAAGTTGCTCCACAACTACTGGGGCGTGATGCTCTCGCTGGTCATCACCGGCTTCCCCTTCACCTTCCTGCTGACGCTCTCCTATCTCTCGGGCATCGATCCGGCCCTGGAGAATGCGGGCGCGACGCTGGGCGCGGGACCGTGGGAGCGCTTCAAGCACATCCTTTTCCCATTGCTGTTGCCGGGGCTGGCGATCACCTTCTGCCTCAGTTTCGTGCAAGCCTTCTCGGTCTTTCCGTCGGCGGTGCTGCTCGGGGCCCCGGCGGGGCCGACGCGCGTCATCTCGATCGCAGCCTATCAGGCGGCCTTCGAGGAATACGATTACTCCATGGCCTCGGCGGTCGCGATGATCATGGCGGTGGTGCAGCTCGCCATCGTCGTCGCGGTGCTGGCGGCGCGCGGCCTGCTCTATCGCGGCCCGGCTGGCGGCGGAAAGGGCTGATCCCATGGTGAAAGACACCCGTCTCTCGACGAAGCTCTGGGCGGCCGCGAACTGGACGCTGATCGGCTTCTTCATCGTCAACCTCTTCGCGATGATCGCGACGGTGGTGACCTCTTCCTTCGCCACGCGCTGGCTCGGCACCTGGCTGCCGGCCGGCTGGACGACGCGGTGGTATTCCGCCGCCTGGTCGGAGTTCCAGCTTCATGACGTGCTGTTCGTCACCTTCCAGATCGTCTTCCTGGTGGTGGCGCTGTCGGGCCTGATCGGCGTGCCGGCGGCCTATGCGCTGGCGCGGCGGGACTTCCCCGGCAAGAAGCTCGTCATGCTGCTCTTCCTGCTGCCGCTGCTGGTGCCGCCGATCACCTTCGGCATCCCGCTGGCGACGGTGCTCTACCAGACCGGCTTCGCCGGCCAGATGTCCGGCGTCGTGCTGGCGAACCTCGTGCCGACGGTCCCCTTCGTCATCCTGGTGATGATCCCCTTCATCGAGCAGATCGACACCAAGATCGAGCAGGCGGCGCGCGTGTTCGGCGCCAACACCTTCAAGCTCTTCGTGCATGTGCTGCTGCCGCTGCTGATGCCCGGCATCCTGGCGGCGCTGCTGCTGGTGCTGGTCAGGACGCTCGCCATGTTCGAATTGACCTTCCTGACCGCTGGCCCGACCAGCCAGACGCTGGTCGTCGCGCTCTACTACGCGGTCTTTGCCTCGGGCGTGCGCGCCGTGCAGTCGATCGACGCCATGGCCGTGATCTACATGGTCACCACGCTGATCTGGCTGATCATCGCGCTGCGCTTCGTCAACCCGACGCAGATCGTCGCCCGCGCCAAGAGGTGAGGGCGGCGGCCCGGGCGTGCAAAACCCGGCCGAATGCTATAGGGGAGCGGCCATGACCGCGCCGCTCCCGACCATGCGCTTCTCCGTCGCGCCGATGATGGATTGGACCGACCGGCATTGCCGGACGATCCATCGCCTGATGTCGCGCCATGCGCTGCTCTACACCGAGATGGTGACGGCGCTCGCGGTCATCCATGGCGACCGGGAGCGCCTGATCGGCCTCGACGCGATGGAGCATCCCGTCGCGCTGCAGCTCGGCGGCAACGATCCGCAACTGCTTGCCGAAGCCGCGCGGATCGGCGCCGATTTCGGTTACGGCGAGATCAATCTGAATTGCGGCTGCCCGTCCGATCGTGTCCAGGGCGGCGCCTTCGGCGCCTGCCTGATGCGCGAGCCGGCGCTGGTCGGCGAATGCGTCGCCGCGATGAAGGCGGCGGTTTCGGTTCCCGTGACGGTGAAATGCCGCATCGGCGTCGACGATCAGGACCCGGAAATCGCGCTCGACGCCCTGACCGCGGCGGTTCGCACGGCGGGCGTCGATGGGTTGATCGTCCATGCTCGCAAGGCCTGGCTGCAGGGACTTTCGCCGAAAGAAAACCGCGAAATCCCGCCACTCGATTATGAGCGGGCCTATCGCCTCAAGGCAGCCAATCCCGACCTGCCGGTCGCGATCAACGGCGGCATCAGGGCTCCGTCCGAGTGGCTGCCGCATTTGGAACGGCTCGACGGCGTCATGGTCGGCCGCGAGGCCTATCAGAATCCGGAGATCCTGCTCGCGGTCGATCCGCTGCTGTTCGGCCGCGAGGCGCCGGTCTCCGACGCCTTCGCGATGCTCGATGCACTGGAGCCGCATATTGCGGCCCATCTGCAGCGGGGTGGCCGGCTGCACGCCTTCACGCGGCATCTCGTCGGCCTGTTTCCGGGCCGTCCGGGCGCCCGGCTGTTCCGCAGGCACCTCGCCGAGCATTGCGTCCAGGTCGGTGCGGGCCTGGCGGATCTGCGCGCGGCGGTCGGCCATGTCGCGCGGCGCGGGTGGGGTGCGGCCGACGCCGCCTGACCCATCCTGTTTCGGGCGGAGCGCGCCCGGGCTTGAACCCGACTTATTCGATCGGATCATCGTCGAAAGCCGTTCCCGGAAGGCGAACGGCGCTGACCGGCCGCGCGCTGGTCGGCGAATGCTGCGACGGATTGACACGGCGCGAAGAGGCTAGTTAATTCACTCAAGGTATCAACTTTGCAGGTTGATGCACAAAGGGGATTATCATGGCGGAAGCTGCCGGCTCGGATTCGTCGCTCTGGCAAGGTGCGTTGGCGGGGATCGCGGCGCGGACGCGCGGCAACATCGTCGCCATGAGCCGAAAGGCGGAGGAGGCGGTCACGGCGCCACATGATCCGGGCGCCTTCCCGGCGCGGTGGCGCCTCGCCGTGGCGGCGCGCATCGCCAATCTCAATGGTCTCGCCGACATCGCCGGGCACTATCTGGCAGGGGTCTCGGATCCGGCTTTGCGGGCGCTCGCCGAGCCTTCGGCGGCCGGGCGGGACGATCGCGAAAGGGCCGTGCTTGCCTTCATGGACAAGGTCGCCGCCGAGACGCGCGCTGTAGCCGCAGAGGACATCGAGGGGCTGAAGGCGGCCGGCGTCGCCGACGCCGATATCGTCCGCTTGTGCGAGCTGAACGCCTTCATGAGCTACCAGGCGCGCGTTTTCGCCGGGCTCGCGATCCTGCAGGGAGAATCCGCATGAGCCGGGTCGTGCATCGCTTCACCCGTACCGTGCCCGAGTGGCGCCCGCGGGTCACGCCGGTCGATCTCGCCGAGGCTACGCCCGAGCAGCGCGAGGCGCTCAAGATCACGCCGTCGAACACCAAGGTGTCGGACTACGTGCTGGTGCTGGCGCATGATCCCGAGACGCTGTCGGTGCGCTCGCCGCTGTTCAACGCGATCATGTACGATTCCGGCGGTATGAGCCGGGCGGAGCGCGAGATCGGCGCGATCGGCGCTTCGATCGTCAACCGCTGCATCTACTGCGCCGCGGTGCATGCATCCCGCCACGCCCAGCTCGCCAAGGACACCGCCGTTACGGACGAGCTGTTCGCTCGCGGCGAGAAGGCGGCGCTGCCGCCGCGCGAGCAGGCGATCTTCGACTTCTCGGTCAAGCTGTCGCAGACGCCGCCGGCCGTGACCGAAGCCGATGCTGCCTGTCTGCGCGAGGCCGGCCTGAGCGAGGCGGAGATCGTCGATCTCATCCTCTCCACGGCGCTGTTCGGCTGGGCCAACCGCCTGATGCACGTCTTGGGCGACCCCGTCCGCAACGACGATTAGAGCTTTCTCGAGCGAAGCTGGGTACCGGCTGGCATGAAGAACATGCGCCAAAGCGGGAGGCTGGGGCAGTTCCACGGCTCGAAGAAGCGTGGGAGCGTCCCCGGATGAGCCGCCTCAAGATCCTGGAGGCCTATCTGCAGGTCGCCTCGCTCGGCAGCGTCACTGCGGCGGCGAAGCATCTCGGCGTGTCCCAGCCTTCGGTCAGCCGCATGATCCAGGAATTGGAGCGCGATCTGGGCCAGCCCTTGTTCGAGCGGGCCGGCCAGCGCCTGGTGCTGACGCCGAAGGGCATGGTTCTGCGCGATGACGTCGAGCGGGCGCTCGCCGGCTTCGTCAACCTCTGGGAGCGCGCCCGCGAGATCGTCGGCGAGGCCGAGCCACCGATCCGCATCTCGGCGGTGTCCGCGCTTGCCTTCGGTCTGCTGACGGACGCCTGGCAGGCGGCCGGCGAGGGAGCCGACGCGCCGCGTCTCATGGTCGAAGTGGAAAACCCGGACCGCGTGCAGAATGCCGTGATCTCCGGCAATGCCCAGATCGGCGCGACCAGCGCGCCGCTGCTGCATCGGGACCTAGTTCTGGAATGGCTGGGGACGGCGCCCTGCGTGCTGGCGGTGCGGGAGGACGATCCGCTCGCGCGTGCCGATGGCCCGGTGGAGCTGCGCGCGCTCGCGGGGCGCAATCTCGTCGGGATGTCGCTGCGCCGGGGCGTTCCGGCCCGCATCCGTGCCACTCTCGATGCCGCGGGCGTCGATGTTCGCGTCAAGGTTCGCACGACCTCGACGATGAACGCGCTCTCCTTCATCCGGGCGGGGGCGGGCATCGCCATCGTCGAGCCGTTGACGCTGACAGCCGACACGCTGCCCGGCATTCGAATCCTGCCGCTGGCCGAAGCGATCCCCTATTGCTTCGGTGCGGTGACCGCGCGCGGCGTCGCGGTGCCGGACAAGGCGCGCGAACTGATCGCGGCCATGCAGAACGCGGCCGAGCGCCGGCTCGACGATTTCACCTTGATCCCGCCGGAGGAGCATCAGGCGCTCCTCGCATCGCTGACCAAACAGGAGGCGCGGCTGTGATGGCCGATCCGAATATCGAAGGGCTGGAGGTGCTGAACCGCCGCGTCGCCCGCGAGCTAGAGCTGCTCACCTTGCCGGCAGCGCCCTGGGTGCCCGAGCGTGAGGTGGGGGGCGAGCGGCTGCTCGACGTCGCCATCATCGGCGCCGGCATGGCCGGGCTCGCGGCGGCGGCCGCCATGCGCAATCTCGGCCTGAACGTGGTGAATTACGACCGCCGGCCGCGCGGCTTCGAAGGTCCATGGGCGACGACGGCGCGCATGGAGACGCTGCGCTCGCCCAAGACGCTCACCGGCCCGGCGCTCGGCATCCCCTCGCTGACCTTCCGCGCCTGGTTCGAGGCCCAGTTCGGCGCCGCGGACTGGGAGGCGCTCGACAAGATTCCCCGGCTGATGTGGATGGATTACCTGCGCTGGTTCCGCGCGGTGCTGAATCTCGACATCCGCAACCGGCACGACATCGCCGCTATCCATCTCGGCGCCGACTACGCCACGCTCGAGATGGATGGCCCGGCTGGCCGGCAGCGCGTGCTGGCGCGGCATGTCGTGCTGGCGACCGGCCGCGACGGGCTTGGCGGCCCCTATGTGCCGGCGATCGCCGAGAGCCTGCCGCGCGAGCGCTGGGCGCATTCCTCCGACGAGAACGATTATGCCTCGCTGCGCGGCAAGCGCGTCGCGGTGGTTGGTGCGGGCGCCTCGGCCATGGATAGCGCCGGCACCGCCCTGGAGGCCGGCGCGGCCCGTGTCGACCTCCTGATCCGACGCCGCGACATCCCGCGCATCAACCGCGGCAAGGGCATGGGCCATCCCGGCTCCGTGGCCGGCTACCGCTATCTGCCCGATGACTGGAAATGGCGGATCAACGGCTATGTCGCCCGCGAGCAGGTGCCGCCGCCGCGCGCCAGCGTGCTGCGTGTCTCGCGCCATCCCAATGCCTTCTTCCGGCAGGGAACGGCGCTGCTGTCGGCGCGAATGGAGGGCGAAGACATCGTGGTCGAGACCAGCGCCGGGACGATGCGCTTCGACTTCATGATCTTCTCGACCGGCTTCAAGGTCGACTGGGACAATCGTCCTTTCCTTGCCGAGATCGCTGCGCAGGCCCGTTTCTGGAGCGACCGCGACATGCCCGGCGACGCCGAGCCGAGCCTTGGCGCCATGCCCGATCTCGGCCCCGCCTTCGAGTTTCAGCCGAAGGTGCCGGGCGCCAGCCCGGGCCTCGAGCGGGTGCACTGCTTCTGCTACCCGGCGATGATGTCCCACGGCACGGTCTCGGGCGACATTCCGGCGATCAGCGACGGGGCCGAGCGTCTCTCGCAGGCGATCGCCGCGCGGCTGTTCGTCGAGGATGTCGAGACGCATTTCGCCCGCGGCCAGGCCTATGCGGAGCCGGAAATCTTCGGCGACGAATGGGTACCGATCCTGCCGGAAGAGACAGCGGTGCCGGTCTGATGCTGGGTTGGCTGCTCCAGCGCGTCGCGCAGGCGCTCCTCGTCATCGTGGCGATGTCGCTCGTCGTGTTCCTGGGCATGCATGCCATCGGCAACCCGGCCGACATCCTGCTGGCGCCTGACGCGACGCAGGCCGACAGAGCCGAACTCATCGCCCAGCTTGGGCTCGACCGCCCGCTCTGGCAGCAATATCTCAGCTTCGCCGGCAGCGCCCTGCAAGGCGATCTCGGCCGCAGCTTCGTCTACAACGTCCCGGCGGTCACGCTGATCCTGCAGCGCCTGCCGGCGACGCTGGAGCTCGCCATCGCCGCCACCGCCTTTTCCGTCATCTTCGGCGTGCCGCTGCTGTTCTTCGTCCTGACGGGCCGCGTCGAGCGCAAGCTCTGGCTGCCCTTGGCGGGCATTTTCCTGCTGGGAGGTCTCCAGGGCGCGATCGGCTGGTGGATGGTCTCCTCAGGCCTGGAAGCGCGCACGGACGTCAGCCAGTACCGCCTTGCCACCCATCTTGTGACTGCCTGTCTGATCTTTGCCGCCTGCATGTGGTTCATGCGTGCCCTGTCGCCACATTCGAACGAACCGCCGCCGACACGCTATTCGGCGAAACTCGCCGGCTTGATCGCTTTCATGGCGCTGTTCCAGATCTATCTCGGCGCTCTCGTCGCAGGTCTCGACGCCGGTCTCAGCTACAATACCTGGCCGCTGATGGATGGCGCCGTTGTGCCGAGCGATCTTTTCATACAATCGCCGGCCTGGATCAATTTCTTCGAGAATCCGAAGACGGTCCAGTTCGTCCATCGCCTCGGCGCCTACGCGATCTTCATCGTCGTTGCCATCAACATGATCGTCTCGCTGCGCGCGGCCCCGCAGACGACGCATGCGCGCCGTTCCGTCGTGCTGTTCGTGCTCGTGCTGATCCAGGCAATCCTCGGCATTTCGACGCTGCTGCTGCATGTGCCGCTGGACCTCGCTCTGGCGCATCAAGGCGGTGCGCTGGTGGTCTTCGGCTTCGCGATTGCCAATTGGCGCGGCTTCTATGGTGAACTGCCGCGCCAGACGTCGATCGTGGTTAGAGATTGAGGCGCATGGCGCCTCGATCCTTCAGGGCAGTTGCGGGAAAGTACGGAGCGATTTTCCGTCAGGAATGGCGTGACGACAAAAGGTTCTAGCGCGAGGAGGCGACGCTTGCCGCCGACGACACCCGCGAGACGACTTTCAGGCGCTTGATTTCACCGCGTCTGAAGGCAGCCAGGAAGCGGTTGTAATCCTTGAAGACCACGCAGCCATTCGATTCGCCACGACCGCCTCTGAGCATGTACGTGTGCGCCAGCAAGCCATCGCGGCCATAGACGCGGGCACCGTTTGCCGGTGTCAGGCGCAGAGCCTGTACGCCATGGAACAGGCTTTCCCTATAGGTCAGGTTATAGGTTTCAGGCGGCGTCGGGCCGGTGTTCTTCCGGTCGACATAGCGGGGATTATCTCGCATGTGGCCGAGGCCAGAATGAGCCTCAAGGCGCTCGCCGCTCGGCAGATAGACCGTCTTTGCCTCGATATCGTAGATCGCCGTGCCCGCACCGGGGCTGATCGCAGCAAACGGGTTGATGAACGGCTTGGTCTTGCGAACGGAACTATCGTCCGGATCGGCATAGGCCATCAGACGCGACGGCGGCTGGGTCGTGCTGGCATCGTTGCCGGTTGCCTTGGCGATAGCGCTTGTGGCACTCGCGCGCTGCACG
>Ga0066255_1002421_pt1 | contig 11303 bp, 7 predicted proteins | sample ThiBiot_750_biof_FD_71148 | JGI IMG/M metagenome (GOLD analysis project Ga0066255, IMG submission 71148) | Wastewater bioreactor microbial communities from Cape Town, South Africa - Thiocy_expt_750_biof (version 2) | ecosystem: Engineered > Bioreactor > Thiocyanate-remediating > Anaerobic-Aerobic... | reverse complement strand
ACGTGGCGGCACGGATTCGTGCCGTCCGGGCGGTAGCCCCACACTTCGGCCAGGTTGAACATCTTGCGCAGCACGCCGAAGGTCTTGTTCGCCTCGGTCGGCTTGTAGGCCAGCTTCTCCATCAGTCCAGCAATGTCGGGCCGCTTCACGTCATGCACCTTCTTGCGGCCCAGCAGCGGGATGATGTTGCGGTCGATGACGCCCTGATAGCCGTCCTGCGTGCTGGGCTTGTTGCGCTTCTTGGAGTAGTCCTCCATGAACTTCTTGCACAACTCGGCCATCGTGGGCGCCTTGCGCGCCTCGGCCTTGGCGCCGCCGGGGTCGCCGCCCCGGCGAACCTCGGCCAGCCAGTCCTGGGCCATGACGCGGGCCTGTTCAACCGTCAGTTCCCCGAACAAACCCAAGGCGGGCTTGCGGCGCTCTCCGGCGTTCGTGCGGTACTGGAGCATGAACACCCGACGGCCCGCCGGGGTGATCTTGCAGAGGAATCCGGGCACCACGGTGTCCCGCAGTTCGATGGCCGTGGCCTGGGGTTGTGCCGCCTCTACGGCGGTCTTGGTGAGCTTGATCTTTGCCATGATGACTCCTTGGAACGACCCGATTCCAGGAGCCAGATAGGAGCGGCGCGAGGGAAAACCGGGTCAAGTTTCAGAAAGCACCGGCATATGATGGACGCGCGTAAGTTATTGATAAACCTGCTGTATCTAGCTACGGCGCAGTCCAGCGAACTACCGGGCTGGAGTCATCGTGAAACAAAAAAAGGCTCGTATCGCTTGCGCGGCGGGCGACGGCGGGGCGGGGATGACCCTATAATATCACGATGAATCTACCCCGCTTTTTCTGCCCCCTGGCGCTTTCCGCCGGCGTTTCCGTCGACCTTCCCGAAAGCGCCGCCCGCCATGCGGCGCGCGTGCTGCGCCTGCGCAGCGGCGACGATCTGACGCTGTTCGACGGGCGCGGCGGCGAGTATGCGGCGCGCATCGCGCAGGTCGAACGCGAGCGGGTGCGCGTCGACGTGCTGGCGTGGGATGCGCGCGAATGCGAGTCGCCGCTCGCGCTGACGCTGGTGCAGGCGCTGCAGGCCGGCGAGAAGATGGATCTGACAGTGCAGAAGGCCGTCGAGCTGGGCGTCGGACGCATCGTCCCGGTGCTGGCGCGGCGCAGCGTGGTGCGTCTCGACGGCGCGCGCGCGGCCCGTCGCGTCGAGCACTGGCGCGGCGTCGCGGCGTCGGCCTGCGAGCAGTGCGGGCGCAACCGCGTGCCGGACGTCGCCGAACTGCAGGGGCTGGAGCGCTGGCTGGCGCAGCCGGCGCCCACCGACGCGCTGCGCCTGATGCTGGCGCCCGGCGCCGAACACACGCTGGCGACCCTCGCGCCGCCGCCGGCGGGCAGCCCGATCGAATTGCTGATCGGCTCCGAGGGCGGACTGGCGCCCGAGGAAATGCACGCCGCCGCGCAGGCCGGCTTCGTCGCCGTCCGTCTCGGGCCGCGCGTGCTGCGCACCGAGACGGCGGGACTCGCCGCGCTGGCCGCGATCCATGCGCGCTGGGGCGATTTCGTCGCCGCCGGCGCCTGAATTTTCAGGGAGCAGACATGTTCGAATCGGCCGAGCTGGGGAACACGATCGACAAGGAAACCTTCAAGGCGGAGGTGCCGGCGCTGCGCGCCGGGCTGCTCGCCGCGCAGTTCGATCTGCGCGAGAACGGCGGCTTCCCGGTAGTCATCCTGATCAGCGGCGTGGACGGCGCCGGCAAGAGTGAGACGATCAACGTGCTCTACGAGTGGATGGACCCGCGCTATCTGTCGACGCTGGCGTTTTCCGCGCCGAGCGACGAGGAATCCTCGCGCCCCCTGATGTGGCGCTACTGGCGCGCGCTGCCGCCGAAGGGGCGAACCGGCATCTTCGCCGGCTCCTGGTACTCCGATCCGATCAGCGATGCGATCGGCCACCGGCTCAAGCGCGGCGACCTCGATCAGCGCATGGACCAGATCAACCGCTTCGAGGCGATGCTGGTCAACGAGGGTGCGCTGGTCCTCAAGTTCTGGTTTCATCTCTCCAAGGAGGGGCAGAAGACGCGCCTCAGGGCGATGGAGAAGGATCCGCGCACGGCCTGGCGGGTGACCAGGCAGAGCTGGTCGCGCCTGAAGACCTACGACCGTTTGCAGAAGGTCGCCGGGCACGTGTTGCGCATGACCAACACGCCGTGGGCGCCGTGGATCGTCGTCGAGGGCACCGACGACCGCTACCGTTCGCTGACCGTCGGCAAGATCGTCCTCGACGCGCTGCAGAAGCGTCTGGCCGACACGCGCGACCAGAACTATCCGGTGGCGCCGCCGCTGCAGCCGCGCATCGACAGCCTGGACGTGCTGACCGCGCTCGACCTGACGCAGAAGCTGGCCGGCAAGGCGTACGAGGCGGAGCTCGCCAAGTGGCAGCGCCGCCTGTCAGAACTGGTGCGCCGCCCGGAGTTCCGCAAGCGCTCGCTGGTCATCATGTTCGAGGGCTCGGACGCGGCGGGCAAGGGCGGCAGCATCCGCCGCCTGGCCGCCGCGATCGATCCGCGCCAGTACCAGATCGTCCCGATCGCCGCGCCGACCGAGGAGGAGCGCGCGCAGCCCTACCTCTGGCGCTTCTGGCGGCATATGCCGCGCACCGGGCGGGTCGCCATCTTCGACCGCTCGTGGTACGGCCGCGTGCCGGTCGAGCGCGTCGAGGGTTTCTGCAGCGAGGCCGACTGGCTGCGCGCCTACACCGAGATCAACGACTTCGAGCACGAGCTGCACGAAGCCGGCGCGCTGGTCGTCAAATTCTGGTTGCAGATTAGCGCCGACGAGCAGCTCAAGCGCTTCAAGGAGCGCGAGAAGATCGCCTTCAAGCGTTTCAAGATCACCGCCGAGGACTGGCGCAACCGCGAAAAGGCCGACGCCTACCACGCGGCGGTGTGCGACATGGTCGACCGCACCAGCACCGGCCTCGCGCCGTGGACGCTGGTCGAGGCCAACGACAAGAATTTCGCGCGCGTCAAAGTGCTGAAAACGGTTTGCGAGCGGCTCGAGGCCGCGTTGAAGAAGTGATGAGAATCGATAGCTGGCTTGTTCAAGGATTGATCCGATGAGCGAAATTTCCCGTTTCGACGCCGCCCGTTCCGCCGACTTCGTCGCCTGGTTCCGTTCCGTGGCGCCCTACGTCAATCTGTTCCGCGGCAAGACCTTCGTCGTCGCTTTTGGCGGCAAGGCGATCTCCGGGCCGTTGGCGCGAACGCTGGCCTACGATGTGAACCTGCTCGCCGCGCTCGGCATCCGCCTCGTGCTGGTGCACGGCGCGCGTCCGCAGATCGAGGAGGAGCTGCGCGAGAAGGGCTTGCCCTCGCTCTACCACGGACGCTACCGCGTCACCGATGCGCCGACGCTCGACTGCGTGATCGACGCGGTGGGCAGCGTCTACCTCGAGATCGAGGCGCTGCTCTCGCAGGGGCTGCCCGACACGCCGATGGCCAACAGCACGATCCGCGTGGTTGGCGGCAACTTCATCACGGCCAAGCCGGTGGGCGTGCTCGACGGCGTCGACATGCAGTACGCCGGCAACGTGCGCAAGATCGACGCCGAAGGCATCCGCGCCCAGCTCGGCATCGGCAACATCGTCCTGCTCTCGTGCATGGGCGCCAGCCCGACCGGCGAGACCTTCAACCTGGCGATGGAGGAAGTCGCCGAGGCGACGGCCACCGCGCTCGGCGCCGACAAGCTCGTCTTCCTGACCGACAGCCGCGGTGCCACCGACATCGACGGCTCGCTGCTCGACGAACTGACGGTGGATGCCGCCGAGCGCCTGATGAAGCTCGGCGACTGGCTGTCCACCGACCTCAAGCGCTACCTGCCGTGCGCCGTGCGCGCCAGCCGCGCCGGCGTCGGCCGCGTGCACCTGATCGGCTACGACGAGGACGGCACTCTGCTGCGCGAACTCTTCTCGCGCGACGGCGTCGGCACCATCATCACGCGCGAATCGCTGGAAAAACTGCGCGACGCGCGTCCCGACGACATCGGCGGCCTCGTCGCGCTGATCGAACCGCTCGAGGAGGAGGGGACGCTGGTGCGCCGCTCGCGCGAGCTGCTCGAACGCGAAATCACGCGCTTCTCGGTGATCGAACACGACGGCATGATCGTCGGCTGCGCGGCGCTTTACCCCTACGGCGAGGAGCAGGCCGAACTGGCCTGCCTCGCCGTGCATGCGCAGTACCGGCGCTGGGGCTACGGCGAGCAGCTGATGAAGCGCATCGAGGTGCGCGCCCGCGTCGCCGGCATCAAGCGCCTGTTCGTGCTGACCACGGTGACTTCGCACTGGTTCAAGGAGCGCGGCTTCGTCGAGCGCCCGATCGACGAGCTGCCGGCCGAAAAGCGGCTGGTGTACAACCTGCAGCGGCGCTCGAAGGTGCTGATCAAGTCGCTTTGAGCTTTCTCCGCGAACTGCCGGAAAGGCTGCGGCGCCTTTCCGGCAGGGGGATGCGCGGCGATTTTCCCGCGCTGTCGAGCGGCGGCTTTTCCGCTCAGCGCACCCGATAGAGTCCGGCGCCGCCGCCGGAGCGTTGTATGGCCCACGGGCGTCCGTCGGGGCCGACTGCGAAGACGCCGCGATCGATCATGTTCGGCGAGGCGCCGAGCTTGTCCCAGGTGCGGGAGGCAGCATTCCAGCGCTGCAGCCGATAGCTGAAGATATCCACGGTGTAGACGTTGCCGTTCGCGCCGGTCGCAAAGCAGGTGTACACCCCCATCTTGCACTGCTCCAGGAAGGAGTCCGACATGTTGGCGCTGGCTGCGAGCCGCAATTGCCAGCCGTTCCCCACCCGCTCGTAGAGACCGGGCGCGGAGATGCCTTCCGATCCGACCCAGAAATGTCCGTCCGGGGTGACCGCGACCGAGCTGATCATGCCGTTGGGCAGAGGCATCGTTATCCGCACGAAACGCTTCACGCCCTGGTCGTAGCGATACAGCTGCCGGTCCAGCCCGCTGGCATACATCGTTCCGTCCGGAGCTTCGCTCACCGTGATCGGTATCCATGCCAGCCCGCCCGGAGGGGGCCAGTTGCCGGACACTTCGACCCATTTGTTCGCCTGGAGCCGCCAGACTCCGGCATTCCAGTCCAGTCCGCTCGTCACCCAGTAGCTGCCGTCCTTGCCGATCACGAAGCTGCGTACTTCATCGGAAACGGGAAGCGCCGGAATCGTCGTGTCGAGAACGAGCGTTCTGGTCGCATCGTTGTAGTTGAAGAATCGGTTGTCGGCGTCGATCAGCGTGGCCCGCCCGGTCGCCGGAGCGATGGCCAGCTGCAGTGTTTTTGCCTCGGTGGGCAGCACGAACGGCGGACCGAGATTCGAAAGTTTCTCGAACGGAGCGTTCACCGTGAAGCTGAAGGCTGGCGGCGAACTCGTTCCGGTCGTCGCGCCGGCGTTGAAGCGGGCTTCGGTGACGGCTGCCGTGGTCACGTCGCCGCGCTCGTCGCGCGGGAAGAACTCGGAAGCCCAGATTTCTGCGGCGGGGCTGAGCAACCAGGGTTTGCCGCGCGGCCCGACGGCGGCGAGGTCGATCAGGTCGGGAATGCCGTCGATCCGCTCGAAGCTTTCGTCGCGTTGATTCCAGCGGCGCAGGGTGCGGTCGCCGTCGACGATCAGCACGCTGCCCTCGGGGCCGATGGCGAGGCTGCGGGCCTTCACCGGCAGGCGTTCGCAGCTGGCTTTCTCGCAGCGGCCGACAAAGCCGTCGTCGGTGATTACCCAGGGTTTGCCGGCGGGCGTGACGGCGACGCGTGTACCCATCGGCGGTACGCCGTTGGCGTCGGCCGGCAGGCGGACGAAGGCGTCGCCGGCAGGATCGTAGCGGGACAGAAAGCCCTGCGGATCGGCGACAAGCACCGTGCCGTTGAATCCGATGCCGATGTCTTGTGCCTTGACGTTGCGCACCTGCTTCCAGGCGGCGCCGTCGTGACGGTAGACGTCGCCGCTGCCCGCGATTCCCCAGGGCTTTCCGTCCGGTGCGACGGCGATGCGCGCCAACTGTCCGGGAAAGGCGACGAAGGCGCTACGCGTGTTGCTCCAGCGGGCAAGGCTTCCGTCGTAGGCGACGATGAAGACGCTGCCGTCGGCGCCGATGGCGACGTTGCGCGCCTTGCCGGCCACCTTGCGATATTCCAGCGGCTCGTTGATGCGCCCGCGTTGCGCGCCGCTCCCGATTCCCGGCTGCCCGACCACGGTCGCCGCCGCTGCGCTGCCGTTGCGGGCTGCGCTGGCGGCCGCGTTGCCCGCGGCGATCGAGGTCGTGTTGACCCGGTTGTCGGGAATGTCGTCGAAGAGGGCGGAAGCCAGGATGCGCCCTTCCGGCGCGACGATCCATGGCTTGCCGCGCGGGCCGACTGCGACCGCTTCGGCATTTCCGTTCAGGAGCTCCCAGCGCTTGCCGGCGCCATCCCAGCGGAGCAGGCGATTGTCCGTTCCCGTCACGAATACGCTGCCGTCGGGGCCGATGGCGATGCTTGCGGCGTCGACCTCGGGTAGTGCTTCCCAGCCCGTGTCGGTGCGGCGCACGACGCGCCCAGATTCGGCGACCGCCCACGGCTCGCCGTCCGGACCGACCGCCAGACGGAGCAGCTTGTCGGCCGAGAAAAACGCCTGCCACTGCCGTTCGCGCGCCTTCCAGCGCGCTGGCTGGCCGTCGGGCTGAACGATCCAGATGCTGCCGTCGGCGCCGCCGACGATCTCGGCGGCGCGGCCGGGAATTTCGCTCCAGTAGCTGCCCTGGTAGCGCAGGATGCGGCCATCGGCGATTCCCCAGGGAACGTTGCCCTTGTCGAGCGCGAGGCGGCTGAAAATGCCTGGCAAGCGTCCCCACTGTCCGCTCCCCTTCCATTGCCAGGCTTCGCCGTCGCGGCCGAGGGCGAGGATCGCGCCGCTGGGCGAGATCGCCAGTTGCCGCGCACTGCCATTGACGCGCTGCCAGTTGAGCAGTTCCGTGAACACTTGGCTGCGCGCCTGCCGCGAGGCTTGGGCTTGCGCGCCGGTATCGGGCCGGTGCGCGTAGATGTGGCCGTCGCTCGTCGCGACCCACGGCACGCCGCCCGGCGCAGTGGCGACGACGCCGGCCCCCGCCGCCACCTGCCGCGGCCTCACGGCGCCGTTATCGAACGTCAGAAGCTGTCCGTCCGTCCCGACGATCCAGATGCCGCCGTGGCCTGCGGAAACGTCCGCCGCGCGAACATCGTCGAACCGGCTCCAGGCCTTGCCGTCGAAACGGTGCACGGCGCCGTCGCGGTCCACAGCCCAGGGATGCCCCGCATCGTCGACCGAAACCCGCTTCAAATTGCCGGGCGCGTCCGGGAAAGCCAGCGCGCCGCGCCGTGCGTCGAGTGTCTGCAGCGAGCCGTCGCCGGCGACGGCGTATACGCCGCCTCGGCTGGAGATCGCTATGTCCACGGCTTTTACCGGGAAAATCTCGCCCATCGGCCGCCACCAGGTGCCGTTATAGGCATAGGGCATGCCTTCGGCATCGATGGCCCAGGCATTGCGCTCCGACGCGGCTGCGATGCGCCGGAAATCGCCGGGCAGTCTGATCCAGGACGAATTTTTCCCTGGCCGGCGCAGCCAGACGAGTCCCTCCGGATCGATGGCGAAGACGGCGCCGTCGGCGCCTATCGACAGATCGCTGGCGCGGCCGTTGACCGCCGTCCACGCCATGCCGCGCAAGCTCGGAGCGGGTGGGGCGACGGCCGGCGCCGGTTGCGCGGCCGTCCCCGCCGCAACGAGGATCAGCATGAGACTGGCGAGGCGTTTCATGAGCGACCGGCCTCAGTAGAACAGGAAGTCGATGGCGCTCTTGAGCCGTTGCGCGTGCGTGCTGCTGCCCTGCCAGGACGCTGCGAGGTCGCCGGTGCGGAACTCCCGGTACAGCGGGCTGTTTTCGAGCGACTGCACGATCTCGCCGATGTTCGGGATGGGCTTGAACCACGGGCGATACTTGCCCTCGAACTCGGCCAGCGCCCGTTCGGCGGGCGTCGCTTGCGCGCTTTCGGCGGCGACATCCTCGTCAGCGCGATTGGTGTACTGCGCCTTGCGCGGCGTCAGCAGGATCAGCACCGACTTGTAGTAATCGCGCTCGACGTTGCGCGAGAACAGATACTGGACGACCGGCAGGTCCTGCAGCAGCGGAACGCCGTCGCGACCGCGCGACTGGTCGCGCTCGGACAGGCCGGAGAGGATTAGCGTTTCGCCGAACTTCATCACTACGTTGGCGTTGACCATCGTCTTTGTCGTGTCCAGGCGGAAGTCGAAGACGACCGAGGAGTTGGGGTTGGCGAGGAAGGTGCGCTCGGCGGCGATGTTCAGCTTGATCTGGTTGTTGGGCAGGAACTCCGGCGTGACGGCAAGTTTGACGCCGACTTCCTTCTGAATCTGCACGGCGCTGCCTTGGCCGTTGGAAACGGCCGCGGCGTTTACGTCGACACCCGAGAAAAAGTTAGAGGTCTGGTTGCCCAGCGCCACCAGCGTCGGGCGCGCCAGAACCTCATTGCGCTTGGAGTTGGCGTTGGCGATGTTGAGCGAATAGGTGACCGCAGGAACATTGATCTGACGGGTAATGACTGAACTCTCAGATCTTGTCGATGTATTGTTGGAAGGGTCCAGCAAGTCCGTGGTCGATTGGCTGCTCCGCGTCTTGGTCCCCGAAAAGCCCGGCGTCAGGGTCGCCTGATTGCCGAACTGGATTTTCAGTCCGTCGAGCAGGTTGACCCCCATGGAATGCGAGTTGTCTTCTTCGGTGCTGAGGATCACGACATCGACGACCGCCATCTTTTTCTCGATGAACTCGGCGTTCCCCTGGAAAGCGCCGCCCATTCCGTAGGCGCCAGGTTGGGCGCCGAAACCCGGCTGCTGTCCGGGGTAGGCGGCCTGCGGAAAACCAGGCTGCTGCGGAAAGCCGCCGCCGGGCTGCTGGAAATTGCCGCCGCCCGACGGAAAGCCCGCGCCCGCCTGCGGAAAACTGCCGCCGCCGGGGAACTGCGTTTTCATCAGGCCGTCCTGGTAGGCCGATGCCCAGGTGCGCAGGCGTCCCGCCACGTGCTTGGCCTCGCCGGGCGCCAGCGACGCTGCGCGCAGCCGGTCGAGAAAGCCGTCCGCCTCCTCCGTCTGGTTCAGCGCCGCCGCGACGATGGCCGAGGCGCGCAGGATGCGCGGATCGTCCGCCGCGCCTTCCTGCTGCGTGCGCAGGCCGGCCAGCGCGGCGGCGGCGGTCTTCGGATCGCGGTTGTAGTAGGAGGCGACGGCCAGGTCGTAGAGCAGGTCCGGCTGGTCGCCGGCGTACAGCGCCGCTTCGGCCAGCCGGCTCTGGGCCCCGGCCCAGTCGCGTTGATGCATCGCCAGCAGGCCGGAGTAGTAGCGCGCCAGCCAGTTGGACTCATCGAAGCGGACCGCCATCTGGTAGCCCTGTTCGGCGAGAGGGAACAGCGCGCTTTCGCCGGTGACGCCGCGGAACTGGTAGGCGACGGCGTTCAGGAAGTGCAGGTAGGAATTGGTCATGTCGGTCTTCACCGCCAGGTTGAAGATGTCCGACGCCCTGCGGTAGTCCTTCGCATCCATCGCCTTCAAGCCTTCGACGGCCAACTGGCGCGATGCCGAGTTGACCTTTTCCGTCGGCACCGAACTCAGCAGTTCGGTATCGGGCAAGCGCGCGGCAAGCGCCGTCGGCAGGCTGCTGTTCGAGGTTGGCGCCAGGCCGCCCAGCGTGCTGCAGCCGGAGAGTCCGGCGATTGCCAGCGACAGCACGAGGAGTGACGCGCGACCGGCGATGGGGGCGTTGGGCGGCAAAGAGGCGGCGAACTGTAATGGCATTTCCGATTTCCCTGATATATGTGATTGGTCTGGTAGCGACGGTTTCCGGAGGTCGGTTCCGACGAGGAGTTATATTTTTTTCGAAGGGGCTCCCCCCCGCCCGCGCCGTTTCGGGGCGGCTGCTAGCATCCCGCCTCCCCCGGCAGGCTGAAGAGATAGCGGTGGATGCCCGGCTTGCACAGGCTGGGCGGCGTGCCCGGCCAGCAGGCGACCTGGAACAGGGCCTCGTACTTGTCGTCGGGCCGGCAATGCGGCGGCAGTTGGAGCGTCACGCGCACCGTCTGCCGGCATTCGCTGCCGATCGGCGCGCCGCGGGCGCAGGTTCGCGCGTTGTCCGGCGAGGCCGTCGAGATGAGGATGCGCGCGCCCTCCGGCACGTTGAGTGCGCTCGGTTCGAGAAAGGCCGGGTGGCGCGTCACGGTGATGATGTCGATGACCGCCTGACCGCGCGGCAGCACCGGCGTCACCGGGCGGGAAACGGCGGTGGCAACCTGCTGGGCGCCTGCCGCCGTCGCCAGCAACAGCGGCGGCAGCATGAGGAGCGTAGGGAGGGTGCGGTTCACGAAGCGTATCTTCTTGCGGGACGGGAGCGCCGCATCCCGGACGACGGTTCATCGATCGAAGGTCGCCCGGCGCGCGCGCGGCCGCTCATCAGGGGTAGCCCATCCAGATCTGCTTGTTGTCGCTGGTGCCGAAGGGGATGCCTTGGGCATCGACGGTGAGTTCGCTCAGGCGACCGTCGCGCTTGACCCAGGTTTGGCCGTTCCACTTATGGACGCCGCCGTCGGTGGCGGCGACGAAGACGCTGCCGTCGCCGCCGATGCCGATGTCGCGCGCCTTGACGCCGGGCACGCCGGCCCAGTTGCTGCCGGTGTAGCGGAACACGTCGCCGCCATCGCTGATTACCCAGGCGTTGCCTTGCGGATCGACGTCGATGCGCACACCGCCGCCCGGAACCATCTGCCAGTTGCCGCCGACCTGACGGAATATCTCGAAACCGCCTTGCACCGGCTGAGAACCGATCACCCAGATGCCGCCGCGCGCCGCCAGGACCGGCGGCTTCACGAGTTCGGCCATGCCGAGAAGCCGCACGTAGAAGGCGCGGCACGCCTCCTCGGCTTTCGCCGGAACCGCGACCTGCACATGGTCGATGCCGGTGATCGTTGCGCGCGTCACTGCGCGGCCTCCTGCTGCGCGATCACGGGACGCAGGCCGAGCAGATGGCACACCGCGTAGACGAGGTCGGCGCGGTTCATCGTGTAGAAGTGGAAATCGCGCACGCCGTGATCGACGAGATCGAGCACCGCGCGCACGCCCGCCAGAAGTTCGTCGAAGAGCCCTTCAGGATTGCAGCCCTGCGCCTTCAGCGCCACGGCATCGGCGGCAAGGGGCGTTACCGTGCCCCGCACCGCCGCGGGGTTGAAATCGACCGGCCCG
>Ga0066255_1002415_pt1 | contig 11332 bp, 10 predicted proteins | sample ThiBiot_750_biof_FD_71148 | JGI IMG/M metagenome (GOLD analysis project Ga0066255, IMG submission 71148) | Wastewater bioreactor microbial communities from Cape Town, South Africa - Thiocy_expt_750_biof (version 2) | ecosystem: Engineered > Bioreactor > Thiocyanate-remediating >... | reverse complement strand
CCGTCGCCCGCGCGTCCCGCCTGCGCGACGAGCGCCTCCTCGACGAGGCCCAAACCCTCGCCGAACACGCCCTCGACCCCGGCGCCCGAAAGGCCGCCCGCGTCCGCCTGAAGCGCCTCGGCCAGAACACCCCTCACCCCGGCCAGCGCCGGCGGTAGGCGCCGGCCCTTTACGGCCCGTTCACGCCATCGCCGCAATGGTCGTCATGCGCGTGAATAACAAGAGATACACGCATAGGGGGAAATCCATGACCGGCGTCGAAGTCGTGCTGGTGGTGGGCAGCCTGTTCGCCGCCGGCTACGCGATCATCGCCGCCGCCAACGCCTCCCAGCGCGCGGCCCTCTGGTTCGCCCTCAGCTACCTGATCGGCATGCTGGCGCCGGTCAGCGACGAGGTGGCCAAGTACAAATTCCTCACCCCGACCGAGCGGGAAACGGTGCTGGAGCGGCTCAGCGTGCGCAACTCGATCAACAATCTGCGCACCTTCCCCTATGTGAAGGAGCGCGAGGCGGACGGCCGGCTCCGGCTGCACGGCGCGTGGTTCGATATTTCAACGGGCGAGCTGTGGGTGATGAACCCCGAGACCGGCGATTTCAGCCGCCCTGAGCTACCACCCGAAGCCTAGGCTCCGGCGCGCCGCGCCAGGAGGCGCGGACCGAAGACGTTGAGCAGCAGCCCGACGAACACCAGCGCGCCGCCGGCGATCTCGTGGCCGGTGACCTGCTCGCCCAGGAAGATGGCACCCGCGGCGATGCCGGCGACCGGCACGAACAGGGCGAAGGGCGACACCTGGCTCGCCGGATAGCGGCTGAGCAGCCAGGCCCAGGCGCCGAAGCCGAAGATCGTGGCGGCGTAGGACATGAAGGCGATGGAGGCGACGCCGCGCCAGGTGATCGCCTCGAGTGCCGCGGGGATCGCTCCGGGTCCCTCGAAGATCAGCGAAGCGGCGAGCAAGGGCAGCGGCGGCACCAGCGCCGACCAGACGACGAAGCCGAGCATGTCGACGCGGCCCGCCTTCTTGCCGGCCATGTTGCCCAGCCCCCAGCAGACGGCCGCGACAATGGTCAGGGTCAGCGGCAGCAGGGCGGCGCCCTCGAGCCGTTCGAGCGCAATGACCCCGATCCCCGCGAAGGCGATGGCCGCGGCCGCGATCTGCCAGACATTGGGGTGCTCGCCGAACATGGCGAACGCCAGGAGGATGGTGAAGAACACCTGGAGCTGGATGACGAGCGACGCGAGCCCGATGGGCATGCCCAGCTTGACGGCGATGAACAGGATGCCGAACTGCCCCACGCCGATGGCAAGGCCGTAGCCGAGCAGGATCGGCCAGCCGACCTTGGGGCGGCGGATGAAGAACACCGCCGGCAGCGCCGCGAACAAATAGCGCAGCGCCGTCAGCAGCAGAGGCGAGACTTCGTCGACGCCCCAGCGGATCGCCAGGAAGCTGAGGCCCCAGACAAGAGCGACGGCGACCGCGAGGAGGATGTCCCTTGGTGCCACGATGCCGCTCCGGAGCCGGCTTACGCCGCCTTGCGCTCGACCAGCTTGCGCTCGACGAGCGTCTCGAGGATCTGCACGGTGTTGAGCGCGGCGCCCTTGCGGAGGTTGTCCGAGACGACCCACATCGACAGGCCGTTCTCGACCGTCACGTCCTCGCGGATGCGCGAGACATAGGTGTCGTATTCGCCCACCGCCTCGATCGGCGTGGCGTAGCCGCCGGACTCGCGCTTGTCGACGACCGAGATGCCCGGCGCGTCGCGCAGGATATCGCGCGCTTCATCGGGCGTGATTTCCTTCTCGAACTCGATGTTGACCGCCTCGGAGTGACCGACGAACACGGGCACGCGCACGCAGGTGGCGCTGAGCTTGATCTTGGGATCGAGGATCTTCTTGGTCTCGGCCACCATCTTCCACTCTTCCTTGGTCGAGCCGTCTTCCATGAAGACGTCGATGTGCGGAATGACGTTGAAGGCGATCTGCTTGGTGAACTTCCTGGGGGTGGGGGAATCGTTGACGAAGATGCCCTTGGTCTGCGTCCAGAGCTCGTCCACACCCTCCTTGCCGGCGCCGGAGACCGACTGGTAGGTCGCCACCACGACGCGCTTGATGGTGGCCGCGTCGTGCAGCGGCTTCAGCGCGACGACGAGCTGGGCGGTGGAGCAGTTGGGATTGGCGATGATGTTCTTGCGGTCGTTCTGCGCCATGTAGGCGTCGAGCACGTGGGCGTTGACCTCGGGCACCACGAGCGGCACGTCGGCGTGGTAGCGCCAGAAGGACGAATTATCGACCACGATGCAGCCAGTGGCGCCGATCCTCTCGCCATACTCCTTGGCGATGGAGGAGCCGGCCGACATCAGGGCGAAGTCGACGCCGGAGAAGTCGAAGTGCTCGAGGTTCTGCACCTTGAGGCGCTTGTCGCCGAAGCTGATCTCCTGCCCGACCGAGCGGGCGGAGGCGAGAGCGATGACCTCGGAGGCCGGAAACTTGCGCTCGGCGAGGATGTTGAGCATTTCGCGGCCCACATTGCCCGTGGCCCCGACGACAGCGACGCGATAACCCATGGAACTGATCCCTTGACCCATCCCCCGCGCCGGCGACCGGCGGCGTAACCTCTTCGGCCTCTCCCCGGCGGGGAGCTGCCCGGGGAAAAGCTTAGCGGGTGGTTTTGGTGGTTTTGGTCTTGAGGCCGAGCGGCAGCACCGGGACGCGCCGGGGACCGAAGGCCTCCAGCTCGATGATCTCGATGTCCATCATGTCTTCGCGCATCGCGAATACCTCAAGCAATGAGCGGCTTTTACGCCGAAATGGCAAAGAGTCAATTGACGGCGATTCGTGCTAGAGGCCGCTGATGCGCAAATATGACGTCCTTGTCCTTGGAGCCGGTGCGGCCGGCATGATGGCCGCCATCGAGGCCGGCAAACGTGGGCGTTCGGTGCTGGTGATCGACCATGCCAAGGCGCCGGGCGAGAAGATCCGCATCTCGGGCGGCGGCCGCTGCAATTTCACCAATGTGAACACCCGGCCTGACCGCTTCCTGTCGCAGAACCCCAAATTCGCGGTGTCGGCGCTGAGCCGCTACGCGCCGCAGAAGTTCATCGACCTGGTCAAATCCTATCGCATCGCCTTCCATGAGAAGACGCTGGGCCAATTGTTCTGCGACGGTTCGTCGGTCCAGATCGTCAATCTGCTGACCAGCGAGATGGGCAAGGCCGGGGCGGAACTCGAGCTTGGTGTGGCGATCGAGACGGTGGAGAGGGCCGAGGGGGGCTTTCGGGTGCAGCTCTCGTCGGGCCCGGTGGAGACGGCTTCGCTGGTGGTTGCGACGGGCGGCAAGTCCATCCCCAAGATGGGGGCGACCAATTTCGGCTATCGGCTGGCCGAGCAGTTCGGGCTCGCCTTCACCGAGACGCGGCCGGCGCTGGTGCCGCTCACCTTCGAGCCGCGCATTCTCGAGCGGCTGGGGCCGCTTTCGGGCATCGCCGTGGACTCGACGGTGAGCGCCAATGGCAAGACTTTCCGCGAGGCGATGCTGTTTACCCATCGCGGTCTCAGCGGTCCGTCGATCCTCCAGATCTCGAGCTACTGGCGGGAGGGCGATGCCATCGTGGTCAACCTGCTGCCCGACATGGATGTGCCGGGCATGCTGAAGGACGCGCGCGCCGCAACGCCCAAGCTGGCGCTGCAGACCGTGCTGTCGGCGCATTTGCCCAAGCGGCTGGCGCAGATGCTGGCCGAGGACATCGGCATCGCATCGATGATGGGCGACATCTCGGACAAGAAGATCGCCGGCGTGGCCGAGAGCCTCTCGCGCTGGACGCTGAAGCCGACCGGCTCGGAGGGCTATCGCACCGCCGAGGTGACGCTTGGCGGCGTGGACACCAAGGGGCTCAACTCGACCACGATGGAGGCGCGCGGTGTCCCCGGGCTCTATGTCGTCGGCGAAGTCGTCGACGTCACCGGCTGGCTTGGCGGCTACAATTTCCAGTGGGCCTGGGCGAGCGGCTGGGCGGCGGGGCAGGCGGCCTAACCGCGCCACGGGGTCAGGCGCGGGAGCCAGCGGCGGACATTGGCGCGATAGCGGTCGTACTGCTCGCCATAGCTCCGGCTCAGCGTCGGCTCTTCATAGGCCAGCACGAACAGGTGCACCGTCAGCCAGACGACGGCGCCCCAGATCAGCACGCTCACGCTCCCCAGCAGCAGCGCCTGGCCCAGGATCAGCGAGACCACAGCGACATACATGGGGTTGCGCACGAGGCGATAGGAACCGGTGACGACGAGCGATTTCGTGGGCGCGATCGGCGCAGGCGTGCCGAGGCCCCGGAGCGCAAAGCGCGCGAAGGTCTCGATGAGCAGCGCGGCGCCGGGCAGCAGGAGCGCGATGCCGAACCAGCGGAACGGTTCGAAACCCAGAAAGGGCGGCCCCAGTCGATAGCCCGAAAGGGCCCATGGGATGACGCCCGCGACAATGCCGGGCGCAACGAACAGGAACGCGATCGAGCCGACGATGGCGCGGAAGCGCTCGTTCATGGGGTCTCCTGCCGCGGCGGCGCACTATCCTCCCCGGGCCCTTGCCCCGTCAATCGCGCTGGATTATAGGGGCATATCTTCGGCACTGGCCCAGGGAGGCGTGTTCATGTTCCATCGCACCGATCGCCCGCTGGGCGGAATGGCGGCCTAGCTCCGCCTCCCGGCCTCCCCGCGGGCCCTCCTTCAGTTCCATCGCCGACCGTTCCCTGCCGTCGGCGGCATTTGTCGAAACTCTTCTCATTTCAGGACCGGTGCGTTGGCATCGGCAGTGATCATGGCCAGTTCAAAGCTCGCAAAGGAAGGCGATGCCTATCGCAAGGTCCTCGGCTTCACTCTCCGCCAGTGGCGGCATCAACCCTGGACGCTGGGCGCAATGCTCGGCGCCTTCATGCTGGCGACCGTGCTCGACGTGCTGACGCCGCTCTATGCCGGCCGGCTCGTCGATGCCGTCGCGCGGGGCGGCGCCGCGGCGCTCGGCGCCGCAATCGAAGCCTTCGCGGTTCTCATCGCGCTTGGGCTGGGTGCCGTCATCGTGCGCCAGATCGGCTTCATGACGATCATCCAGTTCACGCTCAGGATGATGGCCGACACGGCGCAGAACGCGTTCCGGCGCGTGCAGCGCTTCTCCACCGACTGGCACGCCAACACCTTTGCCGGCTCGACGGTGCGCAAGGTGACGCGCGGCATGTGGGGCATCGACCAGCTCAACGACGTGCTGATCATCTTCATGTTCCCCAGCCTCGTGATGCTGGTGGGGACGACGATCATGCTCGGCCTCATCTGGCCGATGATGGGTGTGATCATCGCGGTTGGATCGGTGATCTACATCGTGCTCACCGTGTGGCTGTCGGTGAGTTTCGTGTCGCCTGCGGCCAGCCTCGCCAACATGTGGGATACGCGCATGGGCGGCGCGCTCGCCGATGCGATTTCGTGCAACGCGGTGGTCAAGGGCTTCGGCGCCGAAGACCGCGAGGAAGAACGGCTGAGCCATGTCGTGGGCAAGTGGCGCTCGCGCACCGCGCGCACCTGGAATCGCGGCACGCTCAATGGCGGCATCCAGGGCGCGATGCTCATCGTGCTGCGCACCGCGATCGTGGGCTTTGCGATCCTGCTGTGGCAGCAGGGCGTGGCGGCGGCCGGCGACATCGCGCTGGTGCTGACCTCGTTCTTCGTGCTGCAGGGTTATCTGCGCGACATCGGCCAGCACGTGCGCAATTTGCAGCGCGCGGTCAACGACATGGAGGAACTGGTCGACGTGCACCTCGCGCCCGTCGGGATCGAGGACCGGCCGGACGCCAAACCGGCCATGATCGAGGAGGGGCATATCGCGTTCGAGAACGTGACCTTCCAGTATGGCCGGCACGCCAATCCGCTCTACAGCGACTTCTCGGTGACCATCCCCGCCGGGCAGCGCGTGGGTCTCGTCGGCCATTCGGGCAGCGGCAAGACGACCTTCGTCAAGCTCATCCAGCGGCTGCACGATGTCACCGGCGGGCGGATCACGATCGACGGCACCGACATCCGCGACATGACGCAGGCGTCGTTGCGCAGCCAGATCGCGATCGTGCAGCAGGAGCCCATCCTGTTCCACCGCTCGCTCGCCGAAAACATCGCCTATGCACGTCCCGGCGCGACGCGACGCGAGATCATGGAAGCGGCGAGGCTGGCGAGCGCCCACGACTTCATCGAGGCGCTGCCCAAGGGCTACGAGACGCTGGTGGGCGAGCGCGGAGTGAAGCTCTCGGGCGGCGAGCGCCAGCGCGTGGCCATTGCGCGGGCGTTCCTCGCCGACAGTCCGATCCTGATCCTCGACGAGGCGACGTCGTCGCTCGATTCGGAGTCGGAGCTGCTGATCCAGAAGGCGATGGAACGGCTGATGGTGGGGCGCACGACGATCGTCATCGCGCACCGGCTCTCGACCGTGCGCTCGCTCGACCGGCTGCTGGTGTTCGACAAGGGCCGCGTCACCGAGGAAGGCACGCATGAGCAGCTCGTGGGCCGCGATGGCGGCATCTATCGCCGGCTGTTCGAACGCCAGGCGCTGGAGCTGACGCGCGGCATGAAGGTCGCCTAGTTGTCGAGCGGAAGCGCGGTGCGTTTGCTGCCGCGCTTCCGCGCATATTCGTCGGCGAGGGTGGTGAAGTCCGCAGCCGTGTAGTGGCTCAGCCATTCGCTGAACGGGTTCGACTTGCGCTTGTGTGGGAGCCCGAGCTCGAGCAGCAGCACATCGAGATAGTTGTGCATGTGCGCGCTGACCCAGTAGGCGCGCGTCGGTTCGACCAACGTGTTGGCGCGCTTCCAGTCGCGGACCCGCAGGCGGCTCGCCTCCTGTTCGTCGGGTGAAGGCAGCGCCAGGTCGCCGCGCTCGACGGCATCGAACCACAGGGCGGCGATCTCCGACGATGTAATGTGCAGCGGGTTGTGGTTGAAGCCCGCGAACATCAGGTGCGGCAGGGCCGGGTGGACGATGTGGCGGTAGAGCTGCACGCCGTCGCTGTTGCTCTCGAATTCGCTGCGCGCCGGTTCGGGCAGGAAGGGCAGAGCGGGCCGCTTGTAGCCGATGGCGAGGATGACGGTGTCGACCTCGATCTGCATGCCGTCCGCGAGGATCACGCCCGTCTCGGTCAAGCCGGTGAGCGCCGAGCGATGCGGCTCGATCTCGCCGCGGATGACGGCGGGGACGTAACCATCGGGTGCGAGCGTGCCGCGCAACTGCCGGTGCATCGGATAGGACGGATCGAGCAAGGCAAGCCGTGCTCGCGCCGCGGCATCGTGCCGGCCGCCTCTTAGTCCCAGTGCGCGGCGGACCATGCTGTCGGTAATGCCGGCATTGATGTCGGCGGAGCGTGGGTTGTAGCGCTGGGTGAGCTGTTGCAGGCGGTGCGGATAGACCCATGAGCGCGAAAAGAAGCTCGACAGCCGTTCGGTCGCGAGGCGCGAGGTGTACTGGCCCAGCATCTTGCGCGGGATCATCCAGCGCGCTTCGCGGAAGATGTGGTGGATCTGCGGCGCGTGGCCGACGGCGAAGCTCGCCATGTCGACAGCGCTCTTGCCCAGTCCGATGATGGCGACGCGCTGGCCGTCGAGCATGTCGGGGCCGGTCACCTCGTGTTCGGTCAGCACCTGGCCCGTGAAGCGCTCGCGGCCCTCGAGCGCGATCTCGGCCTTTTCGTGCGTGTAGTGGCCCGCGGCGACGACCACCGCGTCGGCATCGTGGGTGATCGGGCTGCCGGGTGTGTTGAGGCCGAGCCGCCAGCCCGGGGGGATCGGTGCGAGGTCGGTGACCTCGTGGCCATAGCGCACATCGAGCGCGTAATGCGCGATGGCGGCCTCCACATAGCGGCGGATGTCGGCGGCCGATGGAAACGGACCCGGATCGAACGGCCAAGGGAAATCGCTGAAGGCATAGAGCTCACGGTGATTCTGGAGCTGTACGCCAGCATAGGCGCGGGCCCATACGCCGCCCGGCGCGGACGCGCGCTCGTAGATCGTCACCTCATGGCCGAGGCGCTTGAGCGTCTTGGCGGCGGCGATGCCGCACACCCCGCATCCGATGACAGCGACCCGCATGCCGGCCTCCTTGCGCGCGCCAGCCGGCGGCGCCGGCATAAGGCCCGATGGCCCCATTGATGTCCAGTTCGGCTGGAATTTCGGCAAGCCGATGACGATATTGGCGAAATGACCCTGCCGCTTTCGATCCTCGATCTCGCCCCCGTCCCCGACGGCACGACCTCACCTGAAGCCCTGCAGAACATCGTCAGCCTCGCCAGGCTCGGCGACGAGCTTGGCTACACCCGCGTCTGGTATGCCGAACATCACGGCATGCCCTCGATCGCCTCGTCGTCGCCCGAGGTGCTGATTGCGACGGCGGCCGCGAACACGCGGCGTATCCATGTGGGGTCGGGCGGCGTGATGCTGCCCAACCATGTGCCGCTGCGCGTGGTCGAGACCTACCGCACGCTCAACGGTCTCCATCCCGGCCGCATTGATCTCGGCATCGGACGAGCCGGGGGCAGCGACGGGCGAACGCTCAGCGCGCTGCGCTCGACCGACGGCAGCTACTTCTCGCACGAGCTCGCCGAACTACTGGCGTTCGAGGAAGGCACGTTCCCCGCCGATCATCCGTTCGCGCCGATCGCTGTCGTGCCCGAGAAGGTCGCGCTGCCGCCGATTTTCCTCCTTGGCTCATCCGGCGCCAGCGCGGCAGCGGCCGGGCAGCTGGGGGTCGGCTATTCGTTCGCCGCGCATTTCTCGGCGACACCGGCTGCGCCGGCCTTCGCCGCCTATCGTGCGGCGTTCCGGCCCTCGGCGCAGTTCGACAGGCCGCACGCAATCCTCGCCGTTTCGGCGCTTGTCGCGCCAAGCGAGGAGGAGGCCAGATACCTCTCGAGCTCGCAGGCGGTGAGCTGGGCGCTGTTCCACTCGGGCGATCTGCGCCGGCTGCTCGCACCCGAACAGGCGAGCAAATGGCCGCTGACGCCGCAGCAGGAGGCGATCGTTGCCAATCAGGGCAAGCTGTGGATTGTCGGCGACCAGCAGCAGGTCAAGGCGACGATCGAAGCGCAGGCGGAGGCCGCCGGCGCCGATGAGGTGATGGTGACCACCACGGCGTGGAGCCACGCGCACCGGCTGCGGTCGTACCGGCTCCTCGCGGATGCGTTCGGGCTGACTTAAGCTGCGAGCTTCTTGAGCACGGCGGCGCCCATTTCCTCGGTGCCCACCGACTTGCCGCCCTGCGCGATGTCGCCGGTGCGCAGGCCATCGTCGAGCACGGCGGCAATCGACGCCTCGAGCTTGTTGGCGAGCTCGATCAGGCCGAAGGAATAGCGCAGCGCCATGGCAAAGCTCGCCAGCATGGCGATCGGGTTGGCGACGCCCTTGCCGGCGATATCGGGGGCCGAGCCGTGCACCGGCTCGTACAGCGCCTTGCGGCGGCCATTGGCATCGGGCGCGCCGAGCGAGGCGGAAGGCAACATGCCGAGCGAGCCGGTGAGCATCGCCGCGGCGTCCGAGAGGATGTCGCCGAACAGATTGTCGGTGACCATCACGTCGAACTGCTTGGGGTTGCGGACGAGCTGCATCGCCGCATTGTCGGCGAGGATGTGGTGGAAGGCGACGTCGGAATAGTCCCGGGCGACGGACTGGGCGACTTCGTCCCACAATACGCCTGACTTCATGACGTTCTTCTTGTCGGCCGAGTGCACCTTCTTGCCGCGGGTGCGGGCGAGGTCGAAGGCGACGCGCACGATGCGGTCGATCTCATAGGTCTCGTAGACCTGGGTATCGACGGCGCGCTTCTGGCCATTGCCCAGGTCGGTGATCTCCTTGGGCTCGCCGAAATAGACGCCGCCGGTGAGTTCGCGCACGATCAGGATGTCGAGGCCCTCGACCAGCTCGCGCTTGAGCGAGGAGGCTTCGGCGAGCGCCGGGTAGCAGATGGCCGGGCGGAGATTGGCGAAAAGCTGCAGATCCTTGCGCAGGCGGAGGAGGCCGGCTTCGGGGCGCACCTCGTAGGGTACCTTGTCCCATTTCGGTCCACCGACAGCGCCGAAGATCACCGCGTCGGCGGCGAGGGCCTTCCGCATATCGTCTTCGGAGATGGCCGCGCCGTGCTTGTCATAGGCCGAGCCGCCAACAAGGCCGCGGTCGATCGAGAAGTCGCCCTTGCCCTCCTTGTTGAGCCAGGCGACGAGCTTTTCGACTTCGCCCATGACCTCGACGCCGATGCCGTCGCCGGGGAGCAGGAAGAGGGAATGAGTGGCCATGATGTCCTCGCCGTACTGGTGGTTACGGGCCGGCACATAGGAGCTTTTGGGTCTCTAGCGCAAGGGCGGAAACCGCCCGGCGCGTCCACCGGGCCGGCGCTGGCGCCGGCCCCTATGTCGGTGTGGCCGCTAGCTGACGAAGAAGGGCTGGGTGCCGTGCGCCTCGATGGCGGTGGCGAGGCGACCGAGCGCGTGGATGTAGGCGGCGCTGCGCATCGACACCTTGCGCTCGGCGGCGATCGACCAGATGGCGCGGCCCTCGCGCTCGACGATCTTGAGCAGGCGCTGATGGATCTCGTCGAGGTCCCAGTAATAGCCCTGCCGGTTCTGCACCCATTCGAAATAGGAGACCGTGACGCCGCCGGCATTGGCGAGGATGTCGGGGAGCACGGTGACGCCGCGCTGCGCGAGGATCTTGTCGGCATCGGGCGTGACCGGTCCGTTGGCCAGCTCGAGCACGACCCGGGCCTTGATGGTTCCGGCATTGCCGGCATCGATCATGTCCTCGAGCGCGGCGGGGACCAGCAGGTCGGCCTCGACGGCAATGAGGGTGGCGGGATCGATGACCTGCGCGCCGAGGTCGGCGGCCATGTCGGCGACCCTGCGGCCGGCTTCCTTGCCGGCGACGAGGCGGGTCACGTCGAGCCCTTCGGGGCGATGGATGGCGCCGGTCGAGTCCGAGACGGCGACGATTTTGTTGCCGTCGGCGGCCGAAAGCAGGGCGTAGAACTGGCCGGCATTGCCGAAACCCTGGATGGCGACGGTGTGGGCGCGGTCGAGGCCGAGCTCGCGGGCGAGATGGCGCACCAGGTAGAAGCCGCCGCGCGCCGTGGCGTCGTTGCGGCCGAGCGAACCGCCGAGCGCGATCGGCTTGCCGGTGATGACGGCGGGGGAGACCTGGCCGACGATCTGGCCGTATTCATCCGCCATCCAGCCCATGATCATGGCGTTGGTGTAGACGTCGGGCGCCGGAATATCGCGGTCGGGCCCGATGATGCGGGCGAAGGCCTGCACATAGGCGCGCGACAGGCGCTCGACTT
>Ga0066255_1001646_pt1 | contig 11372 bp, 9 predicted proteins | sample ThiBiot_750_biof_FD_71148 | JGI IMG/M metagenome (GOLD analysis project Ga0066255, IMG submission 71148) | Wastewater bioreactor microbial communities from Cape Town, South Africa - Thiocy_expt_750_biof (version 2) | ecosystem: Engineered > Bioreactor > Thiocyanate-remediating > Anaerobic-Aerobic... | reverse complement strand
CGCCGCATGGATGGAAGGCTCCGAAGTCGGCCCTTATCTGCGGCCAGTGAGCAAACCGGGCCACCGCCATCTGCCGGAAAGCTACGGCAGTCCGAACGGTCTGCTCCCGTTGCGTCAGCGCATCGCCGGACTTCTGGCGGAACGATCCATCGGCGCGGAGCCGACACAGGTGCTGCTGACGCAAGGCGCGAACGATGCGCTGGACATGATCGTGCGCCACTTCGTTGAACCGGGCGAACCGGTGCTTGTCGACAGCCCCGGCTATTATCCGCTGTTCGGCAAATTGCGGCTAGCGAAGGCGCGCCTGGTCGGCGTGCGGCGGACCGAGGACGGCCCCGATCCCGACGATCTCGCCGCAAAGGCCGCCAGCACCGGCGCGCGCCTGTTCTTCACGCAATCGCTGGCGCACAATCCCACCGGCTGCTCGATCACCCTGCCCGTCGCCTATCGCCTGCTGCGCACCGCAACGGAGCATGACCTTCGCATTATCGATTCCGATCCGTTCGCCGACGTGCTGCCCAGTACCAGCGCCCGCCTCGCCGCGCTCGATCAGCTCGACCGGGTGATCTATGTCGGCACCTTTGCCAAGACGCTCTCGGCAAGCTTGCGTTCGGGTTACATCGCAGCAAACACCGACACCATCGCACGGCTGGCGGACCTCAAGATGATCACGCGGGCGAACAGTTCGGGCTACATCGAGCAGATCATCTACGATCTCATCACCAGCGGGCGCTATCGCGGCCATCTCAAGCGCTTGACGGGACGCATCGAGGCGGCGACACGGCAAGCCTATGAGAGTCTGGCGCATCTTGGGCTTCCGGTGTTCGGCGAGCCGCGCGGCGGATTCTATATGTGGTGCAGGCTGCCGGACGGCATTGACGACACGCAACTGTCACGCATCGCTGCCGGGCAAAGCATTCTGCTTGCGCCGGGATCAGCGTTCAATCCGGATGCAGCGCCCGCGCCGCCCGCGATGCGCGTGAATATCGCCCATGTTGGCGATCCGCGCTTTGCGGCGTTCATGGCAGAGCATCGAAAGTAATTACTTCGGCAGGAATCCAATGGAAATCCACGGAAACGCCGCGACGATAATGAGGCCGATCAGCAGCGACAGCAGATAACCCCAGATCGGCTTTATGCCTTCGGCAGGATCGACGCGGCCGATGGCACAGGCGGCGTAGTAGCCGACACCGAATGGCGGCGCGAACAGGCCGATGCCCATGGCGAGGATGACAATCATCGCATAGTGCACTTCATGCACGCCGACGGTGTGTGCGATCGGAAACAGCAGCGGCCCGAACAGCACGATGGCCGGAATGCCTTCCAGCACGCTGCCGAGGATCATGAAGGCAACGATGGACACGGCGATGAAGATCGCCGGGCCACCGGGCAATCCGGTCATGGCTGTTGCGAGCGAGCGCGAAAAACCGGATTGCGTCAGGCCCCACGCCATGCCGGTGGCCGTGCCGATGATCAGAAGAATGGCTCCGGACAGCGACGCGGTCTCAATCAGCATCGGCTTCAAGCGAGCCCAGTCGAACTGGCGATAGATCACGAGCCCGGCGAAAATCGTGAACACGATGCCGATGGTGGAGACTTCCGTCGCGGTGGCGACGCCCTCCACCACCGCGGCGCGGATCACGAACGGCAGCGCCAGCGCGGGCAATGCGACAACGAACGTGCGCAGAATTTGCTTTCCGGTGGCGCGTTCGACGTGACTGAGATCCTCGCCGCGATAACGCCACCACACCAGCGTCGCCAGCGTCAACGCCAGCACGAGGCCCGGCAACAAACCGCCGGTGAACAGTGCCGCGATGGAGACCCCGGTTACCGAGCCGATGGTAATGAGAACCAGAGACGGCGGAATGGTTTCGGTCTGCGCGCCGGTCGCCGAAAGCAGCGCCACGAGATCGCCCGGCTTTGCGCCGCGCTCCTTCATCTCCGGAAACAGCACGGGAGCAACGGCCGCCATGTCCGCCGCTTTCGAGCCGGAAATACCGGAGACCAGATACATCGCGCCGATCAGCACATAATGCAGGCCACCGCGTACATGTCCGAGCAGGCCCGCCAGAAAGGAAACCATCGCGCGCGCCATGCCGGTCATTTCGATCAGCAGGCCAAGGAATACGAACAGCGGCACCGCCAGCAGGATGAGATGGCTCATGCCCTCGTCCATGCGCCCCACCAGCACCATGGTTGGCGTATGCGTGGTCAGGATGAGATAGCCGAAGATCGACAGCCCGAAGGCAAAGGCGATCGGCACGCCCGCGAACACGCAGAACGCCACCACGCCGACAAAGAAAATAATGAGATTGAGATTGCCGAGCGGACGCAGCACCGGCTGCGCCAGCCAGAATGCTCCGGCAATCGCCGCGACCGACAACAGCGCCACCACCGTCTGCTTGCGATTGGCCTGACGCACCAGCCGCAGCAGTGCGAACAGCACCATCAGACCGATGCCGATGGGCAATGCGGCCGCGCGCCATGTGTTGGACACCTCCAGCGCGGGCGTGGTGATGAAGCTTTCCTCGTAAGCATAGTCATAGGACGGGAGCGCCATCATCAACAGGAAGGCGAGCGCCGCAGCCGTGCCGAACACATCGGGAAAGGCGCGCATCGCCGGATCACATTTGGCGACCACCGCCGTCATCCGCATATGTTCGGAGCGGCGGAAGGCCACCACAGCGCCGAACATCGCAAGCCAGAGGAACAGAATCGAGGCCAGTTCGTCAGACCAGATCAGCGGACGATGAAACACATAGCGGGACACCACGCCCGCGAACAACAGAACGATTTCCGCGACGACAAGCAGCGCCGCGGGAATCTCGACCAGCCGCCCGAGCGCGGTCTCGATGGACCGGACCACGCTGCGCTCGGGCGCGGCCGTTGCGGTCGCGCCCACCGGATCGGCCGGAGCCAGGGATGTCACGTCGTTCATGGCCGCCGGTTAGGTCAGCTTGCCCGCGTTCTTTTCCAGAATCGCCCAGGCCTCGTCACCGTATTTGCCCTTCCATTCGGAATAGAATCCGGCCTGCTTGAGCTTCTCCCGGAATGGCTTGAGATCGGGCTGATTGAAGATGAAGCCCTTCGCCGCCAGTTCGGTCTGCAGGTTGGCGTTGAGCTTCTCGGTGTCCTCGCGTGCCTTCATCGCCGCGCCGTTCACGTTCTTCGCAACGATGGTGCGCACATCCGCCGGCAGGCGCTCCCAGGCGCGGCGGTTGGCGAGGAACCAGTAGCCGTCCCACATGTGGTTGGTCAGCGAGCAGTACTTCTGCACTTCATAAAGCTTCGCTGTGGAAATCAGCGCCAGCGGATTCTCCTGCCCTTCGACGATCTTGGTCTGCAACGCGGAATAGACTTCGTTGAAGTTGATCGAAGCTGGTGACGCATCGAATGCCTTGAACATCGAGGTCCACAACGGCGACACCGGCACCCGGATTTTGAAGCCCTTATAATCTTCGGGCGTGTTGATCGGCTTGGTCGACGACGTGGTCTGGCGGAATCCATTGTCCCAGATCTTGTCCATGACGACGAGATTGGCCTTGGTGATCTGGCCGCGGATATACGCGCCGAGATCGCCATCCATGGCCTTCCAGACCGCCGGATAATCCGGGAAGGCGAAGCCGATGCCATTGATCGAAGCGGCCGGGACAAGCGTCGCCAGAATCAAGCCCGACAGCGTGAAGAATTCGACGCCGCCCGAGCGAAGCTGGCTCAGCGTATCGGTGTCCGAGCCGAGCTGGCTCGATGGAAACACCTGAATATCGACGCGGCCATTGGTTTCCTGCTTGATCGCCGCTGACATTTCCCGGCCCCGCACGTTGATCGGATGCGTGTCCGGCAGGTTGTTGGCGAACTTGTAAGTAAACTCGGCCTGCTGGGCGCGCGCGACAAGCGGTGCGCCGACGCCGGCCATCACGGTGGCGGCTGCCGATGATTTAAGCAAAGTGCGGCGTGAAACGTTCATTGAGGCTCTCCCGGGGGGCGCATTGTTTCTTGTTGCTTCGTATTCGGAAGCCGACGCCGGCAGATCATCCATCTTGCGACAAAATGTCAAACCATCCGCGCATATAAAACGCGATGTGAGGAAAAATTATTCGACATGCCTCACTGACGGATCGGCTCGCATAGCCGGGACCGCGCGAATGCGGGAGTTCCTGCGCTCTTTGCATTGCAACATCGATGCGCGGCGAACAAAGTTTGATCTTGCCTTGCCCTGTCCGCTTTCGCCGGGAAGCTTTCCTCAATCATCCGATCTTTGCTTGACTCACTCCTGTCCCGCCAGCAGTCTGTGCCGGCAATAAAAAGCATCGAACACGAATTCGAATGCACCCAAGGGAGAAACGTCATGAAGTCATTTCTCAGCCTGCTCGCTACAGCGAGCATCGTCAGCGCCGGGGCGCTGCTCTCCACTGCCCCGGCCACGGCCCAACAGCCTCCTATCAAGATCGGCGTGCCGACCTCGATCCAGCTCCAGGTCGGCCGCGACACCCAGAACGCCATCAAGATGGCGCTCGAAGACATCAACAGCAAAGGCGGACTCCTCGGCCGCAAGCTCGAAATGGTTGCCGCGGACGAAACCGAAAATCCCGAGCAGGGAATCGCCGCGATCAAGAAGCTGACGGCGGACGACAAGGTCGACGTCCTGATCGGCGGCTACACCAGCGGCGTCACGCTGGCGCAGTTGCCGCACATCTCGAACGCCAAGACGATCTATCTCGGTGTCGGCGCGGCCTCGCCCGCGATCACCGCAAAGGTGAAGAGCGACTACGACAACTACAAATATATCTTCCGCGTCTCTCCCATCCATGCCGGGCATCAGGCCCGTGCGCTGGTTGATTTCATCAGCGGCAAGCTCAAGGGCGAGATGGGGCTGAAGAAGGTCGCCATCGTCGGCGAGAACGCCAAGTGGGTGCAGGACCTCGTTCCGATCCTGAAGAAGGGCGCTATCGACGGCGGCACCGAAGTGCCGATGGCGGAATTCTTCGACACCTCGACCTCTGACTTCTCGCCGCTATTCGCCAAGGTGAAAGCCAGCGGCGCGCAATACCTGATCGTGATCCTGTCGCACGCTTCGTCGGACATTTTCGTCAAGCAGTGGCATGACGCGCAGGTGCCGATTCCGATCGGCGGCATCGACGTGAAGAGCCAGGATGCGGACTTCTTCACCCGCGTCAGCGGCAAGGCACTCGGCGAAACCGTCGGCCTGTTCGCGACCCGCGCCGAACTGACGCCGAAGACCATTCCGTTCTGGGATGAATTCATCAAGCGCTTCGGCACCGCCCCTGTGTACACCGGCGTCGGCGCATATGATGCGATCTACATCTACGCGGACGCCGTGAAGCGCGCGAATTCGGTCGAGCCCGACAAGGTCATCAAGGAGCTTGAGAAGACCGACTATGTCGGCATCGCCGGCAAGGTTCAGTTCGACCAGGTTCATGATGTGAAACAGGGCCCCGGCCTGCAGAACCTGCTGTTCGCGCAGTGGCAGAAGGACGGCGCGCGCATCGTGGTGTGGCCGAAGGAAGCCGCGACCGGGAAGATGATCCCGCCGCCCTGGATGAACTGACTCGCGGTCTATCTCCTTCTCCCCGTTCTTACGGGGAGAAGGTTGGGATGAGGGGCGTCGTGACGTCCAGTGCGGCGTCCAACGTATCGCGCTCGGAAAACCGCTCCTCACCCGATCGCTTCGCGATCGACCTCTCCCCGTAAGAACAGGGAGAGGTCCCAGAAGGGCCACGAAAAACAGCAGGCGGTTATGCTCCAGATTCTGATCTACGGCGCCGTTTCCAGCGCGATTTACGCGATGCTCGCGGCGGGCTTCACGCTGATCTTCGGTGTGGCCCGCATTCTGAACCTCGCCCACGGCTCGTTTTACGCACTCGGCGCTTATGCAGCCTACGTGCTGACTTCCGTTTTGAATTTTCCCCTGTTCATCGCAGCACCGCTGGCCGTTCTGTTCGTCGCCCTGTTCGGTGTGGTGATGGAGCGTTTTCTGGTGCGGCCGCTGCGCTCCTCGCAGCTCGCGGTCCTGATGATCACGCTCGCGGTTTCGCTCGCCGTCGAGCAGGCGCTGTTCATCATCTTCGGCTCCGAATATCGCAACGTTCCTTCCTTCGTCGCCGAAAAGCTCACGATCGGCGGCGTCGATATCGGCGGCCAGCGGCTGCTGGCCCTGGTCATGGGCGTGCTGGTGCTGCTGCTGCTATGGCTGTTCATTCAGCGCACACGCCTTGGCGCGGCGATCCTCGCCGTCTCGCAGGACCCGGAAGCCGCGCAATACATGGGCATTCCAACCAACCGCATCTTCTCCATCGTGATGGCGATTTCGGCGGGCACCGCGGCGCTCGCGGGCGTGCTGGTATCGCCGTTTCTCACCGTGCAGCCGACCATGGGCCTGCTGCCGATGGTGAAGGCGTTCGCCATCGTCATCGTCGGCGGCCTCGGCTCCATTCCCGGCAGCATCATCGCATCCCTGATCCTCGGCTATTCAGAGACCATCGTGGCCTATCTGATTTCAACCTCATGGACCGAACTGGTGTCGCTGGTCGCGGTCGTCATCACTCTCATGATCAGACCGTCCGGGATCCTCGGGCGGCGGGCGGCGTTCTGACATGAAGCGGATTTCATGGATCGACATCGCAGGCGGCATCGTAGTCGTCGCCATTCTGGCGCTGGCCCCTGTCTTCGCCGCCAGCAATTATCTCACCGGCGTTCTCACCGTCTGCGTCATTTACGGTATCTGGGCGTCGAGCTGGGATTTCATGTCCGGCCTGACGGGCCGCGAGAATTTCGGCCACTCGCTGTTCATCGGCGCGGGAGCTTATACCGCCGGATTCATGGCCACGATCTGGTTCACCAATCCGTGGTACAGCATCCCCGCGTCAATCGTGGTCGCGGTGACATTCAGCCTGATCGTCGGCTTTCCGACATTGCGCCTGCGCGGTCCCTACTTCGCGCTGGCCATGCTGTCGGCCTCGGCGATCCTGCAGCGTCTCTGTCTGATCTTCTGGGAATATACCGGCGGCGAGGAAGGCCTTTACGGCCTCGATCCGATGATGCGCTCGCCGCTGCACTACTACTGGTTCGTGCTGGCGATTCTCGTGGTCACCGTCATTATTCTGACGCTGCTGGCACGATCGCACTGGGGCCTGCTGCTGCGCGCGATCCGCGGCGACGAGGCGACCTGTCAGGCGGCCGGCATCAACGTGACGTTCTACAAGATCGCGGCGCTGGCGATCAGCGCGGCCTTCGCTGGCCTCGGCGGCGCGCTTTACGCACACTATCAGTTGCAGGTCTCGCCGCCGCTGTTCTCCGTGGTGACGTCGATCACCGTGATCATCATGTGTTATGTCGGCGGCATCGGCTCGATCTACGGCGCAGCCATCGCCGCGATCCTGCTGACGCTGCTCACCGAGATGCTGCGCGGCTTTGGCGAATATCGTCTCTGGATCTATACGCTCACGCTGATCCTGATCCTGTTCTTCCTGCCGAACGGCATGGTTGCTCCGTTCTGGCGGCGGCTGACGGAGCGTTTCCGATGACCGCGCTGCTCGAAGTCAACGACGTCACCAAGCGCTTCGGCGGCCTCACCGCCGTGAAGGGCGTAACCTTCAAGCTGCAGAAGGGTGAAATCACCGGCGTCCTCGGCCCTAACGGCGCGGGCAAGACCACGCTGTTCAACATGCTGACCGGCTTCATGCAGCCGACAGCCGGCACGGTGACATTCAACGGCGAGCCGCTGAAAAATCTCGCGCCCTATCAGGTCGTCAATCGCGGCATGGCGCGCACCTTCCAGCTTTGCCGGCCTTTCGTTGGCATGAACCTGCTGGAAAACGTGGTTGTGGCCTGCCTGTCGCCACGCGCCAATAGCGACAAGGACAAGGAAGACCGCGCGCAGCATCTGCTGGAACAGGTCGGGCTTGGCGGGCGCGGCTCCGAGCCGGTCGAGACTCTGCCCTATGGCGACCTGCGGCGGCTTGAAATCGCCCGTGCGCTCGCGACACGGCCGGACCTGTTGCTGCTGGACGAGCCCTTCGCGGGCCTCGGCTCCAGCGAGATCGAGCCGCTGGCGCAACTCATCAAGAAACTTCACCGCGAGGAACATCTGACCATTCTCCTGATCGAGCACAAGCTGCGCGAATTCATGGCGCTGGTCTCGCGCGTCATTGCAATGAACTTCGGCGAGGTCATCGCCATCGGGCCGCCGGAGGAGATCGTGAAGAATCCGAAGGTGATCGAGGCCTATATCGGCAAGACGGAGGACGCCCATGCCTCTGCTTGAAGTCTCCGATCTGCGCGTCAGCTACGGCAAGGCGCTGGCCATCGAGTCCGTCTCCATCAAGGTGGAGAAAGGCGAACTGATCGGCGTCCTCGGACCCAACGGCGCGGGCAAGACCACGCTGCTGAAAGCCATCTCACGCTCCATCGGCTCGCAGGGCACGCTGACGTTCAAGGGCGAGTCGCTCGACGGCGTCGCGCCTTATGACGTGGTGGCGCGCGGCATCTGCCACTGTCCGGAAGGCCGCAAGCTGTTTTCGGAACTGTCGGTTCTGAAGAATCTTCAGCTTGGCGCGTATTTGCGTAACAACAAGGCCGAGATCGAGGCCGATCTTGAGCGCGTCTTCACGCTGTTCCCGGTGCTGCGCGAGCGGCAGTGGCAGCAATCCAGCACACTGTCCGGCGGCGAGCAGCAGATGGTCGCCATCGGCCGTGCGCTGATGGGGCGGCCCGAGCTTCTGTTGCTGGACGAACCGTCGGTCGGCATCGCGCCGCGGCTGAAGGGCCTGATCTTCGATTCCATTCAGCAGATCAGGAAGGACGGCACCGCCATCCTGATCGTGGAGCAGGACGCCACCTCGACCCTGCGAATCACGGATCGGGTCTACGTTCTCGAGCACGGCCGCACCATCCGTGAAGGCACGGCGAAAGACCTCGCAGGGGATGAATACATCCGGCAGGTCTATCTGGGGGTGTAGGCCGATTAAGTCGTCATTGCGAGCGAAGCGAAGCAATCCATTAGGATTTATCTTCTCAAAAGGATGGATTGCTTCGTCGCTACGCTCCTCGCAATGACGGTAAGCTATTTCCTCGCCGATCCCTCGATAGCTTCCAGTCTTGTCGCGCGAGCCCTCGCCCGCTGCATGGGCGTATTCGCAAATTGCCCCTGCTCGCCTCTCCTGAAATGAGGTTCATGAACCTCATGACCCGCGACCTCGGCAGCCCCCTGCCATGACCTCCCCAAAACCGGCGCATACGGCGCTTTATGTGCTCGCGCTGTGCTTCGCGCTGTCGGTGCTGGGCCGGGGACTGACCGAAAGCTTCACGGTCTTCCTGCTGCCGATTTCGCAGAATTTCGGCTGGGATCGCGCCGAGGTCCTTTCGATCTATTCGGCCGCCGCCCTGATCAGCGGGCTGTCGGCCCCGATCGTCGGGCGGCTGTTCGATCATTCCGGTCCCCGGATCGTGTTCGCACTCGGACTGGCTCTGCTCGGCGGGGCCTACCTGATCGCCGGGACCGCGCAGCGCCTGTGGCAATTTCAGCTCTGCATCGGCCTTTGCGCGGGAATGGGCGCCGCCTGTATCGGCAATGTGCCCAACTCGATCCTGCTGGGACGATGGTTCGGCGCGAAGCTTTCAACGGCCATGGCGCTGGTCTATTCGGCGATGGGCGCAGGCGTCCTCCTCGTCCTGCCGCTGTCGCAGGTGCTGATCGACCGCTTCGGCTGGCGCGAGGCCTACGAGATTTTCGGCATCGCCGTGCTCGTGGTGCTGACCCCGCTGCTGTTGCTGCCGTGGAAACGATGGTCGGCCGGCCCCCCCGCCGTGACCAGGCCCGTAACGGCAGACCTCATCGACGAAGGCTGGACCCTGCTGAGCGCCATTCGCCATCACGCGTTCTGGGCGCTGTTCAGCACGTTCTTCTTCACCGCGGTCGGAATGTATTCGATCTCGGCGCAGATCGTGGCCTATCTCGTGGACGCGGGCTTTCCGCCGCTGCAGGCCGCGACCGCGTGGGGCTTCAGCGGCGTTGTGATGCTCGCGGGCATGCTGACCGTCCCCTGTCGCGACGGCGTAATCGGCCGCCGCCGCAAGGTCGGCACAGGGACCGGGCCGGGAATCCAGCAGATTGCCGCCGCCCAGCAGCGGATCAGGCGGCGTGGGGCGCGAAATCGGGCCGGCAGCGGATACGCTCGCCCCTGCCAGCAGAAGAAGCAGCAGTGTCGCGACATTTAATTGCGTACGTTGCATTGCGATACCTTGATTATGTCGTGACAGCGCGCGCCAAAAACAGTATCAAACGAACCATAAAAGAACGTTGACCGCTCAGAACGGCCAAGTTCGGGGAGAATTTATCCAAGGTTTGAAGGCCGGAAGCCCAGCTTCCGGCTTTTTTCTTTAGACCTCACTGGCCTTCGCACGCTCGAGAAGGCTGGGGCTGCGCGATGGGGGATATGGCAATGCTCGACCGCCTGTTCGCCCTGACGGCCAATGGCGTCACGCCCAGAAGCGAGATCGTGGCCGGGACCACCATCTTCTTCACCATGGCCTATATCCTGTTCGTCAATCCGCAGATCCTGTCGGCGGCGGGCATGGACCGGGGCGCGGTCTTCATGGCCACCGCTTTGTCGGCGGCGCTGGCGACCGCCGCGATGGGCCTTGTCGCCAACCTGCCCATCGCCCTGGCCCCCGGCATGGGCCAGAACGCCTTTTTCGCCTTCACCGTGGTGCCGCTGCTGGCGGGCGACTGGCGGCTGGCGCTGGGCTGCGTGTTCGTGTCCGGCCTGTTGTTCGTGGCCCTGTCCGCCAGCCCGGCGCGCGAATGGCTGGTCAACGCCATTCCCCAAAGCCAGAAGCGGGCAATCGGCGCAGGCATCGGCTTCTTCCTGGCCCTGATCGGCTTTCAGGGCGCGGGCTGGGTGGTGGACAGTCCCGCCACCCTGCTGCAGCCCGGCAGGCTGTCGGACCCCAAGGCGCTGATCGCGGCGCTGGGCCTGGTGGTGATGGCGGCGCTGTGGGTGCGCGGGGTCACCGGCGCGGTGCTGATCGGCATCCTGACCGCCACGGGGGCGGCGCTGGCGCTGGGTCTTGTGCCCCTGCCCGCGTTGACCGCGCCCATGCCCTCCATCCTGCCGACATTGGGCCAGCTTCATTTTTCCGGCGCGGCCGCAACTTCCATCTCTGGCAGCGTATTGGCCAGCGTGATCCTGGTCTTCCTGCTGCTGACCCTGCTGGACGCTTCGGGCACGCTGGACGCCGTGGGCCACCTGCTGGCCCAGAAGCTGGGCGAGCAGATGGGCCAGCCCTTCGTGGTCGAGAACAAGCCCGGCGGCAACGGCGTGATCGGCGCCGACGCGGCGGCCAAGGCGCCG
>Ga0066255_1002258_pt1 | contig 11447 bp, 8 predicted proteins | sample ThiBiot_750_biof_FD_71148 | JGI IMG/M metagenome (GOLD analysis project Ga0066255, IMG submission 71148) | Wastewater bioreactor microbial communities from Cape Town, South Africa - Thiocy_expt_750_biof (version 2) | ecosystem: Engineered > Bioreactor > Thiocyanate-remediating > Anaerobic-Aerobic... | reverse complement strand
GCTGGGCGAAGACGCGCGCGGCATGGCCATTTCCCAGGTGGTGCCGCTGCCGGGGAACGCGGTGGTGCCGGTGGTACGCGATTTCCAGCAGGCCTGGAAAGCCCTGGGCGCCACGGCCGAGCCCTCGCACCTGGCGCTGGAGGGCTACATCAACGCGCGCGTGTTTCTGGAAGCCCTGCAGCGCGCGGGGCGCAACCCGACACGCGCAGCCTTCATCAACGCCACCTGGACGCTGCGCAACCTCGACCTCGGCGGTTTCGACATCAACGCCACCGTGCCCGAGCAAAGCGCTTCGCACTTCGTGGAACTCACCTTGGTGGGGCGCAACGGGCAGTTCATCCGCTAAGCCATGACACGCACGGGTTCAACCCCATCAGTGTTTTCCCGGTGAATGTCGTCAAAAAGACAAAAAAACGTCAAACCGGCGCCTAGCATGCCTGCATTGACGTACCGCCCAGGTGCCCGGCGCCCCCCGCTGCCGGGCGGAGAACCCGCACAAGGACAGCCATGAACCGCACGTTTCCGCAACTGCTTCTCCAGCACGCCGCCGAGCGCGGCGACGCGCCCGCGCTGCGCGAGAAGGAATACGGCATCTGGCAGACGCATTCCTGGGTGCAACTCGCTGCCCTGGTGGAGCAGGTCGCCGCCGGCCTGCAGCAGGCCGGGCTGCAGCGCGGCGAGCACATGGTGGTCATTGGCTCGAACCGCCCGCGCCTCTATGCCACCATGCTGGCGATCCAGGCCGTGGGCGCCATCCCGGTGCCGCTGTACCAGGACGCTGTCGCGGCCGAGTGCGTCTACCCCCTGACCAACGCCGAGGTGCGCTTCGCCATGGTCGAGGACCAGGAGCAGGTCGACAAGCTGCTGGAAATCCGCGAGCGGTGCCCGCTGCTGGCGCGCATCTGGTACGACGACCCGCGCGGCCTGCGCAAGTACAACGAGGACGGTCTGCAGGACATCGAGCTCCTGATCCAGGCCGGCGCCGCATTCGCCGCGCAGCACCCCGGCTGGTTCCGCGAGACGGTGGCCAAGGCCTCGGCCGACGAGGTCGCCGCCATGTTCTACACCTCGGGCACCACCGGCAACCCCAAGGGCGTCGTCTATCACCATCGCGGCGCCTACCTCAACGCGATGAGCAACATCGTGAGCTGGGGCATGCCGCCGCACGCCGTCTATCTGTGGACACTGCCGATGTTCCACTGCAACGGCTGGTGCTTCGCGTGGACGATGGCGGCCAATGCCGGCGTCAACGTCTGCCTGCGCCGCGTTGATCCGAAGCTGATCTTCGACGCCATCCGCGAACACCGCGTCACCCACTACTGCGGCGCGCCGATCGTGCACAGCCTGCTCGCCAACGCCCCGGCGCAGTGGCGCGAAGGCATCGAACACAAGGTTTACGGCCTGATCGCCGCGGCGCCGCCGCCGGCCGCCGTGATCGAAGGCATGGCCAGGATCGGCTTCGACATCACGCACGTGTACGGCCTGACCGAGAGCTACGGCCCGGCGGCGGTGTGCGCCAAGCATTCCGAATGGAGCGCGCTGCCGCTCGAAGAGCAGGTCGCGCTGAACGGCCGGCAGGGCGTGCGCTACCACGCGCAGGAAGCGATCACCGTGCTCGATCCGGTGAATATGCAGCCGGTGCCGTGGGACAACGAGACGATGGGCGAGATCATGTTCCGCGGCAACCTCGTCATGAAGGGCTACCTCAAGAATCCTAAGGCGACCGAGGAATCCTTCGCCGGCGGCTACTACCATACCGGCGACCTCGCCGTGATGCAGCCCGACGGCTACGTGAAGATCAAGGACCGCTCGAAGGACGTGATCATCTCGGGCGGCGAGAACATCTCGTCGATCGAGGTCGAGGACGTGCTCTACAAGCATCCGGCCGTGATGGCCGCGGCCGTCGTCGCGGCGCCCGACGAGAAGTGGGGCGAAGTGCCCTGCGCCTTCCTCGAATTGCGCGACGGCGCCAGCGCGACCGAGCAGGAGATCGTCGACTTCTGCCGCGAGCGCATGGCGCGCTACAAGGTGCCCAAGCGCGTGGTTTTCGGCGCCCTGCCGAAAACCTCGACCGGCAAGATCCAGAAGTTCGTCCTGCGCGAGCAGGCGAAATCGGCCGCGGCCTTCGAATAGAACAGCGAACCCCAAGGAGACGAGATGACCCCCCAGACTCACGAAGAAGCCTACGTCCAGCGCAGCGATGCCGGCGGCGTGACGACGCTGACGCTCAACCGTCCGGCGCAGTTCAACGCGCTGTCGAGCGCCATGATCGCCGCGCTGCAGACCGAACTCGACGCGGTCGCCGCCGATCCGGCGGTGCGCGTCGTGATCCTCGCCGGCGCCGGCAAGGCTTTCTGCGCCGGGCACGACCTCAAGGAAATGCGCGCCAACCACGAGAAGCCTTTCATGCAGGCGCTGTTCAAGCAGTGCGGCAAGATGATGATGACGCTGACGCAGATGCCGCAGCCGGTGATCGCCCGCGTGCACGGCATCGCCACCGCCGCCGGCTGCCAGCTCGTCTCGATGTGCGACCTCGCGGTCGCCGCCGACGTCGCGCGCTTCGCCACCTCGGGCATCAACGTCGGCCTCTTCTGCGCGACGCCCGGCGTCGGCCTGTCGCGCAACCTCGGGCGCAAGCAGGCGCTCGAAATGCTGCTCACCGGCGACTTCATCGACGCCATGACCGCGCAGCAGCAGGGCCTGGTCAACCGCGTCGTGCCGCCGGACGCGCTCGACGCCGAGGTCGACCGCTTCGCGCAGTCCATCGTCGCCAAGTCCTCGGTCGCCGTCGGCATGGGCAAGCAGATGTTCTACAAGCAGCTCGAAATGGGGCTGGACGCCGCCTATCAGTACGCCGCCGAAGTGATGGCCTGCAACATGATGAGCGAGGACGCCGGCGAAGGCATCGACGCTTTCATCGGCAAGCGCAAGGCCGAGTGGAAAGGACGCTGAGGCGCTGAGACGCCATCCGGCGGTCCGCTGGGCAGCGAGCGGCAGGCGAGAGCCTGACGCTCGTCCGGCGGCATGGCCGCTTTTCGTGCAGCTTTCCATGCGGCTTTCCTGACCGCGCCGCAGCACGACGATCTGCGCCGCCGGGCGGCGCATCCCCGAACCGAGAATCCCGTCATGAGCGTCGCCCGCAAGAGCGTCGACGGCTTCGCCGCCGGCGCCATGTTCCTGCTCTGCATCGTCTGGGGCCTGCAGCAGGTGGTGATCAAGCTGGCGGCGCCGGACATCGCGCCGATCATGTTGCTCGCCCTGCGCTCGCTGATTTCGGGCGGCCTCGTCGTGCTGCTCATGCGGCGGCGCGGCGAGCCCGTTCTGGTGCGCGACGCCACGCTGTGGCCGGGCCTGCTGGCGGGCGCGCTGTTCGGCATCGAATTCGTCTTTCTCGGCGAGGCGCTGCTTCTGACCAGTGCTTCGCATACCGCGGTGTTCCTGTATACCGCGCCGGTGTTCACCGCGCTCGGCCTGCACCTGCTGCTGCCGAGCGAGCGTTTGCGACCCTTGCAGTGGGCGGGCATCCTGCTCGCCTTCGCGGGGATCGCGCTCGCCTTTCTCGGCGGCCCGGTGGCGACGGCGAGCGCCGACATGCTCTTCGGCGACGCCCTCGCCATCCTCGGCGGCCTCGCCTGGGGCGCCACCACGGTCGTCGTGCGGACCACCGCGCTGTCCGAGGCGCCGCCGACGCGCACATTGCTCTATCAGCTTCTCGCCGGATTCGTCGTGCTGCTCGCCTATGCCGTCCTCAGCGGGCAGGCGGGCCAGCTGCGGCCGACGCCGCTGATGTGGGGGAGCCTGCTGTTCAACGGCGTCGTCGTTTCCTTCGCCAGCTACCTCGCCTGGTTCTGGCTGCTGCGCCGCTATCTGGCCTCGCGCCTCGTCGTCTTTTCGTTCATGACGCCGATTTTCGGGGTCGGCTTCGGCGTGCTGCTGCTCGACGAGCCGCTGACGCTCAACTTCGTCTTCGGCGCTGTGCTCGTGCTGTTCGGCGTCTTTCTCGTGAGCGCCACGCAGCTGTTCGGCGGCGTGCCGAAAGCGCCGCGCTAGAACCCCTTCGCCGGACGTGAATCGATCCGGCACCCATCGGCTTCTTTGTTCTTGTTAATACTTTGGTAATATGCCGCCATCAAAAAACTAGCGTGCCTTGAAGGCGAGGGTCATGAAGGAAGTCGCGTCCGAACATTCGCCGGAAAGCACCGAGGCGATTTTCCGCAAACTGCCCCTGCAGCTTTCGGTTTTTTTCCTGCTTCTGATCGGCGCCATCTGGGGCGCCATTTTTTTCCAGTTGCAGTACATGCACACGCAGGAACAAGCCGGCGCGCAGCGCGACAACGAGAATCTGGCGCGGGCCTTTGCCGAGCAGGTGCATGCGTCGCTGCGCGGGATCGACCTCTCGCTGCTCGCGCTGCGCGAGGAGTGGCAGCGCAATCCGTCGGGTTTCCACGCGGCGGTGCTGCGCCAGCAGAACTACTTCGTGCGCGAGGTGAGTTTCCAGATCGGGATCATCGACGCCGGCGGCAACCTCGTCTACAGCAACCTCGAACAGCCGGCGAAGCCCGTTTCGCTTGCCGATCGGGAGCATTTCCGCGTGCATCGGGAGCGCGGCAGCGATCGGCTGTTCGTCAGCAAGCCCGTCCTCGGGCGCGTGTCGCAGCGCTGGAGCATCCAGTTCACGCGGCCTATCCTCGGGCCGGACCGGCGCTTTCTCGGCGTCGTCGTCATGTCGGTGCCGCCCGAGTATTTTTCGCGCTTCTACGACAGCATCAGCCTGGGGCAGCACGGCAGCGTGACGCTGGTGCGTTCGAGCGGCGAAATCCTCGCCCGCTCGCCCGATGCGCAGCGCGGCATCGGCATCTCGCTGGTCAATCGCGACTTTGTCGGCGATACGGCGCCGGAAACGGGGAGCTATCTCGGGAAGGGGCAGGTCGACGGTGTCGAGCGCCTATACACCTGGCGCCGTCTCGCGGAGTTCGGCCTGGTCGTGCTCGTCGGCCAGTCCACCGTTGCGGTGCTCGAGTCCTATCGCACGCCGCGCCTCGTCCTGCTGATCGGCGGTGGCGCGCTTTCCGTGCTGCTCCTGCTCTTCGCCTACAGCCTGATCGCCGGTCTGCGCCAGCGCGCCCGGGCCGCTGCGGCGCTCGCTTCGGGCGCGGAGCGCGACCGCCTGCTGATCGCCGCGCTCGAGGCGGTCGGCAACGGCGTGGGGATTACCGACGTCGATGCCAGGATCGAGTGGGTCAATCCGGCCTTCGAAGCGCTTACCGGTTACACGCGGGCCGAAGCCTCGGGCCGGCGTCCGGCGGAACTGGTCAGTTCGGGGGCGCAGAAGCCGGCGTTCTACGCCGACCTGTGGAACACCATCCTGGCGGGCAAGACCTGGCGCGGCGAGGTGGTTAACAAGCACAAGGACGGTAGCCTGTACGACGAGGAACTGGTGATCACGCCGGTACGCGACGGCGCGGGCCTCATTCGTCACTTCGTCGGGGTCAAGCAGGATATTTCCGAGCGGCGGCGGACGGCCGCCGCCCTGCGCGAGAGCCAGGAGCGCTGGCAGTTCGCGCTGGAAGGGGCGGGCGACGCGGTGTGGGACTGGGACGTGGCGAGCGGCGCCATTCAGTTCTCGCGCCGCCTGACGGAAATCCTCGGCGTCGACGAAGGGGCCGTCGGGCAGAGCTTCGACGATTGGCAGCACTGGATTCATCCGGACGACCTGCCGCGTGTGCAGGCCGATGTGGAGGCTTATCTGGCCGGTGCCAGCGCGGCCTTCGTGACCGAGCATCGCACCCGCTGCGGTGACGGCGGCGTGCGCTGGATACTGGCGCGCGGCATGGCCGTCAGCCGCGATGCGAGCGGCCGGCCGCTGCGCCTGATCGGGACGCAGTCCGATGTGACGGAGCGTAAGCTCGCCGATGAGCAATTGCGGGTCGCCGCGGTTGCCTTCGAGTCGCAGGAAGGCATGATGGTGACCGACGCGACGGGGGTGATCCTGCGCGTCAATCGGGCTTTCTGCGAGCTGACCGGCTATGCCGCCGACGATGTGGTCGGGCAGACGCCGGCGATCCTCAAGTCGGGCCGGCAGGACCGCGAGTTCTACCGGGAGATGTGGCGGGACATCGCGCAGAAGGGGCACTGGCAGGGCGAAATCTGGAACCGCAAGAAGTGCGGCGCGCTGTATCCGGAATGGCTGGTGATCACCGCCGTGCAGGACGAGGGTGCGCGCATCACCCACTATGTCGCCGCCTTCTCGGACATCACGACGCGCAAGGAGGCCGAGGCGCAGATCCGCAATCTGGCGTTCTACGATCCGCTTACCGAACTGCCCAACCGCCGCCTGCTGATGGATCGCCTCGGGCAGGCGCTGGCGGCCAGCGCGCGCAGCCGGCGCCATGGCGCGCTGATGCTGCTCGACCTCGACCGCTTCAAGACCCTCAACGACACGCTGGGGCACGACGTCGGCGACCGTCTGCTGATCGAGGTGGCGCGACGCATCCAGGCCTGCGTGCGCGAGGGCGACACGGCGGCGCGCCTGGGCGGCGACGAATTCGTGGTGATGCTCGAAGACCTGAGCCGCGATGCGCGGCGCGCCGCCGCCCAGGCGGAAGCGATCGCCGAGAAAATCCGCGAAGCGCTCGGCCGTCCCTACGCCCTGGCGGGCTGTGCCAGCGACTACCGCAGCACGTCGAGCATCGGCGTCTGCCAGTTCCTCGCCCACGAGCACGGTGTCGAAAGCCTGCTCAAGCAGGCCGACATCGCGCTTTATCAGGCCAAGGACGCCGGTCGCAATCAGGTCCGCTTCTACAGCGCCGAGATGCAGGCCGCGCTGGAGGAGCGCGCGCGGACCGAGTCCGGGCTGCGCGAAGCCCTGCACGGCGGCGGCTTCCTGCTGCACTACCAGATGCAGGTCGACCGCGATGCGCGGGTGATCGGTGCCGAGGCCCTGCTGCGCTGGATCACGCGCGAGCGGTCGGTCGTCATGCCGGCGCAGTTCATTCCGCTGGCCGAGGAGACCGGACTTATCCTGCCGATCGGCGCCTGGGTGCTGGAGAGCGCGTGCCGGCAACTGGCGCTGTGGGCCGCGACCCCGGCGCGCGGACTGGTGCTGGCGATCAACGTCAGCGCGCGCCAGTTCCGGCAGCCGGATTTCGTCGCCCAGGTGCAGCAGGCGCTGGCCGCCAGCGGCGCCGATCCTGCCTGTCTCAAACTCGAACTGACGGAGAGCGCGGTGCTCGACGACGTCGACGACAGCGTCGCCAAGATGCAGGCGCTGCGCGCCCTGGGCGTGAGCTTTTCACTCGACGATTTCGGAACCGGCTATTCGTCGCTGTCCTACCTGAAGCGCCTGCCGCTCGATCAGGTGAAAATCGACCAGTCCTTCGTGCGCGACATCGCCATCGACCAGAGCGATGCGGCGATCGCGCAGACCATCATCAGCATGAGCCGGACGCTGGGCCTGCATGTCGTCGCCGAAGGCGTGGAGACGGAAGAGCAGCATGCCTTCCTGCACGCGCACGGGTGCGAAGGCTTTCAGGGCTATCTGTTCAGCCGGCCGCTGGTCCTGGCCGAATTCGAAGGTCTGCTGGCGCAGCCGCGGCAGGGCCGCGGCTGAGTCTGCTGGACTGGCCGGATCAGGCGCTCGGCGTGCCCGCTTTGGCGGGCCGCTTGTGGAACTTGCGGAAAGGCTTCTTGGGTCCCTGTCCGGCGCCTTGCCCCTGAGCGTCGCCCTCGGGACGGGGCGGGCGGGGAGGCCTGCTTTGCGCGTTCTGCGGATTCTGCGATCCCTGCGGGTTCTGTGCGTTGGGATTGCCGCCGGAGCGGGGCTGTCCTCCGGAACGGGCGTGGGCCGGGCGCGCCATCGGATTGCGCGGGCCTTCCTGTTTGCCGGAGTCGAGGCGATTGCCGGGAGCCAACTGGATCTCGAGATCGTTCAGCTCATCCCATTGGGCGTCGGTGCGCTCGCTGTCCGGGATCGCTTGCAGTTCCTGCAGGCGACGGCGAGGGGATGTGGGTTGCGGTGTATTCATCCGCGCATTATCCCATTGTTCGGCAAGCCTTGTCCCACTCTGTCGGGCGAACGGCGCAAGACTTTTTTCCGGAAGCGGTGAAAACAAGTGCCGGCGAAGGGTACTGATCGCTTGACCGGACGGGATTTCGCAGCCAAACTGCCGGGGTACGTCTTCAATCGTCCGGTTTTTCGTCCTAGACTGCCTTTCGGTACCTCAGTTCGTTATTCCCGATACTGATTGTCGCGTTTCGGGCAATCGCCCCTTTTTTACTCCAACTTGGGAATTTTCATTTATGGCAACTGGTACCGTTAAGTGGTTCAACGACGCTAAAGGCTTTGGTTTCATCACCCCGGACAACGGTGGCGAAGATCTGTTCGCTCACTTCTCCGCCATTCAGTCGAACGGCTTCAAGAGCCTCGCCGAAGGCCAGAAGGTTCAGTACGACGAAACGACCGGCCCGAAGGGCAAGCAAGCCGGCAACATCCGTCCGGTCTAATCCGGATCAGATCGCCGCGCGGAAGGCTCAGGCCTTCCCTGCAACGAAAAAGCCCGACCGGAAACGGTCGGGCTTTTTCGTTGACTCCTTTTCGGCGCGTCGATAACGGCGCCCAGTCGGAACCGCTTCCGCCCGGCGCCGGCTAGGCCGGCGCCGGAACGGCCGCTCAGTTCACCAGCGTCCAGTCGCCGTTCTTGATTTCGAGCATGCGGAAGGCCGAGAGGTCGAGGCCCATGTGGTCGGTCGGCGACATGTTGACCTTGCCGCCGGTACCGACGTAGCCCTTGGTCGCCTCGATCGCGTCGCGCACCTTGGCCTTGTCGGTGCTGCCGGCGCGCTTGAGGGCGTCGACGGCGAGCATCAGGCCATCGTAGGCGTGGCCGCCGAAGGTCGAGACGTCCTGCTTGGTGGCGTCGTGGAAGGTCTTGGCATAGCCTTGCGCCACCGGCTTCTGCGCGTCGTTGGCGTCGAGTTTGTTGGCGACGAGCAGGGCGGCGGCGGGCAGACGGACGCCTTCGGCGGCCGGGCCGGCGAGCTTGATGAACTCCTCGGAGGCGACGCCGTGCGCGTGGTAGAGGGGCAGGGCGATGCCGAGCTGCTTGTAGTTCTTGGTGACGATCGCCGGACCCTGGCCGAGGCCGAACACGAAGACGGCCTGCACGCCGGCCGTGTTCTTGATCTTGGTCAGCTGTGGGCTCATGTCGGTGTCCTTGGGGCCGTAGGTTTCGTTGGCCACCAGCGTGATGCCGTACTTGCCGGCGACGCCTTCGGTCTCCTTCTTGCCCGAGCCGCCGAAGCCGCTCGTTTCGGAGAGCAGGGCGACCTTGCTGATGCCGCGCTTCTTCATGTCCTCGAACACTTTCTCGGCGGCCATGCGGTCGGTGTGCGGCGTCTTGAACACCCACTTCTTGACCGGCTCGACGATGACCACGGCGCCGGCCAGTGAGATGAATGGCACGCCGGCGCGTTCGACGAGCGGCACCATCGACATGGTGGCGCCGGTGGTGGTGCCGCCGACGATCAGGTCGACCTTGTCGTCGTCGATCAGGCGCTTGCCGAAGCTGTTGGCCTTGTTGGCGTCGCTGCCGTCGTCGTAATGCACGAGCTGCAGCGGACGGCCGAGCACGCCGCCTTCCTTGTTGATCTTGTCGACGTAGATCTGCAGGGTCTTCAGCTCGGGGTCGCCGAGGAAGGCGGCCGGGCCGGTGACGGACAGCACCGAGCCGATCTTGATCGGATCGGCGGCCTGCGCCGAGGCGACGAAACCGAGGGCGGCGACGGTGGCGACCGTGGCCGATGCGAGTTTGCGGAATGCCTGCTTCATGGTTGTCTCCTCCTGTTGTGGTTCGGGGTGTTCAGATGCGCTCGATGATCATCGCGATGCCCTGCCCGACGCCGATGCACATCGTGCACAGCGCGTAGCGGCCATTGCGACGCTTGAGTTCGTAGGCGGCGGTCGTGACCAGCCGGGCGCCGCTCATGCCGAGCGGGTGGCCGAGGGCGATGGCGCCGCCGTTCGGATTGACGCGCGGATCGTCGTCGGCGATGCCGAGGTCGCGCAGCACGGCCAGACCTTGCGCGGCAAAGGCTTCGTTCAGTTCGATGACGTCCATGCGGGCGAGCGTGAGACCGGTCTGCGCGAGCAGCTTCCTGACCGCCGGCGCCGGGCCGATGCCCATGATGCGGGGCGCGACGCCGGCCGTCGCCATCGCTACGATGCGCGCGCGCGGCGTCAGGCCGTGCGTGCGGGCGGCGGCTTCGGAGGCGACGATCAGCGCGCAGGCGCCGTCGTTGACGCCAGAGGCGTTGCCGGCGGTGACCGACAGCGCGGGGCCGTTCACCCCCTTGAGCTTCGCTAGGCTCGCCAGCGTCGTGTCGGGGCGCGGATGCTCGTCGGTATCGACGACGAGCGCCTCGCCTTTCTTCTGCGCGATGCGCACCGGAACGATCTCGTCCGCGAAGCGCCCTGCGGCGTGCGCGGCGGCCCAGCGCTGCTGCGAGCGCAGCGCGAAGGCGTCCTGGTCGGCGCGCGCGATGCCGAAGTCGGCGGCCACGTTGTCGGCCGTCTGCGGCATCGAATGCGTTTCGTAAAGCTCCTGCATGCGCGGGTTCACGAAGCGCCAGCCGATCGTCGTGTCGAATATCTGCGCGTTGCGCGAGAAGGCGCTGTCCGCCTTGCCCATCACGAAGGGCGCGCGCGACATGCTCTCGACGCCGCCGGCGATCATCAGCGCGGTTTCGCCGGCCTTGATCGAGCGCGCGGCGAGGCCGAGCGCGTCCATGCCCGAGCCGCACAGGCGGTTGACCGTGGTGCCCGGCACCGCGATCGGCAGCCCGGCGAGCAGGGCCGACATGCGCGCGACGTTGCGGTTGTCCTCGCCGGCCTGGTTGGCGCAGCCGTAGATGACGTCGTCGACGGCCGACCAGTCGACGTCGGGGTTGCGCTCCATCAGCGCACGGATCGGGATGGCGCCGAGGTCGTCGGCGCGCACGCTTGAGAGCGCGCCGCCGTAGCGGCCGATCGGGGTGCGCACGGCGTCGCAGATGTAGGCTTGTTTCGAGCTTTCGTTCATCGTCCGGCCTCGCTCAGGACAGCTTGGGACGTTCGTCGAGCACGCGGCGGGCCTTGCCGGTCAGCGTGCGCGGGATGGCGTCGAATTCCATGACCGTGATGCGCGTTGAGACGCCGATCAGGGTCTTGATGCGGTGCTGCAGTTCCTTGGCGATCGTCTGGATTTCGCTGCTCGCGAGCTTGCCTGACAGTTCGCGCTGCACCTCGCAGCGCACCTCGATGTTGTCGAGGTGGCCGTCGCGCGTGACGACGATCTGGTAGGTGCCGGCCAGCCGCTTGTCGCGCAGGATTTGCTCCTCGATCTGCGTCGGGAAGACATTCACGCCGCGGATGATCAGCATGTCGTCCGAGCGGCCGGTGATCTTGCCCATGC
>Ga0066255_1002400_pt1 | contig 11458 bp, 7 predicted proteins | sample ThiBiot_750_biof_FD_71148 | JGI IMG/M metagenome (GOLD analysis project Ga0066255, IMG submission 71148) | Wastewater bioreactor microbial communities from Cape Town, South Africa - Thiocy_expt_750_biof (version 2) | ecosystem: Engineered > Bioreactor > Thiocyanate-remediating > Anaerobic-Aerobic... | reverse complement strand
CCCGAACACCACGATCATCGCCCAGCATTGCGAGGATCTGAAGGACGGCCGCGCTTTCGCGGAAGCTGCCAAGCGCGTTTCCAAGAAGAAGCCGGTTGTGGTTCTGAAAGCAGGCCGCACCTCGGCCGGCGCGAAGGCCGCGTCGTCGCACACTGGCGCGCTCGCCGGCAACGACAAGATCTATGAGGATGTGCTCAAGCAGTCTGGCGTTATCCGCGCCCGCTCGCTGCGGCAGCTTCTCGAATTCGCGCGCGGCATCCCTGTGCTGCCGACGCCGAAGGGCGAGAACGTGCTCATCATCACCGGTGCGGGCGGTTCGGGCGTGCTGCTCTCCGACGCGGTGGTCGACAACGGCATGTCGCTGATGGCGATGCCGCCGGATCTCGATGCCGCATTCCGCAAGTTCATCCCGCCGTTCGGCGCGGCCGGCAACCCGGTAGACATCACCGGCGGCGAGCCGCCGATCACCTATGTCAACACCGTGAAGCTCGGCCTCACCGACGATCGCATTCACTCGCTGATCCTCGGCTACTGGCACACCATCGTCACGCCGCCGATGGTGTTCGCCCGCAACATGGTCGAGGTGAAGAAGGAGATGGAGGCCAAGGGCTTCGTGAAGCCGATGGTCGCCTCTCTGGCAGGTGATATCGAAGTCGAGGAAGCCGCCGAATATCTCTACCAGAACGGCATCCCGGCTTACGCCTACTCCACCGAACTTCCCGTCGAGGTGCTCGGCGCGAAGTACAAGTGGGCGCGCGGCGCGGGCCTCCTCTAAGAAAAATACAGGGTGTCGCCTCCGGGCGGCACCCTTCTCCTTATCCGGGCAAAGCCGGACAGAGCACCTTCACGCCATATCAGCGGGAGTTGGTTGCGATGAAGAAAGAGCCTTTTCGCCGAAGGCACGTCGAGCCCCGCTCCGCGCCTGAGCATGACACAGAAACAAAAGACGGCGGTGTGCAGTCGGTTGATCGCGCCATGCTGCTGATCGAGACACTGGCTGAAGACGATGAAGGCTATCGGCTGACCGACCTCGCCATCCGCACGGGTCTGTCGCCCTCCACCATTCATCGCCTCCTGACCACACTGGAAAAACGCCGGTTCGTGCAGTTCGACCGCGATCAATCCACCTGGCATGTGGGCGCGAAGAGCTTTGCCGTCGGCGCAACGTTCGCGCGCCGCCGCAACTTCATCACGCAGGCAATGCCTTATCTGCGCAAGCTGCGCGACCAGACACGGGAAACCGCGAACCTTGCCGTGGTCGATGACGGCGCGATGGTGATCCTGACGCGCGTGGAAAGCCGCGAGATCATGCGGTCCGTCACCAAGGTGGGCGGACGCGCGCCGATGGTCGCATCGGGACTTGGCAAGGCGCTGCTCTCGACTTATCCCGAAGAAGACGTGTTCGCGGTCATCCGCCGCGAAGGCATGCCGCGCCTGACCTCGAAATCCATCATCCGCGCGGGCGACCTCTGCAAATCGCTCCACGATATTCGCCAGCGCGGCTACTCAGTCGATGACGAGGAAGCGCAGGTCGGGCTGCGCTGCGTCTCGGCCGTGGTCTATGACGACCGCAGCGAACCGCTCGCCGCAATCTCCGTGTCCGGCAAGGCATCACGCGTTCCTGACGATCGCCTGCCTGTGCTCGGCAAGTTCGTGCGCGAGGTCGCCGAAGAGATGACGCAGGCGCTTGGCGGTGTGATGCCGGAGGATGCAAAAGCATCTTAACCGCTTTCAGATTTCCATCGATCTAATCGTCTGTTTTCGTGCGTCTTTTGCCGCCGTTTCCGCCTGATGGAAAACAAATTCAGCCGCGTTGAGAACGCCTGCTGTCGCGCTGATGATCGCTCCGAACCTTTGGATCGGAGGATACCATGGCGAAGATGCGGGCAATCGATGCAGCGGTGCGCATTCTCGAAAAGGAAGGCGTCGTCTGCGCGTTCGGCGTTCCGGGCGCGGCAATCAATCCGCTTTATTCCGCGCTGAAAAAGCGAGGTTCGATCAATCATATTCTCGCGCGTCACGTCGAGGGCGCCTCGCACATGGCTGAAGGCTATACGCGCGCCAAGGCAGGAAATATCGGCGTTTGTATCGGCACCTCCGGCCCGGCGGGCACCGACATGATCACAGGGCTGTACTCCGCCATCGCGGATTCGATTCCGATCCTGTGCATCACTGGACAAGCGCCACGCGCGCGTCTGTACAAGGAAGACTTCCAGGCCATCGATATCGAATCCATCGCCAAGCCGGTGACCAAATGGGCCGTCACCGTACGCGAGCCTGCGCTGGTGCCGCGCGTGTTCAGTCAGGCGTTTCACGTCATGCGCTCCGGCCGCCCCGGTCCGGTGCTGATCGATCTGCCGCTCGATGTGCAGCTTGCAGAGATCGAATTCGATGACGAGACCTACGAGCCGCTTCCGGTCTACAAGCCAACGGCCACGCGCAAGCAGATCGAGAAAGCGCTGGAGATGCTCAATGCATCCGAACGGCCGCTGATTGTCGCAGGCGGCGGCATCATCAACGCGGATGCGTCCGATCTGCTGGTGCAGTTCGCGGAGACGGTCAACGTGCCGGTCGTGCCGACTCTGATGGGCTGGGGCGCGATCCCTGACGATCATGTGCTGATGGCTGGAATGGTGGGGCTGCAGACCAGCCACCGCTACGGCAACGCCACCATGCTGGAATCCGACTTCGTGCTCGGCATCGGCAACCGCTGGGCCAATCGCCACACCGGCTCGGTCGAGACCTACACCAAGGGCCGCACCTTCGTGCATGTGGACATCGAGCCGACGCAGATCGGCCGCGTGTTCAATCCGGACCTCGGCATCGTCTCGGACGCCAAAGCCGCACTCGAATTGTTTGTGACCGTTGCGAAGGAATGGCGAAGAGCCGGCAAACTGAAAGAACGTCAGGCCTGGCCCGCTGCGGTTCAGGACCGCAAGCGGTCCATGCTGCGCAAGAGCCACTTCGACAACGTGCCGATCAAGCCGCAGCGCGTCTATCAGGAGATGAACGCGGCGTTCGGTTCGGACACCTGCTATGTCACGGTGATCGGCCTGTCGCAGATTGCCGGTGCGCAGTTCCTGCGCATGCAGAAGCCGCGCAACTGGATCAACGCGGGCCAGGCCGGGCCGCTCGGCTGGACATTGCCTGCCGCGCTCGGGGTGCGCGCCGCCAATCCGGACCGGGAGATCGTCGCGCTGTCAGGCGACTACGACTTTCAGTTCCTGATCGAGGAATTGGCTGTCGGCGCGCAATTCAAGCTGCCCTACATCCATGTGGTCGTGAACAACTCCTATCTCGGTTTGATCCGTCAGGCCCAGCGCGGCTTCGACATGGATTACCATGTGCAACTGTCGTTCGAGAACATCAACGCGCCGGAGCTTGGCGTTTACGGCGTCGATCATGTCGCGGTCGCCGAAGGCCTCGGCTGCAAGGCGATCCGCGTGACGCATCCCGAGGATGCGCAGGCGGCCTTCGCCACGGCGCGCGAAATGATGGCGGAATACCGTGTGCCAGTGGTGGTCGAATTCATCCTCGAACGCGTCACCAATATCGCGATGGGCACCGAGATCGACAACATCACGGAATTCGAAGAAGTGCTGGATCTGCCGCTCGACGAAGCACCAGCCGCCACTGAAAAAGACCGCGGCAAGTTGCTGCCGGTCTGAACAAGCCGACATCAAATAAGAAACGGATAGTCGCCATGCCGAAATTCGCTGCCAATCTCACAATGCTATTCAACGAACTGCCGTTCCTCGACCGCTTCGCGGCGGCCAAGAATGCGGGGTTCGGCGGGGTGGAGTATCTGTTTCCCTATGACTTCGAGAAAGGCGTCCTCGCCGAACACTTGCAGCAATACGGACTGACGCAGGTGCTGCACAACCTGCCGGCGGGCAACTGGGGGGCGGGCGAGCGCGGCATCGCGATCCTGCCCGACCGCGTGGCCGAATTCCGTGATGGCGTAGGCCGCGCCATCGCCTATGCCAAGGCGCTGGGTTGCCGTCAGCTCAACTGCCTCGTGGGAATCGCGCCGAATGATGCCGATCCCGACAGCCTGCGCGCCGTGTTGATCGACAACCTGCGCTATGCGGCGAATGCCCTTGCCAAGGAGCAGATCAGGCTCTTGATCGAACCGGTCAACACCCGCGACATTCCAGGCTTCTATCTCACCGGCACGGAGCAGGCCGTTCAGATCATCTCCGATGTCGGCTCCGAGAACCTCTTCATCCAGTATGACATCTATCACATGCAGATCATGGAAGGAGACCTTGCTCCGACCATGAAAAAGCATCTCGACCGCATCGCACACATCCAGTTGGCGGACAATCCGGGCCGGGGCGAGCCGGGTACCGGCGAAATCAACTATCCCTTCCTGTTTCGCACTCTCGACGAGATCGGCTATCGTGGGTGGATCGGCTGCGAATACAAGCCGAAGACCACCACCGTCGAAGGTCTCGGATGGTACGCGCCGCATTCGGTTGGCGCGTGAACAAATCAAGAAGGGAAGAAATATGACCGATATCGGTTTCATCGGCCTCGGGATCATGGGCAAACCCATGGCTGGCCATTTGCAGGCCGCCGGGCATCGGCTGCATGTGCTGGAAACGTCCGCCGCCGCGAAAGAGTTGATCGCTGCGGGCGCCGTCGCCTGCAAATCCGGCAAGGAGATCGCGGAGAAATCCAGCGTCATTATTATTATGGTGCCCGATACGCCGGACGTTGAATCCGTGCTGTTTAAGTCCGGCGGCGTTGCCGAAGGTCTTTCCAAGGGCAAGACGGTCGTGGACATGAGCTCGATCTCGCCGATCGCCACCAAGGAGTTCGCCAAGAAGGTCAACACGCTCGGCGCGGACTATCTCGATGCGCCGGTGTCCGGCGGCGAGGTCGGCGCGAAAGCAGCCTCGCTGACCATCATGGTCGGCGGCGCGCAAAACGTATTTGATGCAGTCAAGCCGCTGTTCGAGAAGATGGGCAAGAACGTTACGCTGGTCGGCGGCAACGGCGATGGCCAGACCACCAAGGTCGCCAACCAGATCATCGTTGCGCTGACGATTGAAGCCGTCGCGGAAGGCCTGCTGTTCGCCTCCAAGGCTGGCGCCGATCCGTCACTGGTGCGGCAGGCGCTGATGGGGGGCCTCGCCACCTCGCGCATTCTCGAGTTGCACGGCGAGCGCATGATCAAGCGCACGTTCAACCCCGGCTTCCGCATCGAGCTGCACCAGAAGGATCTCAACCTGGCGCTGGAAGGTGCCCGGGCGCTCGGCATGTCGTTGCCGAATACATCGATGGCGCAACAGCTTTTCAACGCCTGCTCCGCGCAGGGCGGCAAGGCCTGGGATCATTCGGCGATGGTCAGGGCGCTGGAAACCATGGCCAACCACGAGGTGGCGAAGGCTTGACGTCGTCCTGGTCAACGGCCGGTCGGCCTGCCGTTGACCAATTTTCTTGCAGAACGCTGCAGATCGGCCTCATCACGAAGGTATCGGCGTCAACGACGCCGATACCTTCGTTTTTGCAGCTTTACCTGCGATAAAACCTGAATATCATCGCCCGCGATGATGGCGAGGCGCGTCACGGCGCCGTTGGATGCATGCAACCGTGCTCAAGCTTCTGTTGGATTCGCGTGATGCTTTGCTGTCGCGTATCGCTCTTCACTGCAAAATCGGGACGGCGTTGCTGCTGACGTCGTCTTTCGCCTTTTCCGCAACGGTCCGCGCGCAGAGCCCTTCTCCGTCCGATAGTTCAAATCCGCTGCCGACGATCGACGTCGCGGGCGTACCGCAGGCAAAACGTACCCATCCACGGCGAGAAGAGAACACCTCCCCGCGGTCCGGCGGAACGAACGACGCGCCCGCTGCCTCCGCGAGCGAGAAAAACGTCAGCGGCCCGGAGGTGAACGCGCGGCCGTTCTCGCGGCCCGCCGAGGCCCTCGAAGTCATGCCGGGCCTGATCGTCACGCAACATAGCGGCGAGGGCAAAGCCAACCAGTATTTCCTTCGCGGCTTCAATCTGGATCACGGCACGGACCTCGCCATCACGCTCGATGGCATGCCGGTCAACATGCGCACGCATGGTCATGGACAGGGCTACGCCGATCTGAATTTCCTGATTCCGGAACTGATCGGATCGGTGAATCTCAGGAAAGGCCCCTACTTCGCCGATGAAGGCGACTTCGCCGCTGTGGGAGCCGCGCATGTCAACCTGATCGACAGCGTCGCCAAATCGATGCTGTCCACCACGATCGGCAGCTTCGGATATCGCCGCCTGCTGGGCATGACCTCCACAACGGCCGGAAATGGCACGCTGCTGATCGCGGGCGAAGCCAATACCTACAATGGCCCATGGGACAATCCCGACAACGTGCGCAAGCTCAATGGTGTTGTCCATTATACGCAGGGCACGGCCGATAACGGGTTTTCGCTCACCGGCATGGCTTATGCCAACAACTGGAATTCAACCGACCAGATTCCATCGCGCGCAATCTCGCGGGGGTTGATCGGGCTTTACGGCGCGCTGGATCCGACCGACGGCGGAAAATCCAATCGCTTCTCCATCTCGGGCCAGATCAGGAAAACGGAAGCTGACGGAACCTCCAAGCTCAGCTTCTACGTCATCAAAAGCTCGCTCGACCTCTACAATAACTTCACCTATGTCCTGAGCGATGCGAGTCCGGGCGCGCCCCTCAACGGCGATCAGTTTCATCAACATGACGATCGCGTGGTCGGCGGGCTGAACGCATCCCACGCATTCAACCATACGTTCGCAGGCCTGCGGATGGAAACGGAGGTCGGTGTCCAGAGCCGCTACGACTCCATCAGGGTCGGGCTTTCGAATACGGTCCAGCGTCAATTTCTCGATGCTGTCCGAGACGACAAAGTGCAGGAAGGCAGCATCGGCCTTTACATTCAGAACACTGCCTATTGGACCAACTGGCTGCGAACCGTCGTCGGCTATCGCGGCGATTTATATGCGACCAATGTGGATTCCCTTCTCAATCCGGCCAATTCCGGCAAAGCGACGGCCGTCATCGGAAGCCCCAAGGCCAGCATCATTTTCGGCCCGTTCGCCAAGACCGAGTTCTTCATCAATGCGGGCGAAGGCTTCCACAGCAACGATGCCCGCGGCGTCACCATCAGGGAATCTCCCGTCGATGGCTCGCCTGTGTCGTCCTCGCCGTTTCTGGTCAAAACGCGCGGCGCCGAAGTCGGCGTTCGCACACGCCTGATTCCCGGACTCGACAGCTCGGTCAGTCTGTTCATGCTCGACTCCGCCTCCGAAATCCTGTTCGTCGGCGATGCCGGCGACACCGAGCCGAGCCGCCCCAGCCGGCGCTATGGCATCGAGTGGACCAATCACTACAAGCCCGTCTCCTGGCTGTCATTCGACGGCGATCTCGCAATCACCCATGCACGCTTTCGGGGCGACAACGCCGATCAGGCCGCGGCCTATGCCGCATTGAGCGGCTATCCCACCGCACAGATCGGGAACGCGCCGGGCAATTACATTCCCGGTGCACCGAACATGATTGCATCCGCCGGTATCAGACTCGGCGAGCAGACGGGATGGTTCGGCGCACTGCGTTACCGGTACTTTGGACCCCGGCCGTTGACCGAAGACGGTGCTTTCGTTTCACCCGCGACGGGTCTTCTGAATGGTCAGGCCGGTTATCGTTTCGAGAATGGCTGGCGCATCCAGCTCGATGCCTACAATCTCACCAACAGCAAGTCCGACCAGATCACCTACGCTTACGGCTCGATGCTGAAAACCGATGCCCTGTTTACCCAGTGCAGATCGGGCAGCCCGCCACCGGCCGCCGTATGCGAAAACGGTGTGATGGACCGAGTGCTGCATCCGGTCGAGCCTTTCGCGTTGCGCCTGACCGTCGCGGGCCAATTTTGACGCGGGCAACCGCCGGCGGAACCTTAATAAGGGGCGAGCGCGCGAAGATCTTCGCCGACTTCATGTCAATTTCGGCTGCCAGTATGCTTCCAACTCACGATTCAGATATATGAAGATCGTCCTGACGGCAGTCCAATGCCGCAAAACGGAGATGGAATGATGGATCGGTTGAAATCGGCGACATCTGCTTTGGCGATACGCCATTCAACCGTCATGATGTTCGCCGCAGCACTCGCATTGAGCACGCCGATCCCCGGTGCCGCAGCGAAACAGGCGCGCCGGGCACAGCCCGCCGAAACCACGGCACCGCGCGAGGCAGGCGAGCCGATCATGGCCATCGTCTCGATCAAAAGCCAGCAGGTCACCTTCTACGATGCCGAGGGCTGGATTTCGCGCGCGCCGGTATCGACCGGTGTCAAGGATCGCGAGACGCCAGCCGGTGTCTTCGCCGTCGTCGAGAAGGACAAGGACCACCGCTCGACCATGTATGATGATGCCTGGATGCCGAACATGCAGCGCATCACCTGGAACGGCCTCGCGCTGCATGGCGGCCCCCTGCCCGGCTACGCAGCCTCGCACGGCTGTGTGCGGATGCCTTATGGTTTTGCGGGAAAGCTGTTCGACAAAACGCGGATCGGCATGCGCGTCATTGTCTCACCGGACGATGCGGCGCCCGTCGATTTTTCACATCCGGTTCTGTCGCTGTTCCAGCCGAATGCGGAAGTAATTGCCGCGGCTCCGGCCAAGGCCGAGACGCTCTCCCGCGAGGCTGCGGACGCTGCGGCAGCGGCCGATGAAACCAAGAAGACCGCGGCGACTGCTGCCCGCGAAGCGGCACCGGTTGCAGCGTCCCTGCGCAAGCTGGAGCGGCTCAAGGCCCGGGCTGATGCCGAGGTTACATTTGCCGATAAGGCAGCCGCTGCCGCCAAGACCGATCAGGCAAGAACGAGGGCCGAGGACCGCAAGCAAAAAGCGGCGGCCAAAGCCGCGGAACTGGGAGCGAAGTTCGACGCCGCCAAAACGGACGCCTCGTCAAAACTTGACGCCGCCACAACAGCAAAAGACGCCGCCAAGGCGGCACAGGCAAAGAAGGCAGAGACCGCCAAAGCTGCGCTCGATGCGAAGCTCGCGCTCGAGCCAGTCTCGATCTACATCAGTCGCGCAACACGTACACTTTATGTCCGCCGCAACACCCACAAGCCGGCACCGGATGGCGGCGGCGAAGTGTTCGACTCGAGCATCGAGGTCCCGGTCACCATTCGCGATCCCGGCAAGCCGATCGGCACCCACGTGTTCACAGCCACTGCGCGTAACGACACAGGTCTGCGCTGGACCGCCGTCACCATCGAACATGGGGACAATGCCAAGAGTGCGCTCGATCGCGTCACTATCCCGAAGGAAGTTCTTGACCGTATCGCGCCGACCGCATTGCCCCGATCTTCGATCATTGTTTCCGATGAACCATTGAGCGAAGAGACCAACTATCGCACCGAGTTTGTTGCGGTGTTGAGCGATCAGCCGCAGGGCGGCTTTATCACGCGCAAACCGAGCGAGGTCCTGATGGCGGACGACAACGGCTGGGGCGATGGCAACCGTCAGAACGACGACGGGTTTAGCTTCTTTTTCCAGCGCAATCCGGAGCCACAACCGGGCAACACACGCCGGAGCCGCGGGCCGTTCTCTCCGCCGACACAGCGGAGCTTCTGGTAGGAGCTGACGGGCCCGCAAACCGATCGCACTTCAAGATATCCGTTCAAAGCCATAAACGCTGAGTTTCCTGCTGTGCTCTTGCGGCAGCGCTTCGTCACTGCCAGCTAGATGGCTTCAGGACAGGACAGAAAAATGAAGAAAATCGGCTTTCTTTCATTCGGACATTGGTCGGCGGCCAGCGGTTCGGCGACGCGCTCCGCCCGTGATGTGCTTCAGCAGTCGATCGATCTTGCGGTCGCCGCGGAAGACCTGGGAGCGGACGGCGCGTATTTCCGTGTTCATCACTTCGCGCGGCAACTCGCTTCGCCGTTTCCGCTGCTGGCGGCCATCGGGGCGCGAACCAAGCGGATCGAAATCGGCACCGGCGTCATCGACATGCGTTATGAAAATCCTCTTTATATGTTCGAGGATGCTGGCGCTGCGGACCTCATCGCCGGAGAGCGGCTGCAGCTCGGGATCAGCCGCGGCTCCCCGGAGCAGGTCATCGACGGCTGGCGTCACTTCGGCTGCCCGAAACGTGCCAGGTCATCGACGGCTGGCGTTATTTCGGCTTCCAGCCGCAGGAAGGCAGACCGACGCGGACATGGGACGCCGGCATGGCGAGGTTCTGCTCGAACTGCTGAAGGGAGAAGGCTTTGCCAAGCCCAATCCTCGGCCGATGTTTCCGAATCCACCCGGGCTTCTGCGCCTCGAACCGCATTCCGAAGGATTGCGCGAGCGGATCTGGTGGGGCGCAAGCTCGAATGCGACGGCCGTCTGGGCCGCAGGGCTCGGCATGAACCTTCAAAGCTCGACCTTGAAGAACGACGAGACCGGCGAACCCTTCCATATCCAGCAGGCGGCGCAGATCCGCGCCTATCGCGATGCCTGGAAGGAAGCCGGCCACAGCCGCGAGCCCCGCGTCTCGGTCAGCCGCAGCATCTTTGCGCTGGTCAACGACCTCGACCGCGCCTATTTCGGCCGCGGCGGCAAGGAACAGGATTCGATAGGCTATATCGACGAAAACACCCGCGCGATCTTCGGGCGCTCCTATGCGGAAGAACCCGACATATTGATCAAGCAGCTTGCAGAGGATGAAGCCATCGCCGAAGCCGATACGCTGCTTCTGACCGTGCCGAACCAGCTTGGCGTCGAATACAACGCCCATGTGATCGAGTCGATTCTCACGCACATCGCTCCGGCGCTCGGCTGGCGCTAGAGCAAGCCCTGCAGACCATGAGGCAGCAAAGCCTTGCCTGCTGCGATCGCAAGCGGTTTTTTCCGCTTGCGATATCGGTCGCGCCTAATCTTCTCGGATCACCCGGTTCACGAAACGCGGCGCGTCATCGCGCCCGTGTCGATCCGCCTGGTTTCGTAATAGACCTTCTTCTGCTCGTACATCAGCAGGTCGGCCCGCCTGACGAGGGATTCCATGCTTTCGCCGGGTTCGGTCGTCGCGACACCGAATGACGCGCTGAGCGGCGCACTCGAATAGAACTGGTTGTTGATCTTCAGCAGTTCGGTGATGGTTTCCATCATGGCGTTTGCCGCCTTGGCGTCCGTCCCGGGCATCAGCACCGCGAACTCGTCACCGCCGATCCGCGCGGCGCAATTCGGCCGCGAAACCGCGCCGTTGAGGATTTCCCCGAAACGTCGCAACAGGGCGTCGCCGGCATCGTGGCCGAGCTGGTCGTTGGCGTCCTTCAGTCCGTTCAGGTCGATCATGATCGCCGAGACCGGGCGAAGCGACTTCCGCTCCAGGCGGTTGATCTCGTCGACATAGAAGGCGCGGTTGTAAAGCTTGGTCAGCACATCGTGCTTGCCGAGATATTCGAGATAGGCTTCGGCCTTTTTCCGGGCGGTGATATCG
>Ga0066255_1000041_pt1 | contig 11464 bp, 11 predicted proteins | sample ThiBiot_750_biof_FD_71148 | JGI IMG/M metagenome (GOLD analysis project Ga0066255, IMG submission 71148) | Wastewater bioreactor microbial communities from Cape Town, South Africa - Thiocy_expt_750_biof (version 2) | ecosystem: Engineered > Bioreactor > Thiocyanate-remediating >... | reverse complement strand
CGATGCCATTGCTGTCCGTCCCATTTGGCAATGCCATTGCCCTTGCTGCCCGATGCTTCATCAAAATAGCCGGCTACATAGAGCGTATCGTTCCAGATCATCAGTTCTTTGACAAATCCCATCCCATCGGTGACGAAATCGGCTACATTATACCAGTGTTGCCCGTTAAAGCGGATCAGGCCATTGCGTTCGGGTCTATCTGCTCTTTGAAATTGTGAGGCAAGGTAGAACTCGCCTTTGTAATATTCCAGATCAGCGATAGCTGCACTCCCTGTCCATACGGTATCAAGTCCCGGAAAGGCGCTCCAAGTTGTGTCGTTCCATATGGCAACACCACCAATGGCATGGCCTGCAATTTCTGTAAAAGTACCGGTTACATAGAGCTTGTCATTAATGACCCTTAAATTTTTAACCCCGGGCCTATTGAGATTAGTGGTGTAGCTCGTCCAATTGTTACCATCCCAGCTAGCCAGACCATAGTCACCGCCTACATAGAGTTTGTCATGGTAGCGGACAATATCCTGTATGAAGCTGGTAGGGGCATTGGGCAAAAGGTCAAAATCAGTGCCATCGAAGGTGATGATATTAACGGTGTCCCCGTTCACTTTTATAAAATACCCACCTATATAACTCTTGTCGGTTATCGAATCGTAATACATGACATTAATGTCCCGTGCACCATTTCGGTGAATGCTTACCTGGTTAAAGGTATTCCAGAGTGTACTTTGTGCCCTGATTTGTGCTGTTCCGGCAAGCTGGAGCAGGGTATAGAGCAACAGGTATCTTGTGAAATATTTCATCTATTTACAATTTAGTCATTTTATGGGTAATATGTACATTTTCCCCGGTGATCGTGATATAAAACCGGCCTGCCGGCAATGCAGAGCAGTCCAGGTTAAAGGCATTAAGGCCGGCATGTAATAGTTGAGGTATACTGCGCAGCAGGCGACCATTCTGATCATATATTTGTATCTGCACAGGCCTGTTTTTGTTGCTGCTAATACCCAGGTGAGTACTGTGCTGCACCGGGTTGGGGTATAAGGTACAGGTTATGTCCCCGCTCTTGCGGCCCTCTTTAATGCCGGTGGGCAGGCCATCTATTTTAAAGCGCGAGATAAAGGCATCATAATTAGCGCTATAAGGCTGCGTACCCATATAATAAGCCTGGTCGCAATAGGAATTGGGGATCATGCTGCCGGGAATGCAGTAGATATAAGGTGCATTGGTCGAATTGGTCTGGCCGGTGAGGTAGAGATAAGGATACTGTACACACAGCCCTGTGGGAAAGTCATGTTCGTAATCCATGGTATTGGGCGTGCTGCCGCCTCCGAAATAGGTAGACCAGGTCAATTGCTCATGGGCATCCAGGCTCATGATATAGCTGTCCCATTGAGTGGTGCCTCCTGCATTAGATGCATTCTGGGCCTGCAGGTAAGCCCCATTTGCCGCTGTTACCGAAAGGTTGATGCCTGCTATATGGGTCGTGGTGTAGATCCGGTCCCCGTCCAGGACCAGGTTGGCAGCTCTAAAACTCCTGGAAAAATCGGTTTCCTGGGCGCTTGAGGTCGTATTGTTAAAGGCTAAAGGGGTACTCCAGAGCAGCCTTCGGTCCGGGGAGAATTTCATCAGGGTATTGGTGCTTGCAGGTGTGGAAGGTAATGCCTGGAAATAGGAATGGCCATTATTGTACAAGGGGGTTAAGCCCAGGCTGTTGGGCGCTGCACCCTGGGGCGCATACTGGCTGCTGATATTATATGTTCCGAGGCAGAGCAATTGCCCTTTACTGTTGAAGCTGATGTCCATCAAGCCCTCTACAGAAAAGCCTAAAAGCGTACTCCAGACCAGTTTCCGCTTATCGTTAAATGCAGCAATGAACATATTTTTATTGTAACTGTTATTGCTGTTCTGGAAAAAACTGCCGTCATTAGGGTTGGATAATGGAAAGGAGCAGGTGCTGTGGGCCGAGGCCGGTGAGGGTGATTCGTTCAGCCCGCCATTGTTATTCCAGGTTTGCCCGCCTATATATACTATGTCATCTTTGGTCGTTACCGTAACGATATTGTCCTTGCCGCTGCCGCCAAAGAGGGTGCTCCATACCAGGCTCATGTCCCTCAAGCGGAACTGGGCGATAAAACCATCTTCCCTGTCGACAGCACATTTCTGGTTTTTAAAATAAAAATTATTGTTTGGCCCGGAGTATAAGGGGAAAGAGCCATTGGTCTGCCCATTGGGGCTGTTGGAAAAATTATTGCTGCCCTTGGTATTGCCCACCAGGTAGAGGTATTGCTGTTGCTGATCGATGTGCAGATATTTAATGATGTCATCAGATGTGCCACCGAAATAGGTTTTATATTTTAATTTGCCTAAATTGTCGAAGGAGGCCAGCAGGCCATCAAATTTTGAATGGGGCATCGGGGTGCCGCCCTGCCCGGCATCTTTATCTTGATAAAATTGTGCGTATTGGGGTAATACAGTGCCCGGTATAAGATCATTAGAACAGGTAATCCCGGCTACCCATACTACCCCGGTATTGGCGCTGCTGCTACCGCCTGCATTGGAGGCTAAAGCGACTACCTGGTCGAGCTTGCTGCCCCCGTAATAAGTGCCCCATTGCCGGGCCGTATTATCAAATTGAGAAATATACCAGTCATAATGGGTATTGCCTACGGGCAAGGTTACGCCGTTTTGTGCGGCAAAATATCGGTTAGGGTCCCAGTGCGACATGGCATGGTATACCGTAGTGCCCTGCCCGCTGCAGATCCGCGCTTCACTTTGCAGAAAGTCGGCCCCGTAATATACACTCCAGTCCATATTCGCCACACCCAGGGGCTGGGGTGTTTCACTACCTATAGCAAGGACCAGCGTATGAGCGGTATTGTAATTGGCGGTAGCCACAGTCACCGTGCCGCTTCCGTTATGATTCCATGCCGGCAGCCATCCCAGAACATTGGTGTTATTGGCATTGTCAATTTCATAGGCATATGCCTGGGCGAGGCTTAATTCCCAGTTGTTGAGGAACATTTTCAGGCTACCATTGGCCAGCAGTGCAATACTGTCCTGCCCCTGGAAGAGCAGAGCTATCTGGTCTGGGTCTCCTCCCGGCTTTACCACAAAATACATTTTCATCGCTACACTATTGCTGTACAGGTGCACATCAATGTCGGGGTAGGCATTCTCGTAGACGATACGGGCATAACCATTTACATCGGTTACCCCGTTGGGGCAATGGGGCAGGTAGTAGTTTAAATGGTCCTTTGCTTCTTCATAGGGAATAAGCTGTGCGCAACTTATTTCTTTTTCACGATCACAGGCAAAGATCATATCTATCCGCAGAGCGGTATCTGGCGCATTAGCCTGCGCGGTGTCCCCAACCATGGTCCTGGTAAATGCAATACCCTCCTGCATCAGGAATGTTTTGGGAAAACCCTGTTCTGTGTAGTATAAAACATCATTACGCAGGTTACCGGCATTATCAATGATCTGTCCTTTGTTTTCATAATAGAAATTAGCGTTGGAAGGTGCTTGCGGGTTGGGTTCGGGTAAAGTCGATTGTGCGGTGCAGTAATGTGCGGCTGCCAGTAAGAGCAGCAGGATGCAATTCTTTTTCATTTGTAGTTTTTTGTAGGTTTAGCATGTAAATGTATAATGAAAAATAATATATTGCAAGTGTGTAGGGCATAATATTGGCTTAGTATGAACCCGTTTTTTTTAAGTAATTGTGATTGAATAAATTAGCATTAATAATATTTCTTTCCCGGGGAGGGAAAAGGCGTTAAAGTTCATTTATTGTATCTTTAATGGATGAGTTTACACTTGAACTATGATCATTTGAGTCCTGCCGAAGCGATTGCGATCCAGCAGGAGATGCGGGAGCAGGTCAACTTGCAGCCCCTGGATATACAGCCCCGTTATGTAGGAGGTGCCGACATTTCTTTCAATAAATATGAAGATACCGTCTATGCCGGGATCATTGTCCTTAAATATCCCGGGATGGAGCAGGTGGGACAAGTGACGATCATCTCCAAAACACAGTTTCCTTATATCTCTGGTCTGCTGGCTTTCCGTGAGGTTCCTGCATTGCTCCTGGCTTGGGACCAGCTGAAGATAAAGCCTGATGTAATGATCCTGGTCGGGCAGGGTATCGCCCACGAGCGGCGCATGGGTATTGCAACGCATTTTGGCTTATTGAAAGACGTACCAGCTATTGGTTGCGCTAAAAGCAGGCTTACGGGGACTTATAAAGAACCTGCAAACATTGTTTTCGGGGAGGAACCGCTGATCCATCAGCAGGAACAGGTCGGGGTAGCCTTAAGAACAAAGCTGAACTGCAAGCCGGTCTTTGTGTCGCCGGGGCATAAGGTAAGCATCCGGCAAAGTGTGGAAATCATTAAGCACTGTACCCGTAAATACCGTATTCCAGAACCTACCAGGCTGGCACACCTCCTCGTCAATGATGCCAGGATAAGGGCAAAAAATAATACGCAGTACAATTTATTTGAATAAGGATCTTCAAAACTTTAAGGCCCAGAATTCTTTTCAACAGGTCTATACATTGATCCTTTTGTGGCCATCATGTTCATTTAATCGCATTTTTTGTTTAAAATTGCAATTCGTTACATGCTTTACTCAACAAGCAAGCGCTCTATTTTAATGACTATTTTGTACACGAAACGATTATACCTGTGCTTTGCAATCTTGTTGTGGGCTCAATCTTTATCTGCACAAACAAATGAGCAATGGGAGGGCGTAGGCATCGAGAGCAATTACTTTCATAGCAATATGATGCGTCATAGTAAAAAGATCACAGCTCCCCTGGCCCAAAATACCTCTGCCTTTGAACTAAGCCTGACCAAGAAATTTAAAGGGACCAGGGACTGGCAAATTCGCCGGGGATACCCGGAAGCCGGTGTAGGCCTTTTTTATTTGAACTATAACAACAGGAATCTATACGGAGAGGTATTCGCAATCGTTCCTCATTTAAGATTGCGCATCATCACCAAAGAACGTTTTACCTGGTCGCTGAGGGCCGGTATGGGCTTTGGGTATGTGACGAAACCGTACCAGAGAGTGCCTCACAATAACCTGGAAAATGAAACCATTGGCGGAAATGTCAATAATTTTACTCCCCTGCAAACTGACCTTCGGTATATCTTCAATAAACATCTGGAGTTCCAGGCCGGTGCTCACCTGATCCATGTTTCCAATGCCTCTTTCAGAAGACCCAATTTCGGGATCAATATCTGGGGTGTCCAGGCCGGGGTCCGGTACTTCCCGGTGACCAATAAGCCGCAAAGGATAGAAAGACCTTTACCGCAACTGAAAAACAGGATACTGGTATATGCTAAAGGGAGTATTGCCTTTATTGAAAAGGATATGCCCGACGGCGGACTGAACAGGGTCTATAATGCAGGTGTATTTGCCACCAAAAGATACCTGGGCAAAAATAAAGTGATCCTCGGTGCAGATTATACTTACAATACCGCGATGTATGCCAATTTGAAATACAACCAGCGCCATATAGGTGAGGAGAATAAATATTCAAGCCAAAGCTCCGTATTCTTAGGGAATGAATTTGAGTTCAATCGCTTTGGGATCGTATTGCAGGCGGGTTATTACCTGACGAAAATTGATCAGCAGACGGAAAAATATTACCAAAAGATCGGTGGTAATTTTTATTTTTACAAGAGTGAAAAGGGTATCCTGAAAGAAGGGATCTTTTCGCTCTTACTTAAAGCCCATACCAACCGGGCTGAACTTTTAGAACTAGGCTTGAATTTCGGATTTTAGTACTTTATGACAAGACCATTACCGCAGAACGTATTTACCACTGCTCCTGATTGGGAAGAAGCCGCTTTTACAGAGGCACATCAATCACCTGTACCCACTTCCATCCGGCTCAATCCTTTTAAACCTGCCGATATTCCATTTGAAAGTAAAGTGCCCTGGAGCACTTATGGCCGCTACCTGCAGGAGCGTCCACGTTTTACACTCGATCCCTTATTTCATGCAGGGGCCTATTATGTACAGGAGGCCTCCTCTATGCTGATTGAACAGGCATTCCGGCAAATAGCAGATACTTCAAAACCCATAAAGGCACTGGACCTCTGTGCAGCACCAGGCGGTAAGAGCACTTTGCTGGCCTCCTTACTCAAAGAGGAAGACCTGCTGATCTCCAATGAAGTGATCCAGACAAGGGCCGGGATACTGGTAGAAAACATGACAAGGTGGGGACAGCTGAATACCTGGGTGACGAATAATGACCCTAAAGATTTTCGCAGGCTGGACGGCTTCTTTGACCTGATGCTGGTGGATGCACCTTGTAGTGGCTCGGGATTATGGCGTAAAGACCCTAAAGCTATTGATGAGTGGAGCCCGGCAAATGTCAATTTATGTAAAGAGCGGCAACAGCGCATTCTGGCAGATGCCTTGCCTGCTTTGAAAAAAGAAGGAATACTCATCTACGTGACCTGCTCCTTCTCCCCGGAAGAGAACGAGCAAATGGTAGACTGGCTGGTAAAAGAACAGGGGTTAACAGGTTTAAGCCTGGAATTGGATGCCTCCTGGGGGGTAACGGAAACAATCGCTGATCAATCGCAGGCAAAAGGCTACCGCTGCTATCCCTGGAAAATGAAAGGAGAAGGCTTTTTTATGGCAGTCTTCAGAAAGAATGAGGGTAATGTAGCCGAACAGCTATGGACGGGCAGCAGCAAGACTAAAGCAGATGAAAAACAGATGAGGCAACTCACTCAGCTCTTCCAGCCTTTTCTGAACGTGCCCTTTGCATTGTTGCAGCACCAGGAAATGAACTATGCTTTACACCCGGAGCATAGGCAACATTGGGCAGGTTTAAAAAGTAATCTATACATTAAAAAAGCAGGTACTGCTCTAGGCCAATTGCTCAAGGATATTGTGCCCGAACATGACCTGGCCATGAGTATCCATTTAGCAAAGGAGGTACCCAGGGTGCAGCTCGATCACCAGGAAGCCTTGCACTTTTTGAAAAAGGAAGCGGTACAAACCGATAAAGGATTTAAAGGATGGCAGGTAGCCAGCCATCAGCACCTGGGACTGGGCTGGGGAAAGTGGATGCCCAACCGGATGAACAATTACCTCCCTAAAAGCCACCGCATCAGGATGGATATAGACTAATGACGGGTTTTGGCATAGAAATACATCAACAGGCAAATTAATACCCCGATGCACAATAAGAGCCAGAAGATATTTTTCTGATACCAGTCGGCACTGCGCTTTTGCTGCTGAATACTGGAAATTTTAAGCTCAATATCATTAAGTTGCTGCCCCAGTGTATGGCTCAGCCGGTCGAATACCTCGTCCCGGAAAGGTTTAGGCAGATCTTTGCCTAAAAAGATAATATAATCTGCAAAAACTTCCTGCTCATTTTCATTTGCCCTGGCCTGGAATAGCGCGCTATTTACCTCATTCATCGCATCCAGCAGGAAAGCCGCCAGGTGATCTTCCAGTATATGAAATTGTTTCTGAATCATTACCGCTTCTGCAAGCCGCTGCAGCCGCTTGATCATGAGTGCGGGGGTAAGGGCCTGGCCCTGGTAAAATGTTTTTTTCTGGGAAAGCCATAACTCTGTATCATAAGCTTTCCGGAGTTCCGGATTTGTAAGCGTCTGGTAGGCCTCCTGTATCAGCAGGTAATGTGCCTGGCTGAAGCTGTTGCCCGTGCTTTTGTCCGGGTGGTATTGCATGGCTAATTTTCTGAACGATTTTTTTATCGTCAGGAGATCAGCATCTGCCGGGATTTCTAATATTTGATAATAAGTGGCCGCCAAAAAAGGATATTGTCATCATACCTATGATGCACAAAAAATAAAGATAGGCATTCTGCAGCGATATGGAATATTTTGGTCCTGAATAAAATTTCCCTTTGCCTTTTGATTTCTAATAGCAGAATATTATCTTTGGTAAAATTTGAGAATAAACTACTATCATTATGCAGAAGCATTTACTAAGTTTTGGTCTTTCGGCAATTCTATTATCGGGCGCGGTTTTTGGGATGACTTCTTGTGTCAGGAGTTACAGGTGCGAGTGTAAAATTGCTTATGAAGGTAAGCCCGGACTTCCTACTTCACCTCCGAGAGAGTATGAAATAAAAGATACCAACAAAAATGCGAAAAGCTTATGCCAGGGAGCCTCTAAGACTTATACAGATATGGGTATCGTGACCATAGAAACTTGTGATTTGAAATAATTTTAATGATCATATAAAGAAGAAAGACATTCCCGTTGGAATGTCTTTCTTCTTTTATTTTATACCCTGCTTTATTTTAAGCAAAAGATTTTAAACGTTTGATCAGCTCAGATCCCGGAGCACCACCGGTATGTCTCCATAATAATTCCCCTTTTTTGAAGATCATTAAGGTAGGGATTGATTGTACCTGGTACTGTCCGGCGATTTCCTGGAACTTGTCTACGTCGATCTTTACGATCCTTGCAGTGTCGCCCATTTCATGTTTTACATTATCCAGCACCGGTGCCATAGCCTGGCAAGGTCCGCACCATGTTGCATAAAAGTCAATTAAAACCGGTTGCTCACTATTGATCAATTCCTGGAACTTATCTTGCATACTATTTCTTTTTAAAATTTATAAATACTTCAGCTTCTTTTCTGGGAGCAATGCTGTTGTAGCAGGCTTCCATCTTTTTAATTTCAAAAAGTGTGCCAAAATAGTCTTTATACTCTTCTGCGGTACCACCAAATGGAGGTCCTGCCTGTTCAAATGTCCTGTTGAATAAAACACCTGCAATTTGTCCGTTCTCCTTTAATAAAGATGCCGTTTTAGCTGCATAGGCCTGCCTTAATGCCGGGTTCAGGGCGCAAAAAAAGGTTTGCTCAATGATGAGGTCATATTGTGCTTCATGGCTGAAAAAATCTCCCTGCAATACGTTTATTGCTGTGCAATCCCGGTATTTCTCCTCCAGTTGATGTACTAAAGTCTCAGAAATGTCGAGTAAAGTAATATTACTGAATCCCAGTTGTACCAGGGTTTCAGCTTCATAAGCATTGCCACATCCGGGAATTAAGATCTTAATGTCTTTATCCTTTACAGTCTGCATATATTCCACGATGGCAGGAGCTGCATGGCCTATATCCCAGCCGGTTGCTGCCTCTTGCCAGCGTTTGTCCCAATAGTTTCCGTCTACCAGCTTTGCTGTTTCCATTACAGTACTTTAGATTGGCAGATAAAATCAGATACCGGAACGGTGGTGTTTTTGATAGCATTAAAGCCACCATCTACTTCAGTGAAATTTCTGATGCCGCGGGCTTGCAATATACTCGCTGCGATCATGCTCCGGTAACCCCCGGCGCAGTGCAGGAAGAAATGCTCTTGTGGCAGGTCTGCTGCCCATTCATTGATCGCGGCCAAAGGTCTTAAGTAAGCTTCATGCACATGCGAAGCCTCATATTCACCCTCTTTACGTACATCTATAACCGTATTGCCTTCCTCGAAGCGTGCTGCAAATGTTGCTGCATCGATGCGGTCCACAGTATCAGTTTCTTTTCCGCTGTTTTGCCAGGCTTCAAATCCGCCCTGCAGGTAACCCGCTACCTGGTCGAAACCTACACGGCTCAGGCGGGTAATCACTTCCTCCTCCATGCCTTCATCGGTAACCAGCAACAGGGGTTGTTGTACATCTACGATCATAGCGCCTACCCAGGGGGCAAAGTCGCCTTTAATGCCTATATTAATGGAATTAGGTATAAATCCTTTGGAAAAAACACCACTGTTACGGGTATCCAGTACCAGGGCTCCTGTGTTCTCTACTGCTGCTTCGAAAGCATCAGGGTCCAGCGGTGTTTTAGCCTTGTTCAATACGGTTTCAAAATTTTCGTAGCCCAGTTTGTTCATCGCTACATTCATGCCAAAATATCCCGGAGGCGGTAAAAGCCCCTCGGTTACGGCTTTTACAAAACTTTCCTTATCCGCCTGGTTCAGGGCATAGTTGGTTTTTTTCTGGTTGCCCAGGGTATCCACCGTTTCTTTCTGCATATTTTTACCACAGGCAGAACCTGCACCATGTGCCGGGTAGACCGTCACATCGTCTGCTAAAGGCATTATTTTGGCCTGCAGGCTTTCATATAACATACCTGCAAGGTCTTCCATCGTCAGGTCAGCTGCTTTCTGGGCCAGGTCCGGGCGGCCCACATCTCCGAGGAATAAAGTGTCGCCGCTGAACAGGGCAACGTCTATACCGTTTTCATCTTTCAGTAAGTAACAGGTACTTTCTAAAGTATGGCCGGGTGTATGTAAGGCAGTGATGGTGATATTGCCGATTTTGAAGGTCTGGTTGTCTGCTGCAATGAGTGCATCAAAGGCCGGTTGTGCGGTAGGGCCGTATACCACAGGTGCGCCGGTAGCTTTGCTCAGGTCCAGGTGACCCGATACAAAATCAGCATGAAAGTGTGTTTCGAAAATATATTTTAAACTGACCTGGTCTTTCTTTAAGCGCTCCAGGTAAGGTTTGGTTTCTCTCAGGGGATCAATAATAGCTGCTTCGCCGTTGGAGACAATATAGTAGGCACCTTGTGCCAGGCAGCCGGTGTAAATTTGTTCTATTTTCATTTTTCTTTTTTTATATGGTTAGCTACAGCAAAATCTGTGCCTTGTATATTCTATCAAAGTTCGGAAAATACTGCGGTAATTGAAAAGCTCAATTTGATTTTTAACGTATTAAAATAGTCCTGCCCTAATTGGAGCAGGACTATGAGGGAATATCGACTAAGCTTATGCTTTTTTTCCTTTATTTTTAAAATATTCTTCTAATGACCTAAAAGTTAATAAGCAACATTTAATTTCAGTGAGTGTTCGTCGTAAGAATCGAAGACCATCAACTTTACAAGACAACAATCAACAAATAGATATGTTTGAAAATCTCCACAAAGGTGACAAGAAATTAACGAAACTGTGTATTTGTAAAAAAAATCCTCCAATTCAATCTCGTGTAGATATATCTAATGTTCATCAAAAACTAAATCATACATTACAATCTTCACTCCACAAATTTGAAAAACGAATCAATCGTTTAACCAACATATGCTTGGCGGCAGTAAGTGACCAGATCATTATTTATTTAACAAAAAAGATATTCCTGAACTCTCCAACAAGATTTTGTGTCTGCGTTGAATTTTTTTCTCGAAAGACAACAAAAGAATTCAATCAAACTCTCATTTAATGAATAAGCCTGCACACAACTAAATAGTCTATTTGCCAAAACATTTAGAACAGCAATTCAATCGACGCATACAAGTCGAACACAAACGATGTTTTCGAACAAACCGTCGTATGCAATCACTTTAGTTGAAAACTTTCTAATCACTTGCAAAAAATCTTTCATATAGCTATATGGACACATAAATCTATTGGATTATTCAGCAAAAAACTACGGCGACTACGCCCGGTTCATTATGCGAGTTCTGTACACACAACACGAG
>Ga0066255_1002149_pt1 | contig 11513 bp, 9 predicted proteins | sample ThiBiot_750_biof_FD_71148 | JGI IMG/M metagenome (GOLD analysis project Ga0066255, IMG submission 71148) | Wastewater bioreactor microbial communities from Cape Town, South Africa - Thiocy_expt_750_biof (version 2) | ecosystem: Engineered > Bioreactor > Thiocyanate-remediating > Anaerobic-Aerobic... | reverse complement strand
CCGCGCGTGCTCGGCAAGAAGGACGAGAACGAGCAGTGGCTCTTCCCGGCCAAGGGCGCGCTGGAGCCGACCGAGATCGCGCTCGCGCTCGGCGAGCGCATGATCCGCGGCGGCCGGTGCGACGAGGGCATTCGCGCGCGCGTCGACGAGCTGAAGAAGATCCGCGGCAACAAGGCGCTGAGCGCCGAGGCCGCGACCCGCATTCCCTACTTCTGCCCGGGCTGCCCGCACAACTCGTCGACCGTCGTACCGGAAGGCTCGCGCGCCTATGCCGGCATCGGCTGCCACTACATGGCGCAGTGGATGGACCGGAAGACCGAAGGCTGGACCCATATGGGCGGGGAGGGCGCGAACTGGGTCGGCGAGGCGCCGTTCTCGAAACGCAAGCACGTCTTCCAGAACCTCGGCGACGGCACGTACATGCACTCGGGCAGCCTCGCGATCCGCGCGGCCGTCGCGACGAACACCAACATCACCTACAAGATCCTCTACAACGATGCGGTTGCCATGACCGGCGGCCAGTCGCTCGAAAGCGGCTCGACGCTCGGGCGCATCGCCGCGCAGGTGCTTGCCGAGGGCGTGAAGAAGCTCGTCGTCGTCACGGACGAGCCGCACAAGTATCCCTCCGGCTTCCTGCCTGCCGGCACGCCCGTCTTCCATCGTCGCGATCTCATGAAGGTGCAGAAGGGCCTCGCTCAGATCGAGGGCGTCACGGCGCTCATCTACGACCAGACCTGCGCGGCCGAGAAGCGGCGCCGCCGCAAGCGCGGCGCGTTCCCTGATCCGGTCAAGCGGGCCTTCATCAATCCGGCCGTCTGTGAAGGTTGCGGTGACTGCGGCGTGAAGTCGAACTGCGTCGCGATCGTGCCGCACGAGATCGAACTCGGCGCCAACCGCGCCATCGACCTGATCGTTGCCAAGGAGAACGGCGGCGGGCGCGGCGGCCGCGCGGCCGCGACACCGGGCCGGGCGCTCGGTGACCATCCCGACGGTGGCGCTCTGGAAGTGAAGGCCGGCAAATACGGCCCCTACGTCGCCTGGGGCAAGATCTTCGCGACCCTGCCGAAGACGCAATCGCCCGACGCGCTGACGCTCGAACAGGCGATCGAGCTGGTCAATGCCAAGGCGGCGACGAAAGGCGGTGCCAAGGGCAAGGCGAAGGCTGCCGGCGCCGCAAAGGCCAAGGCGCCGGCGAAGAAGGCTCCCGCCAAGAAGCCGGCGGCCAAGAAGTCTTCGGCCGAGAAGGCGCCGGCGAAAGGTTCCTCCGCCCCCAAGGCGGCGAACGGGTGAGGCGACGGCCGAAGGCCGCATCGATCACCGGACGGTTCCCGCGCGGGCGGCGGTGCCCGCCCCTCGCGCCTATCAGGAGCCTCCCATGACCCGCAGCGTGAAGATTCCCGGTCCCGATCATCCGATCACAATCGCGCCCAATCGCCACCGCGTCGTCGTCACCGCGGGCGGGGAAGTGATCGCGGACACGCGCGCGGCCCTGACCTTGCGCGAAGCGAGTTATCCGCCGGTGCACTATATTCCGCGCGCGGATACCAACATGGCCTTCCTCACGCGCTCGAAAACCACAACCCATTGCCCCTACAAGGGCGAGGCCGCCTATTTCTCGATCACGGCCGACGGGACCCGGTCAACTGACGCCGTCTGGACCTATGAGGAGCCGCATCCGGCCGTGGCGCAGATCGCAGGCCATCTCGCCTTCTACCCGGATCGGGTCGACGCGATCGAAGAGCGCCGTAACGACGGACAGCCGGCCTGAACATCGCCCGGGGTCCGTCGCGGCAGGCTCAGAGGCTCGCGACCACGACCAGCCGCTTGACCTCACCGCGCAGGAAGGCCTGCAGGAAGCGGTCGTAGTCCCTGAACGAGATGCAACCGTTCGAATCGCCGCGTGGGCCCAGCATGAAGGTGTGCGCGAGCAATCCGGCTCGACCATGGATCGCCCCCGAACCGCCGACCGGGTTCAATCTGATCGCTCGCACGCCGTGGAACAGCGCCTCGCGTTCGGTCAGCGTATAGGTGTGCGGCGGGGTGACGCCCTTCATCCGGACATGGGCGTAACGGGGATCGTCGAGGTAGTCGCCCAGGCCCGAATGGGCTTCCAGCCGCTCGCCATTGGGCATGTAGACCATCTTGGCGCTGATGTCGTAGATCGCCGTGCCGGCCTCCGCCGTCCGCGGCGGCGTTCCGGCCGAAGGGCTCAGGCGAGTGACGCGCCCGCGGTCGACGACATCATCCTGCGGAGCGGCATAGGCGAGAGCTGTGCCGGCCGCCGGCTTCTGCACGCCGAACAGCTTCTCGAAGAAGTTGCGGTTATCCTCGGGCGTTGGCGCGGTCGCTGCTGCCGTCCGGCTGCGGCGGGCGCCAATCGCCGGCTGCTGCGCCAGCCGCTGCGGCCGGGTCTCAGACGGCATCTCGAGCTCGGCCGGCCTCGGCACCGGCATCGGCGCCGCCCCCGGCACGGGACCTTCGACCTCGGACGAGGGTGTTTGCGGCGGCAGGGATGCGATCAGCTCGGCGGGACGCGTGGCGGGCTGCGGCCCGGCCCTCTCTGCAAGGCTCACCGGCGCTTGCGAGGGCAGCGGCAGGACCGGCTCGGAATCCGGGAGGTCGAGCGCCTCCGGCACCGAAGCCAGGCGCATCGCCGAGCCGACCGGGCGGTTTTGCGCGAGCGATGACGGGGTAGCGCCGGAAAGACCCGGATCGAGCAAGCCGCTATAGGCCCGCGGCGTCACTCCGCCGACCGGACGCGCAGGCTCGGGCACGATCGGGATAGGAGCGGGAGACCTTGCGGGACCACCCGCGAGCTGGACATCCGGATCGCGCGGCGCGACGTGGTCCAGCACCTTGAAGCCGGTCATGGCGCCCAGGCAAAGCGCCGCGGCCCAGAACAGCGTCCGGCCGAACGGCCTGCGACGACGCCGAAGACGCAGATGGGGCGCCCCGCCCCGCCGCGCATGTCTGCCATAGCTCATTCGCCGCACTCTCGACACGCCTACGCCACGCCCCGCTTCGACGGAGACGCGCCCGTTCCGCAAGGCCCCGTCGCGAGGGGACCCGCGGCCCGAGACGTTGCATCCGGCCATGCAGGGAGAACCAAAACCTGATTCTCTTTCGATAAGGCGCCGTTTTGGTTAATCGTCAGTGAACCCGGCCGAGCATTTTCGAGGGATGCGCGATGGCGCGGCAGCTTCGCCGCGGCCGGCCGAAAGGCCACGCAAAGGCGGCACCATGATGGCGCGGACCCAGGCCATGACGGAGAGGTTTTTTGCTGGCCTGCCCGCCCCGATTAGTCCATCTTTACCAGCGAAAACGGGGCGCTCTTCGCGCCCAGCTTTGCCGAATCGGATATGTCGACAGGACCGCAAACCGCAGACTCGGCCTCCCCGGAGGCCGCGCCTCCTGTGACACCGGCGGAGGCGAAGACCAGCTCGGTCGCTGCCCTCGGAGCGATCGTCGGCGGCGCGCTCGCCCTCCAGATCGCGGCGACGATCGTGAACACGGTCATCCCGCTCAAGATGGCGCTGGCGCAGAAGGCGCCGCTGCTCATCGGCGTGGTCGGCTCCGCCTACTCGGTCGGCTTCCTCGCCGGCTGCTTCGTCATTCCCGCCTTCATTCGCCGGGTCGGCCATATCCGCGCCTTCGCCGTCTTCGCCGCGCTGCAGGCGGCGTTCACCCTGAGCTTCGCCCTGACTCCGATCGACGCCTGGGGGCTGTCGCGGCTCGGAATGGGCTTCGCGGGTGCAGGCCATGCCATCTGCATCGAGAGCTGGATCAGCGGACAGGCGAAGGCGGGCCAGCGCGGCCGCATCTTCGGGATGTACCAGATCCTCAACCGACTCGCGCTGATCGGCTCGCAGATCGGCACTGGCTATGTCTCGATGCAGTCGAACGACATCTTCCTGATCGCCAGCGCCGTCTTCTCGCTGGCGCTGATCCCGGTCGGCATGACGCGCGCCAAGGGACCGGAATCCGGAGAAGTGATCTCCGTGAGGCTCAACACGATCTGGCAATACGCCCCGGCCTCGGTGATCGGCTGTCTTTATGTCGGGCTCATGGGCGGAGCGCTCACCAACGTCGCGCCGGCCTATGGCATCCTGATCGGCCTGGACCAGAAATGGGCGATCCTCCTCACCGCCGGGATCCAGATCGGCGCGCTGGTGCTGCAATGGCCGCTCGGCCTGCTGGCGGACCGCGTGGAGAGCCGCATCATCATGCTGAGCGCCACGATTTCGGTCGTGCTCTGCACGCTGGCGCTCGGCGCGGTGCTCCTGTTCGCCCTGCCCCATAGCCGGCTGTGGCTGTTCGGGCTGTTCGCGCTGATCGGCGCCGGCTCGATGCCGATCTACACGGTCGCCGTCGCCCATGCCTATTTCCGGCTCGGACGTGAGCGGGCGCTCGGCCTCTCGGCCCAGCTCCTCTTCCTCTGGGCAACCGGTTCGGCGATCGGGCCGCTGGTGTCGGCATCCTTCATGCAAGGGTTGGGGCCGCAGGGGCTGCTCATCTATCTCGGATTGCTCTCCGCCGCGGCCGCGATCTATCTCGCCTTCCGGATTCGCCTGAAGCCACCTGCCGCCAGCCCGTTCGGCGAACGCCCGGCGGCGACCATCCCCGACGTCGCGCCAGCCGGCCGGCAACCCGCCGCGGCCTGACCCGGCGGTTGGCGGCCGCCTCAGGCCGGGCGGGCGTGGCGGCTCGGCTTGGCCTTGAGCTTCAGCTCTTCGAGGTCCTGACGCTCGCGCGGGGTGTTGCGCATGAGTTGGTCCTTGCCCGGCGCATATTGCACCGGCTGGTCGGTATCGACGCCGTACCAGGCGGCGGCCCGCAGTACGAAGGACGGGTCGGCCAGATGCGGCCGCCCGAGCGCGACCAGATCGGCCCGGCCGGCGGCGATGATGGTGTTGATCTGATCGGCCGTGGTGATGTTGCCGACGCACATGGTCGCAACCTCCGCCTCGTTGCGGATGCGGTCCGAGAACGGCGTCTGGAACATGCGACCGTACATCGGGCGCGATTCCCGCGCCGTCTGACCGGTCGAGACGTCGACGAGGTCGCAGCCTTCGGCCGCGAAAGCCTCGGCGATCGCGACGGAATCCGCGGCGGAGAGGCCGCCCTCGGCCCAGTCGGTCGCGGAGATGCGCACCGACATCGGTTTCTCGCGCGGCCAGGCCTCACGCAGCGCCCGGAACACCTCCAGCGGATAGCGCAGGCGGTTCTCGACCGAGCCGCCATAGTCGTCAGTGCGCCTGTTGGTCAGCGGCGAAAGGAAGCTCGCCAGCAGATAGCCATGGGCGCAGTGCAGCTCCAGCATGTCGAAATCGGCTCGCTCGCCGCGTTCAGCCGCAGCGACGAATTCCGCCTTGACCCGGTCCATGTCGGCGCGGGTCATCTCGCGCGGCACCTGGCTTTCGGGATAGTAGGGCAGCGGCGAAGCCGAGATGATCGGCCAGGCGCCTTCCGGCAGCGGGCGATCCATGCCCTCCCACATCAGCCTGGTCGCGCCCTTGCGGCCGGCATGGCCGAGTTGGAGGCAGATCTTCGCGGCCGAGTGGCCGTGCACGAAATCGACGATCCGTTTCCAGGCCGCTTCCTGCGCGTCGTTCCACAGGCCGGTGCAGCCGGGCGTGATGCGGGCATCGGGCGCGACGCAGGTCATCTCGGTGAAGACCAATCCGGGGCCGCCGATGGCGCGCGAGCCGTAATGCATCAGGTGCCAGTCGCCCGGAAGGCCGTCCTCAGCCGAATACTGGCACATCGGCGAGAGCGTCATGCGGTTCTCGATCCGCATCTCGCGCAGCTTGAAGGGCTGGAAGGCCGGCGGCACGGGAGAGCCGTCCTTCCGGCGCTTGGCGAGATCGCCGAGGTCGTCGGCGACGAGCCTGTCGACGGCTTCGACCATCTCCGGCGCGCGCAGCGCCAGATTATCGTAGGTGATCGCCTTCGAGCGGGTCATCAGGCCGAAGGCAAAGCGCAGGGGCTCGAAATCCCAGAAGCGCTTGAGCTCCTCGAACCAGACCAGCGAGACATCCGCCGCATGCTGGGTCTTCTCGACCTCCTCGCGGCGCTGCGTTTCGAACAGCTTTAGACCGGCCGCGACATCGAGCTTCGCCTGCCCCATTGCCTTGTGCAGGGCGATGGCGTCCTCCATCGCGAGCTTGGTGCCGGAGCCGATCGAGAAATGCGCCGTCGCCTTGGCGTCGCCGATCAGCACGACATTCTCGACCACCCAGTTGCGGCAGCGGATCATCGGAAAATTGCGCCAGAGCGAGCGGTTGGTGATGAGCTTATGGCCCTCCAGCTCCTCGGCGAAGACGCCTTCTAGGAAGGCGGCCGACTGCGCCTCGTCCATCGCGCCGAGGCCCGCCTTCGCGAAGGTCTCAGGGTCGGTCTCCAGCACCCAGGTCGAGCGGCCGGCCTCGTACTGGTAGCAATGGGCGATGAAGAGCCCGTGCTCCGTCTGCTTGAAGAAGAAGGTGAAGGCATCGAAGGGACGGGTCGAGCCCATCCAGGTGAAATGGTTCGGGCGCAGGTCGGTCTGCGGCTGGAAGCGCTCGCGCCAGTTCTCGCGGACGCGGCTGTTGATGCCGTCTGCGCCGACGACGAGATCGTAGCCGCGCTTCAGCGTCTCGATATCGGCGATCTCCTCGCCGAAATGCAGGTTGACGCCGAGCTCGCGCGCCCTCGCCTGCACCAGCATCAGCAGCGAACGGCGCGAGCAGCCGCAGAAGCCGTTGCCGGGCACGCGGAAAGTGTCGCCCTTGAAGTGGATCTCGATATCGTCCCAATAGGCGAAATTGTCACGGATCGCGGCATAGCTCTGCGCATCCGCCGCCTTGAACGTGTCGAGCGTCTGGTCGGAGAAGACGACGCCGAAACCGAAGGTGTCGTCGGGCTGGTTGCGCTCGAAGACGTCGACCGACAGCGCCGGCCAGTCCCGCTTCATCAGCAGCGCGAAATAAAGCCCCGCCGGTCCTCCGCCCACAACCGCGATACGCATCGACGCCTCCATCGGGGAGCCGGGTCGATCCGGCTTGAGAAATTATTTTAAGCCTGAAATATTTTTGAACTCAAGAGGCTTTTGCGAGGTCCCCGGCGATGCCAGGGAGGATGCTCGCGCCGAAACACATTGCCAGCGTGGTATTGTGCGTTGCGGGGCGACACCATCTCCTGGCTCGGTCAACTCGCTTGCAAATTCCTTCAGACTTAAAATATATTTGTCGCCGGAGGTCGAACGGCCATGACATTGCAGGGACAGCGTGCACTGGTTACAGGCGGCGGACGCGGCCTCGGCCGGGCCATCGCCGCCGCGCTGACGCAAGCCGGCGCGACGGTCAGCATCCTCGGGCGCGACGAATTGACCTTGAAGGAGGCCGTCGCGGCCGGTCTGGCAGCCGATTGCGCTGCCTGCGACGTGCGCGACGAGGCCTCGGTCTCCGCGGCTCTGGACAAGCTCTCCCGCCAGCATGCCTTCGACATTGCCGTCGCGAATGCCGGGGCGGTCGAGACCGGTCCGTTCATGCGCAGCGACAGCGAGCGCTTCCGCCGGATGCTCGATATCAACCTGATCGGCACGGTGAACCTGTTCCACGCCGCGCTGCCGGCCATGCTGGAGCACCGCCGCGGCCGTTTGATCGCCATCGCCTCCACTGCCGGACATCGTGGCTATCCCTATGTTAGCGCCTATACGGCCGCGAAACATGCCGTGGTCGGGCTGGTGAAATCGCTGGCGCTCGAGACGGCGCGCTCCGGCGTCACCGTCAACGCCGTCTGCCCGGGCTATGCCGATACCGACATGGCGACCGCCAGCATCGACAACGTCGCAGCCAAGACCGGCAAGAGCCGCGAAGAGGCGCTCGCGGCCATGATCAAGGACAATCCGCAGGGCCGGCTGATCGCGCCGGAAGAGGTCGCGGCGGCTGTGCTCTATCTCTGTGGCGCAGGCAGCGATGCCGTCACGGGCCAGTCGCTCATGATCAATGGCGGGGAGTTCTGAGATGGAGACGCCCTCCTCCTCCCTGATCCTCGACCGCGAGACCAAGGCCAGCGAGCGCCCCGGCGACCACAAGGACGAGTTGCGCCTCTGGCTGAGGATGCTGACCTGCTCGACCCTGATCGAGACGGAGATCCGCAACCGCCTGCGTGAGGAGTTCAAGACGACGCTGCCGCGCTTCGACCTCATGGCGCAGCTCGACAAGACCGCCGTCGGCATGACGGTCGGCGAGGTCTCGCAGCGCCTGATGGTCTCGAACGGCAACGTCACCGCCGTCGTCGCCGGCCTCGTGACGGATGGGCTGGTCGACAAGCGCTCCGCCCCGCAGGACCGGCGCGTGCAGATCCTCACGTTGACCGCACAGGGCCGCAAGTTCTTCCGGGCCATGGCCGACCGCCACGAGGAGTGGATCGCAGAGCTTTTCGTGGGGCTCGACCAGGCCGATATCGCTCAGCTCTTTCGGCTGCTCGGGCAGACCAAGAGCTCGCTGCATCGCGCCATCGCGGGGCGGACAGACCAGGCCGCCAAGGGGGATGCCTGATGACCCAGATCGCCAACGCCACCACCCTGCCGCTCGCTGGCTTCACGCCGGAGCATTTCAGCCTCTCGGTCTCCGGCAAGGTCGCGACGGTGACGCTTAACCGGCCTGAGAAAAAGAATCCGCTGACCTTCGCAAGCTACCGCGAGCTCACGGATTTCTTCCTCGCCGCGCAGAAGGAGGAGGCGGTCAAGGCGATCGTCGTCACCGGCGCCGGCGGCAATTTCTCCTCGGGCGGCGACGTCTTCGAGATCATCGGGCCGCTGGTCGCGATGGAGACCAAGGACCTCTTGAAATTCACCCGGATGACGGGCGAGCTGGTCAAGGCGATGCGAGCCTGCCCGCAGCCGATCGTCGCTGCCATCGACGGCGTCTGCGCCGGGGCTGGCGCCATTGTCGCCATGGCGTCCGACCTGCGTATCGGCACGGCCGGCAGCAAGATCGCCTTCCTGTTCAACCGCGTCGGCCTTGCCGGCTGCGACATGGGTGCCTGCGCAATGCTGCCGCGCATCATCGGCCAGGGCCGCGCCGCCGAGCTGCTCTATACCGGCCGTGTGCTCAAAGGTGAGGAGGCCGAGCGCTGGGGGTTCCTCAACCGCATCTGCCCCTCCGAGGCCGTGCTGTCCGAGGCTCAGGCGCTCGCCGCCGAGCTGGCTGATGGCCCGACCTTCGCCAATGCGATGACCAAGCGCATGCTCGAAATGGAATGGGCGATGTCGGTCGAGAGTGCGATCGAGGCGGAAGCCGTGGCGCAGGCGCTCTGCATGCAGACAGAGGATTTTGCCCGCGCCTATCACGCCTTCGCTGCGAAGCAGAAGCCGGTCTTCGAGGGCAACTGAGATGGGCAGCGTCTCTCCGCTCGGCCTCGACATTCTCGGCGACACGCTGGACTGGCCGTTCTTCGAGGAGAGCCACCGCGCCTTCGCCGCCGAGCTCTCCGGCTGGGCCGATTCCTATCTCGCCGACCTGCCTCACGACGATGTCGACGAGGCCTGCCGGGCGCGCGTCGCGGCCTTGGGAGCGGCCGGCTTCCTGAAGGCCGTCGTGCCGGTCGCCGATGGCGGGCTCGCCGACAGGCTCGACGTGCGCACGCTCTGCCTCGCCCGCGAGATCCTGGCGGCACATGACGGTCTTGCCGATTTCGCCTTCGCCATGCAGGGGCTCGGCACCGGCTCGATCAGCATCGCCGGTTCCGAGGCGATGAAGCAGCGCATCCTGCCGGATGTCGCGGCCGGCAAGCGCATCGCCGCCTTCGCCCTCTCCGAGAAGGAAGCGGGCTCCGACGTCGCCGCCATGGCGACGACGGCGACGCCGGACGGCAACGCCCATGTCCGCATCGACGGCGAGAAGAGCTGGATCTCGAATGGCGGCATTGCCGACCATTACGTCGTCTTCGCCCGCACCGGCGAGGCGCCGGGCGCGCGCGGGCTTTCCGCCTTCCTGGTCGAGGCCGATACGCCCGGCCTCACGATCCCGGAACGGATCGAGGTGATCGCGCCGCATCCGCTGGCGACGCTGCGCTTCGAGAGCTGCCGCGTGCCGCTTGAGAACCGCATTGGCGGACCGGGCGACGGCTTCAAGGTCGCGATGGCGACGCTCGACATCTTCCGCTCGACGGTCGGCGCCGCCGCGCTCGGCTTCGCAAGGCGGGCGCTGCACGAGACGCTGGCCCATGCCAATGGCCGCAAGCTCTTCGGCGGCACGCTCGGCGATCTCCAGCTCTCACAGGCGGCGATCGCCGACAGCGGCGCGCAAGTCGATGCGGCCGCCCTGCTCGTCTATCGCGCCGCATGGACCAAGGACCGCGGCGCGGCCCGCGTCACCCGAGAAGCCGCGCTGGCCAAACTCGTCGCGACCGAGAACGCCCAGAGCGTGATCGACCGGGCCGTCCAGATCCATGGCGGGCTCGGTGTCACCAAGGGCGTCAAGGTGGAGGAACTCTACAGGGAGATCAGGGCGCTGCGCATCTACGAGGGTGCGAGCGAGGTCCAGAAGGTCGTGATCGCGCGCGACCTGCTGAAAGCACATGCCGAAAAGGCAGGGGAACGACATGACAGCAACCGGATTCGCGAGATCGGGGCATAAGGACAGTTTTGCGCGGGACAACCTGCCGCCGCGCGAAAGCTGGCCCGATCTGAGACTGGAAGAGGCAGGGCTGAGCTACGCCGCGCGGCTTAACTGCGTCGCCGAGCTGCTCGACAAGCATCTCGCGGAAGGGCGCGGCGGACGCACGGCCGTGGTCGCGAGCGAGCTGCACTGGAGCTACGCCGACCTCGCCGACAAGGTGAACCGCATCGCCAATGTGCTGACCCGCGATCTCGGCATCGTCGCCGGCAACCGCGTGCTGCTGCGCGCCGGCAATACACCGATGATGGTCGCGGCCTATCTCGCCGTCATCAAGGCCGGCGGCGTCGCCGTCGCGACCATGCCGATGCTGCGGGCGGGCGAACTCGCCTATCCTTTGCGCAAGGCGAAGATCGCCCTTGCGCTCTGCGACCACCGTCTCACCGTCGAATTGGAGGGAGCGAAGGCGCAGGCGCCGGACCTCGCCCGTATCGTCGCCTTCGGCAGTTCGGACAGCGAGCTCGAAGCGCTGATGGCCCAGCCGGGTTACGAGAGTTTCGAAGCGGCCGACACCGCGCGCGACGATGTCTGCCTGATCGCCTTCACCTCCGGCACCACCGGCGAACCCAAAGGCACCATGCATTTCCACCAGGACATGCTGGCGATCTGCGACTGCTATGGCGCGCGCGTGCTGAAGGCGTCGCCGGACGACCGGTTCACCGGCTCGCCGCCGCTCGCCTTCACCTTCGGGCTCGGCGGGCTCGTGCTCTTCCCGATGCGGATCGGTGCGGCGATGGTGCTGCCCGAGAAGGCCGGCCCGGCCGATCTGATCGACGCGATCGAGCGCTACAAGGTCAGCGTCGTCTTCACCGCACCGACCGCCTATCGCGCCATGCTCGACAAGCTCGACGG
>Ga0066255_1002376_pt1 | contig 11598 bp, 10 predicted proteins | sample ThiBiot_750_biof_FD_71148 | JGI IMG/M metagenome (GOLD analysis project Ga0066255, IMG submission 71148) | Wastewater bioreactor microbial communities from Cape Town, South Africa - Thiocy_expt_750_biof (version 2) | ecosystem: Engineered > Bioreactor > Thiocyanate-remediating >... | reverse complement strand
GGCGGGTTGTCGCGTCGCGCTGATAGAACCTGATCTCGTAGGGCGTCCCGAGCTCTTCGAGCAGCCAGAGCACGCGCTGGGAACGGGAGTCGTTCAGATGTTGGACGACGATCATGGAGCGCTTCCTCGGATTGCGGCTGGCGTAGAAAAGCGGCCTGACCTGACGCAACGCAAGCGTGGCATAAGGCCGGCATGACCGTCACGCCATCTTCCCTCATCCTGCCGCACCTCCCCCGGCTCCTGGACGACGCCGCGGCGGAAGCGGCGAGCCTCGCGTCGGCCATCGGCGCCGCCGTGTCCGGACGGGTGCTCCGCGACGGCCGGGTGGACCGCGCCGCCGTCGACGCCGAGCAGCATGCGGCGCACGGCCTGGCCTGGGCCGCGGCCTACGCCGAGACGCTGCGCCAGACCGCGGCGTGGGCGCACGCGCTGGAGGCCGAGGGTCGGCTGACCGAGGCCGAGGCCCTGCCCGCCCAGCTCCTGGCGCACGAGTACCTGAGCCAGCTGCAGGGCGGCGTCCCGATGAACCAGGGCGAGATCTTCCGCCCGGCCGACGTCCTGGTGCCCGCCGAGCGGCTTGCCCATCGAGGCGCGCTCCCCCACGAACCGCATGCTGTCGGCGAGGCAGCCACGCGCGACGCCGATGCTCATCGCGGCGATCGGCAGCCGCGCACGCGGCGGGATGCGGAGCGCCTCGCGGTAGCCCTCGATCGCCTCCTTCAGGTCGCCGAGATGCATCTGCGTCTCCGCGAGGTTCAAGGTCGGCGTCGCGCGCGCGAGCTCCTCGGTCTCGCGCCTCAGCACCTCGCCGTACGCCTCGCGCTCGCACAGGTGGTCGCCGAGATGTCCGCACGCGAACGCGAGGCGAAGCCATGCTCCATCGACCGCAGGATGGTCGGGGAACTTCGCGATCGCGGCCTTGAGGACCTGAGCAGCGCGCGGGTAGTTCTCGAGGAGCGAGTAGACCTGCGCGAGGTCGAACCGGAGGAGAGCGTTCTCGTGGTGCTCGGCGCCCGCGCGCACGAGCATCGCGAGAACGCGCTCGCGTTCGCCGAAGTCGACCTCGGCGACCGCGGTACGGACGAGGCGCTGCTGGACCGCCCGATGGAGATCGAAGGCCTCGGCGGCCTCGGGATCGCGCGCGCGCTCCCAGACCGACGGCGGAGTATCCGCGCGCGCTCCAGGCGCGACCGCGAGCACGAACGCGACAGTCGTGACGAGCGCGCGCGCAAGGCGCTTCACCGCGCGCCTCCGTTGTTCGTCTTCCCGGCCTTCAGGGCGGGACGCGGCGACGCCGCCTCTTGCTTCTTCGGCGCGGCGCCGCCCGCGTGCTCGCGCGCGTGATCGGCCCACGGGCCCTTGCCGCCGGCGCCCTCGAGGTACTTGCGCCAGGCATCCTTCGCCGGCGCCCCCCCTTCGCTCTCGAGCGCGATCGCGACGAGCGCGTCACTCTCGCTCGCCGCGCCCGCGTCAGCCATCGCCTCGGCCACGCGGGGGTCGGCGAGGAGCGGCCTCACGTCCGCGCGCGAGAGCGACGCGAGGACGGCCTTTGCTTCTTCGCGGAGCCCGGCGCGATCGAGCGCGAGGCCGAGCGCCGTGACGGTGGCGACCTGCATCGCGTCCTGTGCGTCGCGCCGCGCCTGGCGGAACATCGCGACGGCATCGTCGATGCCGGCGGCCCCTTGTGCCATCACCGTCATCCCCGCCTCGAACGACGCCGACGAGCGCTCCTGCGCGGTCAGCGCCGACGTACGCGGGAGCGCCGCGCGGTAGGCCTGCGCCGCCTCGGCGAGGTGCCCCGTGCGCGCGTTCGCTCGCGCCCATGCGAGGAGCGCGACCGGATCGTCGAGCGCGCGATCGTCGCGCCGCTTCGCCTCGCTCAGCGAGACGAGCGCGTCCTCTGGCCGGCCGAGCCGGAGGAGCGCCCGGCCCTTGAGGACGTGCGGCGACGCGCGGCCGGGCAAGAGCTTGTCCGCCTCGTCGGCGATCTGCGGCACCTCCTTCACGAGGACGCTCGACCCCGACCCGACGAGCTTCGCGGTGCCGCTCGCCAGGAGGTCGCAGTAGCGCCGGAGGTTCGGCTCCTTGGCGCGCTCCCACGCGTTCGTCGCGCGGAAGCCCTCGATCACGCCACACTCTGCCGGGCGAGCCGTCCCGAACGCGCCCTGCGCGGACGCGGGCTGGAGGAGCCAGACGAGGGCGAGAACGGAGCCGTGCACGATCGAGAAGCTAGCGCAGATCCCGGCGGGGCGTGAGCTGCTCCCCGCCGGTCAGAGCCGCGACCCGAGCCCCGCGCCACGTACCGCGTGACGAGCGGGGGGCTCCTCGTTGGACGACGGTCAGAGCGCGAACGGATCGCGGAGCACGATCGTCTCGTCGCGCCGCGGGCCGATGCTCGCGAGGACCAGCGGGCAGCCCGCCTCTTCCTCGATGAAGCGCATGTAGTCGCGCGCAGCCGCAGGCAGCTCATCCATCGAGCGCGCCTTGCCCAGCTCTTCGCTCCATCCGCGGAAGGTCTTCAGCACGGGCTTGGCCGTGTCGAGCTCGTCGATGGGGAAGTCGCTCGTACGGCCGTGCGGCGTGTCGTAGGCGACGCAGACCGCGATCTCGTCGAGGCCGGTGAGGACGTCGAGCTTGGTGAGCGCGAGCCCGTCGAGGCCGTTGACGGCGACCGCGTAGCGGAGGGGGGGAAGGTCGAGCCAGCCGGTCCGACGCGGGCGGCCGGTCACCGATCCGAACTCGGCGCCGACCTTGCGGATGCGGTCGCCGACCTCGTCGAAGAGCTCCGTCGGGAACGGGCCGCTGCCCACGCGGGTCGTGTACGCCTTCACGAGGCCGATGACCTCGTCGATGCGGCTCGGGCCCACGCCGGCTCCGACGCACGCGCCGCCCGCAGTGGGCGTCGACGACGTGACGAACGGATAGGTGCCGTGATCGACGTCGAGCAGCGTGCCTTGTGCGCCCTCGAGGATGACGCGCTTCTGCGCCTTGATCGCGCGCTCGACGAGCGGCTGCGTCGCGGCGAGCATCTTCACGATGCGCGCGCGTGTCGGCTCGATCGCCTCGAGCACCTCGTCGACCGTCGGCCCCTTGTTGCCGAGCGCCGCGAAGATCGGCGCCCAGCCTTCGAGCGCGCTGCCGACGAGATCGCGGAGACGCGCAGGGTCTCGGAACGCGCCGAGCGTGATCCCGCGGCGGGCGAACTTGTCCTCGTAGCAAGGACCGACGCCGCGCTTCGTCGTTCCGATCGCGCCCTTCCCCTGCTCGCGGAGGCCGTCGATCATGACGTGGTACGGGAGGATCGCGTGCGCGCGATCGGAGACGATCAGGCGCCCCTCGGCGGCGACGCCGCGCTTCTGGAGGTCGTCGAGCTCGGAGACGAGGCTCTTCGGATCAATGACCATCCCCTGCCCGAGGACACACGTGACGTCCTTGCGCAGGACGCCGCTCGGCACGAGGCGCACGACGATCTTCTCGTCGCCGACGACGAGGGTGTGCCCCGCGTTCGGACCTCCGCCGTAGCGCACGACCATGTCGGCGCGCTCGGTGAAGATGTCGACGATCTTGCCCTTCCCCTCGTCGCCCCACTGAGCACCCACGATCACGACGGCCGGCATACTTCACGCTCCTTCATCTTCTGCTGCCGAGGGCCGATCATTATGATCGGCCGCGCTGGGATCCTCGCCGCTGCTTAGCACGCGGACGACTTCGTCTGTGGTCGTCTTCCGATCGACGGAATCCTCCCAGACGAATGCAAAGCCCCACGACGCCGCATAAGCGCGCGCGCGCGTGGAGTCCGAAACCGCGACCGCTGGGATCCCCCTCGACCTCAGCTCGAAGACGCGCGGATCCGAATCGGTACCGACGACGACGACTCCGGACTTGCGAGGACGCAGCCCATGCGCAGCGCGCACCGCCCAGGCGAGCGCGTCGAGGTCGAGCCCGAGGCCAACCGCAGGCCGCGGCGCCCCGTAGCGCGCGAGCAGATCGTCGTAACGGCCGCCGCCGCCGACCGGTTCTCCGGGGCCTTCAGCGTAAATCGAGAAGATCGTCCCCGTGTAGTACGACAGACCGCGGACCTCGCCGGGATCGGCCGAGAGATGGGGCCCGAGCCCACGCGCCGACGCCGCGTCGAAGAGCGCGAGCAGCCGGCTCGCAGGAGCCTGTGCGGGCGTGCCGGCGAGGAGCGACACCGCCTCGACGAGCGCCTCGCGCCCGCCGTGGAGGCGCGCGAGCGCGCTCACCTGCGGACCGATCGCGAGGCCCCGAGAGAGCTCTACGAGCGCTGGCTCGTCCTTACGCGCGAGCGCGACCGAAATCTCCGCCGCACGCGCGGCGGGGACGTCCGCGAGGAGCTCGCGCACGATGCCGGCATCGGAGACGTCGATGGTGAAGCGCTCGAGGCCCGCGCCCGAGCGGATGACGTCCGCGGCGAGACAGAGGAGCTCGAGATCACCCTCGGCGCCGGCGACGCCGCAGAGCTCCACACCGACCTGCGGGATCTGCCGGTGCTTCTTGGCGCGCGACGATCGGCGACGGACGACCGTCCCCTCGTAGGCGAGCCGGAACGGCGGCTCGCGGTCGCCGAGCCGGGTGGCGACGATGCGCGCCACCTGAGGAGTCATGTCCGGGCGGAAGACGGCGACCTCTCCGGACTCCGGCTCGATGAAGCGCAGGACGTCGTCGGCGGCCGAGGCTCCGAGCCCGCGCTCGAGCACGCTGGCGAGCTCGAACGCCGGCGGCGTCACGAGGAGATAGCCGTGCAGCGAGAAGCGCTCGAGGACCGCGCGCGCCAGATCGCGACGACTCGCCGCCTCTTCCGGCAGGAGGTCGCGCATCCCCGGTGGTAGCGGATGCTCGAGCGCACCAAAGGGCGTCGACTCGAGGTTCGAAGGACCGTCCACCATCGCGGAGCAGGCTCGTCGCACGACGCGCTCAACGCGTCAACGCGATCGCTGACGAAGCCGCGATCAGAAGACGCCGCGCAGACCAGCCCAACCAGAGCCGATCTCGGGCATCACGTGAATCCCGCTTCGGGCACCCTTCGCCGCGCCAACGGTCGCGCTTGTCGGCGCGCTCGGCGCGGTCAGGTAGAGCACGAGGGCCGTGACGAGCGCGGCTCCGCTCACGCCGAACGAGATGTCCGCGATGAGCCCCGTGGTCTCGCCTGCCCTCGTCTTGTCTTGCCCTGCTGGGGAGCTCGGACATCCGGCCGGGTTCTCTCGCTTCGCGCTCTTCGTGCACTCGTTCGACAGCGTCATCAGCCCGGTCGCCGTACCGATCCCGGCGCCGACGACACCGACGCCCAGGAGGACGAGCGCGACCGTTCGCTGCCCGGACCCGTCGCGCACCTCACCTGCCGGCGTCGACGGCGCACGCTTCGGCTCCTCGACGATGCGGGGCGCCGGCGTCTCGACCGCGACCGGCACGTTGTCTTCTTCTTCCATCGCAGGCACGACGATGCGCTGCGGACGATCGCCTTTCACGACCGTCACGAGCTGGACGACCTGCTTCTTTCCCTTCGCGCGGAACGTGAACTTGCGCTGTCCGATCTCGGACGCGAACGTCACGCCCTTCTCGGCCTCGGGGACGTGACGTTCCTCGACGAGGACTTCGGTGAGCTCCACCTTCTGCTGAGGCTCGACGACGACGCGCGCGAGCGACTTCTCGAGCTCGGCCATCCTCTGCCGAGCGAAGTCCCTCCGGTCCGCGCGTTTCAGCTCCGTCGCCTTGACCTCCGCCTCCTTGAACTCGACCCACGCCTGCCAGACGGCGCCTTGCTCCTTGTGGCAATAGGCGAGGTTGAGGAGCGTGCCGAGCTGCTGGTCCTTCCGATACGCGGCCTCGAGCTTCGGACACGCCTCACCGTAGCGACGGTCCTCCATCAGCTTCTGCCCCTCGCGGAAGAGGCGCTCGGCATCCGCATCTTTGTCGGAAGACTGCGCCGCTGCCGGCGACGCGGTCGACGACCAGACCCCAACGCACAGAACCGCGGCGACCAACCGTGACGTTCGCTTCATTGACCGGAGCGCGTTTGCGGGAGGCCCGCGGGCAACGACCTCGCGGACGGCGTCGAGGTCGCGCCGCCGCCCTTCCCACTCGCCCGGGGCGCCGGAGAGGCGGTTCGAGCCGTCGACGCCGCCATGTTGGACTTACTGACCTTGACCGGCATCGCGCTCTGCTCCGGCATCGGCGACGCGCCGAGCACCGTGCCCTGCACCGTCGGCGGAAGGTCGTTCTCGACCGACGCGGTCTGCACCGTCACGGGCGCGACGAACACCGGCACCGGCTCGACGGCGGCCGCCGGCGGCTCCGACGTGACCGCGGGCTCTGCCTCGGCACCGTTCGCCGACGCACTACTTCTAAGGAACGTGGTGACGCCGATGAGGGCAAGGCCGACGAGCGCCGGAACCGCGATCCCGGCGACGATCCAGCGCCGTTTCGAATCGAAGGCGTTGAAGCGCCGCGCGACGGTGGCCGCAGTGCCATGCAGCTCCGGCTGGAGCGAGTCGAGGCGGCGTGCGGGGGAAGACGGGATCGCGACCCGCTCCGAGGCCGCGCCGCTGCGGGGACGCATGCCGCTCGACAGGTCGTCCATCAACGCACGGGCGAGCGTCGCCTGAACGCGATCGGCGGACTGAATCCACGACCCCGACCCGTACGGGACGAGCGCCTTCGCGAGCTCGGCGACGTCGGCGAAGCGCTCCTCGCGGTTCTTGGCGAGACACTTCATCACCACGTGCTCGAGCCCCTCCGGCACCCCGGTCACGAGGGCACGGATCGGCGCCGGCTCGCGCTCGAGGATCTGCGCGAACGTCTCCTGCAGCTCGTCACCGCCGAACGGCATCGAGTTCGTGAGCAGCTCGTACATGCAGATTCCGAGCGACCAGATGTCCGTACGGTGATCGACGCTCTTCGGGCTCCGGACCTGCTCCGGAGACATGTACGGGGGCGATCCGAGGACCGTGCGCCCGCCCGTGAGCTGCTGCGAGCGCTTGTCCGTCGGGCTGTCGGTGGACTTCGAGATCCCGAAGTCGAGGATCTTGATCACCTGCGAGCCATCGCCCCTGTTCGCAAGGAACAGGTTCGACGGCTTGAGGTCGCGGTGGATGATCCCCCTTCCATGCGCATGCGCGAGGCCCTCGAGCGCCTGGAGGATGTAGTCGACGACGAGCCAGCGGGGCAGCGCGCCACGTGCGTCCGCGATCTGACAGAGATCTGCTCCTTCGAGCAGCTCCATCACGATGAACGGCAGGCCATCCTGGCCCACGTCGACGTCGACGACCCGCGCGACGTGCTCGCTCTGGAGCTTCGCGGCCGAGCGCGCCTCCAGTAGCAAGCGCGACTGCGCCTCGCGGTCTGCAATGTCTTGATAGAGGAGCTTTACGGCGACGCGCTGATCGAGGAGCTCGTGGTACGCCTCCACGACGATCCCCATCCCGCCTTCACCGAGAAGTCGCTCGACGCGATACTTGCTCGCGAGCAGATCGCCGACCTTGAGCAGCGAGCGGCTGCTCTTGGGCATGGATGCCCCGGACGCAGTTCGCTGCGATCGCGCGAGCTTCGCCGCCATCAGAAGCCAATCGTAGCGTTCGTAGCGGTCCAGCTCCAAGGGAGAAAGCGCCCGCTCCGCCCCGTTGCACCGGCGATCCAGGCGCGCGCGTCCGCGGGTCCTGCCGCCCCCACCGGTCCCACTGGTCGCTCCCCCGGCCACCGACGCGGGCCGTCGTCCACACCGCGGCTTCCCTCCACTCGGCCGGTGCTCCCCCTGGCTCGGTCCGGGGTCTCCACTCGGGACCGGCCCCCGCGGGCCTCCCGCGCTCCCTCCGATGAGCTCTCCGCCACGCCGGTGTCGGACCTGCCGTCCCCCCTGTTCGGCCCGCCTTCAGCTGTCGGAAAGTCTACAGGGCGCGCGCAGGGGTCGAACGGGCGAGCTTCCGGCCGATTCGTGCATGATCTCGAGCACTCGGCGCATCCCTCGCCGGCCGGACCGGCTTCGGCACGGCAGTCGCATTGGAGTCCCAACCTAGAAAGGACTCCGATCATGGCCTTCGCCATCCAGCGCGACATCCTCGATTCAGCGGTCACCGGCGACGCCGCAGCCCTCGACAGCGTCCTCAAGACGATCACGCCCCACGTCGAGCGGCAGCTCCTCCGGTACCCCGTGAGCGACGAGGACCGGCGCGACCTCCTCCAGGCGACCCTGATGCAGATCGTCCGCCGCCTCGGCTCGTTCCGCGCAGAGGCGAGCTTCTCGACCTGGCTGTTCCGCGTGACCGCGAACGAAGCGCTGATGCTCATGCGCTCGCGACGCCGCCATCGCGCGCGCTTCGTCGAGGGCCTCGAGTGGGAAGAGCTCGCGACGCTTCCCGCGATGAACGACACCGATCACGTCGACGGTGACCTCGGGATCAGCGCCCGGCAGCGTGACGAGCGCGTCCGCGATGCGCTCGGGGAGCTCCCCGACGACTACCGCGACGTCGTCATCGCCCACTACCACATGGACCTCGGCCTCCAGGAGATCGCCGACCGCCTCTCGATCACCGAGAGCGCCGTACGCTCGAGGTTGCACCGCGCACGCTCGCGCCTCCGTTCGCTGCTCGAAAAGCGAGACCTCGACGCGTACACTGTCGCGGCCTGAGCACCTCTTCTCTTCCCCGTATCGCTCCGCCCTGCGGCGCGCTGCTGTTCGATCTCGACGGCACGCTCGTCGACTCACGCCGTGACATCGCCGATGCGCTGAACATCGCGCTGGAGGCGACAGGCCGGGAGCCGCTCGCCCTCGAGACCGTGCTCACGATGATCGGAGACGGTGCCCGCGCCTTGGTCGCGCGCGCCATCCGACTCCGAACCCCGGCCGAGAGCTCGCCGGAGCACGACGCCCTGCTCGAACGCGTGCTCGCGCTCTTCCTCCAGCACTACGCGGAGAGGCCGGCGGTCCACACGGCGCTGCTCCCGGGCGCACGCGAAGCACTCTCGCTCGGGCTCCCCGCTGCGCTCGTGACGAACAAGCCGCGCGCGATCACCCTGCTCGTACTCGAGACCCTCGGGATCGCGTCCGCGTTCGGCGCCGTGTTCGCCGGTGGCGACGGACCGCTCAAGCCCTCGCCTCACGGCCTCGAGCAAGTCGCGCGCGAGCTCGGCGTGCCTGCCTCCCGCGCATGGATGATCGGCGACGGCCCGCAGGACGTCCTCGCCGGCCGCGCCGCTGGCTGCTTCACGATCGCGGTGCCCGGGATGATCGCGGACCGCGAACGAGTGCTTGCTGCCGAGCCTCACCTCATCGTGGAGTCGCTGCACGACGTCGCGAGGCTCGCGAGCGCGAGCCGCACTTCGGCCTGACCTCGATCTCCTTCAGCCGCAGTACGCCGCCAGCCGCCGTCACATCGGCGACGTGGCTCGCGTAGCGAAGCTCGCTCGAGGACCGGGAGGCCGTCGGCTCGATCGTCGGAGCCCCCGGATTTCACAAAATCTGCCTCCGGTCTGTCTGGAAAGTCGTCGCTCGCGGTACTTCGAGAGTGGCCGGGCCCATGCTCGGCGCAACCATCCCTCTCGGAGAGCCTGACGCATGAACTACCGACACCTAGCTTGTTCTTCTTTGGCGCTCTTGACGCTGTCGCTCATCGGCTGCGGGGAGAAAGCCAACACCTGTGGGGTGAGTCTGCAAGATTCCGCTTTGTTCACGAACAACACGGCGGTCCTCACGGGCGATGTGGAAGCGGCGCGGACCGCCGCCCTGGCGGCCGAAGGCGCCCGTCACCAAGAGGTCGTCTTCGCGGAGAAGATCGCCGCAATCGCCAAGGATCCGAAGGCGTCCGAGCAGTGGGCCACGGTGATCAAGCTCAACGGGACGGAGGCTCGCACGAACGCGAAGAAGTCCGGCGTCGCGGTCGATCTTCCGCTGCAGGCCAGCCGCTTGCGCGCGGCCGGAGTTCCCGCCGACGAGGTCTCGAAGGCAATCGACGCCGCCATCTCCTCGGACATCTCGGTCGACGAGGCAGCCGCACTGCTGGCGATCTCCGCCACCGCCGCCGAAGAGTCCGGGCCGATTGACGGATTCGGCGGCTGGACCGCAGAACAAGTGAAGCTCGGGCTCCGCGGCCCCGCACTGGCGCGCGAGCTCAAAGACGAGCACAAAAGTCGTGGCGAGAAGGCGCGTAAGGCCGACGAAGCAAGCGGCAAGAAAGCCACCGTCTGCCACCGTCCCCCCGGCAATCCAAACAACGCGAAGACGCTCGAAGTCGGACCGTCGGCGCTCGCCGCACACCTCGGGCATGGAGACACGGAAGGCCCCTGCCCCGAAGGAGCAGCCAAGCGCGACGACAAAGACAACGCGGGCGGCAACGACAAGGACAAGGACAAGGACAAGGACAAGGACAGGGGCAACGCAGGCAACGACAAGGACAAGGGCAACGCGGGCGGCAACCACAAGGGCCACGGTCGTCGCTGACCGCCAAGATCTGTCGCTAGCCGCCAGGAGCTCTTAGCGAGTGCACAAGTGCTCGGCGCCTCGAGGCAGGCGTCGAGCACACCTCTTTCAGAGGTGTTGGCAGAACGCTGCGCGCTGCCCCCGCGCGTGCAGTCCAGGTCGCGGGGAGACGGCCCGGAACGTCTTGCGGGCCGCGTCGAACGTGTCGAGCGCCGTCGCCTCTCCGCTCAGTCTTCCAAACGAACGTGCTTGCCCCTCCGAGCTCACTCGAGCGCATCCAGGGGCAAGCGTCGTACAAGACATCTGTCGATCAGGCTTTTGGCGTCTCGTCGCGTCCCGCCACGATGTTTCGTCGTTGCTCGCCTGGCCGACTCGATGCTGCGACGGCGGCGCATGCGCGCGCGGCAGACAGTTTCCGTGACGCTCCTTCACGTCGCGCTCATCACCCATCCGCAAGCCTCGCGCTCGCCGCGTGCGGCGAAGACTCGCCGGGCGCGTTCACGTCGGGGACCTCGGACGGCGTGCCTTCTCAGCAGTGAGGTGTGCCTCGTCGGGGTCACGTTCGAGTAGCGCGAAACCCGCGCCCGCGCGCGGCCAGGCGCGAAATGGTATGCGCGCACATGCGGGGAGCGCTTCCATCAACGGGACTCGCCGTTTGTAGAATACTCGAGCAAACGATGTCCAAGCCGGTGCTTCGTACCCTGACGTGTCCTTCGTGTTCGGCTCCCGTTCCCCCTCCCATGCCCGGCGCAACGCAGCTCCAGTGCGTCTATTGCCGGTCGACCATCATGATCGAGGCGCCGAAGGTGCCGGTCATCGCCGCGGCGGCAGCCGAGCCCTTGAGTAGGTCACGGCGTAAGGATGAAGGGTGCGACATGCGTCTTTCCTCTTGGCTGGGTGAACGAGGTGGAAAACGCATGCCATGCTAGGCAGCATGGATGAAGCGCCGTTGACGCTTCGGTGACGCGATTGCGACATCACGATGACGGCTGCGCCACCGGCGGACGAGCGGCCGGCGCGGCTGGCTGGAAGGAATCGCCGCCGCGGCCGCGATCGACGCGGCGGCTGGCGCGCCGCGAAGGCAGCAGCTCGACGGGCTTGAAGGAACAGCGCGAGGCGTGAAGACAATGCGCAGCGGCCCGTATTCCGGGCCGCTACGCTGCTTCGGT
>Ga0066255_1002373_pt1 | contig 11602 bp, 9 predicted proteins | sample ThiBiot_750_biof_FD_71148 | JGI IMG/M metagenome (GOLD analysis project Ga0066255, IMG submission 71148) | Wastewater bioreactor microbial communities from Cape Town, South Africa - Thiocy_expt_750_biof (version 2) | ecosystem: Engineered > Bioreactor > Thiocyanate-remediating > Anaerobic-Aerobic... | reverse complement strand
GCATCGACATGGTCCTCAAGGTCGGGCGCGACGGGGTTGTATTCAAGTCTTATTGCCCGCCGGCGACGACGCGCCGGGCAATGATCGAAAGCAGCAGGATGGAGACCGTGATGATCAGCGAGCCGGCCCAGGCGAGCTGCTGCCAGTTCTCGTAGGGCGCGGAGGCGAACTGGTAGATCGTCACCGGCAGGTTGGAGACGCCGCCGGAGAGCGTGGGCGAGAACCAGAAATTGTTGTTCAGCGCCGTGAAGAGCAGCGGCGCCGTCTCGCCGGCGATACGCGCCAGTGCCAGCAGGATGCCCGTGACCATGCCGGCCTTGGCCGCGCGCCAGGTCACGCTGGTGATCACCACCGAAGGCGGCGCGCCGAGCGCGGCCCCGGCCTCGCGCAGCGGACCGGGCACGAGGCTCAGCATGTCCTCGGTGGTGCGCACGATCACGGGGATCGCGATGATCCCGAGCGCGACGCCGCCGGCCCAGCCGGAATAGCCGCGGAAGGGCTCGACCAGGATGACGTAGACGAACAGGCCGATCAGGATCGACGGAGCCGAGAGCAGGATGTCGTTGATGAAGCGGATCAGGTTCGCGAGCTGCGTGCCCCGTCCGTATTCGGCCAGCCAGGTTCCGGCCAGCACGCCGATCGGCGTCGCCACCGCGATGCCGAGGAAGGTCAGCACGAAGGAGCCGACGATGGCGTTGGCGAGGCCGCCGCCCTGCGTGCCGGGGCCGGGGGTCACCGCGGTGAAGGTCGCGAGCGAGAGCCCGCCGATGCCCTTCACCAGCAGCATGCCGAGGATCCAGAACAGCACGAAGATGGCGCAGAAGGTGAAGCCCGTCGCGATGATCTTCATCGCGCGATCGGCCGTGCGACGGGACTGGCGCACGCGGCCCCACGGGATGTGGGAGGTGGCGGCCGGGGTGGAAGCGTTCGTGGTCATGCTCATCTGATCCCAGCCTCAGAACTTCTTGACGCGGGCGACCAGCAGCCGCGCGATGACGAGGACGACGAAGGTGACGAAGAACAGGATGCAGCCCAGCGCGATCAGCGAGTTGAGCTGCAGGCCGAGCGCCTCGTTGAACTCGTTGGCGATGCGCGAGGCGATGGTCGAGCCGGGGTCGAGGATCGAGGCCGAGAGCCGGTTGGCGTTGCCGACGACGAAGGTCACCGCCATCGTCTCGCCGAGCGCGCGGCCGAGCCCCAGCATGATCGCCCCGATGATCGAGACGCCCGCCTGCGGCACCAGCACGTGCCGCACGACCTCCCAGGTCGTGGCGCCGATGCCGTAGGCGCTCTCGCGCAGCACCGAGGGGATCTGCTCGAGCATGTCGCGGGTGATCGAGGCGATGAACGGCACGATCATGAAGGCGAGGATGATGCCGGCCGTGAAGATGCCCAGCCCCGAGGGCGAGCGCGAATACAGGATCGTCCCGACGACCGGTATGCCCTCGACGAGGTTCGAGAGCGGGATCTGCACATAGGCGGCGAAGAGCGGCGCGAAGACAAACAGCCCCCACATGCCGTAGATGATCGAGGGCACCGCGGCGAGCAGTTCGATCGCGGTGGCGACCGGCTTCTTGAACCAGGGCGGCGCGAGCTGGGTCAGGAAGACCGCGATGCCGAGCGAGAGCGGCACGCCGATGACGAGCGCGATCAGCGCCGTCGAAAGCGTGCCGACGATGGCGGGCCAGGCGCCGTACTGCTCGTTCTGGGTGTCCCAGACGCTGGAGGTGATGAAGCCGAGCCCGAACTCGCGGAAGGCCGGCCAGCCGCCGACGATCATCGACAGCATGATGCCGGCGAGCAGGGCGAGGACGAGCAGGGCCGCAAGGAAGCTGGCATTCCGGAAGACGACGTCGAAGGTCGCCTTCGGCGTCCTGCGGGCGACCGGCTTCGGCGCGGCGGGAATGCTGGTCATGTCGGTCACTGCGGTCATCCGCGAGGCTCCGGTAGGAATTGGGCCGAGGCCGTCCGCCGGTCGCCCGGCTTCAATCGGCCTCAGCCCTCATCCTGAGGAGCGGTCCGCGGGAGTGCCTCTCGAGGCCCCGGCGCACTCCGGATCACCCTTCGGGAGGCCGACTGACGGCTCCTCAGGATGAGGGCTTGAACGGTGCGACGAGGCGGGCTCGGCCCGCCTCGTCTTCTTCAGCGGCGGGCGATCAGAAGATCGGCTTGCCGGAGTTGTCGGTCACGCCCTTCCAGGCGGTCCGGATCTCGTCCTTCACATTGCTCGGCAGCGGCACGTAGTCGAGGTCGCTGGCGAGCTTGTCACCGTTCTTGTAGGCCCAGTCGAAGAACTTCAGCGCGGCCTGCACCTCTTCCGGCTTCTCCGGCTTGGCGTGGACCAGGATGAAGGTCGCCGAGGTGATCGGCCAGGCATCCTTGCCCTTCTGGTTGTTGAGCGAGATGCCGAAGCCCGGCTGCTCCTTCCAGTTGGCGTTGGCCGCGGCAGCCTGGAAAGCCTCGATCGTCGGCATCGGGAAGTTGCCGTCGTGGTTCTTGATCAGGGCGTAGGAGAGCTTGTTCTGCTTGGCGTAGGCGTATTCGACATAGCCGATCGAGTTCGCGACCTGCTTGACCGAGGCCGAGACGCCTTCATTGCCCTTGCCGCCGATGCCGACGGGCCACTGCACCGAGGTGTTGTTGCCGATCTTCGACTTCCACTCGGCCGAGACCTTGGAGAGATAGTCGGTGAAGACGAAGGTCATGCCCGAGCCGTCCGAGCGATAGACCGGGTTGATGTTGGCGTCGGGCAGCTTCAGGTCGCCGTTCAGCGCAACGATCTTGGGGTCGTTCCACTTCTTGATCTCGCCCATGTAGATGCCGGCGAGAACGTCGCCCGAGAGCTTGAGCTTGCCCGGCTCGACACCGGCGATGTTCACGGCCGGAACGACGCCGCCCATCACGGTCGGGAACTGGACGAGGCCGTCCTTGGCCAGGTCCTCACCCTTGAGCGGGGCGTCGGAGGCGCCGAAGGCGACCGTCTTCGCCTTGATCTGGCGGATGCCGCCGCCCGAGCCGATCGACTGGTAGTTGAGGCCGGTGCCGGTCGCCTTCTGATAGGCTTCGGCCCACTTCGAATAGATCGGGAAGGGGAAGGTCGCGCCGGCGCCGGTGATGTCGGCGGCCTGGGCGGAACCGGCGATCCCGGCGGCCACGGCCGCGAGAACGAGAATCTTGCGCATGTGAGATGTCCTCATCTGGTCGCTGTTTGCAGCGCCCCGTCAGAACACCCTCTGTATGACAGCCGCATGACAATTCGTCATGAAAACCGTCACAATGCCCGAAAGCTGTCTTCGTCCGTCAAGGATCAGCCGGCGCCTCGCGCCGGCCCGAAGCGCGGCAGGATGGCCTTGAAGGCGGCCCCCTGCCCCGGCTTGCTCTCGATCATCAGCCGCCCGCGATGCCGCAGCACGATGTGCTTGACGATGGCGAGCCCGAGCCCGGTGCCGCCGGCCTCGCGGCTGGCGGCGGTATCGACCCGGTAGAAGCGTTCGGTCAGGCGCGGCAGATGCTCGGGCGCGATGCCCGGTCCGTCGTCCCGGACGCAGACGCTGGCTTCCCCGTCATGGGCGTCGACGGTGATCGTCACCTCGCCCGCCCGCTTGCCGTACTTGATCGCGTTTTCGACGAGGTTCTCCATCAGCCGCAGCAACTCGTCGCGGTCGCCGGGCACCTGCAGCGGCTCCGACGGGACCTGAAGCTTCAGGGCCACCTCGCGCTCCCGCGCCAGCAGGGCCAGCGAGTCGACGATCTCCCGCGAGATTCCGGCGAGGTCGACCGGCGTGTCGGGCGCGACATGGGCGCGCTGCTCGATGCGCGAAAGCGAGAGCAGGTCGTCGACGAGGCGCGCCATCCGCAGTCCCTGCTCGCGCATGATCCCGAGGAAGCGCTCGCGCGCCCGCTCGTCGTTGCGCGCCGGGCCCTGCAGGGTCTCGACGAAGCCGAGCAGCGAGGCGAGCGGCGTGCGCAACTCGTGGCTGGCATTGGCGACGAAGTCGACGCGCATCCGCTCGATCACGCGCTGTTCGCTGAGGTCCTCGAAGGTGAGCAGGGTCGGGTGCCGTTCGCCCGACCCGGCAAGCGCGGCGATATGGATGCGGAAGGTCCGTTCGACCGGGACCCGCTCGACGAGCTCCAAGGTCTTGCGCTGACCTTCGCCCGCCACCGCCTCGATCGCCTCGATCAGATCCGGGTCGCGCAGCACCAGGGCGAGCAGCTTGCCGCGCTCCAGCCCGGGTATCAGCGCCCGCATCGCAGGGCTGAGCGCCTGTGCCACGCCCAGCTCGTCGAGCAGCACGACGGCGGAGCCCAGTGCCTCGACGAAGCCGCGCGCCGCGGCCATGGAAAAGTCAGCCCTGTCGATCATGGCACGCCCGCAACCACCGGCGGCCGCCGGCAGCGCCTTCCTGCGCATAACCGCGGAGGGCGTCAATTCCCTTCCGCACGACGGCCGGCTAGGGTGGGCCGCGCAACGAGGGACAGGCGATGGCCAAGAAGTTTTCCGGTTCCGAGGTGGGTAACGTCGTCGAGATGCCGGCCGCCAAGGCCACCGAGGCGGCGCAGAAGGACAAGGCCGCCCGCAAGCCGGCCAAGGCGAAAGGCTTCGACATCGAGGCCGCGACCCTGCCGGAATCGATCATCGACGCGGCCTATCACAGCGGCGGCTACCCCTATGGCAAGCGGATGAAGCGCAAGCGCTACAGCCGCGAACTCCAGCCGCTGCAGATCGAGCTGCAGAAGCTGATGCGCTGGGTCCAGAAGGAGGGCGAGCGCATCGTCATCGTCTTCGAGGGACGCGACGGCGCCGGCAAGGGCGGCACGATCTCGCGCTTCACCCAGCATCTCAACCCGCGCCATGCCCGCATCGTCGCGCTGTCGAAGCCCTCGGACACCGAGATGGGCCAATGGTATTTCCAGCGCTACGCCGCCGAGATGCCGACCGCCGGGGAAATGGTTTTCTTCGACCGCTCCTGGTACAACCGCGCCGGAGTCGAGCCCGTGATGGGCTTCTGCACGCCCGCGCAGACCGAGCATTTCCTGCGCGAGGCCCCCGCCTTCGAGGGCATGCTGGCGCGGGACGGCATCCGCCTCATCAAGCTCTTCCTGACCATCGGTCGCGAGATGCAGATGACGCGTCTGCATGCGCGCTGGCACGACCCGCTGAAGCGCTGGAAGCTGTCGCCGATGGACTTCGAGGCGATCCCCCATTTCGACGACTATTCCCGCGCCTTCGACGCCATGCTCGGGCGGACATCGACGGAAGATGCGCCCTGGTTCGTCGTGCGCAGCAACGACAAGCTGCGCGCCCGCCTCAACGCCATTCGCCACGTGCTGCGCGCGATTCCCTACAAGGACAAGGACGAGACCGCGATCGGCGCCCTCGACGACAAGGTCGTCATCTCGGTCGCGCGCTATCTCGACAAGGGCGGCGAGCCGGAAGGCTGAGCACGCGCGCCTCGCCTCACGGCCCCATGATGTGATCGGGCAGCCAGGTCGTCAGCGGCGGCCAGAGCGTGATCGCCGCGAGCACTGCAAGCAATGGCACGAGCCAGGGCAGGATCGCCTTCGACATCGTCTCGAAGGACACGTTGGCGATGCGCGTGACCACGAAGAGCACCACCCCGATCGGCGGATGGATCGTCCCCAGGATCAGGTTCAGGATCATGATGATGCCGAACTGCACCGGGTCGATGCCGAAGCTGTTGGCGGCCGGGACCAGGATCGGGATCAGGATCAGCATCGCCGCCAGCGCCTCCATGAAGCAGCCGACGACCAGCAGGATCAGGTTGCAGACCACGAGGAAGACGAGCGGGTGCGCGATGGTCTCGACGATCATCGGCGTCAGCGTCTGAGGCACGCGCGAGATCGACATGCACCAGCCCAGCGCGCCGGCCGCCATGACCAGCACCGCGACGAGCCCCATCGTCTCGACCGTATCGATCAGGATCGGCCAGAGCTGCCTGACCTCCAGCGTGCGGTAGACGAAGAAGCCGAGGAACAGCGCATAGAGGCATGCGACGGCCGCCGCCTCTGTCGGGGTCACGATGCCGGTGAACATCCCGCCCAGGATGAGCGGCGGCGTCATCAGCGCGAAGAAGCCGTTCAGGAAGCTGCGGCCGATCTCGCGGAAGCCTTTGAAGCCCTCCTTGCGAAAGCCCTGGCGGCGCGCGACGACCATCACCATCGCCATCAGCGACACGCCCATCAGCACGCCGGGGATGACGCCGCCGATGAACAGCCGGCCGATCGAGACGTCGGCCGTGACCCCGTAGATCACCATCGGCAGCGAGGGCGGGATGATCGGCCCGATGATCGAGAAGGGAATGCGCAGGATCGAGGCGAAGAGCGGCACCGTCGCCAGCACGACCACGACCGCGACGAGATTGCCGAGATACATCGAGGCGATCAGGCCCCAGACGAAATCCGGCCGGTCGGTAAAGAGCGTCGGGCCGGGAGTGAGGCCCCAGATCATCAGGCCGCCCATCATCACCGCAGCCGTCGCCGAGCCGGGAATGCCGAGCGCGAGCATCGGCAGCATGGCAGCGGAGCCGGCTGCGTGGTCGGCGGTCTCGGGCGCGATCACGCCCTCGGGTTCGCCCTTGCCGAACTTGGCGGGGTGACGCGAGGAGCGCTTGGCCATGGCATAGCTCATGAAGGAGGCCGCCGTCGGCCCGCCCGGCGTGATGCCCATCCAGATGCCAATCAGCGAGGAGCGCAGCAGGGCGAGCCAATAGCGCGGCAGCTTGGCGGCAGTGCGCAACACATCGCCGACGCGGACCTTGGCGGCGACGCCCTCGAATTTCAGCCCCTCCTCCATCGTCAGCAGCAATTCGCCGATGCCGAACAGGCCGATGACGGCGATCAGGAAGCTGACGCCGGCGAGCAGCACGTCGAACTCGAAGGTCAGGCGGACATTGCCGGAGACCGAATCCATGCCGATCGTCGCGAGCGCGAAGCCGATCGCCATCGAGACGACGGTCTTGAAGGGCGAGGCGCCACCGAGCCCGATGAAGCTCGCGAAGGTCATGAAATAGACGGCGAAATATTCAGGCGAGGAGAAGCGCAGCGCGAATTTCGCGACCCAGCCGGAGAGCAGCGTGATCAGGATGACGCCGGCGAGCGCGCCGAAGCCGGCCGAGAGGAAGGCGAAGGAGAGCGCCTCGGTCGCCTTGCCCTGCTTGGCCATCGGGTGGCCGTCGAAGGTGGTCGCGACCGATGAGGGCTCGCCGGGGATGTTGAACAGGATCGAGGTGGTCGAGCCGCCGAAGAGCGCGCCCCAGTAAAGCGAGGTCAGCAGGATGATCGCCGAGACCGGGTCCATCGAGAAGGTCAGCGGCAGCAAGAGCGAGACGCCGTTCGGCGCGCCGAGCCCCGGCAGGACGCCGACGAGCACGCCGAGGAGGACGCCCGCCATCATCAGCAGGACATGGTGCGTGGTGAGCGCGACCGAGAAGCCGTGCATCAGGTTGGCGATGTTGTCCATGCTGATATCCCCGCCGTCTCAGAGGCCGATGAGCGGCTCGATCGGGCCCTTGAGCAGGCCGATCTGGAAGAATTTCTCGAGCGCGAAATAGAAGAACGCCGCCGTCACGAAGGCGGTGGCGAGGCTCTGCAGCCAGCCATACCGCCCTTGGAAGCGCATCGCGAAGACGAGATAGAGGATCGTCGCGACATACATGCCGAGCGTCGCGCTCACCACGACGAAGGCGACGAGCGGCAGCAGGAAGGACAGCACCCGCTTGCCGCGCTCGGCGTCCAGGAACGCCTCGGCGAGCACGGCCTTTCCGGAGATGCGTTGACCGAGCGTCACAGCGATCGTGCCGAGGCTCGCCAGCGCGATCAGCGCGCCCGCGTAGAAGGGAAAGGCGCCGGGCTGCGGACCGTCCATGCAGATGAGTGTTTTGACTGAAGGCACGGCGCGCTGGGCGCGCAGCACCACGTCGTGCAGGTCATGGGTGTAGATGACGACCGAGGGTTCGTGATCGGCCCAGTAATATTCGAGGTCATCAGCGAATTTGACGTTCACCAGCGCGGCGATGGCGCCGATGCGCCAGGCGCCGAGCATGGCGAGAAGATAGTCCATGCCGTTGTGGGCGAAGACGCCGACGCGATCGCCCTTGCGTATGCCGCAATCGTGCAGCAGGCCGGCCATGCGGTCCATCTGCTCGACGGCTTGCGCATAAGTGAGGGATTTGTCGCGATCGACCCAGCGCAGGGCCATTTTGTCGGGGGTGCGTTGAGCGACGTCGCTCAGAAGTCGATGCATCAGCATGGGAATGCGACCTGAATTGAAGCCGGCGCAGAATGGCGCCTTGGCCCTACCTCAAACCGAAACCGGGAGAATGAGCCATATCGCGGCGCCTATAGGCGTTATTAAGCTTTATCTTGACTGTAATCGCCAAGCTTTCAACCCTGCTCTGCAAAGCCTTCGATTGGCGCGGCTGAACGGATTTGCGAGAACAGGGGCAAGAACGAGGACACGCAAGGACCAATGCAATGGGTATCTTAATCAACGGCATATGGAGCGATGAGCGATTGGCGCAGGAGACCGGCAAGTCCGGCGAATTCCTGCGCGCGGACAGTGCGTTTCGCGATCGGATCAGCGCCGATGGTCGCTCGGGCTTCCAGGCCGAGCCGGGGCGCTATCATCTCTATGTGACCTATGGCTGCCCGTGGGCGCATCGCACCTTGATCTATCGTGCCGCGAAGGGGCTCGACGACGCTGTCAGCGTGAGTTGGGGCCTGCCGGACGAGCGCACTTATGGCTGGACGCTGGGTCATCGCCCGCAATGGCCGGAATGCAACGGCGATGAGGTGAACGGCTTCACCTATCTGCATCAGGCCTATGCGGCGGCGAAGCCCGGCTATACCGGCAAGGTGACGGTGCCGACCCTATGGGACAAGCAGACGAAAAAAATCGTCAACAATGAATCCTCGGAAATCATCCGCATGTTCAATACGGAATTCCGTGGCATCGCCGGCAACGAGACGGATTTTTATCCGGAGCATCTGCGCGAAGACATCGATCAGATGAACGCCAAGATCTATGCCAACGTCAACAACGGCGTTTATCGCTGCGGCTTCGCCCAATCGCAGCAGGCCTACGAGCAGGCGTTCGACGATGTGTTTCGCGTGCTCGACGAATTGGAAGCCCTGTTGGACAAGCAGCGCTATCTCTGCGGCACTCAGATCACCGAAGCGGACTGGCGGCTGCTGCCGACGCTCGTGCGTTTCGATGTTGCCTATTTTCCCTTGTTCAAATGCAATCGCCAGCGCATCGCCGACTATCGCAACCTGTCGAACTATATGCGCGAGCTGTGCCAATATCCGGGGATCATGGCGACGGTGAAGCCTCGTCACTATATCGCCAATTATTATTCCATCGGGCGGCTCAACCCGAGCGGCATCATTCCGAAAGGAACGCCGGTCGATTATGCGGCGCCCCATGATCGGGCGCGTCTCCCTGTCTGATCTCAGTTGAAGGATCGTTCATATGGCGGAGCGGAAATCGGCTCTTATCGTTGGCGCGGGCAGTGGGCTCAGCGCCTCTCTGGCGCGGTTGCTGGCGCGTGAAGGCTGGGCTGTTGGTCTGGCCGCGCGTAACGCGGACAAGCTGTCGGCGCTCTGCGCCGAGACCGGCGCGAAAGCATGGAGTTGCAATGCGGTCGATCCGGCGGCGGTCAGCGGCTCGTCGAACTCGGGCACATTCTCCGATCCGCCGAACATCAGATGCTCGAAGAGATGCGCAAAGCCGGTCTTGCCCTTGGGCTCGTTCTTCGAGCCGACGCGATAATAGACGGTGACGCCCACGACCGGCGCCTTGCGATCGGTATGGACGATGACGCGCAGGCCGTTGCTCAGCGTGAACATCTCATAGGGGATGTTCACGTTCTTGATCAGGTCGGTGAGCGGCGCGGGCTTGGCTGTGGCGCTGGCCGCGGCGGAGGCGGGCGCGCTTTGCGCCAGCGCTGGCGAGGACAGAATGAGCGCGGCGCTGCATACGCCAGCGAGGATGGCGAAGGAGCGCTTCCGGACGGTGAAGGGCATTCATGTCTCCAGAGACAAGGGGGCACGGTCAAGGCGGCTAGAAGGGTGCGCCTGAATGATCGCCGAACATAGCCTCGTCACGCCGCCACGCAATCGGGGAGATGGCTGGACAGGCCGGGCAGTCGGGCTAATGTCCGCGCCAACCACTGATTTTTGCAAGGTTTTTCTTTCATGAGACTTCGTTTCGTCGCCGCCCTCCTGCTTTCCGCGTCGCTCCCGTTTGCCGTGTCAGCGCCGCTTTGTGCGCAAGCCGTAGCGTCCGCGCCGACTCTGATCCCGGAAGAGGCGCTGCCGGCCGATCCGCGCTGCCGTCCGATCTGCGCTTCGCGGCCGATCGGGTCAAGGCGGACGTGACCTTCCTGGCCGACGATCTGCTGGAAGGGCGCGACACCGGGAGTCGCGGCCATGAAATTGCCGCCCGGTTCGTCGCGCAGCGCTTCGCGGCACTCGGTTTGACGCCGCTTGGCGACCGCAAGGACGGCAAGGCCGACTGGCTGCAGCAGATCACCTTCCAGAAGACCGAGCGGGTCGATGCGCCGGCCGGCATCACGGTGAGCGGCCCGGTGGGCAGCGCGACGTTCGCGCAGGCGGTCGACAGTCTCGTCGGCCTGAGCGCGACGGAGCCGAAGCTGGATGTCTCCGCGCCGCTCGTCTTCGTCGGCTATGGCCTGAGCAATGCGCGCCTGAAGCTGGACGATTATGCCGGGCTGGACGTGAAGGGAAAGATCGTCGTCATGCTGCGCGGTTTCCCGGAAGGTCTGCCGAGCGAGACGGCTGCCTATCTGGTCAACAGCAAATATGAGATCGCGCAAGCGCATGGCGCGATCGGCGTGATCCAGGTGGATACCAACCAGTCGGCCAAGCAACGTCCCTGGGCGCGGCGGATCGCCTTGGGCTTGCAGCCGGCCTTCACCTGGGTCGGGCCGGACGGCAAGCCGTTCGACGAGACGCCGGGCATTCGCGCGGCCGGCGGGCTGGGCGACAAGGGTGCCACCGCGCTCTTCGCCGGCGCGCCGCGTTTGCTCGCGCAGATCCGCAAGGAGGCGGATCGCAAGGGCTTCCGGCCAAAGGGCTTTGCGCTCAGGACGTCGGCCCGCCTCTTCGGCGAGAGCAAGAGCAGCCGCGTGACCAGTCCCAATGTCGTGGCGATGATCCCCGGCAGCGATCCGGCGCTGGCCGGCGAATATGTCGTGCTGTCCGGCCATCTTGATCATATCGGCATCAGCCCGGCCAAGCCCGGCGACCCGGTGGGCAAGGACCGGATCAACAATGGCGCGATGGACAATGCCGCGGGCGTCGCGACGCTGATGGAGGTCGCGCACGTACTCTCGCAGGACAAGGTGAAGTCGCGCCGCTCGGTCATCTTCCTGGCCTCGACCGGCGAGGAGAAGGGCCTGCTCGGCGCCGACTATTTCGCCCGCCACCCCGCCGTGCCGATCGGGAAGATCGTCGGCAATGTCGATCTCGACATGCCCGTGCTGACCTATGCCTTCAATGACGTGACGGCCTATGGCGCGGATCACTCCACGCTCGGCAAGCTCACCGCCCAGGCCGT
>Ga0066255_1002370_pt1 | contig 11632 bp, 7 predicted proteins | sample ThiBiot_750_biof_FD_71148 | JGI IMG/M metagenome (GOLD analysis project Ga0066255, IMG submission 71148) | Wastewater bioreactor microbial communities from Cape Town, South Africa - Thiocy_expt_750_biof (version 2) | ecosystem: Engineered > Bioreactor > Thiocyanate-remediating > Anaerobic-Aerobic... | reverse complement strand
GTCGACAATCTCGCCAAGAAGAAGCCGACCATCGTGCCGGGCACGGCGGTGTTCCTCACGGCGGATATCGAGGGGGCGCCGACAGCGCTGCTGCACAGCCTCAAGCACTACAAGGTGCTGCACGAGCACAACGTGATCCTGACCGTGATGACGGCGTCGACGCCGCATGTCGCCGATGACGAGAAGATCCGGATCGATGCCTACAACGACCTGTTCTACCGGGTGGTGGTGACGTTCGGCTACATGGAGACGCCAAACATTCCCAAGGCATTGGGGCTGGCGCGGAAGCTGGGATGGAAGTTCGACATCATGTCGACGTCGTTCTTCCTCAGCCGGCGGTCGCTGAAGCCGAGCCCAAAAGGGGGGATGCCGCTATGGATGGACCGGGTATTCATCGCGCTGGCGAAGAACGCGTCGGATGCGACGGAGTACTTTCACATTCCAACCGGCCGCGTGGTGGAGATCGGCACGCAGGTGATCCTCTAGCTGCTCGCGCCGCGGCCGGTTGAGGACGAAGCCGGACCTGGGGGGCGGATGCGACCACTCGATATCGCGATTGCCGGCGCCGGCCCCGGCGGCCTGGCGACGGCGCTTTACCTGCATCGTGCCGGGCACCGGGTGCGGATGTACGAGCGCTTCACCGAAGCGCAGCCGGTCGGCTCCGGGCTGATCCTGCAGCCGACGGGGCTCGCGGTGCTGCATGACCTCGGGCTGCACGGCAAGATCGCCGAGTTGGGGCAGCCACTCGACCGGCTGGTGGGGCACGACGCACGGACCGGGCGGGTGGTGCTGGACGTTCGATACGCTGCGCTGCGCAACGGTGGCCGTGGGCTCGGTGTCCGCCGTGCGGCTCTGTTCGACGTGCTGCACGATGCGGTTCGCACCGAGGGCATTCCCATCGAGACGGGATTTGCGGTCAGCGGCCGCGATGCGGGGTGGCTGCTGTCAGGCGGGCGGCGCGAGGGACCGTTCGACCTGATCGTCGATGCGCTGGGCGCGGGATCGCCCCTGCGCGCCGAGGCGCAGGTGCCGGGCGATGGACGGGCGCTCGGCTTTGGGGCGCTCTGGGCGACGACACCCTGGGTGGACGGATTCGGGCCGCGGGCGCTGATGCAACGCTATCGGCGGGCCAAAGTCATGATCGGCGTGCTGCCGATCGGCAGGCGGCAGCCGGGCGGGGAGGCGCTTGCGGCGTTCTTCTGGAGCCTCAGGATCGCGGAGTATGAGGCGGTGCGCGCGGCGGGGTTCGAGGCGCTGGCCGAGCGAATCCGGACCTATTGGCCGGCGCTGCCCGACGGGGCGCTTGTCGCGGACTATGCCGGCATCCGGCCCAAGCTGCACGGACCGACCGAGCCGATGCCGGATTTCCGCATCGACGGGCCGGAGGTCCATGGCGTGCCGGAGCTGGTCAATCTGCTCGGCATCGAGAGCCCGGGGCTGACCAGCTCGCTGGCGATCGCCGAGATGGTGCGGGACAAGCTGGCGGGCTGACCGGCGTCAGCTCCGCGCCTTCGCAAACGCTTCCCTGGCCTCGCGCGCGAGCGTGGTGATGCGGTTCCAGTCGCCCGAGGCGATGGCATCGGGCGGGACCAGCCAGGAGCCGCCGACGCAGATCACCTGCGGCAAGGCGAGATAGTCGGCGAGGTTCTTCAGGCCGACGCCGCCGGTCGGGCAGAAGCTCATCTGCGGGAAGGGGCCGGAGAGCGCCTTCAGCGCCGGCGGGCCACCGGCCTGCTCCGCCGGGAAGAACTTCGCGGTGACGCGGCCGGCCGCGACGGCGCGCATGCAATCCGAAGCCGTGGCGACGCCTGGCAGCCAGGGCAGCCCGGCCTTGCGCAGGGCCTCGTCGACAGCCTCGCTGAAACCGGGGCTGACGACGGCCTGGGCGCCGGCATCCTTGACCTGCGAGACCTGCGCCGGGGTGACGACCGTGCCGGCGACCGGCAGCGCCTTCGGAACCGATTTCGCGATGGCCGCAAGCGCCTCCACCGCGGCGGGACGGCGCAGCGTCACCTCGACGACATCGATGCCGCCGGCCACGAGCGCATGGGCGAGAGCGGCGGCGCGCGCGGCATCTTCGATCACGACGACGGGGATGACTCCGCAGCTCTTCAAGCGGGCAATCGCGGCAGCTTCGTCCATGATCTCGTCTTTCAATCGATTTGCAGGCGGCGGATGGGCTCTACTCCTTCGCCCAATAGACGTCGAGCCCCCGTTCGCGGCCGAGCAGCATGTCGACGGGCAACGGCGCAGTGCGGGCATCGGCCTCCTTCAGCACCGCCTCCTTGGCTGCGCCGGAGACGAGCAGGCTCACCCAGCCGGCCGCGACCAGGCGCTTGGGCGAGAGCGAGAGCCGTGGCGGCAGGCCCGGCGGCCGCGCCACCACGATGCCGCTGTCGGGCATGGCATTGAAGACCGCCTCCGCTCCCGGGAAGAGCGAGGCGACATGTCCATCCGCTCCCATTCCGCTGACGACCAGGTCGAGCGGCGGCAATTCGGCAAGCTCCGCGCAGAGCTGCGCCGCGGCGGCCTCGATATCGCTGCCATGACCGTGGAAGGAGAGGAAGCGGACCCGGCCCTGTGCCAGCGGCGCGAATTGCGCGCGCAGCATGCGCTCGTTGGACGCGGCATCGTCGGCCGCCACGAAGCGCTCGTCGGTCGGCAGCAGCGTGACCTTCTCCCAGGGCAGCTCCTGCCGGCCGAGCGCGGCCAGGAAAAGCGCCGGGGTGGTGCCCCCCGGCACCGCCAGCGAGGCATGCCCCTGCTCTGCGAGGACCTCCTTCAACCGGATCGCGACGGCTTCCGCCAGCGCCTCGGACGCATCGGCGAGGATCGCGAAGCGATGCCAGGCCATGATTCCGGCCGTCATCAGACCAGGTCCGGATCGGCCCAGGATCGGCCCTCGCGCTCGATCAGGCCGATCGCCTGCGACGGCCCCCAGGAGCCGGCGGCATAGCGATGGGGATGCGGCGTATAGTCCTGCCAGCCGGCGATGATCGGATCGACCCAGCTCCAGGCCTGCTCGACCTCGTCGCGATGCATGAACAGCGTCTGGTCGCCGCGGATGACATCGGTCAGCAGGCGCTCATAGGCGTCGGGCGTGCGCTCGTCGAAGGCGGTCGAATAGCGCAGGTCGAGCTGGCGCGGCACGATCTTGAGCCGGCCCGAGCCCGGCACCTTCATCATCAGCTGCAGTTGCACGCCGTCGTTCGGCTGCAGGCGGATGAAGAGGCGGTTGGCGTCGAGCCGGTCGCAGGTGCCGTTGCCGAAGATCGAATGCGGCACCGGCTTGAAGGTGACGACGATCTCGGAATAGCGCTGCGCCATGCGTTTTCCCGTGCGCAGATAGATCGGGACACCGGCCCAGCGCCAGCTGTCGAGTTCGCAGCGGATGGCGACGAAGGTCTCGGTGTTGGAGGCGTGGCCGAGCTCCTCGGCATAGCCCTTGACGCGCTGGCCGTCGATCTGGCCCGGACCGTACTGGCCACGCACGGTGTAGCGCTGCACGTCCGGCCCGACGATGGGGCGCAACGCCTTCAGCACCTTGATCTTCTCGTCGCGGACGGCCCCGGCCTCGAGCATGTTCGGCGGCTCGATGGCGAAGAGCGTGAGCAATTGCATCAGATGGTTCTGAACCATGTCGCGCATATGCCCGGCCTTGTCGTAGTAGCCGGCGCGCTGCTCGAGCCCCACCGTCTCGGCAACGGTGATCTGGACATGGTCGATGTCGCGGCTCGACCAGGAGCGCTCGAACAGCGTGTTGGCGAAGCGCAGCACGAGCAGGTTCTGGACCGTCTCCTTGCCGAGATAGTGATCGATCCGGTAGGTGCGGCTCTCCGGCAGGATGCGCGCCACTGCATCGTTGATCTGCCGCGCGGAGGCGAGGTCGCGCCCCAACGGCTTCTCCAGAATGACGCGCGAGGTCGGCGTCAGGATATGGGCTTTGGCGAGGTTCTCGCAGATCGGGATGAAGAGGTCCGGCGGCGTCGAGAGATAGAACGAGCGCACCCGGTCCGAATCACCCAGCGCCTGCTTCAGCGCCTTGTAGGTCTCGGGCTGCAGCGCATCGAGCAGGACCATCGTCAGGCGGCGGAGGAAGGAGGCGACGTCGTCCTTGGGGATGCCCTCCTCGTTCAGGCGCTTGGCGATCTCCTTCGGCAGCGCCTCGATATCCTCGGTCTTGCGGACGATTGCGAGAATTCGGCTCTCCGGCGGCAGAACGCCCTCGCGATTGCGCTGGCCGAGCGCCGGAAACAGCTTGCGCATGGCGAGATCGCCGCCGGCGCCGAAAATCACCAGATCAAAAGGCGGGACCGGCGTGCGCTCGGGAATGGTCTCGGGGCGCAACTCCTGATCGGCAATGGCATCCATGACGCTCGACACTCCATACGGCTGACCGGCCCCGGTTAGCCGATCGCTGCGACCAGAGTGAGACGGTTCGGACCGCTTGCAAAGAGGAAACAGCGGGCGGCCGCCATGCTGCCCGGCCGGCAGGCCGCAGCGCGAGGGCGCACCGCTCCTGCGCAGATCTTGGGCAGAATGCCGCCAAGGTGCCCCGCCGCCGTGCAGGTCGGCGCTTGCGCACGGCCCGGGCCCGGCTAACCTGACCGTGCAGCGGCACAGCCGCGGAACGACGAACGGGGACCGGGTCTTGGCCATCATCGCCGCGCTGAACCACGTCACCCACTACCGATACGACCGCCCGGTCACGCTCGGGCCGCAGATCATCCGGCTGCGGCCGGCGCCGCATTGCCGGGCGGCGATCAAGAGCTATTCGCTGAAGGTGACGCCGGCACAGCATTTCGTGAACTGGCAGCAGGATCCCGCCGGGAACTGGCTGGCGCGGTTCGTCTTTCCCGAGCCCGTCCGGGAATTCCGCATCGAGGTCGACGTCGTCACCGAATTGTCTGTGATCAATCCCTTCGACTTCTTCGTCGAGACCGAGGCCGAAACCTTTCCCTTCGCCTACGGCCAGGATTTGCGCGACGAACTCGCGCCCTATCTGGTGACCGAACCTGCCGGCCCGTCGCTTGCCGCCTTCCTGGCGGAACTGCCGCAGGGACCGGCCAATACGGTCAACTTCATCGTCGATCTCAACGCCCGGCTGCAGCGCATGATCGCGTACGGGATCCGCATGGAGCCGGGCGTGCAGGATCCGGAGCACACGCTGCGGGTCCGCTCGGGCTCCTGCCGCGACACGAGCTGGCTGCTGGTCCAGGCGCTCAGGCATCTGGGCCTCGCGGCACGCTTCGTCTCCGGCTACCTCGTCCAGATGAAGGCGGATATCGATCCGATCGAGGGGCCCCGCGGAACGGACAAGGATTTCACCGACCTGCATGCCTGGGCCGAGGCCTATATCCCCGGAGCGGGCTGGATCGGCCTCGATCCGACCTCGGGCCTGCTGACCGGCGAGGGCCATCTGCCGCTGGCAGCGACAGCGCATTACCGTTCGGCCGCCCCGGTCTCGGGTGTCGCGAGCTACGCCGAGACGACCTTCGACTTCCACATGAGCGTGGCTCGACTGCACGAGGTGCCGCGCATCACCCTGCCCTTCTCTGAGGAATCCTGGCAGGCGCTCGACGCGCTGGGTGAGCAGGTCGAGGCCGATCTCAAGGCGCAGGACGTGCGGCTCACCATGGGCGGCGAGCCGACCTTCGTCTCGATCGACGATCAGACCGGGGCGGAATGGAACATCGCGGCGGTCGGGCCGACCAAGCGCGAGCGCGCCGATACGCTGATCCGGCGCCTGCGCGACCGCTTCGCACCGGGCGGGATGCTGCATTACGGCCAGGGCAAATGGTATCCGGGCGAAAGCCTGCCGCGTTGGGCCTTCGCGCTGTACTGGCGCCGCGACGGCGAGCCGATCTGGCGCAACGCCGCGCTGATCGCCCGGGAGCCGGGAGCCGTGACCGGCACCGACCGGGAGCTCGAGGCGGGCGCAACGGTCCGGCAGGCGGAAACACTGGCGCAGCGGCTTTCGGAGAAGCTCGGCCTCGGCGCCGACTACATCATCCCGGCCTATGAGGACACTGGGCATTGGCTGCTGAAGGAAGCCCAGCTTCCAGAGAATGTCGACCCGCTCGATTCCCGGCTGTCCGATCCCGAGGAGCGGGCACGGATGGCGCAGGTCTTCGAGCTCGGGCTGGGACAGCCGCGCGGCTTCGTCATCCCCGTGCAGCGCTGGCAGGCGGCGGCGAACGACCGGCGCTGGCGCTCGGAAAAATGGCGGCTGAGGCGCGGGAAGCTCTTCCTGGTGCCGGGCGACTCGCCGGTCGGCTACAGGCTGCCGCTCGGCTCCCTGCCCGATCTGCCGAAAGCCGACTATCCGCATATTCAGCCGCAGGACCCGCTGGAGCCGCGTGGCCCATTGGCGCCGGCGGGCGGCTCGCATGCCGCGCCCGCGCCGGGCGCGGGCAGCCCGCCCGAACCTGCCGCCCCGACCAGCTTCCGCGCCGCGCCGCAGATGGCGATCGAAGCGAATCCGGTCGCCACGGGCTCGGCCCAGCAGAGAACCGAGCAGGAGATCGGCGGCGAGCACGTCCGCACGGCGCTGAGCCTGGAAATCCGCGACAAGGTGCTCTGCGTCTTCCTGCCACCGGTCGAACGGCTCGAGGACTACCTGGATCTCGTCGCCTCGATCGAGGCGGCGGCCGAGGAGACCGGCCTGCCCGTGCACATCGAAGGCTATGCGCCCCCGTTCGATCCACGTCTCGACGTCATCAAGGTCACGCCCGACCCCGGCGTGATCGAGGTCAACATTCACCCGGCGGCGAACTGGCGCGACGCGGTGGCGATCACGCAGGGCGTCTACGAAGAGGCGCGGCAGGCCAGGCTCTGCGCCGAGAAGTTCATGGTCGACGGGCGGCATACCGGCACCGGCGGTGGCAACCATGTCGTGCTCGGCGGCGTGACGCCGGCGGATTCGCCCTTCCTGCGCCGGCCGGACCTGCTGAAGAGCATCGTGCTCTACTGGAACCGGCACCCATCGCTGTCCTACCTGTTCTCCGGCCTGTTCATCGGCCCGACCAGCCAGGCGCCGCGCATCGACGAAGCGCGGCAGGACCAGCTGTACGAGCTCGAGATCGCGCTGGCACAGGTGCCGAAGCCCGGCGAGACGCCGATCCCGCTCTGGCTGGTCGACCGGCTGTTCCGCAACCTGCTGGTCGACGTCTCCGGCAACACCCACCGCACCGAGATCTGCATCGACAAGCTCTATTCGCCGGATGGACCGACCGGGCGGCTGGGCCTGCTGGAGTTCCGCGGCTTCGAGATGCCGCCGGATTCGCGGATGTCGCTGGCGCAGCAACTGCTGCTCAGGGCGCTGATCGCCTGGTTCTGGCGCGAGCCGCAAGGCGGCAAGCTGGTGCGCTGGGGCACCGCGCTGCACGACCGCTTCATGCTGCCGGAGCTGGTCTGGCAGGATTTCCGCGATGTGCTCGCCGACCTCGGGGACGCCGGCTATGCCTTCGACCCGGTCTGGTTCGAGGCGCAGGCCGAGTTCCGCTTCCCCTTCTTCGGCAAGGTTTCCCATGGCGGCGTCGAGATCGAGATCCGGCAAGCCCTGGAGCCCTGGCACGTGCTGGGAGAGGAAGGCGCGATCGGCGGCACGGTGCGCTACGTCGATTCCTCGGTCGAGCGCCTCCAGGTCAAGGCAAGGGGCTTCGTGCCCGGCCGCCACCTGATCACCTGCAACGGCAGGCGCATGCCCATGACCGGGACCGGCGTTGCTGGCGAGGCTATCGCTGCGGTCAGGTTCAAGGCCTGGCAGCCGGCTTCCGGGCTGCACCCGACGATCCCGGTGCATGCGCCGCTGAGCTTCGACATCGTCGACACCTGGGTCGGGCGCTCGATCGGCGGCTGCGTCTACCATGTCGCCCATCCCGGCGGTCGCAATTACGAGACGCCGCCTGTGAATTCCTATGAAGCGGAGGCCAGACGGCTCGCGCGCTTCGAGGCGATCGGTCATAGTCCCGGGGCTCGGGCGATTCCGCCGGAGGAACGCAGCGCCGAATTCCCGCTGACGCTGGATTTGCGGCGCCCCATGGGGGTCTAGCTCGTTTGGCTGTGCAAGGCCGTATCCGGTCCGGACGCACCAAGGCGGAGCGGCGCGAGGCGCTGCTCGCCGGTTATCGACCCCTGCCCGGCGCCTATGACGAATGCGTCGATGCAGCAGGCGCCGTCCGGCCGCATTGGGAGCCCTTCCTGCAGGAATGGTGCGCGCTGTCGCAGGACGAGTTGCTGCAGCGCTTCGGCCTCGCCGACCGGCATGTCCACGACACCGGCGTGTCGTACCGGGTCCACGGCGACATCGACGAGCGCGACCCGAGCGCGGGCGAGCGCGCCTGGCCGCTCAGCCACGTCCCCCTGCTCATACCCGGCGCCGAGTGGCAGGCGATCGCCGCCGGTGTCGCCCAGCGCGCGGAGCTGCTGTCGACCTTGCTCGACGACATCTACGGGGCGGGCGAGATCGTGGCGAAGGACCTGCTGCCGGCCGCGGTCGTCAGCGGCAGCCCCGACTATCTGCGCCCGCTGCACGGCGCGCCCGGTGGCGGCGCGCTGCAGCTCTACGCCGCCGATCTCGGCCGCGGGCCGGACGGGCGGTGGTGGGTGCTGCAGGATCGTGCCCAGGCTCCCTCGGGCACCGGCTACGCGCTGGAGAACCGGCTGGCGCTGACGCGCGCCTTCCCGGACATGTTCCGCAGCATGAACATCGAGCGGCTGGCGGCCTTCTTCCAGGGCTTCCGGGCCGGGCTGGTGTCGCGCTCCAAGCGGGTCGAGCCGCGCATCTGCCTGCTGACCCCGGGACCGCTCAACGAGAGCTACTTCGAGCAGGCCTATCTTGCCCGCTATCTCGGCTTCCTGCTGGTCGAGGGCGGCGACCTCCTGATGCGCGAGGGCCGGGTGCATGTGCGCACCATCGCCGGCCTCAAGCGCGCCGACGTGATCTGGCGGCGCATCGACGGCGACTTCGCCGACCCGCTCGAACTGAACGCGCAATCCGCTCTCGGCGTCGCCGGCCTGGTCCAGGCGGTGCGCGAGGGCAATGTCCATGTCGCCAACGGCCTCGGCTCCGGCGTCGTCGAGTCGCGGGCGCTGATGAGCTTCCTGCCGGCGATCGCGCGCCAGATCACCGGCGAGGACCTGATCCTGCCGAACATCGCGACCTGGTGGTGCGGCCAGCCGCGCGAGCGCGACGCCGTGCTGGCGCGGCTCGACGAGATGAGCATCGCCCCCGCCTTCCGCAGCGCCGGCGGCGGCCTCGATACCGGCCCGGTGCTGGCCGGAGAGCTGCCCTCCGCCGAACGCGAGGCCTTGCGCCAGCGCATCGCGGCGCGCGGCATGGACTATGTCGGGCAGGAAGTCGTCCAGCTCTCGACGATGCCGGTCTTCCAGAACGGCCGGCTCGAGCCGCACCCGATGACGCTGCGGGTCTTCGCCGCAGCAACGCCGGACGGCTGGAAGGTGATGCCCGGCGGCTTCTGCCGGATCTCCGACGAGCCCGATGCCCGCGCCGTCAGCCTGCGCAACGGCGTTCGCTCCAGCGACGTCTGGGTGACGGCCGATGCGCCGGTCGAGCAGGTCACCCTGCTGCCGACGCCGGACCGGATCAGCATCCGCCGCGTCACCGGGACCCTGCCGAGCCGGGCGGCCGACAACCTGTTCTGGCTCGGGCGCTATCTGGAGCGCGGCGAGGCGACGCTGCGGCTTGTGCGCGCGCTGCTCGGCCGGCTGATCGATTCCGACCCGGTCCCCGGCCGCAGCGGCACCGTCCGCCGGCTGGCGGACCTGCTGGTGGCCTGGGGCGCGGCGCAGCGCGGCCGCAGCCAGAGCCCGGCGACACAAGCCTATTCGGCCCTCTACAGCCTCGACGACTACGGCTCGGCCTCGGCCTCGGTACGCGAGGCCCGGCGTACAGCCTCCGTCATCCGCGAGCGGCTCTCGGTCGATGCCTGGCGCCTGTTCGGCGATCTGCAGGACCAGCTCACCCCCGGTCATGGACGCAAGCCTTCGGAGGGCGAGGCCTACGAGATCGCCGACCGGGCCCTCAAGACGCTCGCCGCCTTCTCCGGCCTCAGCCAGGAAAACATGGTGCGCGGCCCTGGCTGGCGCTTCCTCGACATCGGGCGACGGCTGGAACGCGGCATCGGTACCTGCCGCTTCGCCCGGCAATTCGCGGAGACTGACGCATCGAGCGAATCCCTCGATGCCCTGCTCGACCTGACGGATTCGCAGATCACCTATCGCTCGCGCTACCTGCTGGGGGCGAGTCTGCAACCCGTGCTCGACCTCGTCATGCTCGATCCGTACAATCCCCGTTCGGTCGCCTTCCAGATCGAACGACTCGATGCCGAGATCCGGGACCTGCCGTCCCTGACCGAGGACGGGATGCTCGAAGCGCCGCGCCGGCTGGTGCTGCGGCTCGCCGCCGATTGCCGCACCGCCGAGGCGAGCCGGCTCGACCGCACGAGCATCCTCCTGTTCGAGCAGTTGCTGATGGGGCTCTCCGGCGCCATCGCCGACCGCTACTTCCTCCAGAACAGCGGCCCGGAAGGATCGCGGATGACGGGCCTCGCGTGATCTACGACGTCCGCCACGTCACCACCTACGGCTATAGCCGGCAGGTGCCCTTCGCGCGCTGCATCATGCGGCTCCTGCCGCGCGACGGCTCGGGCCAGAGCGTGCAGAAGAGCGAACTCCTGATCACCCCGCGACCGGCCGAACGCAACGACACCACCTGCTTCTTCGGCAATCGGATGACGATGGTGACGATCACCAAGCCGCATCGGGAGCTCAAGGTCGAGATGCGCGCGCGCCTCGTCGTCGAGCGCCCTGCCCCGCCGCATCCCGGGCTGACACGGGGCTGGGAGGAGGTTGCAGCGCTCGCCCTGGCGTCCGACAGCCTCGCGCCCGACTCGCCGGCCCAGCACCTTTACCCCAGCCGACTCGTTCCCGAAGTCGCGCCCGTGATCGCCTATGCGCGGGAGAGCTTCGGCAAGGCGCGACCGGTGCTGGAAGCCGCGAGCGAGCTGATGGCCCGCATCAGGCGCGATTTCACCTATGATCCCGAGGCGACCGAGGTTTCGACGCCGCTGGCCGAGGCCTTCGCCCAGCGTCACGGCGTCTGCCAGGACTTCGCGCATATTATGATCGCCGGGTTGCGGGGCCTGGGACTGCCCGCGGCCTATGTCAGCGGCTATATCCGCACCATTCCGCCTCCCGGCCAGAAGCGGCTCGAAGGCGCGGATGCCAGCCATGCCTGGGCGCTGCTCTGGTGCGGGCCGGAAACCGGCTGGATCGGCCTCGACCCGACCAACGATCTGATCGTCGCCGACGACCACATCGTGACTGCGGTCGGGCGCGACTACGCCGACGTCGCGCCACTCGACGGCGTGCTGATCGGCCCCGGTTCGCAGAAGATCGGCATCGCCGTGGATGTCATTCCGGTCGGCTGAAGCGGCCGAGACGGCAGCGGCGAAGCGGTGCTTCGCCCGGTCGTTCGCGTTTGAACGGCGTCCGGACCGGCCGGACGCCGACAGGCTCAGGCCAAGGTGTAGGCCGTCTTCACCGTGGTGTAGAACTCCTTGGCGTAGGCGCCCTGCTCGCGCGGCCCGTAGCTCGACCCCTTGCGGCC
>Ga0066255_1002362_pt1 | contig 11694 bp, 9 predicted proteins | sample ThiBiot_750_biof_FD_71148 | JGI IMG/M metagenome (GOLD analysis project Ga0066255, IMG submission 71148) | Wastewater bioreactor microbial communities from Cape Town, South Africa - Thiocy_expt_750_biof (version 2) | ecosystem: Engineered > Bioreactor > Thiocyanate-remediating > Anaerobic-Aerobic... | reverse complement strand
GAAGATCTGGATGGTCGCCACCGACGAGTGGCCGAGCAGCTCCTGCACCACGCGCACGTCGGCGCCGCCCGCGAGCAGGTGCGTCGCGAAGGAGTGCCGGAACGTGTGCGGCGAGATCTCGATGCCCAGGTGCGCGCGCTCGGCGGCCGCGCGGATGATGAGCCACGCGTTCTGCCGCGACACGCGCTGCCCGCGCGCGCCCAGGAACAGCGCGGGAGTCGCGGTGCCCCGCATCGAGAACGCGGGCCGCGCGCGCACGAGGTACGCGTCGATGGCCGCGCGCGCGAAACTGCCCACGGGCACGATCCGCTGCTTGCCGCCCTTGCCGAACAGCCGCACGATGTCGCCGTCAACGAGGTCGTCGACGTTGAGCGCGACGGCCTCCGACACGCGGGCGCCCGTCGCGTACAGCAGCTCGAGCAGCGCGCGGTCGCGCAGCGACTGCAGGTCGTCGCCGCCCACCGCGGCGAGCACGGACTCCATCTGCTCGATCGAGATCGCCTTCGGCAGGCGCAGCGCGAGCTTGGGCGGCTTGGTCTCCGCCGCGACATCGACCTGCACGAGCGACTCGTCGACGAGGAACCTGTGGAAGCCCCGCACCGTCGACAGCATGCGGGCGAGCGACGAGGGGGCGAGCGGCCCCTCCGGGCGCGTGCGCAGGGCGTGGGCGAAGGCTGCGACATCCTCGCCGCCGATGCCCTCCGGAGTGAGGATGCCCCGCCCCGAGAGCGCCGCGAGATAGGCGCCGAGGTCCCGGCGGTAGGCGTTGACCGTGTTGTCCGAGAGGCCGCGCTCGATCGACACGTGCCTCAGGAACCTGTCGGCGGCGACCTCGAGCGGGGTGGACATCATCGCTGCAGCGGATGCCTCGGCCACGGCGCGTGCGGATCCCCGAGCGTCGACCAGCCCCTGTCCCTGCCGGCGGCAGCGCTGAGCGCGGCGATCGCGAGGATCGAGTTCTGCACGTCCCGCGAGAGCACGGCGTCGACGACCTCGTCGAGGGGCACCCAGCGGCGCTCGATCCCCGCCTCCTCCTCCGTGCGCTCGAAGACCTCGGGGGCGGCGCTCACGCCGCGCGCGAGGTAGACCCGCAGCACCTCGTTGCTGCCGCCAGGGCTCGTCATGAACTCGCTGAGCAGGTGCCACGTCTCGGCGACGAGGTCGACCTCCTCGGCGAGCTCGCGCTGCGCAGCGGCGAGCGGCTCCTCGTCGCGGATGTCGAGCAGGCCCGCGGGCAGCTCCCAGTCGCGCATGCGGATGGGGTGGCGGTACTGCTTGATGAGCAGCACGCGGTCGCGCTCGTCGAGGGCGAGCACCGCGACGGCGCCTGTGTGGTCCATGAACTCGCGCGTGATCTCGCTGCCGTCGAGCTCGAACGTCTCACGGCGGATGTCCCACACGCGCCCGTCGAAGACGACCTCGGACCGGAGCACCTCCGGCCCGACGGCGTCGTCGGCGAGGTCAGGCATCGCCGGGCTCGGCCACCTCGAACAGGCGGCTCGCGTTCTGGCGGTCGAGCGCGACGGCGATGAGCCCGCGGAACAGCGGGTGCGCGTGGTTGGGTCGCGAGCGCAGCTCGGGGTGGGCCTGGGTCGCGACGTAGAACGGGTGCACGTCGCGCGGCAGCTCGACGAACTCGACGAGCGTGCGGTCGGGCGAGATGCCGGAGAACACCATGCCCGCACCGGCGATCTGCTCGCGGTACGCGTTGTTGACCTCGTAGCGGTGGCGGTGGCGCTCGGAGATGCGCACGGCGCCGTAGAGGTCGGCCACGATCGAGCCGGGCTCGAGCGCCGCCTCGTAGAGCCCCAGGCGCATGGTGCCGCCGAGGTCGCCGTCGGCGATGATGTCGACCTGCTCCGCCATGGTCGCAATGACGGGGAACTCGGTGTCGGGGTCGAACTCGGTCGACGAGGCACCGGGGAGGCCCGCGACATCCCTCGCGTACTCGATGACCATGCACTGCAGGCCGAGGCACAGGCCGAGGGCCGGGATGGCGTTCTCGCGGGCGAAGCGCAGCGCGCCGAGCTTGCCATCGATGCCGCGCACGCCGAACCCACCGGGGATGACGATGCCCTCGAGGTCGGAGAGCATGCGCGCAGCGCCCTCGGGCGTCTCGCACTCGTCGGAGGGGACCCAGCGGATGTTGACCTTCGCCTGGTTGGCGAATCCGCCGGCCTTGAGCGCCTCGGTGACGGAGAGGTACGCGTCGGGCAAGTCGATGTACTTGCCGACGAGGCCGATGGTGACCGTGTGCTTGGGGTCGTGGACGGTGTCGAGCAGGGTCTTCCAGCCGTCCCAGTTCACCTCGGAGGCCTTGTCGATGCCGAGCTGCTGGATGATGTAGCCGTCGAGGCCCTGGTCGTGCAGCATCGTCGGGATGTCGTAGATGCTGGGTACGTCGACGGCGTTGACGACCGCATCCTCGTCGACGTCGCACATGAGGGCGATCTTGCGCTTGTTGGACTCGGAGACCGGCCGGTCGCTGCGCAGCAGGAGGGCGTCGGGCTGGATGCCGATCGAGCGCAGCGCCGCCACCGAGTGCTGCGTGGGCTTGGTCTTCTGCTCGCCCGACGCGTTCATGAACGGCACGAGCGAGACGTGCACGAAGAACACGTTCTTGCGGCCGAGCTCGTGGCGCACCTGGCGCGCCGACTCGATGAACGGCTGAGACTCGATGTCGCCGACGGTGCCGCCGATCTCCGTGATGATCACGTCGGGGGCGGGTTCGCCGTTCGCGCCGGGCTGGGCCTGCAGGCGCATCCTGCGCTTGATCTCGTCGGTGATGTGCGGGATGACCTGCACGGTGTCGCCGAGGTACTCGCCGCGGCGCTCCCTCGCGATGACCTGCGAGTAGATCTGGCCTGTGGTGACGTTGGCCGCCTGGTCGAGGTTGATGTCGAGGAAGCGCTCGTAGTGGCCGATGTCGAGGTCGGTCTCAGCACCGTCGTCGGTGACGAAGACCTCGCCGTGCTGGAACGGGTTCATCGTGCCCGGGTCGACGTTGAGGTAGGGGTCGAGCTTCTGCATGACGACGCGCAGGCCGCGCGCGGTGAGGAGGTTTCCGAGACTCGCGGCGGTAAGGCCTTTTCCGAGGGAGGAGACGACACCTCCGGTCACGAAGATGTGCTTGGTCACTGTCCGCTCAGAATTATTCACCACGGGGTTTCATCCTATCCCCCCGGCGGCGACCTCCGCAGAGACGCGCCCTACTCGACGGGATGGAACGTGCCGTCGACCATGTACCCGCTCACCGGCACGGCACCCGCGGGGATCGCCTGCTGCGCTCCATGGGGCTCGAGGGCGGGGACCCCCTTCGCGCGGTGGCCGCCGCTCATCTTGTCGATGAGGGCGAGCGCGATGGCCGAGAGGATGAAGACGGTGTGGATGATGACCTGCCAGAACACGCCCTCGCCCGTGTAGGTCTCCCCCGTGACGCTCTCGTCGTCGGACCTGGGCGCGCCGAGGTCGCCGACCTCGATGAAGGTCTTGAGAAGGTGGATCGACGAGATGCCGATGATGGCCATGGCGAGCTTGACCTTGAGCACGTTGGCGTTGACGTGCGACAGCCACTCGGGCTGGTCGGGATGGCCCTCGATGTTGATGCGCGAGACGAAGGTCTCGTAGCCGCCGATGATGACCATGATGAGCAGGTTCGCGATCATGACGACGTCGATGAGGCCGAGGACGTAGAGCATGATGACCGCCTCCTCGATGTGGAGGGGGTCTTTCGCCACCTCCTCGACGAGGTGGATGAGCTCGATCACGAACACGACGACGTAGACGAGCTGGGCGACGATGAGCCCGAGGTAGAGGGGGGCCTGCAGCCAGCGGCTGAAGAAGATCAGGTAGCCGACCCCCTTCGCCCACGGGGTCTGCGGTCGGTACTGGCGGGCGGCCTGGGGGGTCGTCACAGTGGTTCTCCTGGGGTGTGGTGCGGGAGCTCGATACTACCGATCGATGCTGCGAGCCATCTCGATGAGCTCGCGCGCGTGCGCGAGGCCGCTCTCGGAGTCGGAGAGGCCCGACAGCAGTCGCGCCATCTCGACGATGCGCTGCTCGCCGTCGAGCTGCTGGATGCTCGACGCGCTCACATAGCCGTCGTTGTCCTTGAGCACGCGCAGGTGGTTGGAGGCGAACGCCGCGACCTGAGCGAGGTGCGTGACGACGATGACCTGCGCGTTCTGGCTGAGGCGCGCGAGGCGCCGGCCGATCTCGATGGCGCTCGCGCCGCCCACACCCGCGTCGACCTCGTCGAAGATGAAGGTCGGAACAGGGTCGTTGGCGGCGATGACCACCTCGATCGCGAGCATGACGCGCGAGAGCTCGCCGCCGGACGCGCCCTTGCCGAGCGGCAGCGGCTCGGAGCCGGGATGCGGCTGCATGAGGAGCGCCACCTGATCTTTGCCGTTGGCGGAGTACTCCGGGCGGTCCTGCACCTCGACGACGAGCCGGGCGCTGGCCATGGCGAGGGCGGCGAGCTCGGCGGTCACTCCGGCACCGAGGCGCTCGACCGCATCCCGCCGGATCTCGCTCAGGCGCGCCGCGAGTGCCACGACGTTGGCGCGGTGCGCGTCGACCTCGCCCCGCAGGGCGGTGATGCGGTCGGAGTCGTTGTCGAGCTCGAGCAGGCGCGCGCTGCCGCTCTCGAGGTAGTCGATGACCTCGTCGAGGTCGGCGCCGTACTTGCGCACGAGCTGGCTCAGCTCCGCCCGCCTGTCTTGCACGGACTCGAGCTCGCGGCCGCCGTCGGTGTCGAGGTCGCCGAGGTAGCGCGAGAGCTGCGCCGAGATCTCGGTGACGAGGATCGTGGCGTTCTGCAGCGACTCGGCGATGGGCGGCAGCGCGGGGTCGTGCGCGAGCGCCTTGTCGAGGGCGCGGCGGGCGGCGTCGAGGAGGGTGAGCACGTCGGGCGCGTCGTCGTCGGACGACACCGCCTCGTGCGCCTGGGTCGCGGCGAGCCGCAGGTCTTCGAGGTTGGTGAGCCGCTCCGACTGCTCCGCGAGCTCGGCATCCTCGCCACGGCGGGGCGCGGCGGCCTCGATCTCGGCCATGGCCGTGCGCAGCTCCTCGGCCTCGCGCGTGCGGCGCTCCTGCTCCGCGACGAGCACGTCGAGTTCGCCCTGCGTCGACTGCCATGCGCGGAACGCGGCCTGGTACTCGCCGAGCACCGTCGAGAGCTCCTGGCCCGCGAACCTGTCGAGGGCGTCGCGCTGGGCGCCCGCCGAGCGCAGGCGCACCTGCTCCGACTGGCCGTGCACGACGACGAGCTGCTGGCCGAGCTCGTTGAGCACTCCCACGGGCGTCGTGCGCCCGCCGATGATCGCGCGGCTGCGGCCCTCCGACGACACGGACCGCGCGAGGATGAGCTCCGGCCCGTCGAGCTCGGCACCCGCGTCGCGCGCCCGCTCGGCGATCGCCCCCTCAGGGTCGACGAGCCAGCGGCCCTCCACGACGGCCTGGGAGCTGCCGCCGCGGACTATCGACGCATCCGACCTCTCCCCCAGAAGCAGGTTGAGCGCGGTCACGACCATGGTCTTGCCGGCGCCGGTCTCACCCGTGATCGCCGTGAAGCCAGGGCCGAGCGGGAGGCGCGCGTCGCCGATGACGCCGAGGGAGCGGATCCAGATCTCCTCGATCACGAGCGGGGGCCCTCCTCGCCGACGGGGCCGCGCCAGCCGTGCACGGGCAGGTTGAACTTGTTGACGAGCCGGTCGGTGAACGGGCCCTGGCTGAGGCGCGCGAGGCGCACGGGGGTGTTCGAGCGGCGGACGACGACCCGGGCACCGCGCGGCAGGTCGTGCGTGCGGCGGCCGTCGCACCACAGCACGCCCGTGCCCTGGGTGCGGTCGAGCACCTCGACGGCCATCGCGGAGTCCGGGCCGACGACGAGCGGCCGCGCGAAGAGCGCGTGGGGGCTGAGCGGCACGAGCAGCAGGGCGTCGAGGCTCGGCCACACGACCGGCCCGCCGGCGGAGAAGGAGTAGGCGGTCGATCCCGTCGGCGTGCTCATGACGACGCCGTCGCAGCCGAAGGATGACAGCGGCCGGCCGTCGACCTCGATGACGACCTCGAGCATGCGCTCGCGGCTCGCCTTCTCGACAGTCGCCTCGTTGAGCGCCCACGTCTCGTAGACGACCTCGGCATCGACCTTGACGCGCACGCTGAGCGTCATGCGCTCCTCGACGAGGTAGTCCTGCGCGAGGGCGCGCGCGACGGTCTCGGTGAGGGCCTCGCGCTCGCTCTCGGCGAGGAAGCCGACGTGGCCGAGGTTGACGCCCAGGAGCGGAGCGCTGCAGCCGCGCGTGAGCTCGGCGGCGCGCAGGATGGTGCCATCCCCCCCGAGCACGATGACGAGCTCGAGGTCGCCGATCTGCACGGCGTCGCCGAGCAGCGCGATGGGCTGCAGGTCGTGGGCCGCGGCCATGATGTGCGCGTACTCGTCCTGCGAGAGCACGGGCGTGAGGCCCGCGGCGACGAGCTGCCGGCACACGGTGATGGCGGCCTCGAGCGAGTCCTGCCGCCCGGTGTGCGCGACGACGAGGATGTGCCGGTCGGTGCTCACAGCATCATCCTCTCGAGTCAGGCGATCTCAGAAACTCGCCTTGTCCATTCTGTCGGATTACCGCCGACACGTGCGCTCAACCAGGCCAGATACTCGCGGTTGCCGGAGTTTCCCGCGATTGGGGAGGGAAGGACCCCGGCCGTCGGCAGGCCCAGGTCCCACGCGGCCCACAGCACACCCATGACGGCCTCATCGCGCAGCCCCGCGTCGCGCACGATGCCCTCCCGGATGCCCGTGCGCCCCACCTCGAACTGCGGCTTGACCAGCAGCACGTAGTCGGCGTCGACGCCCATCGTCTCGACGAGCGCGGGCAGCACGGTCGTGAGCGAGATGAAGGAGAGGTCGGCGACCACGAGCGTCGGCACCTCGTCGCTGCCGCTCTCCGTCGCGAGCAGCTCGGGCGTGAGGTAGCGGGCGTTCGAGCCCTCCACGACCGTGACGCGCTCGTCGGCGCGGATGCCCGGCGCGAGCTGCCCGTGCCCCACGTCGGTGGCGATCACGCGCCGCGCGCCGCGCTCGAGCAGCACCTGCGTGAACCCGCCCGTGGACGCGCCCACGTCGATCGCGAGGCGGCCTGACGGGTCGACGGCGAAGCCGTCCAGCGCGGCGATGAGCTTGTGGGCCGCGCGGCTCACGTAGTGGTCGACCTCGGCCACCTCGAGGAGCTGGTGCGGCTCGACGGGGGCGGACGGCTTGACGACGGGCATCCCGTCGACCGTCACGAGCCCGTCGGCGATGAGCTTGGCCGCGTGCGTGCGCGAGCGCGCGAGCCCGCGGGAGGCGAGCTCGGCGTCGAGCCTAGGCAGAGTCGCCGCCCTCCAGACGGTGCTGCAGCTCGTCGTGCAGCTGCGTGAACGCCGCGGCACGCGACTCGAGCGGCTGGTCCTCGATCACGAGCAGGCGCGAGAGCAGGGCGTCTGTCTCGATACCGGCCTTGTCGTTGTCGGTGTCGCTCATGCTCACGAATATAGTTCGGCGGGCACGTCGAGCGCGTAGATCGCGGCGCCCGAGTTCCAGATCGCGGCGGCACCGGCGCGCAGCAGGTCGACACCCGACCCGCTCTCGATCGTGATGGCGCCGCCCTCCCGGCGCACGGTCGCCGAGCCGACGGTCGTGCGTGTGACGCCGGGCGCCTCGGTCACGACGGTCTCGGGGTACGGCTCGTGCAGCTGGCGGAGGTCGTCGAGGATGTACGTCGGCCGCTCCTGCGGCACGGCGGCGATGACCTGCTTGGCGCGGTCGATGCCCGTGAGCACGAGCACCGAAGGGATCCCCGCGCGGTTGGCCCCGAGGATGTCGGTGTCCAGCCGGTCGCCGATCATGAGCGCGTCGCGCGTGCCGAACCGGGTCATGGCCTCCTCGAAGATGGCCACCTCGGGCTTGCCCGCCACGACGGGGAGCCGTCCGACCGCCGTGTGCACGGCAGACACGAGAGTGCCGTTGCCGGGTGCCGTTCCGCGCGCCTGCGGGATGGTCCAGTCGGTGTTCGTCGCGACCCACGGCAGGTCGCCCGCCGTGCCGTCGCCGTTGAGGGCGAAGGCCGCCTCCGCGAGGTGCACCCAGCCCACCTCGGGCGAGAAGCCCTGCACCACGGCTGCCGGGTTGTCGAGCGCCGACCGGGTGACGGTGAAGCCCGCCTTCGTGACCTCGTCGACGAGGCCGTCGCCGCCGACGACGAGGATGCTCGACCCCGGTGCGACCAGCTCTTTCAGCAGCGTCATCGCCGCCTGCGGCGACGTGACGATGTCCTCCGCAGCCGCATGAAGGCCGAGCTCGGTGAGGTGCTGGGCCACGGAGGCGTCGGTGCGGGAGGCGTTGTTGGTGATGTAGGCGACCCGCGTGGGAGCGGCTATCGCGTTCATGCTCTCCACGGCATATGGGATCGCGGCGGGGCCCTTGTAGATGACGCCGTCGAGGTCGGCGAGCACGAGGGAGACGCCGTCGAGAGGCGTTCTACTCATCGGACTCCCCGGCATCGGACACCCGGGGCTCGAGCTCCTCCTCGACGACCTCGATGACGTCGTCGTCCCCGTCGCCGGAGTCGAGCGCGTCCGCGGCGACCTCGGCGCGGGCGTACCACTCCTCGGCCTCGGCATCACGGCCGAGCTCCTCGAGCACCGTCGCGTACGCGTCGAAGAGGCCGGGGCTATAGGAGAACGCAGTGGACGGATCGAGCTGCGGGATCTGCAGCTCGGTGAGCGCGGCCTCGGGGTTGCCGAGGTCGAGACGGGCGCCCGACATGGCGATCGCGAGCTCGACCTGCACGGGAACCGGCAGCGTCGCGCGCGCGACCGAGCGCCCGAGCTCGAGCGCCTTCTCGGGTCGACCGAGACCGCGCTCGCTGTCGACCATCATGGGCAGCTGGTCATCTCGGCCTGTGATGCGCCGGTAGGTGCGCAGCTCGCGCAGCGCGAGCGCGTAGTCCTCGATCGTGTAGGCCGTGATCGCGAGCGTCTCGCGGACGACACCGATGCGGCCGGCGCGGCGGGCGGCGGAGATCGCGTGCTGGTGGGCGAGCTGGGGGTCGCTCTCGATGAGCCGGGCGACCATGACCAGGTGACGCGCGACGCCCTCCTGGTTCTCCTTGCTGAGAGTCTTGAGCTCGTTGAGCGCGACGCGGTCGAGCTCCTTGGGCGTGACGTCGTCGGGGATGGCCGGAGCCTCGTGATGCGCGCGGACCGACCGGGTGCCGAACGGGTCCCGGTCTTCGGGGATCTCGCGCTCGCTCGCCGCGCGGTCGTTACGGGCCGGGGCGCCGCCCTTCGTCCAGAGCCGCTGCTCCGAGCCGCCCTTGCCCGCGGGCTTGTCCTTCTTCCAGGCGGGCTTCGAGCCGGCCCCGTCGCGCGCGGGCTTGCCGTCTCGAGACGCACGTGCGGGCTTGCCGTCTGTCGGCTTCCCCTTGTAGGGCCGCCCTTCAGCGGGCCGGCCGCTCGACGGGCGTCCGTCGGAGGGTCGTCCGGAGCCGGGACGGCCGCCGGTGGGCCTGCGTCCCTCGTTCCTCGGGGTATCGCTCACGATGTCTCCTGAATGATGTGACTTAACGCAAAATGGCCACCCCGATCTAACGGGGTGGCCACTTTACAAAGAAGTCCGGCGGTGTCCTACTCTCCCACAAAGTCACCCTTGCAGTACCATCGGCGCAGAGAGTCTTAGCTTCCGGGTTCGGAATGTAACCGGGCGTTTCCCTCTCGCTATGGCCGCCGAAACACTATTGATTTATGTATCGAAACAGCCAGAGCTGAGCTCTCGAAAGAGCTAGATCTGGCGCAGTTCCCGACCGTAAATCGGGAACCACAAAGTGGACGCGAGAATCATTCTCATTCACCATTCGCTGGCCTCGGAAGGCCAACCAGTGAGGTGGTGTGTTATCAATTTATCGGCTTATTAGTACGGGTCAGCTCCATGCGTCTTTAGTCCGCACTTCCACATCCCGCCTATCAACCCAGTAGTCTAGCTGGGAGCCTCTCGACCGAAGTCATGGAAATCTCATCTTGAAGCCGGCTTCCCGCTTAGATGCTTTCAGCGGTTATCCGTTCCGAACGTAGCTAATCAGCGGTGCTCCTGGCGGAACAACTGACACACCAGAGGTTCGTCCATCCCGGTCCTCTCGTACTAGGGATAGCTCTTCTCAAATTTCCTGCGCGCGCAGAGGATAGGGACCGAACTGTCTCACGACGTTCTAAACCCAGCTCGCGTACCGCTTTAATGGGCGAACAGCCCAACCCTTGGGACCTACTCCAGCCCCAGGATGCGACGAGCCGACATCGAGGTGCCAAACCATGCCGTCGATATGGACTCTTGGGCAAGATCAGCCTGTTATCCCCGAGGTACCTTTTATCCGTTGAGCGACAGCGCTTCCACAAGCCACTGCCGGATCACTAGTCCCGACTTTCGTCCCTGCTCGAGTTGTCACTCTCACAGTCAAGCTCCCTTGTGCACTTACACTCGACACCTGATTGCCAACCAGGTTGAGGGAACCTTTGGGCGCCTCCGTTACTTTTTGGGAGGCAACCGCCCCAGTTAAACTACCCACCATGCACTGTCCCTGAACCGGATCACGGTCCGAAGTTAGATATCCAGTATGACCAGAGTGGTATTTCAACAATGACTCCACCTGAACTAGCGTCCAAGCTTCACAGTCTCCCACCTATCCTACACAAGCCACACCAAACACCAATACAAAGCTATAGTAAAGGTCACGGGGTCTTTCCGTCCTTCTGCGCGTAACGAGCATCTTTACTCGTAGTGCAATTTCGCCGAGTTCGCGGTTGAGACAGCTGGGAAGTCGTTACGCCATTCGTGCAGGTCGGAACTTACCCGACAAGGAATTTCGCTACCTTAGGATGGTTATAGTTACCACCGCCGTTTACTGGGGCTTAAATTCTCAGCTTCGCCTTAGCTAACCGTTCCTCTTAACCTTCCAGCACCGGGCAGGCGTCAGTCCGTATACATCGTCTTGCGACTTAGCACGGACCTGTGTTTTTAGTAAACAGTCGCTTCCCACTGGTCTCTGCGGCCGTCAAACGCTCCAGGAGTAAATCCCTTCACGCCTCAGGCCCCCCTTCTCCCGAAGTTACGGGGGCATTTTGCCGAGTTCCTTAACCACGATTCTCTCGATCTCCTTGGTATTCTCTACCTGACCACCTGAGTCGGTTTGGGGTACGGGTGACTGGAACCTCGCGTCGATGCTTTTCTCGGCAGCATAGGATCACTGATTTCGTCCGTGAGGACTACCCATCGGGTCTCAGGCTATGTGAACGACGGATTTGCCTATCGTTCGCCCTACATCCTTAGACCGGGTCAACCATCGCCCGGCTCAGCTACCTTCCTGCGTCACACCTGTTAATACGCTAGCCGCACCAGCATAGGGTCGTGTGCTAGGCCCAACGCTTCACCCCGAAGGGATCCGTCAAAGGGATTCAGACACTTAGCATTACTGGATTGACTTGGGCGGTTCTTCGTCAGTACGGGAATATCAACCCGTTGTCCATCGACTACGCCTGTCGGCCTCGCCTTAGGTCCCGACTTACCCAGGGCGGATTAGCCTGGCCCTGGAACCCTTGGTCTTTCGGAGGACGGGTTTCTCACCCGTCTTTCGCTACTCATGCCTGCATTCTCACTCGTGTGGC
>Ga0066255_1002359_pt1 | contig 11719 bp, 9 predicted proteins | sample ThiBiot_750_biof_FD_71148 | JGI IMG/M metagenome (GOLD analysis project Ga0066255, IMG submission 71148) | Wastewater bioreactor microbial communities from Cape Town, South Africa - Thiocy_expt_750_biof (version 2) | ecosystem: Engineered > Bioreactor > Thiocyanate-remediating > Anaerobic-Aerobic... | reverse complement strand
ATACGGCATCCGCGACTATCGCGGCGGCGGCCGCTCCTCGGCGCGCGAGAAGGCGATGCGCGTCGCGGCCGGCGCCATCGCCCGTAAGGTCGTCCCGGGCATGGTGGTGCGCGGCGCGCTGGTGCAGATGGGGCCGCACAAGATCGACCGCGCGAATTGGGACTGGGAGGAGGTTGGTCGCAACCCGTTCTTCTGCCCGGACGCCAAGGCCGCCGCCTTCTTCGAGAGCTATCTCGACGGCATCCGCAAATCCGGTTCCTCGATCGGCGCGGTGCTGGAGATCGTCGCCGAGGGCGTGCCGGCGGGCTTGGGCGCGCCGATCTACGCCAAGCTCGATGCCGAGATCGCCGCCGCGCTGATGAGCATCAATGCGGTGAAGGGCGTCGAGATCGGCGAAGGGTTCGGCGCGGCCGAGCTCTCCGGCGAAGAGAATGCCGACGAGATGCGCGCCGGCAATGACGGGCACCCGCTCTTTCTCTCCAACCATGCCGGCGGCATTCTCGGCGGCATCTCGACCGGCCAGCCGATCGTGGCGCGCTTCGCGGTGAAGCCGACCTCCTCGATCCTGGCGACGCGCGCGACGGTCACGCGTACCGGCGGAGAGGCGGAGATGTTCACCAAGGGCCGTCATGACCCTTGTGTCGGCATCCGCGCCGTGCCGGTGGGCGAGGCGATGGTCGCCTGCGTGCTGGCGGACCACTATCTGCGCCATCGCGGGCAGGTCGGCGTGATCGAGCCGCGCTGGCCGTTTCAGGAGTGAGCTGAAGCCCGGTATCGGGCAAGCTCCGCACCGGCGAGCCGGGCTATCGGGAGCAGATCTGCTTCGCTTGCACCGTCGCGCGCCTGCACCGTGAACCCCTGAATGAGGGCGCCATAGTAGCGGGCGAGGGCGTCGGCATCGATGTCGGGCAGAATCTGCCCCTCTGCGACCCCTCGCAACAGGCGCTCCTTGAACAGCGCGATGGTCGCGGCGCGATAATCCGCGACATGGTCGGCTTCGGCCCGGTTCTCCCGTGCACAGACCAGCAGCGCGGCGGAGATCATGCAGCCCGCCGGCCGGCCGGGTAGCGTGAATTCATGGGCTGACACGGCGAGAACCCGCTCAAAGGCGCGGATCACGTCCGGATCGGCCAGCGCTTCCTGCGTCAGATGGCCGATCTCGTCGCGGTACCAGAGAATGGCTTCGCGATAGAGCTCGGCCTTCGAACCGAACGCCGCGTAGAGGCTCTGGGGCGTGATGCCCATCGCCCCGGTGAGATCCACGATCGAAGCGCCTTCGTAGCCGAGATGCCAGAAGGCTTTTGCCGCCGCGGCAAGCGCCTCTTTGCGATCGAAAGAGCGCGGCCTGCCGCGAGGGCGCGAAACGCGAGGATCAGCATCCGGCATCGAATTTTTCACAATGATCACTCTAGAAATTCAGGCCGCTCTCGGGTATTCAGGAGCGATCGCTCTTTATATAGGAAGACCCCTCTCATGCGCAGCCTCCTTCTGGCGCTTTTCGGGCTTGTCTCAGGGTCCGCGCTGGCCGAACCATCATGCGATGTGGCTCTGCCCGCCCGGCTGGATGCGGTGATCGAGCGGGCGATCACGGAAAAGAGGCTTGTCGGCACGGTGGTGCTCGTCGCCCGCGACGGCCAGATCATTTATCGCCGCGCGGCCCGGCTCGCCGACCGCGAGGCGGGAAAGGCGATGAGCGAGAACGCGATCTTCCGCTTCGCCTCGGTGTCGAAGCCGATCGTCATGGCGGCGTTCATGCGCATGGTCGAGCAAGGCCGCTTCTCACTGAGCGACTCGGTCACGCGCTACCTGCCGAATTTCCGCCCACGCCTTGCCGATGGCAGCATCCCGACGATCACCCTGCACCAGTTGGCGACGCATAGTTCCGGCTTGAGCTATCGCCTGCTCGAGCCCGTCGGTAGCCCCTATCACGACCTCGATATTTCGGATGGGCTGGACCAGCCGGGCCTCACTCTCGCTGAGAACCTGCGAAGATTGGGGCGGGCGCCACTGGCTTTCCCGCCGGGGCAGGGCTGGCGCTATTCGCTTGGCATCGACGTGATCGGCGGCGTCATGGAGGCGGCAACCGGGGAGACGCTGCCGGCATTGATCGAGCGTCTCGTCACCGGCCCGCTGGGGATGGCGGATACCGGCTTCGGTGTCAGCGACACGGCGCGGCTGGCCGTTCCCTATGCGGATGGCAGTCCCGAGCCGGTGCGGATCAAGGATGGCGATGTCATCCCGCTCTTTGGAGGCGCGGTCCGTTTCTCGCCGAGCCGCGTCTTCGATCCCGGTTCTTATGCGTCGGGCGGGGCTGGCATGACCGGAAGCGCACCGGACTTCCTGCGCTTGCTCGAAGCTCTGCGCACCGGGGGAGCGTCAATATTGAGCCGCGGTACCGTCGAGAGGATGGCGGCACCGCAGATCGCGGCCGACGCGGCTACGCAGGGACCCGGCTGGGGTTTCGGCTATGGCTGGGCCGTGCTGGTCGATCCGAAGGCCTCCGGCACACCGCAATCCTCCGGTACGCTGCAATGGGGCGGCGTCTATGGCCATAACTGGTTCGTCGATCCCGCAGCGCGGCTCAGCGTGGTGGCTTTGACCAACACCGCCTTCGAGGGCATGTCCGGGCGATTTACGGTCGAGCTTCGCGACGCCATCTATGGCCCCGAGGCATGCCGACGGAACTGAATTTCAGTTGTACTGAAAGTTGTCGGCAGCTTCATTGTCATTGAAATGGGGCTGCCCTATATCTCGGGCATGAAGCTCGACGCCTGGCTCCGGCAGAACAAGATCGCGCGCAGCGCCTTCGCCAAGCAGGTCGGCCTGTCGCCGGCCAGCGTGACGGCACTGTGCAACGATCCGGCTGCCTGGATCTCGCGGGAAAGCGCCGAGCGTATCGCCGCCGTCACGGGCGGTTCCGTTACCCCGAATGATTTCCTCGGCCTGTCCGGGCCGCGCGAGGCTGCCATGTTCAACAATGTCACCGAGACCATCGAAGCCTTCGCCCGCGGCGAGATCGTCATCGTCACCGATGACGACGATCGCGAGAACGAGGGCGACCTCATCGTCGCAGCCTCGCTCTGCACGCCGGAGAAGATGGCCTTCATCATCCGCAACACCTGCGGCATCGTCTGTGCGCCGCTGACGGCGAGCGAGGCGCGGCGCCTGCGGCTCGATCCGATGGTGTCCTCGAACGACGCGCCGCTCGGCACCGCCTTCACCATCACGGTCGACGTCAAGCACGGGCTGACCACCGGCATCTCGGCCGAGCAGCGCACCAACACCGTGCGCGCGCTTGCCAACGGCAATATGGGCGCGACTGATTTCGTCCGGCCTGGCCATGTCTTCCCGCTGATCGCCAAGGATGGCGGCGTGCTGATGCGCTCGGGCCATACCGAAGCGGCCGTCGACCTGTGCAAGCTCGCCGATCTTCCGCCCGTCGGCGTGATCTGCGAACTCGCCAATGACGACGGCACGGTGATGAAGGGCGCGCAGATCAGCGCCTTCGCCGAAAAACACGGGCTGAAGCAGATCACCGTGGCGGACTTGATCGCCTATCGGCAGCTGCGCGAGAAGCTGGTCGAGCGGGTGCATTCCTTCCCGGTGAAGACGGCCTATGGCGAGATGACCGGGCATGTCTACGTCACCCCCTTCGACGACACGCAGCATTTCGCCTTCGTGATGGGCAAGCTCGGCGATGGCGAAAAGGTGCCGGCGCGGCTGCATCGTGCCGATGTCGTCGCCGACGTGCTCGGCGGGGCGGGCTCGATCCAGTGCGCGCTCCGGCGCTTCCAGCAGGACGGGCGGGGCGTGCTGATCTATCTGCGCGACGGCACGGCCGGCGTGCCGATCAAGAGCGTCGAGGACGCGGGTTCCGACGCGCTGCGCAGCCAGCAATGGCGGGAGGTCGGGCTCGGCGCGCAGATCCTGCGCGATCTCGGCGTCGCGTCGATCGTCAACCTGGCGTCGTCGCCGCGCTCCTTCGTGGGCTTGAGCGGCTTCGGCATCGAGATCGCCGAGACGCAGCCTCTGGAGTGACGCGGCGCTCAGGCGCCCATCAGCGCAGCGACATGGGCGGCGGCCGATTTCGCCAGCCCGTCGAGGTCATAGCCGCCTTCGAGAACCGAGACGATGCGGTTGCCGGCGTGGCGCTCGGCGATCTCCATGAGCTTCCTGGTGGCCCAGGCGAAATCGGCCTCGCGGAGGTTGATGTCCGCGAGGGGGTCGCGCCAATGCGCGTCGAAGCCGGCCGAGACGATCACAAGCTCGGGCTGGAACGCTGCGAGGCGCGGCAGGATGCCGATCTCGAAGGCGTCGCGGAATTCGTCGGAGCCGTCGCCGGGCGCAAGCGCGACATTGACGATGTTCCCATGAATGCCACGCTCGGAGGGGGCGCCCGTGCCGGGATACAGCGGCATCTCATGCGTCGAGGCATAGAGGACGCTGGCGTCGTCCCAGAAGATGTCCTGCGTGCCGTTGCCGTGGTGAACATCCCAGTCGACGATCGCAACCCGCTCCGCCCCGTGGATCTGGCGGGCATGGCGCGCGGCGATGGCAGCATGATTGAAGAAGCAGAAGCCCATGGCGCGCTCGCGCTCGGCATGGTGTCCGGGCGGGCGGGTCGCGACGAAGGCGGAACGCGCCCTGCCGCTCATCACCTCGTCGACCGCCAGAACCGCACCTCCGACCCCGCGCAGCGCCGCCTCCAGAGTGCCGGGAGACATGGTCGTGTCGGCATCGAGATGCGCGAGACCTTCCTTGGGGGCCGCGGAAAGGACCGCTTGCAGATGAGCGGGCGAATGGCAAAGCGCGGCCTGCTCGAAGGTGCCGAGCGGCGCCTCCAGCCGAATCAGCGACGCGAAACGCTCGTCCTCGAGGGCGCGCTCGACGGCACGGAGACGGTCAGGGCGTTCCGGATGGCCCGCCGGCGTGAGGTGGAGCAGGCTGGCTGGGTGGGTGATCAGCAGGGTCGTCAAGGGCAGTTATCCGATCGCAGGGGCATTCCACAGTAAAACCGTGTCCACTTTGCCACGCTTGTGGCGAGAGCGTCTGCAGGCGGCGGAACAAGATTGCGCCATGGCGGTTTGGAGCCTAGTCCTGCCGACCATCGCCTCCCGAGCCTTGCGGCCGCCTGCCGGCGATACGAAGCGTTAACGATCGATTCATCATATTGGCTGCCTTAGGGTCGCGCGGGTGGAGGCTATGAAGAAGACCGTTTTCGTCGCTCTGGCCGTGTCGGCGCTGCTCGGTGCCTGCCAGTACAAGAGCGTGAGCGCGCCGGCGCTGTCGGCCCGCGATGCCGAATATATCGCGCTGGTTCCGAAGTTCGACACCTATCTGCCCTATCTCCCCTACGAGATCGCCGATCCGACCGGCGAGCCTCCCGGTACGATCTATATCGATACCAAGCAGAAGTTCCTCTACCTCGTCCTGCCGAACAAGAAGGCGATCCGCTACGGCGTCGCGACCGGCGACGAAGCCTATGGCTGGACCGGCGAGGCCGTGGTTCAGCGCAAGGCGGAGTGGCCGCGGTGGACGCCGCCGGCCGAGATGGTGAAGCGCTGGCCGCATCTGAAGCCGGTCGCCGGCGGCATGAATGGCGGGCCGGAGAACCCGCTCGGCGCCCGGGCGCTCTATCTCTATCAGAACGGCCACGACACGCTCTATCGCATCCATGGCACCAACGAGCCCGAGACGATCGGCCGCTCGGCGTCGTCTGGCTGCATCCGGATGCGCAATATCGATGTGATCGATCTGTTCAACCGCGTGCCGGTCGGCGCGAAGGTGGTCGTCGTCTGAAGCCCCCACGCCCTCGCGAACTCGCGCGGCGGGTGCCATCGGCATCCGCCGTTTCTGTTCGAAGCCTGCAAATGCGCAGAAAAAGACCGGCGGGAGAAGCTCCGCGCCGGTCAGGTATTGGGTCTAGAAAGCGGGTCTCGAATAAGAGGAGGTTTCAGTCGTCGAAACCGTGTCGGAGTACGCCCGGCAAAGCCGTCTTGCGTGCCCCTTCCGTATCCTTCAACGCCTGAGGGCTGCGCCTGGTTCCGGCCGCGACCGCCTGAATCGCGATAGGGCGAAAGTGCGATGCGTAGGTCTCACGCGCCGTGGCATCGTGAAAACCTCTCCGGGCCTGCGTCTGCGAACGCGCGTCGAGATGGATCATGGCTCCTGACTTCGCTGATTGTCCCGTGCCGGCCGGGTCTCTCCTGCCGACAGTTGCGAGGTTGACGGGCAATCGGGTCTGCCACAGGGCGCGATCGTGATTTGTTCGTGGCGGCGGCGCAGCGCCTCGCCACATTGCTGAACGAAACGAAAAGAGCCGGATGCGCAGCATCCGGCCCGTCTCTTGCCGTTGCAGCCAGGATGTCAGGCGGCGAGCAGCCCTTCGGCCTTGGCCCAGGCCAGGGTCTTGTCGAGTGCACGCTCGGCGCGGTCGAACATCTCCTCGATTTCGGCCTCGTTGATGACCAGCGGCGGGCAGAAGGCGAGGCGATCGCCCATGGCACGGGTGATCAGGCCTTCCTGCAGCGCAAAGGAGACCGCCTTCGCGCCGACACCCCTCTTGGTCTCGAAGGAGGCCTTGGTCCGCTTGTCCTTGACCAGTTCGGCGCCACCGATCAGGCCGATGCCGCGGGCCTCGCCGACGAGCGGATGCTCGGCGAGCTTGTTCAGGCGCCTGAGGAAGGTCGGCTCGACCTTGGCGACGTGATCGACGATCTTCTCGCGCTGGTAGATTTCCAGCGTCTTGACCGCGATGGCGCAGCCGACCGGGTGGCCGGCATAGGTGTTGCCATGGCCGAAGGTGCCGATCTTGCGGCTCTGGTCGACGAGAACGTCATAGATCTTGTCGTTCATCATCACGGCGCTGAGCGGGAAATAGGCCGAGGTGATCTGCTTGGCGCAGGAGATCGAGTCCGCCGCCATGCCGTAGGTCTCGGTGCCGAACATCTTGCCGGTGCGGCCGAAGCCGGTGATGACCTCGTCCGAGATGAACAGGATGTCGTATAGGATGTCGTATTTCGCCAGGACGGCGTTGATCTTCTCGAAATAGCCGTCGGGCGGGGTGATCGCGCCGCCGGCGCCCATCACCGGCTCGGCGATAAAGGCGGCGACCGTGTCCGGCCCCTCGCGCAGGATCATCTCCTCCAGCTCGGCCGCCAGCCGCGACGAGAAATCCTGCTCGCTCTCGCCCGGCTCGGCAAAGCGGTAGTGATGCGGGCAGGAGGTGTGCAGGATGCCCGGCAGCGGCAGGTCGAAATCGATATGGTTGTTGGGCAGGCCGGTCAGCGAGGCCGAGGCGACGGTGACGCCGTGATAGCCCTTGAGCCTCGAGATGATCTTCTTCTTCTGCGGGCGGCCGAGCGCATTGTTGAGATACCAGACGATCTTGACCTGGGTGTCGTTGGCGTCGGAGCCGGAGGCCCCGTAGAAGACCTTGGAGATCGGAACCGGGGCGATCTCCTTCAGCTTCTCGGCGAGCTCGATCGCCGGGTCGTGGCTGCGTCCGCCGAAGATGTGGGTGAAGGGCAGTTTCTTCATCTGCTCGGTGGCGGTCTCGATCAGCTCCTGGTTGGAGTAGCCGAGGCCGGTGCACCAGAGACCCGCCATGCCTTCGATATATTCCTTGCCGGCGGTGTCGTAGACATAGATGCCTTTGCCGCTCTCCAGCACCAGCGGGCCGGTTTCGCGATGAGTGGCGAGGTTGGTGTAGGGATGAACGAGAGTCTCGATATCCCTGACGGCCAGATTCGACAGCATGTTGGGCTCCCGGTCCCTGTTTAAGATATTGACCACTCTAAGCCGACGTGCCCGCAAATGTTGAGCGATTTTGACGCGGGGGGCGGCAGACTCTGCTGCAGGGCGCCCGGAATTGTAAGAGCCATCTTCGCCGGGCTTCAGGCGCGGCGGGAGACACCGTCCGCGCATGAATTTCGCGCGGTCGGCCGACGATGGGCTGCGTGCGTCCGGTCTTGCTCCCGCGCGTCAGCCTAGCGGCGGCGGCACGAAGCCGCCGCCGCGCTCCTCGATCATGGCGCCGACGGCGATTGCCGTGCGGTCCTCACCGAAGGGCGCGATGATCTGGACGCCGAGCGGCAGGCCGTCGCGCGAGCGCATCACCGGGGCGCAGAGCGCCGGCAGATCCGCGCCGGTCGCGGGCGCGGCCCAGAGCAGGAAATCGAGATAGGGCCGCTCCTCGCCGTTCACGATCAGCCGACGAGCATGGATGTCCGGCCCGTGGTCGTGCGGGATCGCCGCGACCGGCGCGGGCGGGCAGAGCACGACGTCGTAGCGGGAGAAGAAGCGTGCCCATTGCCGCTTCTGCGCCAGCCGACGCTGGGCGAGCTGATGATAGAAGCCCGGCGTCATCCGGGCGCCGCGGGCCTGCAGCGCCTGATGTGAGAGATCGTTTGGGCTGTAGCGCGCGGCCTGCGCCTGGATGCGAGCGCGGATCTTCGGCGGCAGGCCATAGGCGACGACGGCATGGTTCAGCAGCGCATAGACCTCAAAGGCTTCGGCGAAGCCGACCGAGGGCCGGGCCGTTTCGTCGATGACGGCACCCGCCTCCGCGAGTTTGCGGGCCGCTTCGCGCACTGCCGCCGAGACCTCGCGGTCGACCGGGGCGAAAGGGTCGTCGGCACAGAGTGCGACGCGCAGGCCCCGTGCGCCCGTGCTGCGCGGCGGCGGCAAGGAGGGGGCAGGGCGGACCGCATCGCGCGGCCCGGCGATCACCGGAAGGATCAGGTCGAGATCCTCGGCCGCGCGGGTGATCGGACCGGCGACCATCAGGTCGACATTGCGCGCCGTGCGCCGCTCGGGCGGCGGCGGGATCGCGCCCCATGTCGAAACCAGTCCCCAGCTCGTCTTCAGGCCGAAGACGCCGCAGGCATGGGCGGGCCAGCGGATCGAGCTGCCGAGGTCGGAGCCGAGTTCGAAGGCGCTCATCCCGGTCGCGACGGCGACGGCCGCGCCGCCCGAGGAGCCGCCGGATGAGCGCGCCTCGTCCCAGGGATTGTTGGTCACGCCATGGGCCGGGTTGTAGCTCTGGAAATCGCCGGAGAAGACCGGGACATTGGTCTTGCCGAGGATGACCGCGCCAGCGGCGCGCAGTCGCGCGACGGCCGCCGCATCCTCGTTCGGAATGCGCTCGCGATAGGCGGGCAGCCCGCCCGAGGAGGGCAGGCCGGCGACGTCGAAGGCGTCCTTGATCGTGATCGGCAGCCCTTCGAGGGGGCGGGGGCTGCCATTGGCGATGCGTTCGTCCGCTGCCTTCGCCGTGACGCGCGCCGCTTCGCGGTCCTGCGCGACGACGGCATTCAGGCGCGGGTTCAGCGCGTCGATGCGCTCGAACGTAGCTTCCAGAAACTCGGCGGCACTGAAGCGGCGGGCGAGAAGCGCCGCGCGCAACGCGGTGGCCGAGGCCGTCAGGTCGATGGGTTCGGGCATGGCGACCTCACTCGGGCTCCTGTCCGGCATCGGCGGCGCGAGCGAGATCGCGCCACTGCACCACGAGCCGGTCGAGCTCCGACAGGTCGGTGGGCGCGAGCTTGCCCAGCGTCTTCGAGACGAAGTCGCGCTGGATGGCGATGCCGGCTTCGGCGAGCCGGCGCCCCTCGGCGGTGAGATGCATGGCGTAGGAGCGCCGGTCGCCGGCAATCGCGCGGCGCTCGACCAGCCCCGCCTGCACCAGCCGGTCGACCAGCCCCGATACGTTGCCCTTGGTGACGTAGAGGCGTTCGGCCAATTCGCTCTGGCTGATGCCTTCCTGCTCGGTGAGCGTCGAAAGCAGGTCGAACTGCGGGATCGACAGCCCTATCGTGCGAATCCGCTGGGTGATCTGGGTCAGCATGCGCTGGTGCAGGCGCATGACCCGGAACCAGACGCGGTCGGCCTCCGATGCGGCCTGCGGCACGGGCTTCTGTGCTGACAACTGGCGTCCTCCCCCCAATCGACGGATCAGACCTAAACCATCCCGACGCCGCGGGCGAGCCTCCGAAGGACTGACTTCACTTTCCGGCGCGGCCGTCGCTATCCTGCGCAAAATAGATGACGCTGGAGTCGGATCCGATCAGGCCGAAACGGCCCTCGGTCAATCCGCCTCTAACTCTTTGATAAAGAACGCGTGTCCGATCGGATTGCATCGCGATCTGATCGGCACGTAGTCCGGGAGAGACAACCATGCTCGGCCTGATGCAGGACTGGCCCCTGCTGCTCCATCGCATCATCGACCATGCCGCCATCCAGCACGGAACCCGCGAGGTGGTCAGCCGCGCCGTCGAGGATGGGACGCTCAGGCGGCGCAGCTACCGGGAGATCCGGAGCCGGGCCCTGCGCGTGGCCAAGCGCCTCGACCGGGAAGGGATCGGGCTCGGCGATCGCGTCGCGACGCTGGCCTGGAACAGCGATCGCCATCTCGAGCTCTGGTACGGCATCAGCGGCATCGGCGCGATCACGCATACGGTCAATCCGCGGCTCTTTCCCGAGCAGATCGCCGGAATCGTGAGCCATGCCGAAGACAGGCTGATGTTCCTCGACCTGACCTTCGTGCCGATGATCGAGGCCATTCAGGAGAAGCTGCCGAGTGTCGCGCGCTATGTCGTCCTGACCGATGCCGCGCATATGCCGCAGACCCGTCTCAGGGGCGCCGTCGCTTATGAAGATTGGCTGACTGAGGCGGATGACGATTTCACCTGGCGAGCCTTCGACGAGAACACGGCGGCCGGGCTCTGCTACACCTCGGGAACGACGGGCGGGCCAAAGGGCGTGCTCTACTCGCATCGTTCGAACGTGTTGCACGCGCTGGCCTGCGCCGCGCCGGACTATATGGGCCTGTCGGCGCGGGACACGGTGATGCCGGTGGTGCCGCTGTTCCACGCCAACAGTTGGTCGCTGGCCTATTCTGCGCCGATGACCGGGGCGAAGCTGGTGATGCCGGGCGCGAAGCTTGACGGCCCGTCCCTGCACGAATTGCTGGAAGGCGAGGGTGTGACCATGACCGCGGCGGTGCCGACGGTGTGGCTCGGACTCCTGCAACATCTGGAGGCCACCAAGGGCGAGCTTTCGACGCTGAAGCGCGTCGTGATCGGCGGCTCGGCCTGTCCGCGCGCGATGACGGAAACCTTCGAGCGCAAATACGGCGTCACCGTCGCGCATGCCTGGGGCATGACCGAGATGAGCCCGCTCGGCTCGTTCTGCTCGGTGAAGCCGGTCTATGAGCAGCTTTCGGGCGATGCGCTCTACGATCTCAAGGTCAAGCAGGGGCATCCACCCTTCACGGTCGAGTTCCGGCTCACCGACGATGCCGGACGGGACCTGCCCTGGGACGGCAAGACCTTCGGCCGGCTCAAGGTGCGCGGACCGGCGGTCGCCGGCGCCTATTACCGGCACGACGAGAAGATCCTCGACGACCAGGGCTTCTTCGACACCGGCGACGTCGCGACGATCGACCCGGCCGGCTACATGCAGGTCACCGACCGCTCGAAGGACGTCATCAAGTCCGGCGGCGAGTGGATCTCGTCGATCGACCTCGAGAATCTCGCGGTCGGCCATCCCGATGTGGCGGAAGCGGCGGTGATCGGCGTCGCTCATCCGAAATGGGACGAGCGGCCCTTGCTGGTGATCGTGCCGAAGCCGGGCCGGGCGCCCAGCAAGGAGGAGATGCTCGCCTTCATGACCGGCAAGATCGCGAAATGGTGGCTGCCGGACGATGTCGTGCTGGTCG
>Ga0066255_1001714_pt1 | contig 11738 bp, 16 predicted proteins | sample ThiBiot_750_biof_FD_71148 | JGI IMG/M metagenome (GOLD analysis project Ga0066255, IMG submission 71148) | Wastewater bioreactor microbial communities from Cape Town, South Africa - Thiocy_expt_750_biof (version 2) | ecosystem: Engineered > Bioreactor > Thiocyanate-remediating >... | reverse complement strand
GCCCGAGATCGCAAGGCTGCCGTTCCCGGCCTATCACAACCGGCCCTCCGCCCCGACGAATCTCACGCTGCATCAGGCGATCGACATCAACGTGCCGATCGGCTGTGGCGATGTGCCGGTCTGGCCCGGAGACGTCGTGCTGGGCGATGGCGAGGGCGTCGTGGTCATCCCCGCCGATCTCGCCGACGAGATCGCCGAGGAAGCCGTCGAGATGACGGCCTTCGAGGACTTCGTCACCGAGGAGGTGTTGAAGGGCCGTTCCATCCTCGGCCTTTATCCCGCGACCGACGAGCAGACCAAAGTCGACTTCGCCGCATGGCGCCAGGCGAACGGGCGCTGATTCAGCCGGGGTTGAAGACGGACCAGCCCGTCGCCTCGGCCAGCCGTTCGAGGGCGAGCGTTCCCAGCATCGAGTTGCCGTTGGCATTGAGGCCCGGCGACCATACCGCGATCGCGGCCTGGCCGGGCGCGATCGCGAGAATGCCGCCGCCGACTCCCGATTTGCCGGGCAGGCCGACCCTGAAGGCGAAATCGCCCGATGCGTCGTAATGGCCGCAGGTCAGCATCAGCGCGTTGATGCGCCGGGCGCGCTGGGCCGAGACCACGCGCGCGCCGCCCGGCTCGTGCAGCCCCCCATGCATCAGGAACCGGCCGGCGAGGGCGAGCTGGCGGCAGCTCATGGCGATGGCGCATTGATGGAAATAGACGCCGAGCGTCAGCTCCGGCGCATGGTGGATGTTGCCGAAGGCCTTCATGTAGTTGGCGAGCGCGATGTTGCGGAAGCCGGTCGCCTGCTCGGCCCGGGCCACCGTCTCGTCGATGATGATGCCGTCGTCGTCGGCGAGGTAGCGTATGAAGCGGAGCAGCTCGCCGATGGCGACGCGGGGCTCGTGCCCGGCCAGGTTGATGTCGGCAACGACGAGCGCGCCCGCGTTGATGAACGGATTGCGCGGAATTCCCTGCTCGCGCTCGAGCTGCACGATCGAGTTGAACGGCGTCCCCGAGGGCTCCCGCCCGACCCGGCGCCACAGCGTGTCTCCCACCTTGCCGAGCGCCTGCGTCAGCGCGAAGACCTTGGAGACGCTCTGGATCGAGAACGGCTCCTCGCTGTCGCCGGCGGCGTGGAGGCGGCCATCGGCCGTGACCACGCAGAGCCCGAACTGGCGCGGATCGACCCGGGCGAGTGGCGGAATATACTGCGCGACCTCGCCGCGCTCGCTCGCATCGCGCATCTCGGCCGCGATGTCCTGCACGAGGGTCCCCAGATCCGCCAAGCTTTCCCCCTCCGCCGCTCCCGGTCGGATCAGGCAAGCCCGAGCGCGGCGGCCAGGTCAAGCCGGCAGCCGGGCGCGCCTTCCCGTCAATGCAGCAGGCGCGGACCGGTGGAGGCCTGGCCATCGATGACGGCGCGCTGCGCGGCAATGACGCAGAGCGACTTGCCCCGCGACTTCGCCTGGTAGAGCGCGGCATCGGCCGCCGCCATCACGGCGTTCATGTCGGTGCCGTGCTCGGGGGCCAGCGCGATGCCGACCGAGGCACCGATATGCAGGCGGTGGCCGCTGTCGAGCTCGTAGGGTTCGGAGATATCCTTGACGAGGCGCTCTCCGATCCGCTGCAGCTGCACCCGCTCGGTCTGTTCCGAGAGCACGACGAATTCGTCGCCGCCGATGCGCGCCGCGATGTCGGAGCTCCGCACCAGCGCTCGCAGCCGCTCGGCCACGAGCTGCAGCAGCGCATCGCCTGCCGGATGGCCGTAGGTGTCGTTCACGGCCTTGAAACCGTCGAGATCGAGATAGATCAGCGCCAGACCCTGGGGGGCCGCGTCGCTGCCGAAGCGGGTCGCGAAGGCGCGCGTCAGCCCGGCCCGGTTCGAAAGGCCGGTCAGCATGTCGTGGCGCGCATGGAAGGCGTTCTCGCGCTCGGCCCGCATGGTCGAGATCAGCATCGCGTTCAGCTTGTAGGCGGCGAGCGTCATGCTGAAGAGGTAGAGCGGGATCTGCATGAAGGTGACGAACATGATCGGCTCACCGGCGAAGAGCGCCCCGAAGCAGCAGGGCCCGAGCGTCAGTGCGATCATGACCCCGGCCATGCGCGGCGCCCCGAAATTCCGGAAGCAGATGCCGCCGACCATGGCGGCCGCGGAAAGGCAGGCCAGCGTCGCCGCCACCCAATCGCCGCTGATCAGGCTCAGGAAGGTGCCGGCGCCGACGCCGGCCGCCCAGGCCACGCCGAGCAGGAGATAGCCGTCGGTCCAGGTCGGCTCGCCGCGCGCGGCCTTCCGGCGCGCGTCGACGAGCACGTAGAGCCTGATCAGGCAGCACAGCACCTCGAAGGCGCACCAGAGCTGGAACGGCAGGGTCGGGATGCGCCAGGCGATCAGGAAGGAGACGGCGAGCGAGTTGATGACGCCGCCCGCGAAGATCGGCAGCGTGCCGAACAGGCTGGCGACCAGCGCGGTCCTGATCTCGGCGGGTACGTCGGGACCTGCGTCGGCGAGCCAGCGCGTCAGGCGCCAGCGCGGCAAGCTGTAACGCAGGGCTGCACCACTCATAGGCGGGTCGAGCTCCTCGCTGCGAGCAGAACGGGGCCCTGCCAGCGAAGCGCGGCATAGTCTGAACTGGTTACGATTCCGTGTGGCGAACCTGCCGGTTTCGCATGGCCGGCCTGTTGTTGGCGCCGCGGCTCAGCTGGCCTCGCGATAGACCCAGACGCGCGCCGGCGGGATGTTGCGCAGTACCCAGTCGGAGACGAAGGCCTTGAGGCCCGAGCCCTTGCGCGGGATCGGCGAGATCACCGAATAGGTGAACTGGATGAACGGAGCGCCGTCCGCCAGCAGCGGAAAGGCTTCCTTGGCGAGCGCCGAGCGGGCCGGTGGCGGCCGGTTGAACAGTGGCAGGCTCGAAACCAGGGCGATCGCCTTTTCGCCGAGGTGCCCGGCCAACGTCGTCGAGAGGGCGTAGGCATCGCCCTGGACGACGGTCGCCCGCGGAAAGCGCCGGCGCAGCAGCTCGCAGAACTCCGGGCTGTATTCGACCAGGATCAGCCGCCCCTCGTCGATACCGCGCTCGATCAGCGCCTCGGTGACCGGGCCGGTGCCGGGTCCGATCTCGATCACGGGGCCGGGCTGCTCCGGGTCGACATAGGAGGCCATGCGCCGCGCCAGGGCCGGGCTCGACGGCGTCACCGATCCCGTCCGCAGCGGATCGTCGATCCAGGACTTGATGAAGCGCGCTTCGTCTCCGAGCTTCGACCTGGCCTCGCTGACGCGGTTCTTCAGCTTTTCCGCCTTGTTGCGGACCTCGCCTTCGACCTTGTAGCGGACCGCGGCGACCTTGAGCTTGGCCTCCGCGACGCAGTCGACCAGATCTGCCGCCGTGACGCGGACTTCGCCTTCGAGCCGGTTGGCGACGCGCGACTGGCCGAGCCGTGCCGCGATCGAGCCCGCCCGCGGCGGACGATGTCGAGTCGTCGAAGACATGATACCCCTTGTACGCTGCAAAGCGGCTCGTTTTCCAGCGTCGCGGAACGTTACCCGCCCGCCATATGCGGTCAAGAGCGAGCGCTCGGCAAGCCTCTTCGCAGCCCTTTGCTGCAGGATCAGATGAGCGGCCGCGGCGCCCTGCCGCTCTCGTAGACGGAGGCCATGCGGGCGGTCAGCCGCGGATTGAGCAGGGTCAGGCGGCCGCCCGAGATCGCGAACAGCCCGGCCTTGCGCAGTTTCGACCATGTCTTGCTCGTATGGACGAGCGAAAGGCCGAGCGCGTCGGCGATCTGCTGTTGCGACAGCGGAAAGGCGAAGCTGCCCTCGCTCACCAGGCCGAGCGCGTCGGCGCGGCGATAGAGGGTGATGACCAGGGCGGCGATGCGCTCGCTGGCCGTGCGCTGGCCGACCGACGTCAGGTTGTCGTCGACGATCGCCTCCTCGCGCGAGCCGAGCCATGCCAGTTCGTAGGCGAGGTTCGGCATCCGCACGAACAGGTCCCAGATCCGCTTGCGCGGGAAGACGCAAAGCTCGACATCCGTCAGAGCCTCGACGCCATGCTCGGCGGCTGCCAGCAGCGAGGCCTGCAGGCCGACCGGGTCCCCCGGCAACAGGAAGTTGAGGATCTGGCGGCGGCCGTCCGGCAGGGACTTGTAGCGGAAGGCCCAGCCCGAATAGAGCGTATAGAGCTCGGCGTCCTCTTGGCCGGGATGGATGATGTCGCTGCCGGCCGCCAGTGTCCGATGGTCGGTCTTCATCGCCTGGATGAAGCGGATCTCGTCATCGGTCTTGTCCTCGAAGGCCGGTTTCAGGCGCAGCGGACAGGCGAGGCAAGCCGGTCCGAGCCGCCCCGTTCTGGTCTTGAGGTGCATCACTGGATTCGTCCCCCCTGGCGGCGCCTCGCAGCGCCGGTGAGCGATCAACGCAGGCGGTCGGTTTCGCGTTCCCGCAGCCTCGTCGCCGGTGCAGCGGCGTGCGCGGCGTGGCGGAACCACGGGCCTTGGAACCGTAGGTCTCATGGGCGCGTTGGTTGCGCAATGGCCGGCTCTTTCGGGCCGGCGCGGCGATGGGAGACGAAGATGCTGAACGACAGCCTGGCCCCCGCCAAGCGGGCTTTGATCTTCTTCGGTTGCATGGGGGCGCTCGTCGCCGGCCTGACCTATGGCGCGGGCCTTCAGATCCCGTCCGACCGGAGTTCCGCCACCGTGGCCCAGATGCGTGGCGCGCCGGCGGAGACGCAGTTCGCAGCCGTCGACCGCGCCGACCGCGGCGAAACGGTCGTGCGGCGCGCCATTCCCGCTCCCTCGAAGCAGGCGATGGTCGAAGGCGAGCCGCGGATCGTCCTGCGATAGCCGTACGGAACCAGGCGGCGCCTCGCGCGTTCATCGCGTGGCGCTCCTCGCGCTGCACTTCGAGCCGCCCCTGGGCGGCTTGTTTTTTGGCCGGCGCGCCTGCGCACGGGGGAATGATGTATCTGCGCATCCGCCACGCGACGACTTATCGCTACGCCGTGCCTGTCAGTTTCGGCCCGCATCGGCTCATGCTGCGGCCGCGCGACAGCTTCGACCTGCGGCTGGTAGACACCGCCCTGACGGTGTCTCCCGACGCGAACCTGCGCTGGATGCACGATGCCTATGGCAACCCGGTGGCACTGGCCGATTTCGCGCAGCCTGCCGAGACGCTGGAGATCGTCAGCGAGCTCGTGATCGAGCGTTTCGGCTCGGCCCTCCCGCGCAGCCGGCTCGAGCCGCGCACCGCCTTGACCGGCGTGGTCTACAGCGACGGCGAACGGACGGTGCTGCAGCCCTATCTCGCGCGCGCCGCCGCCGATCCCGACGGCATCCTGGAGCGCTGGCTCGCCGATTTCCGCGCCCGGCTCGGCCAGGGCTCCGGGCATCTCCTTCGCGATCTCGCCCATGCGATCTATACCGGGCTGACCTACGCCGTCCGCTACGACGAGGGCACGCAGCACCCGGCCGATACGCTGCAGCTCGGGAGCGGCTCCTGTCGCGATTATGCCTGGCTGTTCATCGAGCTGGCGCGCCGCATGGGCTTCGCCGGGCGCTTCGTCACCGGCTACATCCACGATCAGTCTCCGGATGCCAGCGGGCTCGTCTCGCCGGTCGGTTTGACCCATGCCTGGGCCGATGTCTTCATCCCGGGCGATGGCTGGGTCGAGTTCGACCCGACCAACGATCTCGTGGCGGACCGGCAGCTGCTCCGGATCGCGGTTGCGCGCGTGCCGGAGGATGCGTCGCCGATCGCCGGCAGCTTCACCGGCCCGCCGGGGTCCTTCCTGGGCCTTTCCGTCGGCGTCCTGATCGAGCCGGTCGAGACGCTGGCCGGGCAGCCCGGCTGAGGCTGCGGACCGCAGCGGCGCTTCAGCCGTGATGCCTGACGCGCCAGCGCCCGAGCCCGCTCCCCTCGGCCTTGCCGGTCTGGACCGCCTCGATCTGCGTCAGCAGCCCGGCGAAGAGACGCGGCGGCTCCTGATGCGCGATCGGGCGGTCGGCCTCGAGCGCGACTTCGATCGTCGCTTCGTCGAGATCGACGACGGAGAGCGTAATGCGGGCTCCCGGCGTGCTGCGCAGCACGCGCGAGGCGACGTCCGCGACCAGGAATCCGAGCGGGATGATACGATCGACCGACAGCGTCGCGGCGGTCTCGATCCGGCTCGAGATCCACTGATCGCGCCGCCGGATCAGGTTCGAGATCATCGACACCACGTCTTCCAGGAACAGGTCGACCCGCACCGGCTGCATTTCGCCGTCGGCGAGGGTGAAGCGATAGGCGGCGGACAGCACATGCACGCGGCATTCCGCGTCGGCCAGGGCGAGCCTGGCCTCGTCGCGATAGTCGCGCTTGCTCAGCCCGATATAGCTCTGCACCACCTGGAGGCTGTTCTTGACCCGGTGGTGAAGCTCCCGCACCAGGAATCGATTGTCGTCGAGGGCTGTCTGGAGGCGCCGCTGCCGGACCTCCTGCTCGTCGACCATCGCGTTGAAGGCCTCGGCGACGCTGCGCATGTCGCTCGGCATGTCGTCGGCGAGCGCGGCCCGTGCACGCTTCGACGAGGCGCGGGAGCGCGCCGCCGCCTCGATGCTGCGGAGCCAGCGTGCGCAATGCCGGTCGATGGCCCGCAGATAGACGAGGCACAGCAGCGTCAGCGTGGCGAGCGGCGCGAGCAGCAGCACGGCGAACTGGATCCGCGCCGCCTGTTCGCGCGAATCGTCGAAGGTCGCGATGACGTAGAAGGCAGGCTCCGCGACCTTGCGGGCGGCATAGGCGCGGTCCTGCCCGTCCCGGCTCGGCGCACGCCAGCGCTCGAGCCCCTGGGGAAGATGAGCCTCCCGCGGCAGCCATGACTCCGGCGCCTTGCCGCCGCGGCTTGCGACCACGCCGCTGTCTCGCGAAACGAGAGCCACATCCATGTCGTCGCCGCTCTGCCCCAGGTCGAAGACGCTTTCGAGCACCTCCGGGTCGATCAGGAGCAGGGCTTCGCGCAAGCCGTTTCCGGTGGCCTCGGGATGGTCGGCATGCACGGTGAGATAGCGGTGGCTGCCGATCTCCACCTGGTCGTAATGCGCCTTGCCGAGGTCGATGCCGCCCCAGGGAACGACGGAGGGCAGCTCGCGCAGCCGCCTTGCCGTTCGTTCCAGGGTCTGCTCGCTTACGTCGGGATCGAGCGCCGCGGTGCAGAGCCGTCCGTCCGCGCTGCGGATCATCACGGCCGAGAAGCCGCGGACCTGGCGGAGCATCTTCATGCCTGCCGGCCCGCACTGGGCGGGGGAGAGCCCGGATTCGGCGACGGTCGTGCCGAAGGACAGGAGCGCACGCAGCGCGCCCCGGTACCAGATGCGCGTCCGCAGCGCGAAATCATCGGCCGCCGCGATCTGCGAACTGGCGATGGCGTTGGTGATGGTGCGATAGGCCGTGGCCGCGGCCAGCGCGGTCACGCAGCCGATCGGAAGCGCGATCGCGATCAGGAGCGCCAGGAGGCGCCCCCGCACAGTGCTGAACCGCGCCAGACGCATTCAGAACCCGACGGTTTCGGAACCTGCCCTTTGCATCGCAGCGGAACTGGTCCGGTCCGGACCGAGATCGTCCGCGCTGCCTATGGAGAGGAGTTCGGCAAGCTTCGTCCGCGCCCGGTTGACGCGGCTCTTGATGGTTCCGATCGCGACGCCGCAGATTTCGGCCGCTTCCTCGTAGGAGAGCCCGGTGGCGCCGACCATGATCAGCACCTCGCGCTGCTCTTCCGGCAGCTTTGCCAAGGCTTTGCGGAAGTCGGCGAGGTCGAGATGGCTTTCCTGGTTCCCTTGCGTGGCCATGCGCTCGGCATAAGTGCCTTCGCTGTCCTGCACCTCGCGCCCGCGCTTGCGGTAGAGCGAATAATAGGTGTTGCGCAGGATGGTGAAGAGCCAGGCACGCAGGCTCGTACCGGGCTCGAACTTGTCCGAATTGCCCCAGGCCTTCAGCAGTGTGTCCTGAACAAGATCGTCGGCAAGCTGCATCGAGCCCGACAGCGAGGCGGCGAATGCCCGCAGATTCGGGATCTCCCGGATCAGGCCGTCCTTGAAATCGTCATTCGCGCTCATCGGACGACGCTCCGGCTGCGCGCTGTTCCGTCGCTTCCAGCTGCGCCAGCAGCACAAGAAACTTGTCGGGCACGGGGGCATTCACGATGTCGTCGTAATGCGCCTTCAGCGAGCGGCCGATCGATTCCTGCACCTTTGGGTCGAGCACCATGTCGAAGTCGTCATTGTCGCCTCCGGGATCAGGCATCATCGCGTCCAGATTTGTCATTTCAGCCCTCGCGCCAAAACCAGGCCTGTTTTTGCAGCAGGTCCCGGATCCAGAAGTCCGTCTTGGCGGAGCCTATCCCGGATGGCAATGGCGACACCAATACGCCTTAAGAACCGGGACCCTGCGGAAAGGTTCCCGCCTCCGGCAAAAATAAATCGCTTGTCTCTTGCAGCGCCTAAGCCATTATCCGCACACGATAAAAAGGACACATTGATGTCGATTGCCAAGGAAATTGCACCTTACCTTCCGTATCTGCGCCGCTTCGCCCGCGCGCTCAGCGGCACGCAGGCGAGCGGCGACGCCCATGTCGTCGCGATGCTGGAAGCGCTCGTCGCGGATCCCTCCGGATTCCCGCGCGACGTCGATCCGCGCATCGGGCTCTATCGCGTCTTCCTGAAGCTGTGGTCCTCGACCGGGCTGGACACGAGCGAGCCGGTGGTCGAACTGGGCCGCTCGCCCGCCGAGCGCAATCTCGAGGCGCTGACCCCGCGGCCGCGCCAGGCGTTCCTTCTGCGCACCGTCGAGGGCTTCTCGATCGACGAGGTCGCCGCGATCATGCAGGCTTCTCCCGCCGACGCCGCCGCTCTCGTGCAGACGGCCGGTCAGGAGATTGCCGAGCAGGTCGCGACCGACGTCCTGATCATCGAGGACGAGCCGATCATCGCGCTCGACATCGAAACCATGGTCGAGGAGCTCGGTCACAGCGTCACGGGCGTCGCCCGCACCCAGCGCGAGGCGATCGCCCTTGTCGGCAAGAAGCGGCCCGGCCTCGTCCTTGCCGACATCCAGCTCGCCGATGGCAGCTCGGGTCTCGATGCCGTCAACGAGATCCTGACCTCGATCGACGTGCCGGTGATCTTCATCACCGCCTATCCCGAGCGGCTGCTCACGGGGGACAGGCCAGAGCCGGCCTTCCTCATCACCAAGCCGTTCCAGCCCGAGGCGGTCAAGGCCGCGATCAGCCAGGCGTTGTTCTTCGACCGCCGGGCCGGGCGGAAGGCCGCATAGGCGCCGTCCGCGACACGGCCCGACCCGATGCGGGACGGGCTTCTTTCCGCCGACCGCCGCGGAACAAGAAATCGCGATGCGGCGTTCGCCGTCTGATGTCTGGTTTGCGTTCAGTTGGGGAGGGTGTGGAGCATGGCGACGATGTTCTTGACGGCGACCGCCGGCGCCGTCTCGGCCGGAGCGGCGCTGTATTCGGGAGTGGTTCAGCCGGGGGCCTTCACGGGCGAGGTTGTCTCGCTGCTGCTGGCGGCGCTGACGAGCATCGCGGTGGCCGGCGCTTCGGCCTTGGATGGCTGAGCCGGCAGGGCCGGTTGCCTGCACACGCCTTGCTGGCGGCCTGCGCGGCGCTGCCGTTTTTGGCGGCTTCGGTCGCGGCCCAACCGGAAAGGCGGGAGAACACCACGCTTCGGCAGCTTCCGCCGCCGCGGCCTGACGCCTTGGCTCCGCGAGGAACCGCCGAGCAGGCCCTTCCGAAACCCACGTCGCCGCCCGCTGGCGACGCGGCAGCGCCCGATCTGCGCGCCGTAACCGAACCTGACGGGCGATCATGTCTCGCCTTGCTGCAGGCCATACCGGGCAATGATGTCGCGCCGGGCGATGAGCGGCTCACGCAAGGTGACCCGACGTGCCGGGTGAGCGAGCCCGTCGTCCTGAAGGCGCTGAGCTTCCCGGCCTCCGGGGGCGCGCGCATTGTTGCCTTCGAACCTCCGGTGACGCTCGCCTGCGCGATGGCCCAGGCGGTCGCTGCATGGTTGGCCGGCAGTGTCCAGCCGCTGGCCCAGGGATATTTTCGAAAGGATCTCACGGCCCTGCGCGTCGGCGGCGGCCATGAATGCCGGCGGCGCAATCGCGCCTCCACCGGGCCGGTCAGCGAGCACGCCACCGGAAAGGCGCTGGACATCTTTGCCTTTGCAGCGGGCGCAGGCGGAGACGCGATGCAGGTTTCGGTGGAGAAGCCGGCGGGGCTGACCGAAAGCAGATTCCTGACGGCGATTCGGCAATCGGCCTGCGGCGCCTTCAGGACCGCTTTGGGTCCGGGCGCAGACGCGGCCCATGCCAATCATCTGCATGTCGATATCGAGGAGCGCCGCTCGCCTGCCTCGCGGTTTTGTCAGTAGCCGGGCGATGTCGTCTCACGACGCGCGCTGAAAGGCGTGCTCTCGCCTCTGCGCAGCCGGACCGACCAGCGTCGGGCCGGTGCGTCGCGCGGCCATGATCTGCAGGGCCAGGCACGATTCGACTCCGGCCGCGATCAGGTCTTCGAGTTCCCAGAATGGCGGCACGGGCCGGCACAGCCCGTCGTCGGGAGTGGCGATTGCTGGGGTTTTTCCCCGCAGGCGACTAACGGACATCGACATTCCCATGCCAAGATGAAGCTGCAACGCAACATCATGCTGGTGGTTCCATTATGCCGGAACTGTGGGCATCCTGAGGCGTTTCGTCCGGCCAGCTTCTGGGAGCGATCCAAGATGAGCATTCGACAGTCCCGGTTGTGCCTGGGCGCAGTGGCCATGCTGGCCAGCCTTTTCGCGGCTTCGGCGCAGGCGCAGGCGCAGTCCGGCCCGCCGACGGGCCGGCTGTCCTGCTCGATCGGCTCAGGCCTGGGCCCCGCGATCAAGTCCCAGCGGCCGCTGGACTGTCGCTTCAGGCCCAGGCGAGGTCCGACACAGCATTATACAGGCGTCATCCGGCAATACGGGCTTGATCTCGGCTCGATCCGCGGAACGATGATGGCCTGGCATGTCTACGGGCCCTACGCGCGCGCGCCGCTTGGTGTGCTCAGCGGCCGCTATGCGACATCCCCGGCGGGAGGCGCGGCGGCAGGGGCGGCGCTCGTCGGCGGCGATGACGGCAAGGTCACGCTGCGGCCAAGGCTGACGCAGACCCCCCGAGGCTTCAACGTCGCGGTCGGCGTCACTCAGTTCGAGCTCACGCTGAAGGCCCCCGGACGTCGTCGCTGAACCACGGCAGACGATTACGGTTTGCTAACCTCGTTCCGGCAAAATTGAATCAAACGGGATGTAACTTGCCGCCGTCGTGGCGGAGAGCAGGAACATCGGCAGGCCTGTTACGTTGGGGATGACAGGTTGAAGTGAGTGAGAAAGCCGTTCGATGGCTGATATCCGCGTACTGATCGTCGAAGATGACCCGTTCATCGCCATGGACATCGAATCCGCCGTCGCCCGTTACCTTATCGAGCATGCCCGATGACGAGCACCAAGACGACCCAAGACTACATTCGCGACGGCGCTGCGATCTACGCGCGTTCGTTTGCGATCATCCGCGCGGAAGCTGATCTTGCCGGTCTCTCACCCGAGGAAGAGCGCGTCGCGGTTCGCATCGTTCACGCCTGCGGCATGGTCGATATCGTGCGCGAGCTCGTTATGTCGCCAACCTTCGCGGCGTCCGCATCAACAGCGCTGAAGAACGGCGCTCCGATCTT
>Ga0066255_1002340_pt1 | contig 11798 bp, 11 predicted proteins | sample ThiBiot_750_biof_FD_71148 | JGI IMG/M metagenome (GOLD analysis project Ga0066255, IMG submission 71148) | Wastewater bioreactor microbial communities from Cape Town, South Africa - Thiocy_expt_750_biof (version 2) | ecosystem: Engineered > Bioreactor > Thiocyanate-remediating >... | reverse complement strand
CCGCTGACCATCGCCGGATTTTGGGAATACCACCAGAAGATGTGGGAACTGCAGCAGCAGACCATCAAACCGCATCCTTACATGAGCCGCTGGTATCATTGGGTGATCGACTGGCGGGCTATCTGGTATCTCTATGACAAGGTGGATGGCGCCCAGCGCGGCGTGGTGATGCTGGGCAACCCCTTCTCCATGATCGCCGGGCTGTTTGCCGTGGCGTGGTGCGCCTATGCCCGTGTGGTGCGCAAGAATGTCGCCGCCCTCTCCATGGCGGTGCTCTATGGCGTCACTCTGGGCATGTGGATCATCGCGCCCAAGCCGATGCCTGCCATGTCCCCGACCGCACCCCGCCGTTCCCGCTCGCCGCTGGCGGCAGCCATCGTTGCCGAGGCGGTGCGGCGCATCGAAGCCGACGGCCCGCTGGATGACGCGGCCGCGCTGGCGGGGATGCCCGGAAAGTACGCCCCGCCGCAGGGCGAGCTCTTGCTCGCGCGTGGGGCCGGCGACGCGCCGATCGGGTGTGTTGCGCTGCGCGCCGTCGCGCCCGACGGCTGCTGCGAGATGAAGCGCCTCTATGTCTCGCCCGAGGCGCGCGGGTCAGGTCTCGGCCGGGTCCTGGTCGAGGCGGTCATCGAAGCGGCGAAGGGAAACGGCTATCGCGAGTTACGGCTCGATACGTTGCCCGACATGATCGAGGCGCAAGCACTCTATGAACGCCTGGGCTTCGCGCGGATCGCGCCCTATTACGACACGCCGATCGTCGGCACGGTCTTCATGGCGCGCGCGCTTTGATCATCTAGCTACACCGGCGGCCCGTGCCGGCGGATGGCGTAGAGATGGTCCACCGGCCCGTTACCCTTGCCGACAGGGTTGCGCGCGCCGTGCTCGATGGCGTCCTGGATGAACGCCTTGGCACGCTGCACCGCAGTCTCGAGGTCGGCGCCTGTTGCGAGCAGCGCCGCGATTGCTGCTGAGAGCGTGCAGCCCGTACCGTGCGTGTGGCGCGTGTCGATCCGCGGTGTCGAAAGCCGCAGTGTCTTGCCGGAAGCTTCGATCAGCAGATCGACCGCATCGACGCTCGTGCCGTGGCCGCCCTTCATGAGCACAGCCTTGCAGCCAAAGCGGTTGCAGATCTCACGGCCCTGCTCTTCGACGGCGGCCTCGGTCTCGGCAGGCGTCGTATCGAGCAGACGCGCCGCCTCCGGCAGATTGGGTGTGACCAGCCGCGCCCGCGGGAGCAGCACGTGGCGCACGGCATCGATGGCGTCCGCCTGGAGGAGCACATCACCGCTCGTCGCCACCATGACCGGATCGACGACCAGCGGAATCTCGGCAAACTCCTTGAGCGTCGTCACGACCGCATTGATCACTGCCGCGGTCGCGAGCATCCCCGTCTTCGCCGCGCCGACCTCGAGATCGCTCATCACCGAACGGATCTGCTCGGTAACGAACGACGGCTCGACGGGCAGTACGCCTTGCACGCCCTGGGTGTTCTGCGCCGTGAGCGCGGTCAGCACGCTCGCACCATAGACGCCGAGCGCCGTGAACGTCTTGAGATCGGCCTGGATGCCGGCGCCGCCGGAGCTGTCCGAGCCAGCGATGGTGAGCGCAATCGGGACCATGATACGAAGCCTCGTTCGGCGCTGGGCTCAGCGGCCCGCGCCCTTTTTCAGGATTTCTCTCTGCAATGTCTCGGGCGTGCCCCAGGCCTCGATGTCGGCCAGGAAGGGCACGTGATCGATCAGCCATTGGCCGATCCAGGTGATCGAGCCCGTGAGAAAGGCAATGCCGGTGAGGATCAGCAGCACGCCCATGACCTTCTCGACCTTGCCGAGATGGCGGCGAAAGCGCTGCATGAAGCCGAGGAACGGCCGTATGGCCACGGCTGCGAGCACGAAGGGAATGCCGAGGCCGAGCGAGTAGACGGCAAGCATCCGCACGCCGGTGCCGAGGCTCCCTTCGCTCGCCGCGAGCGTCAGCACGGCCGCGAGGATCGGGCCGATGCAGGGCGTCCAGCCAAAGGCGAATGCGAGCCCGATGATGTAGGCGCCGAGGTAGCTCGCGCCGTGCATGTCATGGCGATAGCGCTTGTCGGCGTGGAGCTGCGGAATGTGCAAGATGCCGAGGAAGTGCAAACCAAAGAGGATGATCACGACGCCCGCGACCATGGACAGCTCGTACTTGTAGATCTGAATGAGCTGGCCGAACATGGAGGCGCCGGCACCGAGCCCCACGAATACGGTCGTAAAGCCGAGGACAAAGCAGAAAGACGCGAGAACCACGCGGCGCCATGACCGGCGATCGATCTTCTCTTCGCTCGTCAGCTCCTCGATGGACATGCCGCCGAGATAGCTGAGATAGGGCGGCACGAGCGGCAGCACGCAGGGCGAGAGGAAGCTCAGGAGCCCGGCGAGGGCGATGCCAAAGTAGATGTAGAGATCCGCCAGCACGGCGCGCTCCGAACTCTATGGATCCAGGGCGTCTTTGGCCCTCAAATCCGACTACGAACCCGATACAGGCCACGGGTCGCATTCGAGGTCCGACGCCTAGGCGTTGCCCTTCGCGGACAGCAAGACGATCGATCGCGCCAAGTCAATCCCTGCAGGCGCGACACGATCACATGGCGCGGCGCACAATGCGGACCGGCGCGCTCGGCACGTCGGCGATCACCTGGCGTTTGCGCAGGTGGCTCGCAAAAAGATCCCAGATCGGCGGGCCTTCCGTGCCCTCGTTGATCGAGGCCCAACCGGCGACCGTGTAGACGAAACCTGCCTCGATCGGCTCGCCGGTCCTCAAAAGCCGCATGTCGGAGATGCGCTGCCCCATGGGCGCATCGACGTCGATCGTGAAGCTCATGCCGCCGACGCGGACCATGTCGCCGCCCTGCTGGTAGTAGGGATCGGGATTGAAGAGGTTGTCGGCCACGTCCTCCAGGATCGCCTTGATCATCTCGCCGCGGAACGGGAGGCGATAGACGTTCGGGTAGGTCATGGCGGTGGCGTTGTAGACATCATCCCAGGTGATGGGTTGGCCCGGAATGAGCGACGTCCCCCAGCGGAAGCCCGGCGAGAAGCAGATCTCGGCATCGCGCTCCGCGAGCAGCGCCTCGCAGATGAGATCGTCGAGCGTACCGGCGACATTGCCGCGCCGGTAGAGCAGCCTGTCCGCGCGCGCGAGCTCCGTCGAAAGCATGGTCTCGTGGGGCGCGCGGATCTCGTCGATGAGGCGCGCCATCTCGGGATCGGGCGTGATGGCATCGGCGAGCACCGGCATCAGCGAATAGCTGTAGTCGGCAATGCGACCGCCCTTCACGTCGAGATCGAGGCGCGAAAGGAACTTCGTGTTCGATCCGGACGCGACGAGCAGCGTCGAGCCGACCCGCTCGGGGCGCGGAATGGCATCGTGCGTGTGTGCCGTGAGAATGATGTCGATGCCCTCGACGCGGCCGGCGAGCTTGCGGTCGACGTCAAAGCCATTGTGCGAGTTGAGCACGACAATCTCGGCACCGGCGGCGCGCACGGAGGCCACATTGCGGCGCACTTCCTCCTCGCGGATACCGAAGGACCACCCGGGGATCATCCAGCGCGGATTGGCAATCGGCGTATAGGGAAAGGCCTGGCCGATGACGCCGATGCGCACGCCGCCCTTCTCGTAGATGCGCCAGGGCCTGAAGACCGGCTCCTCGAATTCGGTGTCCATGACGTTGCCGGCGAGGAAGTCGATCTTCGCCGAGCCGCGCCCGTCCTTGTTGCCGAAAAGCGCACTGACGCGCTCATGGCCGAGCGTGAATTCCCAGTGGGCCGTCATCGCATCGACACCGAGCGCCTCAGCAATGCGCACCATGTCGCCGCCCTTGGTCTGCAGCGCCGTGTAGGAACCGTGCAGCGTATCGCCACCATCGAGGAGCAGCGTGCGCTCGGCACCCCGCTCGGCGCGGACAGCCTTCACGAGCGTCGCCAGCCGATCCATGCCGCCGACGCGACCGTAGTCCTTTGCAAGCACCTCGAAGTCGGCCGAGGAGAGCATGTAGGCCTGGGCCGAGCCCGGGGCGATACCGAAGTGGGTGAGGAACTCGCGGTCCGTGAGGTGTGGCGGAAGCCCGCGCGCCTCGCCGACGCCGAGATTGACCGAGGGCTCGCGGAAATAGACCGGGCGGATCTGCGCGTGGCAGTCCGAGAAGTGCAGGATGGTCACCTGCCCCTTGGCCTCGAAGCGGAGAATGTCCTCCTGGCTGAGACCGCGGCGCAGTGCCTGCCCGAGCGCGGAAGTGCCGGCAAGGCCCGTGAGTGCGCCTGCCGCCAGAGCAACCTGCAGAAACTCGCGACGGGAGTGCATGGTCCGGTAGGTCTCCTTGCCGTCGAACGTACGAAGGGCGGCGCCGCGTTCAACCGGCCACCGCCCCTCTTACTCTTACTTGTTGACCGGGCTCTCCGGGCTCATGACGAGCGCGACGAGATCCTTGATCTGGTCGATGGTCAGCACGGCATTCGACCCGAAGCGCGGCATGAGCGAGCAAGGGAAGGCCGCGTGCGCGTTGTAGATCTTCTCGTACACCGCCTTCACGTCCGCTTCGGCGTACTTCCTGATCTTGCCGTACTCGCGCAGGCTCGGACCGACTGTGCCGTAGCTCACCTCGGCCTGCGTCATCTGATGGCAGGCATAGCAGTTGCCGCCATTCGGATTGCGCGGCGGATAGTCGGTAAAGCGCATGCCATAGCCACTTTGCGCCCAGCGCTCTCCCTGCTTCCAATCGCCCATCAGCTTGCCGTCGTCGGGATATTTGATCTTGGCCTTTTCGCGCGCCATGATCTTTTCCGCGTCGGCAGCTGAGGGCGCATTGCGCGCCGCGCTGCACACCTTCAGCGTCTCGTCCTGATCGACGCGGCCGGCCCAGTCCTTGGGGGCCTGCGAGAACGCGAACTTCATCACCACATCGGCGTGCAGCGGATCGATCTTCGTCTCTTGAGCCGATACGGGCGTGGCCAGCACGGCGGCGAGGGCGGCAAGGATGAAATGCTTCTTCATGGAACCATCCTCCCTCAGCGCTTCAGGCCGGGCGCGGCGATGTCGCCGTCGCGCGCGCGATCATAGAGGTACGCCGACAGCGCCACGCTCACGTCGGAGCCGAAATCGAGACGATGCAGGCGCATCTGCCAATAGCAGTCGAGCAGACGATGCTGCATGGTCATGACGTGCGTGCTCGAGACACGGTAGGCAGGCCACTCGCCGACGACCACCTTGGCCTCCTTCGGATCCGAAAGGAAAGGCAGCGGCTGGAGACGAATGCGCTTGCCGGATTCGGCGTGGCAGGTGGCGCACGAGAAGTCGAACGGCCCCTGGCGACGGAAGAAGAGCGCCTCGCCGAGGGCGATCGCCTCCTTCTCCTTTTCATGATCTTTCTTCGAGGCGAGCTTCATGCCCGAGGACTTGTGCGAGACGAAGGTCGCGATGGCGCCAATGTCCTTGACCGGCTGGCCGCCGCCGGGATGCGGGTTCTTGCGGAAAGCCGTGCTGTCGAAGCCCTGGAAGTTCTCCATGCACCAGAGGATGCGCGTCTCGGCATCCATGACGCGGTCCGCATCCTCGAAGTAGCGCGGCAGCTCCGCGAATGCGCCATCGACCTTGCCAACGCCCTTGCCGAGGTCACACGTCTCGGCGAGCGAAACATTCCGCGGACCTTTCTTGGCGGCCCAGAGCGCCTCGCCGCGATCGGCATCGAGAAGCGCCGGATTGCTCCAGGGGTCCTCCTTCATCATGCGGCGGTACTGCTCGAGGCCACGCTCGGTCGCCGCATCCTGATCGGCCTGCGACATCCCAGGGGCCGGGTTGGCCGGCGCAGCCACTTTCGGGGCGGCGGGTGGATTTGCGGGAGGTGCGGCGGCAGCAGGTGGCGGCGTGGTCGCAGCGGGCGGCGTAGCCGGCTTGGCAGCGGCAGCCTTCTCGGCTTCGTCCATGCGCCGCATGTGCTCTTCGTACGCCTTGCGCGCGGCCTGCTCGCGCTGGGCCGGGGTCTGAGCCTCGACCCACGGCACGAGCACCGTGGTCATGAGCCCAATCCCCAGGCCGATGCCGGCGATCGCCGCGGCCGGGGTTCGCAGTCGCCACCCAAGCATTTCCTGCCTCCCTAAAATTCCCTCAGTTCGTCAGCAGATCCTTGCCCGGCCGCCAAACGGACGATCGGGATGCGCTGATATTCGAATATCACGGTATTTGCAGCAGGCGCGTTGTGCAACCGTCATGAAGTCGGGTCGTCAGGGTCCTGGCGTGTCCCGGCGCGGTGACGCTCGTAGGCACGCGCCGCCCGCACGATCAATGTGACAAGGCCACCGAGGCCGACAAACACAATGAAGAGCGGCACCAGGATCGGCACGAAGGCCCATACCATCACGCTGGCGAGAAAGACCGCCGTTCCGATCAGCCAGAGGCGCAGCAGGCTCATGCGTGAACGAGAAGTTGCTCGCGGTCGCCGAGCGTGGCGAGGATGATGGCCGTACCGCCGACGACACACTGCATCGGGTTCGGCGCCACACTGAAAGGAATCCCGAGCAAACGCGTGAGCTCCGTATCCAGACCGTGTAGCAGCGCGCCGCCGCCCGTCAGCACGACGCCCCGCTTTCCAACCGCGGCGCGCAGCTCCGCCGAGAGATCCTCCAGTGCGCGACGGACGAGCTCGGCCATGTTCGCAATGGGGGCTTCGAGAGCGATCCCGACATCGTGTGGCCGCAGCACGACCGACTTCATGCGGCGCTGCACGACATCGCGGCCGCGAATGTGCGCCTCGGCTGCGCGGCCATTGGCGCGGGCGCCCGCTGCGCCAGCCTCGATCTTGATGCGCTCGGCACTGGTGAGACCGATCGCGAGCTGATGGGCGCGGCGCACGTAGCGCCGGATGGCCTCATCGAAGGCATTGCCGGCCACCTTCAGCGACGCCGTATGCACGATCTCGCCATTGGACAGCACGGCGATGTCGCTCGTGCCGCCGCCAATGTCGAGGATCATCGTCACTTCTTCTTTGTCGACCTCGATGCCGGCACCGATCGCGGCGGCGACCGGCTCCTCGACGAGATAGACGCGCCGAGCCCCCGCAGCCCGCGCCGTCTCGTAGACCGCGCGACGCTCGACAGGCGTCGCGGCGGCCGGCACGCAGATGAGGATGCGCGGGCGGCGGAAGCCGTATTTCGACTTCGCCCGGGTGATGAAGGAGCGCAGCATCTCTTCTGTCGCGACGAAGTCGGCGATGACGCCATCGCGCAGCGGACGGACAAGCTCGATTGGATCGGGACTGCGCGTCTTGAGCGTCAGTGCCGCCTCGCCGACGGCGATCACATGGCGCGGATTATCCTTCGCGCGCACCGCGACGACGGACGGCTCATCGATGATGATGCCGCGCCCGGCCACGTGGACCAGCGTGTTGGCGGTCCCGAGATCGATCGCAATATCATCCGAGAAAACGCCGCCGACCTTCTTCCGCATGGCGCTTCAGCCAGCCCTCGACAAACCACGCGCTGCCTCGCCGCCAGCGCGTTCGACTTTCGTGCACGATAATCGAGCCGAGGGCGAACTCCAAGAGATGCGCGCGAAAATCAGCAGTTGCAGCAGCTTCTTCCGCGCTCGGCCTTACTCTGCAGGCCTTCTCCCCTCCCTGCGCGTGCAGGGAGGGGAGGTCCTGTTCAGCTCACCATCATCTGCGCTGCGGGCCCGCGCTGGCGCTTCATCATGAGCTTGTTCAGCGCCACGACATAGGCGCGGGCCGAGGCGACCATGGTGTCGGTATCCGAGCCGCGGCCCGTCACCTGGCGCCCATCCTCCTCGAGCCGCACCATGACCTCGGCCTGGGCATCCGTGCCCTCGGTGACGGCCATGACCTGGTAGAGGGGCAGGCGCGCCTCGTGCGGCACGATGGCCTTGATGGCCTTGAACGTGGCGTCGACCGGACCGTCGCCGGTCGCCTCGCGCGTCTCGTTCCGGCCGTCGACCTCGAGCGTGATCTTGGCCTTCTGCGGACCACCCGTGCCGGCAACGACCTCGAGTGCGATGACCTTGATCCGGTTGGTCTGCGTTGCGACCTCCTGGTCGACAAGCGCCTCGATGTCCTCGTCGAACACGAGCTTCTTCTTGTCGGCCAGATCCTTGAACCGGCGGAACGCATCCTGGAAGGCATTGTCGCCGAGGTGTTCATAGCCGAGCTGCTTCAGCTTATCGCGGAAGGCCGCACGCCCGGACAGCTTGCCGAGGCTCAGCGTCGACTTCGAGAGGCCGACGCTTTCCGGCGTCATGATCTCGTAGGTCTCGGTGTTCTTCAGCATGCCATCCTGGTGGATGCCGCTCTCATGCGCGAAGGCGTTCCGGCCGACGATGGCCTTATTGTACTGCACGGGGAAGGCCGAGACCGACGCGACGAGCTTGGACGCGCGCGTGAAGTGCGTCGCATCGACGTCCGTCCAGTACGGCAGCACGTCGTTGCGCACCTTCATGGCCATCACGATTTCCTCGAGCGCGGCATTGCCGGCGCGTTCGCCGAGGCCGTTGATCGTGCACTCGATCTGGCGGGCACCGGCGCGCACGCCGGCGAGCGAGTTCGCGACTGCCATGCCGAGATCGTTGTGGCAGTGCGTCGACCACACGACCTTGTCGCCGCCGGGGACCGTCTCGCGCAGCATCTTGATGAGCGCGTAGTACTCCTCCCGCACCGAGTAGCCACGCGCAGCTTCAGGCGTGTGCCGCCGGCGCCCTGCTTGATGGCGATCTCGCAGCAGCGGAGCAGCACGTCACGCTCGGTGCGCGTCGCATCCTCCGCGCTCCACTCCACATTGTCGGTGTAGTTGCGCGCGCGGGCGACGCTGGCGCCGGCAGCGGCGATCACCTGCTCGGCATCCATCTGCAGCTTCCACTTGCGATGGACGGGGCTCGTCGAGATGAAGGTGTGAATGCGCGGACGCCTGGCAAACTTGACCGCCTCGCCGGCCCGGTCGATGTCGGCGAAGCTCGAGCGCGAGAGACCGCAGACGACCGAATTCTTCACGATCTTGGCGATCTCGCAGACCGCCTCGAAATCGCCGTTCGAGGAGATCGGGAAGCCCGCCTCGATGATGTCGATGCCCATCTCATCGAGAACTTCGGCCACCTTGAGCTTGTCCTCGAGCGTCATGGCGGCGCCCGGCGACTGCTCGCCGTCACGCAGCGTGGTGTCGAAAATGAGAACGCGGTCGGCCTCGTTGCGGGAAGGCGATTCCGATGACGGCTTCTGGGCGGCGTCGTTCATGGCATATGGTCCTTGGGTCGGGGCCAGCGCTCACTGGCGCGGCAAGTTCTGCTCTCTTGTGGCTGATTCGGTCCCCTGAGCGCCCGTCCCGGATGGATCCGAGACCTCTCACGGCTCAGGGGCTGGTAAGGAGCAGGATGGACCGAAGCAGGCGCGCAGCCGACGAAGGGGCGCCGTCCCGCGTGGGGATCGCCTCCTCAATCCAGCCCTGGCTAATGCCCGCCATTGTCGCGAATCTCTCGCCGGTCACGTAGCTGCGCGGACCACCGGAATGATGCCGGCGCGGCAGCTCGTCGGCATATAAGCCGCATGCGGTCGCCGATTGCAAGCTGAAATGGAAGGCTGTTTTGCCCCTGAAGCGCATGGCGGTGGAGGGGATGCGGCAATAAAGCTGGGGGTTAGTAAGGAGTTCGCCACTTTTCGGTAGCGAACTGGGGTAGATCGCCGAATGGTCATATTTCCGCTCGCCGGTTCAACTATGAGATCCGGTGAAAGCGTCCGCCGGGAAGGATCGGGGCAGGCCACGCGGGGCACGGTGCACTTCAAAAGCGACGACGCGGCGAATGCACCCAGTACTGACGCGCGAGCCGGGAAACAGAAACGAGGACGATAGAATATGTCCGTAATCCATGCGGGGACAGCGCGCGTCGTGCGCCTGATGGTGGCGGTTTCGCTCGCTGTGATGTTGGCCGCCTGCTCGCAGAACCCGAGGCCTGAGGACGTCGGCCTCGCGCCCTATGGCAAGGGCGGACCGGCGACGCCCGGCTCGATGCGCGACTTCAGCCAGAACGTCGGCGACATCGTCTATTTCTCGACGGACAGCACGGATATCTCGCCGGAGGCGCAGCAGACGCTCTCGCAGCAAGCGCGCTGGCTCCAGCAGTATTCGCAGTACACCATCACCATTGAAGGGCACGCCGACGAGCGCGGCACGCGCGAGTACAATATCGCGCTCGGCGCCCGCCGTGCGCAGGCCGTGCGGGATTTCCTGGCGCGCAGTGGCGTCAGCCCGGCACGCATCCGCACGATTTCGTACGGCAAGGAGCGGCCCGTCGCCGTCTGCAACGACATCTCCTGCTGGTCGCAGAATCGTCGTGCCCAGACCGTGCTCAACAATCGCGGCATGGCCAGCAATACGCGCCCCGGCACCTAGCCGGAGCTGAGTCCCCACAAGCATCAACGTCATCTGCCGCGCACGGACCTGCCGTGCACGGCCTGTGGCTGGCTGGCGTCAACCGTGACACATCGGCAACGCTCTGAAGCCCATCGCGCGCTGCCGTTAACCAATTCGCGCACCCTCCCCAAAACGGCCCTATTGTTTCGCTCATTGCTGAGGGCGAGATGACTGCGGGGTCATATCACGCCATGGAATCGAGCGACGTGCCGAGCACGCTGGCCTTGGGCCGCGTGCGTCCAATGCAACGGTCCGCTTACTGCAAGCGGTATCCGGAGGCTTGGCCGCGCGCCGGCTGGCCCATCGGGTTGCTGCTCACAGCTATGCTGTTGCTGTCGGCACCAGATCGCGCCGAGGCCCAGTTCAGCGCCCAGCAGCGGCCGGCCGTGACCCAGCTCGCAACACCCGAGCCGGATGCCGACGCGGCCCGCCAGGAGGCCGCCAACGAGCGCATTGCCGCCTTCCTGATTGCCGAAGCGCGCGAGGAGCTGGAGCTCGGAGAGCTGCGCAGCGCCCGCCGGCGCCTCGAGATCCTCGTGACGCGCTTTGCCTCGACCGCCGTCGCCCAGCGCGCGCGGCGCATGCTCGAGCAGCTCGCGATGATCGACGGCTACCCCATGCCGCCAATGCCCAAGGGCGCCCCTCAGATCGAGGCCGCGCGGGCAACCCAGGGCGACGGCGGATCCCTCACCACGCGTGCCCCCGGCACGAGCCTCGTCGAGGCGGACTTCAGTGCGAGCGGCGGCGACCGGCTCTTCTTTGCCGAGGGCAGCGAGGAGGTCGGCGGACGCGGGCTGCGCATCCTGCGCGAGAAGGCTGCATGGCTGAAGCGCAACACCCAGGTTTTCGTGCGCATCGAGGGCCACGCCGATGACCTCGGCGGCGACGACATCAACGGCGCCTTGGCTCTGCGGCGCGCCGAGACGGTTCGCGACCTGCTGGTCGACGCTGGTGTGGCCGCGACGCGGATGCACATTGCGGCCTTCGGGCGGGAGCATCGAATCTCACCTTGCTTGGCCCCAGGTTGTGCGGCACAGAACCGCCGGGCGGTGTTGATCCTGACAGATGCGCGTGGCACGCGACTTTCAGAACCTGCCCCGCAGTCGACCAACGTCGGCGCCATCGCGGGACAGAGCGAACGACAGGGACGTCCTGACACGCCCGTGCGCCGAGACAGGTAGGGCTCGTCGCGATAAGGTGGGCTCAGGAAGCGCGTGATCGCCGGCCACGGTGGGCGCCACGGGCCGTGACAACAGGAATTCGAGCAAGAAGGGAGCGGCGTACGCGCCGAATGCTTGCCGTGACATCTTCCTCCCCCCTCGGGACGAATTGCACCGGAGCACGTGGGATCAGCGGCATTGCGCG
>Ga0066255_1002339_pt1 | contig 11810 bp, 10 predicted proteins | sample ThiBiot_750_biof_FD_71148 | JGI IMG/M metagenome (GOLD analysis project Ga0066255, IMG submission 71148) | Wastewater bioreactor microbial communities from Cape Town, South Africa - Thiocy_expt_750_biof (version 2) | ecosystem: Engineered > Bioreactor > Thiocyanate-remediating >... | reverse complement strand
CGGATTGCGATATTGAATCGCTTATCCGGGTGTCCGAGAAGCAGGGGCAGGATCAGTATCGGAGGAATTTGAATTGTGAGTGTCAAAAATTTCTCAGGTCCATCAGTGATTTTTAGTTGCTCAGGTCAAATTTTCGGATGACATCGTCAGCGTAAGGTGCGTAGTCCTCAGGCTCACTGTTGCTCCGAAAGATAATCCAGCCGCCACAAGCCTTGTACGAATCAATTTCTTCTCTCACACCGGCCTTCAGCCAGTCAGGGAGTTCGTCAAAGTCGCTCTGCAAGCAAGACTTGGACAGCTGCTTTACAACATAAGCCGCAAGCTCCCAGGTCTGAAACTCGCCTCGCAGATTCATTTCAATAAATTCATTGATGTACGGAATCATTTCATTGGCTACCAGTTTGTATCTTCCATACTAGCTCGTCCCCATGATCGACAGCTTGCCAGTGTGGATTGTCGGCTTTGCCTGCTCTCGTGAGATCGTAGTAGACACCTGCGGGCAATGAGCCTCCGTTCCTTTGAAAAACTTCACGAAGAATCTCGATTTCGAATGTTTCGTGACTAAAAACCGCAGTAATCGCTTGATCGCTGTCAAGGATGGACTGGCGAACCCATACATTGATTTTCCCAGTGTGGTCCATGATGGCTGATGTTGTGGGACTGCTTGCGCGCCATGGGACCGCGGTTGCATTGGATTTTGCTTTTACTTGCCCGAACGAAGCGTATGAATCTCCGAATCGCTGATCATATATGTCGTCAGCAACGGGGATGAAATGAATGTCGTCTTCGATGTACGCGCCGTTCATTTCCGCTATTTCCCGGGCTTCAGCTATCGTTCGTGGTCCGCCTGGGTTTGGCTTCCAAAGATGAGTGGTCTGGTGGTAGCTGGCGGTTGCATTGAGATTGGCTGCTGCAAGCGTCCCGTCACTGGCTTCGGCGACCGTAGTCGCCCGAGACCGCTGCCAGACTCTCTGCCCAGCAAGATCGCGATCGATGCGCGCTCCAAATGCAGCGTCGGCGGCGGCTTTTTTTCCAGCGCCGCTGGCGACACCGTTGAGCATCGCCTTTGCGCCGGCTGCGGCGCCGGCTATAGAGAATGCAGCACTTTCGCCATCCAACAGGCCGGAATGCCGCATGCGCTCGGCGTCATAAGTAGCCCCGAGCCGGTCTAGCGCATCTGCCCTGTCGAATTTCTCGCGGATCGGGCTGTAAACGCGGTCAATCGGATGCGCGACCTTGCCGAGCGTATCGCCGATTCCGTTGTTCATGGCGGTGCTAAGGGGCTCCAGAGGGTCGTCTCGACCCTCGAGGAAGCCAAGGATGGTGTTTGTCGCGAGTGCCCCCAGTCCTTCAGCCATGCCGGAGAGGCGAGCACCGACTTCATCGGCTCGCGCTTGTTGCCTGACGGACTCCTCGGCGTAGTCGGCTCTGGCTTTCGCCAAGCGAGCGGGGTCGGTCTCATAGGCCATCTGGTTCAGGCGGAACATTTGCGCGTTCCAGACCTCTCGTCCTGTCGGATCGGTGTAGACCGTTGGATTCGCGTAGGCGTAGAGATACCGATGCAGGCTCGGTGGTTCGAGATCCTTGCCGGCTTCGGGATCTTCCGTCGTGAACCGCGCCGTCGCCGGGTCGTAGTAGCGCGCCTTCGCGTAGTAGAGGCCGGATTCGGTGTCCTTCACGTAGCCGGTGAAGCCGACGGGCTGGTTGTCGGTGCTGATGAGTTCCGCGTTGGCGGCATCGCGGCTCGGTGTCGCCAGCGTGCCGTTCGTGCCGAGTTGCGCGCGAATCTCGCCGAAGGCGTCGTAGCTGGTTCTGGCGGTGACCAGGCCCGTCGGGTCGAGCAACGCGATCGGTGAGCGCAGGGCATCGAGCAGCACGTGGCGATGGACCAGCGTGGTGCCGGCTTGGGTCTGTGCGATGAGCTGCGTGGCGCTGTAGTGGAACTGCCTCAGGGTATTGCCGATCGTATTCGTCTCGGCCAGCAGGCTCTGGCCATCGTATTGATAGCGCGTCGTGGTGATGCCGTCGGTCTTCTCGTGGCGCAGGCCGTCGGCGTGGTAGGCGAAGCGTAGCGTGGCCGGGCCGTGCGGTGAGCTCGGCAAGGTCAGGCTGACGAGGCGATCGCGGGCGTCATAGGTGTAGATCCTCGGCGGCTGGCCGCTGACGGTCTGCGTCGCGAGGTTGCCGTTGGCATCCCAGGTCTGGTCGACGTGGACGTCGGCGACCGGATCGCTGCGACCGGTCAGCTGGTCGCGGTCGCTGTAGGTCAGGATGGAGTCGCTGACGACGACACCGTTGCCGTCAACGACATGCTCGGCAATGCGGTTACCGACAGCATCGAGGGTATAGGTCGTCTTCCGGTCCGGTTCCTGGACTTCGACCAGCCGATCGGCATCGTCGTAGACGTAGCGCGTGCGCTGGGTCGAGTCGGCCGTCGTCGCGCCGTTGAGTTCGCGTTGCTCGGTGCGGTTGCCGTTCGGGTCGTAGACGTAGTCGTAGCGGGCCAGCGTCTGGCCGGCCTTGCTGTGGCGGATGCTCTGCAGGCGGCCGTTGTCGAAGAACGCCTGTTCGGTCAGCGAGCCGTCCGGACGGCTGATTTCGGTCACGCGGCCGCTCGGGGCATAGCTGAGACTCGTCGAGCCCATGCCCGGCACGGTCACGCGCGTGTTCTGATTCAGGTCGTTGTAGGTCCAGACGGTGTCGTGGCCGTCGGAATCGGTCATCCGTGTTCGTTTGCCGGCATCGTCGTAGGCGTAGCTCAGGTGGCGTCCATCGCCGTCGGTCACCTCGGTCAGGCGATCGAAGTCGTCGTAGTCGCGTGTTTCGGTGCGCGTGCCGGTCGAGCTCGTCTCGGTGATCGCGCGGACGCTGCTGTTGCCGTCGTAGGTGTAGGCGGTCGATTGCACCTCGCTGGCCGGGGCATCGCGGTAGGTCGTCCGGGTCGGGCGGTTCAGTGCGTCGTACGTGGTTTCGGTGACGCGGCCGTTCGGCGCCTGGCTGCGAATGCGGTTGTTGTCGCCGTCGTAGCGCCAGGCCCAGGCGGTAGCGTCGGGATAGGTCTTGCCGTCGAGGCGATTGCGTTCGTCGTAAGCGAACGCGGTCGCGTGATCATTGGCGTCGACGACGCGCGTGCGGTTGTTGTTGGCGTCATGGTCAAAGGCGGTCGAGTGGCCGTCCGGATCGGTGACAGCGGCCAGATTGCCGGCCGCGTCGTAGGCGTAAGTCCAGGTCGAGGCCGCTCCGTTCGGCCGCTCGCGTGACAGGCGATGACCGGCGCCGTCGTAGGTGTAGCGTGTCGTCTCGCCCGCCAGGGATTCGGATTCGAGCAGGCGCCGCGGCGTGTACGTGTTCGCCGTCGTGCGGCCGTCGGCGTCCGTATGGGTGGCCACGTCGCCGAGCGGGGTATAGGTCCAGCGCTCGACGGCCAGGCCGCTGCGGTCTTCGCTGAGCTTGCGGTTGGCCTTGTCGTAGGTGGATGCCGTTATGCGGCCGAGCGCGTCGGTGTGCTGGCGTACGTTGCCTTCGGCATCGTGTTCCAACGCCTGCAGCAGCAGGCCCGCGCGGGTTTCGCTGAGCAGGCGGTTCTCGCGATCGTAGGCGTTGACCGTCGTGATGCCGCGACGGTCGATATGCGTCAGGACATTGCCTTCGCTGTCGTAGGTCCAGGTCTGGCGGCAGACCTCAGCAGCGACGTTTGCCGCCGGCGGTAGCGACAGCGATTGAGCCGGCGAAGACGGACTGGAAGGCGGTTTCGTGGGGGCGGGTGTTGCCTGCGCCGTGCCGTTGGCCGGCGCTACCGTGTAGCTCGCGCCCGGCGCCACCTCGGATGCAGCAACCGGATCAACCGCTGCGTAGTCGACCAGTGCGCGGAAGGCCACGATGCTGAAGAAAGCCGCCGCTGCGAAAGCGGACAGGCCGAGCAGGGCGCGTCGGTGCCCGGACGCTGCCCGCCAGGCCGGCGACGGGCCGGACCTGGATTCAGCCGGTCTCGCTCCGGGTGATCGAGTCGTCCTGACTTCTGGCATGGTCGAAGAATTCCATTCATCCGAGCAGGGTGTCGCTGCTGCGACAGGCGCGCCAACTATAGCGGCGCCGATTCAGCGCTGCAGATTTCTGGCGAAAATCGTGGCGCGCTACTCGTCGATATTTGCATCAGGCGAAATTGAGAATCCGCGATAACTGCCGGTTCTCGCGATGATCGACAACTGGGTCGTCGTGAGCCAGCAGGAACCCGCTGCCGGGGTGGGGCAGAATTGAGTTGCCGTTGACACGTCGAACAAGGCACGCAGCGGCGAGCCGTGAAGTGTCCGGCCGACTGCCGGAGTGGTGCATCGCCGCTCCGGCAGCGAGGGACCTACTGCCCCGGATGGAAACACGCCTCCATCAGCCCGCGCACGTCGCGCGAGAGGATGGCCAGCGCATCGAGCAGGCCGCCGTGCGAGCGCGGGCCGGGGGATTCCAGTTGCGCCGTCGCCATCGTCTGGCTGAGCGCCTGGATGGCCGCGAGGCGTTCGAGGATTTCTGGCTACAGAGCTTCGCACTGGGCGGGCTGGGACGGACGTTGAACTTCCTGCTGCACTGCGCTGCGCCTATTGCATCCTGCGTGATTGGCGCTTTCATTACTGGACGGATTGCTCATCCCATGCAGACTGAGCCAGCTCGACGGCGGGAACGACGGCAGGATGCGAGTGGAGCCAGTCTCGGCCGATTCGATCCCAGCTGCGCCGTCGCGATGGATTCGCTGAGTTCCTGGATCGCGCGCCGGCGTTCGATAGGGACGCCGGCACGTCGCCGCGCAAGAGGGCTGGTGGCCTGGACGTTGACGTACCAATTCCCGCGGAGCGCGCGAACGCCTCCGCCACGACCGGGTTCAGGTGTCGGCTGAATCGGAATGGCGGGTGTCCTGACCTTCTTCGCTGGCCAAGATGCCGGTCAGCGAATGGCGTTACCTGCCGGTGAGCGAGACGTTTTGACCCGCCCGCTCAGTCGCCGCGCACGCGCAGGGTCAGGCCCTTGAGAAAATTGCGCAGCAGCTGGTCACCACAGGCTCGGTAGTTGTCGTGGCCAGGCTGACGGAACAGCGCGGTCAACTCCGGTTTCGACAGCGGAAACCCGGCGGCGGCGAAGGCATCCTGCACATCGACATCCTTCATTTCGAAGGCCACACGCAATTTCTTCAGTACGAGATTGTTGGTGATGCGCTTTTCCACCGGCCGTGCTGGCAGGCTTTCGTTGCGCCCGCGGAAATGGATCACCAGTCCGTCGAGAAAGTGCGCGAGTACGTCGTCACTGCATATGACGTACGCGGGATCATCGTCCCTGCGCAGAAATGCCAGCACGTCGGTCTTCTCGAGCGGAAAAGCCGGGTCGGCCAGTTTCGCGATTTCGACGACCTTGTGGTCGCCCAGGTCGAGCATGTAGCGGATGCTGCGCAGTATGTCGTTGTTGATCATGGCGGACCGGTGGTTGAAAACACGTGCGTCAGTGGACCGTATCTCTGTTCTTGGCAGGTTGCTGAAAATCCCCACCCTTCAGGCGTTTTCCCGCTCGCACATCCAACATGTCCGGACGTGCTCACGGCCTGTGAAAAACGGCGGCTGCCGGTATCAGCGATATGGTCGGCAACCCCTTCATTCGAAATGACTACGCGCTTCGGGCGAGCGGAACAACGCTCAGCGGCGGACCCGGCATGGAAGGCGTTCAATCATCCATCGCCGCCGCCTCGCGCCCCTGCTGGCGGATCTGCGCCTCCTGGCGGGCGTTTTCGATGGCCTCCCGGACGCTATCCACGTCGACCGTGCGCTCGTCATGCACGAACTTGCCGGTCAGTGCCGTCTCGGGCAAAAGATCACCTGCCTCGAACAGCGCCCACATTTCCTCGCCGTACCAGGTGTCGAGCAATTCCGGCGCCCACCGCCCCAGGCTGGCGGTGAGATTGTTCGTGTCGCGTAGCAACATCTGGCGGGCGGCGTTGTTGCCGGCAGCGCTGACCACCTGGGGAAAATCGATTACGACCGGGCCGTCCGGCCCCACCAGCACGTTGTACGGCGACAGATCGCCGTGGATCAGGCCACAGCAGAGCATGCGCACGACCTGCCGCATCAGCACCGCATGGAATTCCCGCGCCTGCTCGGCCGTCAACTCGACCTCGCCCAACCTGGGCGCCGAAAACCCTTCCGCGTCGGTCACCAGCTCCATTACCAGCACACCGTTGTAGTAGCCATAGGGCTCAGGCACGCGGACGCCGGCGGCTCGCAGCAGGTACAACGCCTCGACTTCGGCGTTCTTCCAGGCGGTTTCCTGCTGCTTGCGACCGTACGTGGTCGCCTTGCCGATCGCCCGGGCCTCGCGGCTGCCGCGCACCTTGCGGCCTTCCTGATACTGCACACGCTGCTGGAAGCTGCGCTGGGCCATGTCCTTGTACACCTTCGCGCAACGGACATCGTCGCCGCTGCGGACCACGTACACCGCCGCCTCCTTGCCGCTCTTGAGCGGACGCAACACCTCGTCTATGACACCGTCGTCGGTCAGCGCCCGCAGCGCGGTAGGGGTTTTCATCCCGCTATTCTAAAGGGCCGGAGACGATCTCAACCGAAACATCGTGATGTGGCCCGTTGCCGTGGGCCTGAAACTGGTCCGCCTGAAGCGCAATCTGCCCGCCTTTTCCCGTCCGGACGTCAGGAGGAATACTCGCCGTGCCGCATCAGGCGGGCTCCTGGCTCATCTGCCTGCTCGCCGGAGCCCTAATCTCACGTGTCCGAATCTCACGTGGAATTGTGGGTGTCCTAATCTTCACCGTGCTTGGGCAGCAAAAAGATTCCACGAGTGGCGGAGCGGGTGATGGATCTTGTTCAGGTGCATCATCAGCGCGCTCTGAAGTTCCAACGACCACGTTTCCCATTCGTCGTCCCGGAGCAGTGCCAGAGCATGCCGCGGAGATTCCACGGGAGTACAGAATCCCGCGATGGCAGGCGGCAGCGGCAAGCCGGCGGACTTTCCCCAGTCGATCCGACGCACGCGTTCGGCAGTACGGGAAAACGTTGGCGGGATGACGATGACCTGGCTGCGGCTCATCGTTCGGCTCGGGCATCGCGAGAGCAGGAAGGGCTGCCAATAAGCTCGGTCGCCAGTCGTCGGTCGTGAAGCCGGAATGTACGGGGCGCTCTCAAAAGATCACCAGCGCGCCGCGTTCGGTATCCCATCCGACGGGCAGGTGACCCGCCCGGTATACCTCCACGAGATGTGTGAAGAACAGCGGCGGGCGGCAGTCCCGGTAGGCCGCTTCCATCAGCGCGTTGGCGACATCCCACGTCAACGCGGCAATTGCGGCAGGGGGCAGATCGGTCAACGCGCGCGCGCTCGCCGGCGCAACTTCTTCGTCGACGATGCTCCGGGCCCTGCGAGCGATCGCGCTCCATTCGGCGTCTCGCGCCGGAAAGTGATCCGACAGAAACGCGGTCAACTCGTTGCGGCGTTCCAGCGTCCAGTTTTCCCAATCCGGTGCCGCGATCGATGCGTGAGCTTCATTCGCCGTATCGGCGAAGCGGTACGGAAGGGGCAGGGCTATCGGTGTCTTCCTTCCCGTGTTCGACAACCAGGGGATTTCCGAAAGCGCGCGATGGAGGGTTTCGAACTCAGGGCTTGTCGTCGGTGGCATTCGGCGGCGCCTGGTTGATGCGAGCAGAAATTCTAGGATTTCTGGCCGGCCAACAGCCCGAATTCCAGACGATTGCGAAAGCTTCTGCTGTTCTTTGGCCGTTCGATCCTGTCCCCGCTATCGCCGCACCTTATATCACTCTGTAGATTCGACTAAGTGCATACCCGGCTTAAGGCCATCCGGCCCAGCAAGGGCGACGGCAACCCTTCGTGCTAGGGCAGGTTTGCTGGTTGGCGATATGAGAGGCAGCACGGTGACTGTCCACTTTCCAGGTAGTTCAGGGGAGGTAAACGCCTCACAAACGCGATTGATGTGTCCGGCAGTCGTCTCCAGTACGAACAATTTGTCGTTGCGTCCTACAGGAGAAAGCATTTCGATGATTTTGAATGAGTTGATCATAAGCTAGTTGCTCGCGTCATTTGCGTCATCAAGCATCCCACGCCAAATCTTCTCGGCGGACTCAAAGTGCTCGACCTCGGAGGGGGTCCAGCCTTTCTTTTCTGCTATCGACCTGAGGCGCTGTTGAGCTTCAATTTCGAACATCAGCCGATACTCAGTACGGTCTGATCGGCAACCGAACTTGCATCACCCGAGATCAACAACAGCGCTGTCATGCCGGGGTCCAATGTGTCGAATTCGTGCTTGTACGCGACGATCTTTTCGACAGTGAGTTCTACGGTGTGCGGTTCTCCGTAGTGTGTGACGGTTTCGTTCGCATCGTTTCTTGCCGTTTCATACGGCGTGCATAGAGTAAATGTTCCACCCTTGATGACGGTGGACGAACAACGCCCAATGAGGTGCCATAGTCCATCAACCAGTTTTGGACTTTCGCTGACAATAAATTCCATTAGTCACTACCGCTTCTGGCTCGTTCAACAAATATGTGTATCTGCTCGGCATCCAATCGTGGGGTCGTTTGAATGTCGCTCTCCAGTCCGGCCTTGTCGTAGATTTTCTCGGGAAGGTCAATGCCCATCTCGCGCAGGCTGGCTCGTGCTTGTGCGGCGGAGATCGTCGTAGATGCCCGCTGTCCAAACTCGAGCGGAGAGATCCCAACGCTGACTTCCGCCTCCTTCCCGGCGAGTACGTTTCCTTTGTCGATATCGATGCCCTTGAGGTCGTCCGGCGAAGCAATGTGCAGAACCCCTCGGCCGTAGTTCTCACTTTCAGTAGCGAAAAGCGTCGATACGATCGGGTCGATAGATGCAGGGGTGACGCCAATGCGCCGCAAGCCTGGGCTGCCTGGATATCCTTCTGAAGTGCCCCTGAAAAGATAGGGTGCAGCCATAACCGACCCGTCTGCGCCTTCCATGACAGTTGCGGTGATCGCCTCGCTGCCTGTCGTGGCTGCAGTAGCTGCTAGCCCCCTCGTGCTCAGTCTGGCGATGTTCTTAACGGCTGATCGTGCAAGCCCATAGCCGCCGGAAACCACACTGCCGATTTCGAGTTTCTGCTTGGTGCGGGTCTTTCTGGCGTTGAAGTCATCGCCTGCGGCCTGATAGGCATCGGCTTTTTCGCTTTGCGCATGGATTGCCGCGAACGCTTTCTCGATGGGGTGTTGGGTTACGTCTTCCCAGGCCTTGTCGAGTCCCGCGCGTAGCTGTTGCGTGGCAGCGCCGTTCTCATCGCGCATATTGGTCTCTGCCTGCGAAGCCAGCAGAAACCCGGCAAGTTTGACTGTCGACTTGATCGAATCGACTATGAATTCCCCTGTTGCAGCGAAGTCGGCACGGCTATGGAGATCCCTGGTTCGGCGGAACTCCGGATCGAGATCCAGTTGCGCCGCCGCGCTCTGCATGCTGAGCAATTCAGCTTGACGCCCGGTCGTGTCTGCATAAGCCAGCGGATTGGCGTACGCGTACAAGTATCGGTGCAAGGATGGCGGCTCAAGATCCTTGCCGGCTTCGGGGTCTTCGGTCGTGAACCGCGCTGTCGCCGGGTCGTAGTAGCGCGCCTTCGCGTAGTAGAGGCTGGATTCGGTGTCCTTGAGATAGCCCGTGAAGCCGACGGGCTGGTTGTCGGTGCTGATGAGTTCCGCGTTGGCGGCATCGCGGCTCGGTGTCGCCAGCGTGCCGTTCGTGCCGAGTTGCGCGCGAATCTCGCCGAAGGCGTCGTAGCTGGTTCTGGCGGTGACCAGGCCCGTCGGGTCGAGCAGCGCGATCGGTGAGCGCAGGGCATCGAGCAGCACGTGGCGATGGGCCGGCGTCGTTCCGGTCTGGGTCTGAGCGATCAGCTGCGTCGCGCTGTAGTGGAACTGCCGCAGGGTGTTGCCGATCGCGTTGGTCTCGGCGAGCAGGCTCTGGCCGTCATAGTGGTACCGCGTCGTCGCGATGCCGTCGGTCTTCTCGCGGCGCAGGCCGTCGGCGTGATAGGCGAAGCGCAACGTGGTCGGGCCGCTCGGCGAGTTCGGCAAGGTCAGTCCGATCAGGCGATCGCGGGCGTCGTAGGTGTAGACGCGCGGCGGCTGGCCGTCGACGGTTTGTGTTGCGAGATTGCCGTTGGGGTCCCAGGTCTGGTCGACGTGGACGTCGGCGGCCGGATCGCTGCGGCGGGTCAGCTGGTCGCGCTCGCCGTAGGTCAGCGTGGAGTCGCTGATGACGCCGCCGCTGTCGTCGACGACCCGCTCGGTGATGCGGTTGCCGACGGCATCGAGCGTATAAGTCGTGGTGCGATTCGGTTCCTGGACTTCGACCAGCCGGTCGGCATCGTCGTAGACGTAGCGCGTGCGTTGCGTCGTATCGGCCGTCGTCGCGCCGTTGAGTTCGCGTTGCTCGGTGCGGTTGCCGTTCGGATCGTAGACGTAGTCGTACCGGGCCAGCGTCTGGCCAGCACTGCTGTGGCGAATGCTCTGCAGGCGGCCATTGTCGAAGAACGTCTGCTCGGTCACCGAACCGTCCGGACGGCTGATCTCGGTCACGCGGCCGCTGGGGGCGTAGCCCAGGCTCGTCGAGCCCATGCCCGGCACGGTCACGCGCGTGTTCTGATTCAGGTCGTTGTAGGTCCAGACGGTATCGTGGCCGTCGGAATCGCTCATCCGTGTTCGGTTGCCGACATCGTCGTAGGCGTAGCTGAGGTGGCGTCCATCGCCGTCGCTTACCTCGGTCAGGCGATCGAAGTCGTCGTAGTCGCGTGTTTCGGTGCGCGTGCCGGTCGAGCTCGTCTCGGTGATCGTGCGGACGTTGCTGTTGCCGTCGTAAGTGTAGGCGGTCGATTGCACCTCGCCGGCCGGGGCATCGCGGTAGGTCGTCTGGGTCGGGCGATTCAGTGCGTCGTAGGCGGTTTCGCTGACGCGGCCGTTCGGCGCCTGGCTGCGAATGCGGTTGTTGTCGCCGTCGTAGCGCCAAGCCCAGGCGGTACCGTCGGGATAGGTCTTGCTGTCGAGACGATTGCGTTCGTCGTAGGCGAAGGCCGTCGCGTGGCCGTTGGCGTCGACGACGCGCGTGCGGTTGTTGTTCGCATCATGGTCGAACGTGGTCGAGTGACCGTCCGGATCGGTGACGGCGGCCAGATTGCCGGCCGCGTCGTAGGCGTACGTCCATGTCGAGGCTGCTCCGTTCGGCCGTTCGCGCGACAGGCGATGACCGGCGCCGTCGTAGGTGTAGCGTGTCGTCTCGCCAGCCAGCGATTCGGATTCGAGCAGGCGCCGCGGCGTATATGTGTGCGCCGTCATGCGGCCGTCGGGATCGGTGTATGTGGCGATGTCGCCTGACGGCGTGTAGGTCCAGCGCTCGACGGCCAGGCCGCTGCGGTCTTCGCTGAGCTTGCGGTTGGCCTTGTCGTAGGTGGATGCCGTGATGCGGCCGAGCGCGTCGGTGTGCTGGCGTATGTTGCCTTCGGGATCGTGTTCCAACGCCTGCAGCAGCAGGCCGGCGCGGGTTTCGCTGACCAGACGGTTTTCGCGATCGTACGCATACATCGTCGCGATGCCGCGGCGATCGGTGTGTGTGAGGACATTGCCTTCGCTGTCGTAGGTCCAGGTCTGGCGGCAGACTTCAGCAGTGTCGCTTTTCGCCGGCGGCAGCGACAGGGATCGAGCCGATGAAGGCGGTCTGGAAGACGGTTCCGTGCGGACTGGCGTCGCCTGTGCCGTGCCATTAGGGAAGATCTGAACAAGCCTCGAAGATTGCTCGCCAGAAGACTCAATCGCATGTTG
>Ga0066255_1002337_pt1 | contig 11822 bp, 10 predicted proteins | sample ThiBiot_750_biof_FD_71148 | JGI IMG/M metagenome (GOLD analysis project Ga0066255, IMG submission 71148) | Wastewater bioreactor microbial communities from Cape Town, South Africa - Thiocy_expt_750_biof (version 2) | ecosystem: Engineered > Bioreactor > Thiocyanate-remediating >... | reverse complement strand
GGCGGCTCGTTCCGCGCGCCTATGGCCATTGCCGTGATCGGCGGCATCATCGTCTCGACGGTGCTCAGCCTGGTGGTCGTGCCGTCCTTCTTCCTGATCATGGACGACCTGTCCCGCCTGCTCGGCTATCTCTTCGGCAGGCTCGTCGGCAAGAAGGATGCGGATGATGTCGTTGTAACCAAGGAAGGCCTGGCCGTTGCCGTCAATGAGAACCGCCAGTCGCTCGCCACGCTGGAAGAGCGGCTGGAGGCCATGGAAAACGGGGATGCGCGCGGCTCCAAGCCGACAGCTACGAACGTGCTAAGGCTGCCGCCCCTCGCGGCGGAATAGAACAATCTCGATGGATATGCAGAGAGTGACGGGGCGGCTCAGAGGCCGCCCTGTTCCTTCAGGAAATCGACGATCCTGCTGACGCCCTCGCCCCGCTTCATGTCGGAAAAGACGAAGGGGCGAGCTTGACGCATCCGGGTGGCATCGCGGTCCATCACCTCGAGATCGACTTCAACGAAGGGCGCCAGATCCTTCTTGTTGATGACGAGAAGGTCGGATTTGGTGATACCGGGGCCGCCCTTGCGCGGGATTTCCTCGCCCTGGCACACCGAGATCACGTAGATGGTGATATCGGCGAGATCGGGCGAGAAAGTCGCCGCCAGATTGTCGCCGCCGGATTCGATGAAGACGACGTCGAGGTCGGGCAGCCGCTCGTTGAGACCAGCAATGGCCTGCAGGTTGATCGTCGCATCCTCACGGATGGCGGTGTGCGGGCAGCCGCCGGTCTCGACGCCGACGATGCGGTCGGAGGTCAGGGCCTGCATCCGCACCAGCGCTTCCGCATCCTCGGTCGTGTAGATGTCATTGGTGACGACGGCGACGGAATAGTCGTCACGCATCGCCTTGCACAGCTTCTCCGTCAACGCCGTCTTGCCGGAACCGACCGGGCCACCGATGCCGACGCGCAAGGGTCCATGGCTCGATTTCATGCTTGCGACTCCGATAAAGCGTCAGCATAGCGAAGCGCCGCGTGGCCGCACAGCGGCGAATGACGTAGGCAATGCTTCGATTTCAGTATTTTTCCGATGGCGCGCATCATGAGCGGAAGAGCCGTGTGCCCTGAGTTTCATGGCGCAAGCTTGCGATATCCGCCTGCACGCTTGCCGAACCGAGATCGTCGAGGCTCGATTGCGCCGCCCGGCGCGCGGTAGCAGCAAGGAACTCCTCCAGCCGCGCGAGGATGGCAACGCCATCTTTCTGTCCGCTGACGCCAAGACGAATACCGGCCGATACCATCTGCGAGGCGAGCGCATGCAGGAAAGCGGCAGCCGCCCTTTCGGCAACGATACCATGAGCGCCTGCGACGGCACCGACCGCAACCGGATAGGCCGTTCTTGCCGGAAGCATCGAAAAGATCTCGTGCGGCCAGGCAGCCGCAGCTGAGAGAAAGGCATCTCCGAGCAGCATCGTCTCATCGTGCCGCTCCTTCGAGCCAGCCAGCGCCTCGGCGAGTTCCGCAACGGCTGCGAGCCGCCGCATATCTGCATCCGCCCGATGCGCCTCGACCAGCAGCACCGCATCGTTCCACACCGCACCGTTCCGGATAAGTGTTGCGGTCCAATCTCCAAGACCGCCGCTGTCACGCACCAAACCATCATGCACGGCCCGCTCGAGACCGCCGGAATAGGCAAACGATCCCACCGGAAATGCCGGCGACAGCCAGGCCATCAGTCGCAGGATGGCCTGCAGATCGCCATCATCCGAAACCGCTGTGCCGGTCATCACGGTTCAATCATGCGAGTGGTTGTGATGATCGTGACCATGATGATGGTCGTGCCCATGCGAATGGCCGCCATGGGAGTTATAGGCGCCCCGCGCCGGCTGGAAAGGCTCGCTGACCTCGGTGACAACAGCGCCCAGCCCTTCGAGCATGGCGCGGATCACGTGGTCGCGCAGGATCAGGATGCGCTCCTCCTCGATCTGCGCGGAGAGATGCCGGTTGCCCAGATGCCAGGCGAGTTCGATGAGATGCCGGCGGTCGCGCGGGCGGATTTCGAAAAGCTTTTCATCCGCCGCAACGACCTCGATCAGCTCGCCATCCTCGCGCACCAGCAGATCGCCGCTCGCAAACAAGACCGGCTCCTTGAGGTCGAGCATGACCATCTCGCCATTTTCGAGATGCAGCAGCTTGCGGCGCAGATGCCGGAGATCATGCGGCAGGACGACACGATCGATCGGATTGGAGGAAGGCGTGCCGGCCGGCAGATAGGAGGTGACGCGTAGCATGGCTGTTCCAGATTAAGACTTTGTCAGACCATGCAAAATAGTCGCCTCGCGCGCAAGCATCAATGACGCGGGAACATACTACATCCGCTGCACATAGCGTTGCAGTTCGCGAACATCCGTTGTCGCCTCCTGCTCCTGCTCCGTCGCGCAACGATGCCAGACCTGCGACAATCGCTCGCGCTCGTGCATGACGCGGTTACGGCCGAGCGTCTTGGCAAGATAAAGCGCCTTGTCGGCAGCGGCATAGACGGCTTCCGTCTTGCGATCCCTACCGATGTCGGCAATCCCGGCGGAAATGGTGATTTTCACCGAACCGCCATCGATGGCGATCGGATATTCGGCGATCCGCTCCTTGATCTCCTCGACCCGCGCGATGCGTTCGGCCGTATCGCCGCCATGGACGATGGCGCCGAATTCTTCGCCGCCGAGCCGCGCAATGACATCCTCTCCGATAAAGGCATCGGAAAAAATCCGCGATACCGTAACGATCACGGCATCGCCCGACGCGTGCCCAAAGCGGTCGTTGATCGTCTTGAACCGATCGACGTCGAAGATCACCAGCGATGCTCCCTCGCCCGCCTGATTGAGCGCTTCGGTGAAAGCGCGCCGGTTCAGCAGGCCGGACAGCATGTCGGTGCGGCTCAGAAGCTCGAACTCGGCGCGGGAGACGGCAAGCTTGTGAATTGAAAAGCCGGCCCAAACAGCCAAAGCGCCGGAAACGGTGCCCCCGATAATCCAGGCCAGCAGAACGCCGAAGCGCATCGCTTCCAGGACCGGCAACGGCAAAAGATCGAACCACGAGAGCCCGAACACCATCGCGACAATGATTGCCAACGACATGATAACGGCAACAAAACTCATCTTAAGCGCGAAAATAAAAATCGCACGTCGCTGCTGAAAATTACCGAGCTCGGCCTGCAGCGAAATCCATTGCTTCATGCGATTCACCTTCCTCAGCCACCATTTCGATCATGTGAGATAGGGGTCAAGGCGCTTCCAGGTCTTTAATGCAACAGTTAAAATGCGAGGCATTTCCCAACTTGTGAACAGCCAGCGACGCCCATCTCAAAAAGCTGGTTCGTCGATAGAAATCGGAGGCATCAGCCCCGCCGCATAGGACTGCAATAATTCTGTATTCAGCACACAGCAGCATGAAACCCTCGCAAGACCGGGGGTTCGCGCATAGCGATCATTGGACCGATATCAGGCCTGGAAATGCCCTCAGAAAAGGAAATAGCGCTGCGCCATCGGCAGCACGGTCGCCGGCTCGCAGGTCAGAAGCTCGCCGTCGGCGCGCACTTCATAGGTTTCAGGATCGACTTCGATATGCGGTGTCAGGCTGTTATGGATCATCGATGCCTTGGAGATGCCGCCGCGCGTGTTTTTGACAGGCAGCAGCGCCTTGGCGATACCGAGTTTGCCGGCAAGCCCGGCATCGAACGCCGCCTGCGAAACGAAGGTCACGGAGGAATTCGTCCGGTTCTTGCCGTATGCGCCGAACATTGGGCGGTAGTGCATCGGCTGCGGCGTTGGAATGGAGGCATTCGGATCGCCCATCGGCGCTGCGGCAATGGAACCGCCAATCAGAACCATCTCCGGCTTCACGCCGAAGAAGGCCGGATTCCAGAGGACCAGATCGGCGCGCTTGCCGACTTCGATCGAACCGACCTCATGGCTGACGCCGTGCGCAATCGCCGGGTTGATCGTATATTTGGCAATATAGCGCTTGGCGCGATAATTATCGTTGTCGCCGGTTTCCTGCGCCAGACGGCCGCGCTGGCGCTTCATCTTGTCGGCGGTCTGCCAGGTGCGGATCGCCACTTCGCCGACGCGGCCCATGGCCTGGCTGTCGGACGAGATGATCGAGAAGGCGCCGATATCGTGCAGAATATCTTCCGCCGCGATCGTTTCCTTGCGGATGCGGCTTTCGGCAAAGGCGATATCTTCAGGAATAGACGGCGACAGGTGATGGCAGACCATCAGCATGTCCAAATGCTCGGCGATCGTATTGACCGTGTAGGGTCGCGTCGGATTGGTCGATGAGGGAATGACGTTCGACTGGCCGCAGATCTTGATGATATCGGGCGCATGGCCGCCGCCTGCACCCTCCGTGTGGAAGGCATGGATCGTGCGCCCCTTGATGGCACCGATCGTATCCTCCACGAAACCGCTTTCATTCAACGTATCCGTGTGGATCATCACCTGGACATCGTATTCGTCGGCCACGCTGAGGCAGCAATCGATCGCTGCCGGCGTGGTGCCCCAATCCTCATGCAGTTTCAGCGCGCAGGCGCCACCGAGGACCATTTCCTCCAGCGCGGCGGGCATGGACGCATTGCCCTTGGCCGATAGGCCGATATTCATCGGAAGCGCATCGAAGGATTCGATCTCCTCGGGCAGCTTGTCCACGCACATCAGCGGCACCAGCATGCCGCCCTCGCCCTGCGCGAAGCGCTCGCGCTGCGCGGGCGTGGCGTCGTCGGGCAGCTCGGAGCCGGCGAACACGAACAGCAGCCGCTGGCGCTCGCGGTGCGCCTCACCGACCGCTATGACCGCATGCCCGTGATCAACCAGGTGGAGATGGTGGCGGGTCATCCGCTCCCCGCGCTGCTGCTTTCGGCCTTCGAGGCGTCGGCTCCGATCAAGATCATGCTCGCGCTCGACCATCTGGCGTGGGCGGCGTCCCATGCGCGGCGGGTGCTGCGCTGGCGGGCGGTGTTCCCCGGGCCGCTCATGCTCAACCAGTCCGCGAGCCTCGGGTACGTGCCGTACGGCGTCATCGGGGTGATCGGCCCGTGGAACTACCCCGTGTTCACCCCGATGGGGTCGCTCGCCTACGCACTGGCGGCGGGGAACGCCGTGGTGTTCAAGCCCAGTGAGTACACGCCCGCGGTGGGCACGTGGTTGCGGGACTCGTTCGTCCGCGCGGGAGGTCCCGCCGGGGTCTTCGAGGTGGTCACCGGGCTCGGCGCCACCGGGGCGGCCCTGTGCCGCGCGGGCGTCGACAAGGTCGCGTTCACCGGATCCACGGCGACCGGCAAAGCCGTGATGGCCGCGTGCGCCGAGTCGCTCACACCGGTCGTGATCGAAGCCGGCGGCAAGGACGCGCTCCTCGTCGATGAGGACGCCGACCTGGATGCCGCGGCCGAGGCGGCCGTCTGGGGCGCGTACTCGAACGCGGGGCAGACGTGCATCGGCATCGAGCGCGTCTACGCGCACACGCGCGTCTACGACCGCTTCGTCGAGAAGGTCGCGGAACGGACGGCGGAGTTGCGCGCCGGGGTCGATGACGCCGCGCGGCTCGGGCCGATGACGATGCCGCGGCAGGGGGACGTCGTCCGCGCGCACGTCGCCGATGCGCTCGCCCACGGGGGGACGCTCCGCGTCGGCACGGCCCCGGGCGGCGGCTCCACGCTGCAGCCGGTGCTGCTCGTCGGCGTCGGCGAGGAGTCGACCGCGGTCCGCGAAGAGACGTTCGGGCCGACCCTCGTCGTGAACCGCGTGGCATCCATGGAGGAGGCCGTCGACCGGGCCAACGCGGTGCGCTACGGGCTGTCCGGCTCGGTGTTCTCGCGTCGCCGCGGGCGCGAACTGGCTGCGCGACTGCGCGGGGGGATGGTCGCGATCAACTCCGTCATCGCCTTCGCCGCCGTCCCGGCGCTGCCGTTCGGGGGCGTGGGCGACTCCGGTTTCGGGCGGATCCACGGTGCCGACGGGCTCCGGGAGTTCGCCTACGCCCGGGCGATCACGCGGCAACGGTTCCCGTTGCTGACCCTCACGACGATGCGGCGGACGCCCGGCGTCGACCGGATCGTGGAGCGGATCATCCGGGCGCTGTACGGCTGAGTCGCGCGCTCACCGGACCGAGCGCACCCGCATCACCGTCGCGGCGCCGAGGAGGCCGATGGCGCCGCTCGCGAGGAACAGGCCCGCGAAGCCGCCGAACAGCACGACCGCTCCGGCGCCGAGCAGCGGACCGAACGCCTGCGGGCCGGCGAGGGCGATGTTCATGATGCCGACGTCCTTGCCGCGCGTCTCCGCGGAGGGCAGCACCTGCGTGGCGAGGGCCTGATCCACCGCGAAGAAGCAGCCCTGACCGAGCCCGAGCAGCACCGCGCCGACGATCGCGGTCGACTCCGCCGGTGCCACGGCGAGGAGCAGCGCGGCGACGGCCTGCGCCGCCCCCGAGGCCAGGACGAACACCCGCCGCCGTCCAAGCACGTCGCTGAGCTTCCCGAAACCGATGGAGGCCACGATCGTGACCACCATGTAGATCACCGTCGTGAAGACGAGGAACTCGGTCGGGTCGGGCAGGTGCAGCGCGAACGTGAAGAAGTACAGCAGCATCGTCGTCGCGATGGCGTTGCTGAGGTTGATCAGCACGCGGCTGGCGACCGTCCACGCGAAGTCGGGGTGACGTCGCGGGTCGACCCAGATCGACGACAGCACCGCACCGATCGTGAGGGGGCCGAGCAGCGCGGCCTCGGCGGGCGTGAGCGGGATGTCGCGCAGTCGGAGCAGGAACGGGACGGCGAGCACCACCGCGCACACGGCGAGGGCGAGGTAGCCGGAGGCGGTGGTCGTGAACACGGCCGTGACGAGCACCATCCCGAGCAGGATGCCGAGCGCGTTGGGGGCCGAGATCCAGCCGGACACGAGTCCGCGCTGCCCGGCGGGCACGCGGTCGGCCATCACGGCGGTGAGCGCGGCGGAGGCCATGCAGAACCCCAGCATCGTGAGCGTCCACATCGCCACGGTGCCGATCGTCTCGGTCTGGATGCCGAGGAGGCTCAGGCCGACCCCCACGCACAGCACACCGGCGAGGATCCAGGGGCGTCGACGCCCGAACCGGGAGCGCGTGCGGTCGCTCAGTGCGCCGACGATCGGGTAGGCCACCACCACGACCGTGCCGGCCACGGCACTGACGACGCCGTACGCCACGAGCGAGGCCAGCCAGTCCTCGCTGCGGTGCTGGTCGGCGATCTGCAGCGGCAGGAGCACCTGCACGGGGACGAGCTGCGCCATCCACAGGCCCAGCCACACCCCGGCGAAGGCGGCGATCCAACCGGCGCGGACCGGCCGTGTCGGCTCGGCGTACGCGCTGAGCTCGTGCGGGCGGGGCTCGGCGGTCACGCGCGGTTCCCCACTCGGGAGGCGACGGTGCGGACGGCCCAGGCGCCGGCATCCGCCACGGCCTCGCGGGCGTCCCGCAGGGCGCCGCACGCATTGAAGAACCCGTGGATCTGGCCCGTGTGGACGACGAGCGAGGTGGGCACCCCGGCGTCCTCCAGCCGGTGGGCGTACGCGACGCCCTCGTCGCGGAGGACGTCGAAGCCGGACACGGCGACGTACGCGGGGGCCACCCCGGCGAGGTCGTCGGTGAGGAGCGGCGACACGAGGGGGTCGTCGGCGCTGCCCCCGCCGCGGAGGTAGTGCGCGGCGTACCAGTCCATCTGCGCCTCCGTGAGGAAGAACCCGTCGCGGAACAACTCGTACGACCGGGCCTTCCGGGACAGGTCGGTGACCGGGCAGAACAGGATCTGGAAGGCCGGCGCCCCGTCGGGATCGTCCCGCGCCACGATCGCGACGAGGGCCGCGAGGTTGCCGCCCGCGCTCTCGCCGCCGACGCCCACGGCATCGGGGGTTCCCCCGAGCTCGGCCGCGTGGTCCCGGACCCAGCGGAATGCGTCGACGCTGTCGTGCAGGGCGGCGGGGAACGGGTCCTCGGGCGCCAGACGGTAGTCGATCGAGACGACCGTCATCCCGGTGGTCTTCGCGAGCGTGCGGCACGCGGCATCCCCGCTGTCGAGAGATCCCAGTACCCAGCCCCCGCCGTGGAAGTAGACCAGGACACCGGATGCCGTGCGGTCGGTGCGGGAGCGGTACACCCGGCCCGGGACGCTTCCCTCCCGCGTGGGGATCGTGATCTCGCGGCGCTCGGCGAGGCGGGTGGAACTGGCGAAGGTCCATGCCTCGAGCTCGATGTGTGCCCGGGCCTCGTCGAGCGGCAGGTCCTCGAAGTGGGCGCCGGGGGAGGAGTTCATCACCTTCAGCGAGGTCTGCACGGCCGGGTGCAGCACGTTGCCGTCGATGACGACCGCCGGGCCGTTCGCCGCGCGCAGGAGTCGCGGCGGCAGGGACCCGAGCGCACGTGCCCCGATGCGGAGCAGGTGGTCCTGGGGGCGTGGATGGATCATCGAGCGAACCCTTCTGTCGAGCGCGACGCTGCGTTCGACTATCGGGTCACTTTATTGCACAGGAGTACAGGTTTCTGTGTCGAGAATGTGAATTCCGCCGCGAAGATGCCGCGGCGCACACTCATACCTGTACATTTGTGCCAATTATTTGGTCGGGTTGCTCGCGTCGCCGAGAGAGGACGTCGCGGCGAGCGTCACGAAACCGACCAGGGCCGCGCGCAGCGCGTGCGCCAACGACTGGTACTGGACTTCTTCGGAACGGGCGATGCGATGCAGGGCGAAGCCGTCGATCAGGGCGACGACCGCGGACGCGGCGTGCGGATCGGTCACGCCGTTGGTGCGCAGCACGCCCGCGGCCAGGGCCCGCGTCTCGTCGAGGATGCGCTCTACGTGAACGCGCAGAGCCGGATGCCGCGAGGCGAACAGGTAGATCTCGAACTGGGCGACCGTGTAGTCCTCCGACTGCTGACGGACGATCTCGACGAACTCGTCGATCGCCGCACCCGGGCCGCTCGCCCCGCTCTCCAGCAGTGTCCGGAACTGCTGCAGGCGCTCGAGTTCGGCGTCCATGGCGTGTGCGACGGCCTCGCCGATCATGTCGTCGAGCGAGTCGAAGAAGTACGTCGTCGACGAGTGGGGGACGCCCGCGGCGGCGGCGACGGAGCGGTGCGTCACCCCGGCGATACCGCGCTCGGCGATGATCGCCAGGGTCGCGTCCAACAGCAGCTCGCGGCGCGCTCGGCCCCGCGCGCGCATCGACCGATTCCCCGTCTCGCTCACAGAGTCCTCCTCGCCGCCCCGCACGGTCGGCATCGCACCAGGAACGGAGTAAGCCTATGACCGCCCCCGTGACTCCACCGGACGCGACCGACGTCGACGTCGTCGTCGTCGGCGCCGGACTGTCCGGTCTCGCCGCCGCACGTCGGCTGCGGCAGTACGGCCTGACGGTCGCCGTGTTCGAGGCCTCGGCCCGCGTGGGAGGGCGCGTCGCGTCGGCGTCGGTCGACGGCGTCCACGTCGACCTCGGCGGGACGTTCGTCGGGCCGGGGCAGGACCGCATCCTCGCGCTCGCCGAGGAGATGGGGGTGTCGCGCTACGTCACGTACGGCGCGGGCGAGAACGTCATCCGCTGGCGCGGGCAGCACAAGCGCTATCGCGGAACCGTCCCCTCCATCGGCGCGGGGATCGTCGACGTCGGCCGCATCCAGCTCATGATCGACCGCCTCGCCCGCACGATCCCGCCGGGAGCCCCGGCCTCCGCGCCGCAGGCCGCTCAGCTCGACGCCGAGAGCCTCGGCTCGTGGCTGCGGCGCTCGCACGCGACCTCGGCATCGCGCGACCTCATCGCGATCGCCGCGCGCACCACGTGGGGCTGCGAGCCCGACGAGATCTCGCTCCTGCAGGCGCTGCACTACATCCACCAGGCCGGGGGACTCTCCTCGATGCTCGACACGGAGGGCGGCGCGCAGGAGGAGCACTTCGTCGAGGGGTCCCACGCGATCGCCGTCCGCATCGCGGGCGAGCTGGGGGATGCCGTCCGCCTCGGCGCCCCGGTCCGACGGATCGAGGTCCGGGGCGACCGGGTGCTCGTGAGCACCGCCGACGAGACGGTCACCGCGGGGTCCGTCATCGTCGCCGTGCCGCCGGCGCTCCGGGACCGCATCGCCTTCGCCCCCGCCCTGCCCCCGCGGCACGCGCAGCTGGCGCAGCGGTGGCCCGCCGGCATCCTGTCGAAGGCCTACGCCGTGTACGAGAGGCCGTTCTGGCGGGATCGGCAGCTGTCGGGGCAGGGACTCTCCGACACCGGGCCGGTGTTCATCACCTTCGACGCGAGCCCGCCCGACGCGGGTGGTCCGGGCGTGCTGCTCGGGTTCGTCGGCGGCGTGTACGCCCGCGAATGGGATGATCTGCCCGAACCGGAACGGCGCGCGCGTGTGCTGTCGTCGTTCGCCGATCTGTTCGGACCGAAGGCCTTGGATGCCGTGGGCTACATCGACCAGCGCTGGGGCGCCGAGACGTGGGTCGGGGGCGGCCCGACCGCCGCCCCGGGCCCCGGCGTCGTCGTGCCGTACGCGGGTGCGCTCGCCGCCCCCGTGGGCCGGATCCTCTGGGCCGGGACCGAGACCGCCGACCGCTGGACCGGCTTCATGGACGGCGCGGTGCGTGCCGGCGAACGCGCCGCCCTCCAGGCCCGCACCCTGCTCCGCACCGCTTCGCCCGACCACACGACGACGGGAGTCACCCCATGACCTGGCGCCGCACCTACACCCACCTCACCACCGCGTCCGCCGACGCGGTGTGGAAGCGCTGGACCACGCCCGAGGACTGGGCGGTCGACGACCCCGACCTGAAGGCGGCGACGTTCCCCGTGCCCGTCCGCGTCGGCACGGTCGGTCGGGTGGTCAACCACGGCACGCCGCCGCAGAGGATCACCTTCACGGACATCCAGCCGGGGGTCGCGATGAACTTCCGGATCGGGTTGCCGGGGGCGACGCTGTCGTTCCCGCACCGGATGACGCCGACGCCGCGCGGTCTCTCGGTGACCCACGGTGTGGAGATCACCGGTCCGCTCGCGCGGGTGTTCGGGGCGCTCGTCGGGCGGTCGATCGCGGCGGGGCTCCCCGCTGTCGTGCGGCTCGTGACGACGAACGCGCTCGCCGACGACGCCGCGGCCCACGGGGGCTGACCGGCGTGTCGTTCCTCATGGCGGTGACCCGGGCCGCGATGTGGGTCAGCTCGGCGGGCATCCGTCGTGACCTGGCGCGCCCCGACTACCTCGAGACCCTCGACCCCGATCGGTCCCCGGCTGCGCCGCCCGCGCGGCTTCGGCGGACGGGGCGCGTGATCACGACCGTCCGCCAGGGTCTGCCGGTCATCCGCTACGAACCGGCGACCCGCGCGCCCGGTCTCGAGGTGATGTATCTGCCCGGCGGGGGGCTGGTGAACCCCGCGGTGCCCGAGCACTGGTGGATCGTCGAACGGCTCGCGCGGGCGACCGGCGCCGCGATCACGGTGGTGAACTACCCCCTCGCACCCGAGAGCGACGTCTCCCGGACGAGCGCGTTCGTGGATGCCGAGTACGACCGTCTCGCGGCCCGTCCGGGCCTGTCGCGGCTGATCGTGGCGGGGGACTCGGCGGGCGGGACCGTGGCGCTCGGGCTCGCGGCCCGCGCTCGACAGGGCCGGGACGGGCAGCGCCGGCAGCACCGGCCGGCTGCTCCCCGGACGCGCCGACGCATCGAGCACGACATCGGCCACGGCGCGCTGCCGCTCGGCGAATCCATCGAGATGCGACGGCCGGCCGACACCGGCCTGCGGGAAATACGCCGTCGGTCCGAGCACGTCCAT
>Ga0066255_1002334_pt1 | contig 11833 bp, 11 predicted proteins | sample ThiBiot_750_biof_FD_71148 | JGI IMG/M metagenome (GOLD analysis project Ga0066255, IMG submission 71148) | Wastewater bioreactor microbial communities from Cape Town, South Africa - Thiocy_expt_750_biof (version 2) | ecosystem: Engineered > Bioreactor > Thiocyanate-remediating >... | reverse complement strand
CCGGCGCTTTCCCCTTTCTCGGAGGCGCTATCCGCGCGCTCCGCCCGCGGGGTCGCTTGCCCTGCGGTTCCCCTACACCGGGACCTCACGGTCACCGGGAGCGTCGTGCTGCCGTTGACTTCCCCGCCCTCCCCGGCAACAAACCGCCATGACCCTCAGCCAGATTTCGAGCCCCCTTACCCGTGACCAGGCCTACGCGCTGGTCGATGCCGTGATGGAGTTGGGCGACCTCGCCCTCACCGCCTCCGCCCACGAGGACGCCACCACCGGGGAATGGGTGTTCGAGGCCACCTGCGAAATGCTGCCCGACCTGCTCGCCTTCGAGGATTTGGCGCGCACAACGCTCGGCGGCGAGGTCGACTTCACCATCACGCCCATCGACACCGACACCAACTGGGTCGCCCGGTCGCTCGAGGGCCTGCAGCCGGTCACCGCCGGCGGCTTCTATGTCTATGGCAGCCACAGCGCCGAGCAGGTCCCGCCAGCCGGCCTGATCCCGCTCCGCATCGAGGCCGCGCAGGCCTTCGGCACCGGTCACCACGAGACCACCACCGGTTGTCTCGAAGCCATCGAACGCACGCTCAAGCACACGCGCCCGCGCAAAATGCTCGATGTCGGCACCGGCACCGGCGTCCTCGCCATCGCCCTCGCCAAGCGCACGCACACCCCGGTGCTGGCGAGCGACATCGATCCCATCGCGACCCACACCACCCTCGACAATGCTCGCGACAACGGCGTCGGCACGCTGATCCGCGCCGTCACCGCGCCGGGCATGAATCACATCACCATCGCCCGCGGCGCGCCCTACGACATGATCGTCGCCAACATTCTCGCCGGCCCGCTCGCCGCGCTGGCCCCGGCCATCGCCCGCGCCGCGGCGCCCGGCGCCACCATCATCCTCTCGGGCCTGCTCGCCACCCAGGCAGCCTGGGTCGCCAACGCCTATCGCGAACAGCAGGTGATCCTCACCCAGCGCCTCGTCCGCGGCGACTGGGCCACGCTGATCCTCCACAAGGCGTCACGGCGATGACGCAAAACAAAATCCCCGGAAGTGATCCGGGGATTTGCGAGTCGCCTGCATGGGGCGGGGGCAAACCTGGACTGGCCGGGCGAGCCACATCCGGGCTCGTTCGGGCAGAGGCAGCGTCAGTTCGGCCGCTTGGTGATGGCGCCGATGAGCTGGAATTCGTTGGCCCGGACGACCTGGCGGGTCGCTTCGCGGTTGCGCGCGCTGATCACGCCGTCGAGGGCCTTGCGGAAATCTGTGTTAGTCGCGTTCATGGTGGTCACTTTCAGAGTCTGGCCCGCTTTCGCGGACAACCGCTAGATAGGCACCTTGCACCAGATAGAGAAGTCGGCGGCCGGCAACCCAGCCATGCCGATGCCGCAACCCGGATTAACAGGAACTGAACCATGGCACTGAGCAGCTTCGGCCCGGCCGTCTTCCAGAAATTCGCCGCCCGCACCACGCCCGGCACCGTCGCTGGTCGCCTCAAGGCGCTACGCGCGGCCATCACCGACGCCGGGCTCGACGGCTTCCTTGTCCCGCGCGCCGACGCCCATCGTGGCGAGTCGGTGCCCGAGGGCGAAGCGCGCCTCGCCTACGTCACGAGCTTCACCGGCTCGGCGGGCATCGCCGTCGTGGGGCCGAAGAAGGCCGGCCTGTTCGTCGACAGCCGCTACACCCTGCAGGCCCCGCTCGAAACCGACAGCAAGGCGGTCACCGTCCTCGAGACCGCGCAGGGCGGGCTCGACCTGCGCATCGGCGACTTCGTGCCGGCGGGTGGCAAGCTCGGCTTCGATCCCTGGCTGCACACGCCGGGCGAGATCAAGGACCTCACCGAAAAGCTCGCGGGGAAGGTGACGCTCGTCCCTTCCCCCAATCTGGTCGACAAGATCTGGACCGACCGCCCCGGCGCCCCGGTGACGCCGGTCGAATTCCTCGGCCACAACCGCGCCGGCAGGACGGCTGCCGACAAACTCGCCGAATTGCGCAAGACCCTCGCCGCCGAGAACGCCGACGTCGTCGTGCTGACCCTGCCCGAGTCGATCAACTGGCTATTCAACATGCGCGGCCGGGACGTTCCCAACTTCCCCGTGATCCTCGGCTTCGCCCTCGTGCCGCAGAAGGGGCAGCCGACGCTGTTCGTGAGCAAGGACAAGATCACACCCGACCTGAAGAAGGGCCTGAGCGGCATCGCCAAGGTGGCCGACGTCGCAACTCTGATGGCCGAGCTGCGCAAGCTCGGCGCCGCCGACAAGCGCGTCTGGATCGACCCCGCCACCGCGCCGCTCGCCTTGGTCTCGGCGATCGGCGGCGTCAGCGACGCGGTGCTCATCGAAAAGCGCGATCCGGTCCTCCTGCCCAAGTCGAAAAAGAACGACGCCGAGATCGGCGGCATGACCGAAGCGCACAAGCTCGACGGTATCGCGCTCGCCAAATTCCTCCACTGGTTCGACCAGGAAGCGCCCAGGGGCAAGCTCACCGAAATCGGCATCGTCGAGGTACTCGAGCACTTCCGCCGCGAGGAGGAGACCTGCATCGATGCGAGCTTCGACACCATCTCCGGCGCCGGTCACAATGGCGCGATCGTCCATTACCGTGTTGATGAGCGCTCCAACCGCACGCTCAAATCGGGCGAGCTCATGCTGCTCGATTCCGGCGCGCAATATCTGAGCGGCACCACCGACATCACCCGCANTGCTGCTCGATTCCGGCGCGCAATATCTGAGCGGCACCACCGACATCACCCGCACCATGTTCACCGGCAAGGCTACGGCCGAGCAGAAGGACCGCTTCACCCGCGTGCTCAAGGGCATGATGGCGCTGTCGATGCAGAAATTCCCGCGCGGCACCTCCGGCGCCCAGCTCGACGTCCTCGCCCGCCAGTTCCTCTGGCAGGATGGCGCCACCTACAATCATGGCACCGGCCACGGCGTCGGTGCCTTCCTCGGCGTACACGAAGGCCCGATCGGTTTTTCGACCCGCTACCCCGCCCCGCTCGAACCCGGCCAGATCATTTCCAACGAACCCGGCTACTACAAGGCCGGCGCTTACGGCATCCGCATCGAGAACCTCGTTCTGGTGGTCGAAAGCGAGGTCGGCGACGGCAAGTTCCTCGAGCTCGAAACCCTCACGCTCTGCCCTATCGACCTCCGCCTCGTCGACGAAAAGCTGCTGCTGCCACACGAGAAGGACTGGCTCAACGCCTACCACAAGCGCGTGCTGCGCGAGATCGGCCCCAGCCTCAAGGGCGAGGTCAAGGCGTGGCTGAAGGAGGCGACCCGCGCTATCTAATCGCGAACGGGTCGTATTGCAGCAGCCAGCTCAGCAGCCAGTTCTCACCCTCGCCCAGCGACGCGACGTCGTCGACCTTCCAGCCGTCGGCTTCGCGGACGAGGGAGAGCGAGAGCAGCGCCGTATTGTCGAAATTGGTGAAGGACACCGTCACCAGCGCCTTGCCGTCACGCTCGATCGGTGCGCTGATCGCAAGGTCGCGTAGGAGCGCCTGCTGCGCCCCGATGAAGGGATTGAAGTCCAGCACCGGCGGCGCGCTGTCGTCGTTTGCCGACGGCGCCGCGTTTCTCGCAATCAGCCCCTTGAGCCGCTCCGAATAGTACTGCGCCGGGTCCTGTGCCCGCGCCGTACCAAGCGTTGTGTGGGGCGCATAGATTGCATCCACCAGCGCTTTGGGATCGTCATAGGCAAGCGCCGGCAGCGTCCACAGCGCCAGCAGCATCGCGATCAAGGCCCGCATCGTTCCACCCCGTGTCAGTGACAGGGCAGAGCTAGAGCGCGCTTGCGGCGCAATCGTGGCTAGTTGAACCAGAAGGCGTAGCCGAGCCAGTCCGACCCGAAGGCATCCTGGATCGCCCGAAAATCCTCCGGCGTCGCCACCTTCCCGGCGCCGAGAAACGGCAGCGCCCCGGCGCCCGTGAGGATCATCACCAGGTCGGTTTCCTTCGCCGTCTCGAAATACGCCTTGAGGTCGAAGCCCTGGCTGAACCGCCAATGCGGGATCAGCAATTGTCCGTCGAGCACATCGCGCGCCTTGTCGAGCGTGACCAGCCAGGCCGCGACCCGGGCCTCGTCCACGGCGGCGTCGGGGAACAGCGACGTCTGCTTTGGCGATGGCAGCAGCTCGTGATTGTTGTCGGTCTCCTCGATGATCGCCGCCCAGTTCTGCCGCGAATAATCGAGCACTGCCAGCATGCGCTCACGCACGCCCTTGAGCCGCTCCGGCTCGATCACCGGCCAGTCGAGCGTGTGGATGCCGGCGATGGCATCGGCAATGCCGGTATCGGTCTGCGGGTCGAGCATCAGCATGCCGCCCGTCGCGAACTCCTGCATCGGGAAGCCGGCGCGCGGAAACAGACGGTGGAAGGTCGCGTCGGTGAAGGCCGAAAAGTCATGGGCGAGGAGGAAATCAGCCTGCGACGCCAGAACCTGCGTGTATCCCGCCAGCCAGAAGCCGTCGGCACGATCGAAGCCGATATACTCGAAGCTCGACGGTTCTCCCGGCTGCGACGGGGCGAGCAGGTCGTCCGCTGCGACGCCGTTCCACATGGCGAGCAGCCCCGCAAGGCTCTCGGCCTCCTCGACCGTCCCGTCACCATTCGCGTCGACCCGGATCTTGAGCGGATTGAGCTCGATGACGTAGTCGCCCGACTCTGCCGCCGTTTCGAACGCTGCGCGCGCCTCGTCGAGGCCAAGGACGAAATCGCCAAGGATCGCTCGCACGCCCGCATAGTCGAGCGGCTCGGGATTGGGGTTCTGCGGGATCGGCAGCACGATACCCATGCCGAACGCATTGGGCGCCGCGTCGACCGCAAAGCCGTGGCGGTAGAGCGCCTGCGACAGATGCTCGATGGCCTGCGTCAGCCGGATGGCGCCGATGCCGAACCAGGCCCCGGGATCGTCGGCCGCTGCCAGCGGCTCGAGGCGGGCAATACCCTCGGCGAGCTTGCCCGCATAGAGCGCGTCGGTCGCGATCTCGCCCGGCTGGCCGGCCTGCACCGGACAGGCCAGCAGTACGACGGCGCTCAGGGCGATGAGAGGCTTGCGCATGTCTCCTCCAGGCTACTGCTTGACGAGATCAAGCCACCCATCTTCGTCCAAAACAAGGATACCCAGCTCGCTCGCCGTCTTGAGCTTCGACCCGGCTCCGGGCCCCGCGACGAGGATGTCGGTATTCTTGGACACGCTGCCGGCCACCTTGGCTCCCAGCCGCTCCGCCATCGCTTTGGCCTCGCCGCGCGTCATCTTCTCGAGTGTGCCGGTGAAGACCACGGTCTTGCCCGCCACCTGCGAATTGGCCGAGATCGTGACCACATAGGGCTTGGGCGTCACCTGCCGCAGCAGGCTGTCGAGTACCGCCACGTTGCGCTCGTTCTCGAAGAAGTCGCGCAGCGCCTCCCAGATCGTGTCGCCGAGGCCGTTCACCGACGGGAACACCTCATGCACGTCCCCGCCTGCCGCCGCCGCCTCGAGCCCGGTCTTGCGCAGCTCCACTATGGTGGAGAACGTCCTCGCCAGCGCCGCCGCCGTCGTCTCGCCGATATGGCGAATGCCGAGCGCAAAAATGAAGCGGTCGAGCTCGGGCTCGCGGCGCGCATCGATCGCGGCAAACAGCTTGTCGAGCCCTTCGAAACTCCGCTCCTCAACCGACCGCGTCGCCTTGCGCGCCTTGCCCGATGCTTCCTCGCGCAGCCGCGACTGCTCCTCGCGCCGCGCCGCGAAGGCCGCCTGCACCTCGGTCCGGCGATCGCGCAGCGTGAAGATGTCCGCCGCGGTCCTCACCAGCCCCGAGCTGAACAGCAGCTCGATGTTCTCCGTGCCAAGCCCCTCGATATCCATCGCACCGCGGGAGACGAAGTGCTTGAGCTGCTCGACCGCCTGCGCCGCACAGATCAGTTCGCCCGTGCAGCGGCGGCGCGAATCTTCCTTGCCGGTCTTCTCGTTGAGTTCGCGGGTCGCCGGCGATCCACACACCGGGCACACATGCGGGAACTCGTAGGCCACGGCCTCGGCCGGCCGCTTCTCCAGCACCACCCGGACGATCTGCGGTATGACGTCGCCCGCACGTTGAATGACCACCGTGTCGCCGATCCGCACGTCGATCGGCTCGTCACCACGGATCGGCAGGCCGTTGCTGTCGATGCCCTTGATGTAGTCTTCATTGTGGAGCGTGACGTTCTCGACCACGACGCCGCCCACGCCCACCGGCGAGAGGCGCGCCACTGGTGCCAGCGTGCCGGTGCGGCCCACCTGGATATCGATGGCCCGAACCGTGGTGAATGCCTGCTCGGCGGGAAACTTGTGCGCCACCGCCCAGCGCGGCTCGCCACTCGAGAATCCCCAGCGGCGCTGCAGCTCGAGACTGTCGATCTTGTAGACGACGCCGTCGATGTCGTAGCCGAGCGACGACCGCAGTTCCTCGATCTTCTTGTATTGCGCCACCAACTCGTCGACCGACTTGGCCCGAACCATCAGCGGGCTGATGGCGAAGCCCCACTCTCCGAACTTCTGCACGGCATCGAACTGCGTCGGCGCCGGTTCCTGTGACGCGTAGCCCCAGGCATAGGCGAAGAATCTGAGATTACGGCTCGCGGTGATCGCCGGGTCCTTCTGCCGAAGCGAGCCGGCAGCGGTGTTGCGCGGGTTCACATATTCCTGCCCGCCAACGGCGGCCGAGCGCGCCTTGAGCGCCTCGAACTCCGCCATGGTCATGTACACCTCGCCGCGGATCTCGATGACCTTGGGCCACCCCTTGCCTTTGAGCGTGTGGGGGATGTCCTTGATGGTCCTCAGGTTCGCAGTGATGTCCTCGCCCACCGCGCCATCGCCGCGCGTCGCGCCCCGAACAAGAACGCCGTCCTCGTAACGCAGCGACGCCGACAGCCCGTCGATCTTGGGCTCCGCCGTGAACACCAGATCGAGGTCCTTGTCGCGTTCGAAGAAGCGCTTGCCGCGCTCGGCGAAGTCGATCACGTCCTGGTCGGTGAAGGCCTTGGCGAGGCTCAGCATCGGCACCTCGTGCCGTACCTTGGCGAAGCCATCGACCGGCGCACCCGCCACCTTCTCGCTCAGGCTGTCGGCTCGCTTGTGCTGGGGGAACGCGATCTCGAGCGCCAGATAACGCCGCTTCATCGCGTCATAGGCGGCGTCGCTGATATCGGGCGCGTCGTTCTCGAAGTAGAGCCTGTCCGCCTCGCTCAGCAGCTCATGCAGCCGATCGATCTCGGCGTGCGCTTCAGCCTCCGAGAAACTCTCGATTTCCTTGTCTGCACCGCTCATGAGACGTCCGATAGCAGCTTACTGGCGGCCGCGCGGGCCTCCTCGGTAATCTGCGCACCGGCGAGCATCCGTGCAACCTCTTCGCGCCGCCCTTCCCCATCGAGCGGCCGGACATTGGTTCGCACCAGCGTCCCCTTGGCCAGTGCCTGCTTCTCGATGAACAGATGCGTATCGGCGCGCGCGGCGACCTGCGGCGCGTGGGTCACGGTGAGCACCTGCACCTTCTCGGACAGCCGCTTCAGTCGCCGCCCGATGGCGTCGGCCACCGCGCCGCCCACACCGGTGTCGATTTCGTCAAAGATCAGCACCGGCGCCGAACCGCGATCGGCAAGCACCACCTTGAGCGCCAGCAGGAAGCGGCTGAGTTCGCCGCCCGACGCCACCTTCATCAGCGGCCCGGGCAGTGTTCCCGGATTTGTCTGCACCTGGAACGCCACGAGGTCGAGGCCGCTTGCGGCGACGCGCGCCTCGTCCACCTGCTGGTCGACGATAAATTTGGCCGCACCGAGCTTGAGGTCGGGCAACTCCGCTTCCACGGCCTTGCTCAGCGCCCTGGCCGCCTTGCCACGTCCTGCGCTCAGTCTGCGTGCCGCTTTGCGATAGGCCTCGGCGGCCACCGCCGCATCGGCCTCGAGCTTGGCCAGCGTTGCCTCGCCGCTCTGCAGCGCGGCGATCTCGGCCCGGTATTTGGCGAGGACCTCGGTCAGATCGTCCGCGCTCACATGGTGCTTGCGGGCCGCCGCACGCAGTGCGAACAGCCGCCCCTCGACGCGCTCGAGTTCGGCCGGGTCGAAAGCCATGGCACGCTTGATCTGCTCGATCGCCTCCGACGTCTGGTCGAGCGCATTGAGAGCGTTGTCGAGCGCGTCGATCAGCGGCTGGAAGATGCTCCCGCCATTGTCCGCCTTCCGCATCAACCGACGCATGAGGCCGGAGAGCGCCGGGCTCGGGGCGTTCGGCCCGCTTAGGATCTCGTCGGCGTCGCGTACCTCGTCGGCGGACTTCTCGAGCTGCATCAGCGTCTGGCGCCGCTCGGCGAGCTCGACTTCCTCGCCGGCCTCCGGTGCCAGCTCGGAAAGTTCATCGACAACGTGCCGCGCATAGTCCTCGCGCGCTTCGGCCTCGGCGATCACCGCGCGCTGCGCCGCCACCGCGGCGTCGGCCTCAACCAGCCCCTTGTGCGTATCGCGAACCTCGGCGACCTGGTCGGCAAGCCCACCGAACGCGTCCAGCAGAGCGCGGTGCGTGTTGGCGTCCACCAATGCGCGATCGTCGTGCTGCCCGTGGATCTCCACCAGCGTCGCACCGACGCCCTGCATCAGGCCGGCGCCGACCGGCTGATCGTTGATGAAGGCGCGGGTACGGCCATCCGCATACTGCACGCGGCGGAGGATGAGCTCGGCATCGTCGGCAACTTCGCTTTCGCGCAGCAGCACGCGGGCGGGGTGGTCGATCGGCAGCGCCAGTACGGCCACCACCTGCCCGCTGTCCTGCCCCTGCCGAACCAGCGACGCGTCGCCGCGTCCGCCAAGCGCAAGACCGAGGGCATCGAGGAGAATCGACTTGCCTGCGCCGGTCTCGCCGGTGAGCGCCGTCAGCCCCTTGTCGAGACCCACGTCGAGCTGGTCGATCAGCACGATATTCCGGACGGACAGTGCGCTCAGCACGGGAGGATCCGCATGGCTTGAATGATCTCAATCCGGCGACATGCGGATCGAGAACAAATTAGCAACGAATGAGCCTTGTGACTAGCCCTGCAGCGACGCCGCGAGCGGGCTGGCGCTGTTGACCTTGGGCTGCAGGCCGACCTTCTGCAGCAGCCCCAAGGCGTCCTTGTACCACGAGCTCGACGGGTAGTTGTGGCCGAGCACCGCCGCCGCCGTCTGCGCCTCGTTGGTGAGGCCGAGCGCGAGATTCGACTCGGTCAGGCGGAACAGCGCTTCCTCGATGTGCGTCGAGGTCTGGTACTTGTCGACGACGACGCGGAAGCGGTTGATGGCCGCCGCGTACTGGCCGTTGCCGGCATAGTAGCGACCCACCGACATTTCCTTGCCGGCGAGCTGGTCGACGGCGATCACCATCTTGTCGCGAGCGTCCTTCGCGTAGTCGCTCTTGGGATAGTTGGCGATCAGCAGCGTGTAGGTCGCGATCGCGTCCTGCGAGAGCTGCTGGTCGCGGGTGATGTCGGTGATCTGCGCGAAGTAGGACGTGCCCTTGAGGAAGAGCACGTAGGGCATCTCCTCGGACGACGGGAACAGCGCCATGTAGCGGTCGGCCGCCAGGATCGCTTCATCGAACTTGCCGATGCGATAGTTCGCATAGACCTCCATCAGCTTCGCCTTCTCGTTGTACTCCGAGTAGGGATGCTGGCGTTCGAGCTTCTTGAGGTTCTCGATGGCAGTGTTGTAACGCTGCTTGTCCATGTCGGACAGCACGGTCTGGTATAGCGTCTCAGCCGGGATGATCTCTTCGTCCTTGATCTTGGACGGCCCGAACATCGAGCAGGCCGAAACCGTCGCGACAAGCAGCAACACCGTCGCCAGGCGCACGAAGTTTCCGGCTGTGGCCCTGAATCCAGTGTCTGTCACGAAACGCCCCGCCCTAGTGGTTGCAGCATGTTAGCACCGGCGAGCGGCCTAAACACCAATTCAATCAAAACTGTGGCTGTCAGCCCACCGAGCGCAGGTAGGGCCGCACCTCGACGCCATCAGGCATGTCGCTCAGCGCGTCGTAGCCCAGCGGCAAATCCTCGGCATAGACGATCTCGTAGTTGGCCGAGCTGGCGAACAGGCCCTGCAGCACGAGCGCATTGAGACCGTGGCCGCCCTTGTACGAGCGGAAGCGTCCATAGATCGGCAGGCCGCACAGAGCGAGGTCGCCGATGGCGTCAAGCAGCTTGTGGCGCACGAACTCGTCGTCGTAGCGCAGGCCACCCGGATTGAGGATGCGATCCTCGTGGACGGTGATCGAATTGTCGAGCGACGAGCCCAGCGCATAGCCTGCCTGCCGGAGAATCTTGGCATCGCGCACAAAGCCGAAGGTGCGGGCGCGCGACACATCGGCGACGTATTTGCGGGGCGTCCAGTCGAAGATCATCCGCTGGCGGCCGATGACCTTGCTGTCGAAGTCGATTTCAAGATCGAGCAGGCGGCCGTTGTAGGGTTCGAGCGCTGCCGAAGCATCATTGTTGCGGACAAGCACCTGCCGCATGACCTTGATGTAGCGGCGCGACTTGCCCTGGATTTCGAGGCCGACCTTGAGGATGCCTTCGACGAACGGCGCGGCGCTGCCGTCGATGATCGGGCATTCGGGCCCATTGACGGTAATGAGCGCATTGTCGACGCCAAGCCCGCTGAGGGCGGAGATGACGTGCTCGACGGTGGCGACGGAGACGCTGTCGCCCAGGTCGATCGTCGTGCACAGGGTCGTCCGCGTGACGCGCGCGAAATGCACTGCGACTGGCCCGACGATCGTGCCGTTCTCGAGCTTGCGCTGGATGCGATACCCGCTGTCGACGGGAGCGGGCTCAATGGTCAGGGTGACCGGGAGGGCGGAGTGAACACCGAATCCGCTGAACTCAAGCACACCGCCTACGGTGCGCTGGCGCGCCGACAGGTTCTGCATAAAATATCTACTCCGACCCTTACCGAGCGACTCTTAACCAAAAAGAAACCGGCGCGGAAGCGCGCCGGGTTCTGCATTGCTTGGGTTGATCCCTAGCTTAACCGTGCTTGCGAAGGAAGGACGGAATCTCGATGTGCTCCTTGTGCGGAAGCTGCCGACCATGCGGATCGAGCTTGCCCGCCGCCCCCTCATGAGCGCCCGAGACGCCCAGATTCCGGGGGTGTCCGGCCTCGATCGCACTGCGCGCCGCGGCGTCCTGGGCAGCGGAGACATGCGGCTCGTCGACCGGTGCAGCCTGCTGTGGACGAAGCCCGAGACCGACATTGGAAGCCAGGCGCTTGAACAGGGCGCGGGCGTTCCGCGGCTCGCTCTCGTGTCGTTCTTCCGGCTGGAGTGACTTCCGTGCAACAGCCGGAAGCTCCTCGGTTCGCGGCATCCGCTGCTGCCCCTCGGGGCGCTCGGCCCGCGACGGCACATAGACGCTGGGCACCGGCGGCTCGGGGGCGTAGGCGGTCTCCTCGATATGGTCGAGGCCCGAGCTCGGGATGTAGGGCTCAACCGTCACGCCGTCGTCGGCCTGATAGGTCGCGTAGGTCGGCTCGGGCTCGGTGATCGCCTGGGCGACGGCCTGGCGGACATCCGCCTCGAACTGCTGCGTCTGGACGACCGGCTGCGGCGCCGGTTCCGGCGCAAACTGGCGCGGCTTCACGGCCAGCGGGGCCCGGTTGGCGTTCGACTTCATCGGCTCGAGCGCCTGTACCATCGTGGCGTCCGTGCCAGTGGCGACGACCGCAACGCGAATCGTCCCGGTCATTTCCGGATCGTAGGTCGCGCCGAGGATGATGTTGGCGTCCTGGTCCACTTCCTCGCGGATGCGGCTGGCCGCTTCGTCGACTTCATAGAGGGTCAGGT